>Ga0307488_10000316_pt1 | contig 38550 bp, 34 predicted proteins | sample SB02metaG_FD_202248 | JGI IMG/M metagenome (GOLD analysis project Ga0307488, IMG submission 202248) | Sea-ice brine microbial communities from Beaufort Sea near Barrow, Alaska, United States - SB 0.2 | ecosystem: Environmental > Aquatic > Marine > Coastal | place: USA: Alaska | collected... | reverse complement strand
AAATTGCGCCAGTCTGTAGGTTTTCTCTACTAATTCAGACACTTCTATAAAACCAATGATCACAAGCCCTAGGATCCGATCAAATCGAAGCGTTTAGTCCTTGACATGATAGACGGGTGGTACCTAAACTGTCTATTGTGGGTAAAAGTGGCATAAAGTGGATCTGCTGGGTTAGATAATCCAAAAAAACACAAAAAATTAAGAGCAGATTTTATTACGTGTTGTGTTTACTAGTTAATTTTCGATAGATAATAATAAAAAAGGTTAGGAAAATAATGTTCCGCGGCGCTAATGCAATCAATCTAGACGTTAAAGGTCGAGTGACTATACCTACAAGGTATAGGCAGTCCTTGCTGGATGATTGTCAGGGACAACTGGTTTGTACTATCGACACACAACAACCTTGTTTGCTGCTTTACCCGCTTCCCGAGTGGGAAGAAATTGAGCTTAAACTAAGCCGTCTCTCAAGTATGATCCCACACGAGCGCAGAATGCAGCGTTTATTACTGGGTTATGCCAGTGAAGGGGATATGGACAAGAACGGGCGATTTTTATTAGGCGCGCCTTTGCGTCAACATGCCAAGCTCGATAAACAAATTATGTTAGTTGGCCAGTTCAATAAATTTGAAATCTGGGATGCAGACGTATGGCAACAACAAATCAATTTAGATGTAGCGACTGAACAAGAAGCTAACTTTGAATTGACTGAGCGACTTCAGGATTTCTCACTTTAATGGAAAAAGATTTTTCACATCTATCTGTATTACTACAAGAGTCTATCGACGGCTTAGCTATTAAGCCTGATGGCATCTATATGGATGCGACTTTTGGGCGCGGCGGCCACTCTAGGCAAATATTAAAAGCCTTATCATCTAATGGTCAACTAATTGCTATTGATCGTGACCTTAGCGCCATTGAAGCGGCTAAATCGCTAGCAGACGATCCTCGCTTTTCTATTCATCATCGACCTTTTTCTGAATTACAAGCCGTAGCCGAAGAACTTGGCTTGCTAGGCAAGATTGACGGGATCTTGATGGATCTCGGCGTGTCTTCACCACAGCTAGATGATGCTGATCGCGGTTTTAGTTTTATGCGAAATGGGCCGTTAGATATGCGCATGGATATCACCAGAGGCATCAGCGCTGCAGATTGGTTAGCGGTAGCTGAAGAGCAAGATATCACCCAAGTTATTAAAGAGTTTGGTGAAGAAAAGTTTGGTAAACGTATCGCACACGGCATTGTTAATGCTCGTCAAATTGCACCGATTACCGATACTGCTCAATTAGCTAAAATTATTGATTTAGCTGTGCCGGTTAAAGACAAATACAAACATCCTGCGACTAGAAGCTTTCAAGCTATACGTATTTATGTAAACAGTGAATTAGATGAAATCAAAACGGGCTTAAAAGCCGCTTTAAGTACTTTAGCGCCACAAGGGCGTTTAACTGTTATCAGTTTTCATTCCTTAGAAGACCGCTTAGTAAAACGTTTTGTACGCGAGCAAAGCCGCGGTTTAAATGTACCTCATGGTATGCCTATTTTACAGGTAGAAATAGACGCAGCGAAAGCAATGAAACCTATCGGCAAAGCGATTAAACCATCAGCCGATGAATTAAAGAGAAATATTCGCGCGCGCAGTTCGGTGTTGAGGGTTGCCGAAAAGTTATGAGTGCCCCGAATACAAACTTTAATCTTTTCAGTTTTGTTGTTGCTGATGTAACCCGCCATCCAGTGCGGGTTTTGTTGTTTCTAGCACTCTTAGTTAGCGCGGGGTTAGTGATATTCAGTGCCCACCACAACAGACAAATGTCGATAGCCATTGAACGCTTGATGCAAGAGAAAGATCAGTTAGATGTGGAGTGGCGAAATTTAGTGCTTGAACAAAGCGCTTTAACTGAACATAACCGAATTGAAGCACTTGTTACAAGTCAGCTCGACATGCACCGTCCATTACCCAGTGAAGAAGTGGTGGTGAGGATAAAATGAGCCGATTTAGCAGTAATGCACACAATAAAAATAACACCAAACAAGCGAAAGTGAATAGTGCTCCGAGTTTACTGCATTGGCGTTTTGTGGTGGTGGTTACTGCGATTTTAATGGTTTTTGTGGGTCTGGGTATTCGCGCCGCGTACATACAGGTTGTATCTCCAGATTTATTAATTCAACAGGGTGATAACCGTACTTTGCGAACCCGAGTTAATCCTTTGCATCGAGGTTTAATTGTCGACCGAAATGGTCAGCAATTAGCGGTTAGTGTCCCCGTTCGAGCAATCTGGGCTGATCCGAAAGCCATTGCTCAATCCATCCAAGAAGAACACAAAAAAGCTCAGGAAGACCCTACTTTTGATTTGCAGGGCAAGCAGAACGAGAATACAAAACGCTGGCAGGCATTGGCTGAAGTGTTAGGTCAGAATTTAGATGCGCTAAAAGAAAAAGTCAGTAATCCAGAAAAGCGCTTTGTTTATCTGCAACGCCAAGTGTCTCCTGCGATGGCCGAATATGTTGAAGAACTTAAGTTAGCTGGGATTTATCTGCGTGATGAGTCAAGACGTTATTATCCAAGCGGTGAAGTATCTGCTCACGTTGTAGGTTTCACGAATGTTGACGACACCGGCATAGAAGGGGTCGAGAAGTTATATAACAAGTTGCTCGCAGGTGCCCAAGGCTCTCGCAAAATTCGTCGTGACGGAAAAGGCAGAATGGTTGAGCTGATTGAGTTTGAAGAGGGCGAAAAGCCCCAAAATATTCAGTTAACTATCGATCAGCGGATTCAAGCTTTGGCTTATAAAGAGTTAAAACAGGCAGTTCAATATTTTAAAGCGACGTCTGGTTCAGCTGTAGTTGTAGCGGTAAATTCAGGTGAAATTCTCGCCCTAGTGAATAGTCCGTCTTATAACCCTAATAATCGAGCGGGTGTGTCAACTCATAGAATTCGTAACCGCGCTGTAACAGACGCTTATGAACCAGGCTCCTCAATTAAACCACTGGCGGTGTTGAGTGCATTAGAATTTGGTTCGGCACAAGTAGACACTTTAATTGATACCTCTCCAGGTTGGATGCATTTAGGTGGCAATATTGTCAGGGATTCCCGTAATTATGGTGAAATTGATTTAACCGACATTATTCGCAAGTCGAGCAACATGGGTACTTCAAAGCTTGCTTTGTCGGTACCTAAAGAATTTTTACTCGATATGTACTACAACGTTGGCTTAATGAGTGACAGTGGGGCCAACTTACTTGGCGAAAGTAGTGGCATATTCAACCACCGCGCTCGGTGGTCTGATTTTGAACTATCCACCTTGTCTTTTGGTTACGGTATTTCAGTAACCGCTTTGCAACTCGCTCGCATGTATAGCATCTTAGGCGACGGCGGCATTCGTCGCCCATTAAGTATTATTAAACGAGACACGCCCGTACAAAGTGAACGTGTTATCAGCGCCCAAGCGACCCAACAAATTTTGCAGATGATGGAAACAGTAACTGAACAAAATGGTTCAGCAGAAAAAGCACAAGTGCCGGGTTATCGGGTAGCAGGTAAAACAGGTACCAGTCGCAAGGCAATCGCCAATGGCTACGGTGACGAGTACGTTAATATTTTTGCAGGTGTTGCTCCGGTATCTGATCCGCAGTTAGCTGTGGTCATCTTAATTAATGAACCCAAGGGTGAGCTCTATTATGCCGGACATACTGCAGCCCCCGTTTTTAGCAAAATTATGGCTGCCAGTTTACAAATGCTGAACGTGCCACCTGATGACAAAACAGTTTCTTCGTTGGCAGGATCTTCTGTTATTACCTCCATGGAGGCAGAGAATGCAGGCTGATATGGTAAGCATTAACAAACAGTTCCCTGAGGCGTTTGATCAAAGCATCAAACCGTTGTTGGCGCATTTTGGCATCGATGCACCAGATATAATGATAAGTGACCTAGTTCTGGATAGCAGGGATGTAGCCATTCACAAAGCATTTATCGCTGTTGCTGGTCACGCTTTGGACGGACGAGATTTTATTCCTCAGGCGGTGAGTCTGGGTGCAAAAGTGATCGTGGCACAATGTGATGATAAAACGCGGCATGGCTTTGTAGAAATGCGCGAACAAAGTGTCATCGTATATTTTCATCAATTACCTGAAAAACTATCAGAGTTAGCTGGATATTTTTATCAATTCCCTGCAAATTCGATGTCAGTAGTGGCAGTGACCGGCACCAATGGAAAAACCTCTACGGTACAGTTAATTAGCCAGTTAGCGCATTTGATGGGTGAGCGAGCTGCTTCAATTGGCACGTTAGGTGCCGGTATATACTCATCATCTACTGACACTCAGATACTAGAAAATACCGTTAACACCACGCCGGATGCTATCAGTATACAACGCTTGTTGGCTGAATTTGTCGCTGAAGGAGCATTTCAAGTTGCATTAGAAGCATCATCGCATGCACTTGTTCAAAATCGCATCAAAGCCGTTAAAACTGATATTGCAGTGTTTACTAATTTAAGTCGTGACCACCTCGATTATCATGGATCAATGGCTGAATACGCTTCGGCAAAAAGACTGTTGCTGTCACAACCAGAATTGGCCTATGTGGTGCTTAACGCTAATGATCCTGAGCATAAGAATTGGTTGGCAAACATACCTGAAACACCATCTATTGTGCTCTATGGGCAGAATATTAGTGCCGCAGATATGCCCACTGAATCTCAATATTGTGTGGCGAATAATGTGCGCTATACCGCTGAGGGAATTGCGTTGTCGGTGCAATCTTCTTGGGGCGACTGTGAGTTGCGTCTATCGCTATTAGCTGAATTTAATGTAGCTAATGTGTTAGCGGCTATTTGCTGCCAATTATGCCTGGGTAAAAACCTAAAACAAATTGCTTATATCGTACAAAAAATAAAACCGGTTGCCGGAAGAATGGAGTTGTATAGGCGTCAAGGCCACGCAACTATTGTGGTTGATTATGCGCATACCCCTGACGCTTTAGAAAAAGCCTTGTTAGCCAGCAAACAACACTGTCATGGAAAATTAATCTCTGTGTTTGGTTGTGGCGGTGATCGTGATGTGGGTAAACGTTCGTTGATGGGCGAAATTGCCGAGCGATTATCTGATCAGGTTATTCTAACCGATGACAACGTACGCAGTGAAAACCCTAGAGATATTATTCAAGACATCTTATCCGGTTGTATTAATCCAGAGCAGATACTGATTGAACATGATCGAAAAAAGGCGATCAAGGCCGCTGCCGCACAAGCTGCTGAAGGTGACATTATTTTAGTCGCGGGCAAAGGTCATGAAAATTATCAAATTATAGGTAATCAAACACTGGCATATGATGAACGCCAGTTTGTAGCACTTTTTCAACAGAGGAAAACAGTATGATCCCGGTTTCACTATCTTGGGTGGCTGAACAGGTTAAAGGGCAGTTAATAGCTCATCATAAGCAGGATTTGATCATCAAAGGTGTCAGTACTGATACCAGAAGTATTTTACCTACTGATCTGTTTTTGGCTCTACAAGGCCCCAATTTTGATGGGCATAAGTTTGTCAAACAAGCTGAAGATAAAGGTGCTATTGGGTTGATTTTATCACGTAAGGTCGAAACCCATCTCCCCTATATTTTGGTTGCAGACACCACTATCGCTTTAGGTTTACTGGGCGCTGCGGTGAAAGCCAAAGTTGCACCAAAAACAGTGGGTATTACTGGTAGTAGTGGTAAAACAACAGTCAAAGAAATGGTTGCCGCTATCTTATCGCGTCGTGGCAAAGTACTGGCCACCAAAGGTAATTTCAATAATGACCTTGGTGTGCCAATGACATTGCTTAGACTAGAGCAGCAACATGAGTTTGCTGTCATTGAAATGGGTGCCAATCATTTAGGTGAAATTGCTTACACCACTAATTTAGTCAAACCTGATGTTGCTACTATCGTTAATGCTTCTGCCGCACACTTAGAAGGTTTTGGAAGTTTGCTTGGGGTCGCAAGAGCAAAAAGCGAAATATTTAAAGGTTTATCTGAAAAAGAAGGCTTAGCGGTAGTCAACGCAGATAGTCAATTTGCGGATTATTGGGTGGGTAAACTTAAGTACAATAACGTACAAACCTTTTCTGCTTCAAAACAAGCAGATGTTTATGCAGAAGACATTATTCTGGGTTTGGACGGCTGTGCGCAATTTGAATTAGTCACACCTATTGGGCGCATCGCTATCAGTCTATCTTTGCCTGGTGTACATAATGTGAGTAATGCTTTGGTTTCTGCTTCGTTGGCTTTACATGTGGGGGCTACTCTAGAAGATGTGCGTGATGGTTTGCGAACTATGCCTCATGTTGCGGGTCGTTTGCATGTCAAACAACTGACCAATCAAGTGAAAATTTTAGATGACACCTACAATGCAAATGTAGGCTCGGTGAATGCTGCAATCGACTTGTTATCTAGTTTTGCAGGCATAAAAATACTAGTACTTGGTGATATGGCTGAGCTGGGCGAAAAAGCCCGCTATTACCATGAACAAGTCGGAGAATACGCCAAACTAAAAGGCATTGATAAACTGTATACCTTGGGTGTGTTAAGTCAAAGCGCTAGTGATGTGTTTACCGATAACGGTCGCCACTTTAGTCGCTTAGAACAGATGGTTGAGTTTATTAACCAACAAACAATGCCAGAAAAATGTGATATCAGCATTTTGGTTAAAGGTTCTCGCAGTGCGCGCATGGAACTAGTAGTCAAAGCCTTGGAGGAATCCCCATTGGGAAAGCTTGAACGGTTTAGGGAGCGAATGGCATGCTGATATGGTTAGCCGACTGGCTACAGCAATTTGATACGAGCTTTCGAGTCTTCTCGTATTTAACTTTGCGCGCGATATTAAGCACTCTAACCGCCTTACTTATTGCTGTGATTATTGGACCAAAAATGATCCGTTGGTTGCAGCGCATGCAAATTGGCCAAACCATTCGAGATGATGGCCCAGAATCCCATTTGGCGAAATCAGGTACACCGACTATGGGCGGGTTGCTTATTTTGGCTGCCATTGTGTCTAGTGTGTTGTTGTGGAGTGATTTGACCAATCGGTACGTATGGGTCACTTTATTTGTTTTGATGAGTTTTGGTGCCATCGGCTTTGTGGATGATTATCGTAAAGTTATCCGTAAAGACGCCAAAGGTTTAATTGCTCGTTGGAAATATTTTTGGCAATCAGTGATTGCTATTGCTGTCGCTTTCTATTTGTATTCAAGTCAACAAAATCCAGCTGAAACGGCTCTGTTAGTGCCATTTTTTAAAGACGTTATGCCGCAAATGGGTATGTTATTTATGGTCGTTACCTACTTCGTTATTGTTGGAACAAGTAACGCAGTGAATCTGACTGACGGTTTGGATGGGCTAGCAATTGTACCCGTTATCTTAGTTGCAGGGGCTTTTGCCATATTTGCTTATGTAACAGGTAATATCAATTTTTCTGCTTATTTACATATTCCCTATCTGCCACTTACCAGTGAGTTAGTGATTGTGTGCACGGCGATAGTCGGCGCTGGTTTAGGATTCTTGTGGTTTAACACTTATCCGGCACAAGTTTTTATGGGTGATGTTGGCTCTTTGGCATTAGGCGGAACATTAGGGATATTGGCTGTACTCGTTCGCCAAGAAATCGTTTTATTTATTATGGGCGGCATATTTGTCGCCGAAACGTTGTCGGTTATTTTACAAGTTGGGTCGTTCAAATTACGTGGTAAACGTATTTTTAGAATGGCACCAATACATCATCACTATGAACTCAAAGGCTGGCCTGAACCGCGCGTTATAGTGCGCTTTTGGATTATTTCTCTGATGTTAGTGTTAGTGGGATTAGCCACTTTGAAATTACGTTGATTAGATTGATTACATCAAAGGAAGCATAAAGAAAAAGTGAAAAAATTTACGTTAGCTAATAAAAATATCGTTGTAGTAGGAATGGGCCTTACGGGCTTATCTTGCGTGCATTTTTTATTAACTAAAGGCGCTAAGGTGACTGCAATGGATAGCCGCAGTGAATTAACACTTAGCCTAGATGTACCATTGTTTTTAGGTGTGTTTGATACACGTAAGCTAGCTACAGCAGATTTGATAGTACTCAGTCCGGGTGTTGATGTTAATACTCCAGCTATTCAGCAAGCTATTGAAGCTGGTGTGTATGTGATTGGAGATATTGAGTTATTCGCTCAGTTTAATAGCTGCCCTGTAATAGCTATTACTGGCTCAAACGGTAAGTCTACAGTCACTCACTTAGTTGCGGATATGTGTAAAGCAGCAGGTAAAAAAGTATTGATGGGCGGTAATATAGGTGTACCTGTTCTGGATTTGTTAGACCAAACGGCCGATGTTATTGTGCTTGAGTTATCCAGTTTTCAACTTGAAACCACCTATTCCTTGATGCCACAAGTGGCGACGGTATTAAACATTACCGAAGATCACTTAGACCGCCATGGTGACCTAGCAACGTACCAGCAAATAAAACTCAGCATATATCAAAACAGCCAATTTATGGTGTGTAATAGAGACGATATTCTATCCTATCCAATTAACTCAAAAGCCACCATGACGTATGGTCTATCTCAAAGTAGCAGCGGTTTTTCTTGGGATAAAGAGCAAGCCAATATCTTGTTAGATGAAAACTTTTTCTTAGACAGTAAACATTGTTTATTAGTGGGCGCGCATAACATGTTAAACATACAAGCTGCCGCTGCCTTAGCTAAAGTGTTTGGCATAGACGATGACAGTATTCGTCAAGGCGCGCAGCAATTTGGCGGTTTGCCACATAGATGCCAAACCGTGGCTATGTTGAATAATGTGCGTTGGGTCAATGATTCTAAAGCGACCAATGTTGGTGCTACTTTAGCTGCTATTAATGGTTTGGTTAGTAACATTAAAGGCAAATTGATACTAATTGCAGGCGGGGAAGGCAAAGGGGCCGACTTCTCTGTGATGGCTAAATGTTTAACTCAATCAGTAAGTTTACTGATAACCCTTGGCAAAGATGGTGATAAAATTGGCTGTTTGCATCCAGACAATATAAAAGTGCAGACTGTTCAAGAAGCAGTTTTGGTAGCAGCTAAACACAGTCAGGCAGGAGATGTTGTGTTGCTCTCACCTGCTTGTGCCAGTTTAGATATGTTTGTTAGCTACCAGCAACGCGGCGACTGTTTTGCCCTGGCTGTGAGGGCGCTAGCAGCATGAGTACAATAACTGAAAACAAAATCAATTCTCTTAAACAACTTTTTACGTCTAAGCATGACAAAACACAGGCTCCTACAAAAGCTGACATTCAGCCATACGACCATTCATTAATACTTTTAGGGATTGCTTTGTTATCAATCGGGTTAGTCGTGGTGACGTCAGCCTCAATGCCTGTAGCAGATAGATTGTTTGGTAATCCATTTCACTTTGCTATTCGCCATAGCATTTATGTGGTGTTGGCGATGATTTCAGCCATGATTGTTATGCAAATACCGATGCGTTGGTGGCGTATGAGTAATGTGTGGTTGCTACTGCTAACCGTGGTTTTATTGATTTCAGTATTGGTAATAGGTCGAAGCGTAAATGGCAGCACTCGTTGGTTGGTCGTTGGACCCATAACTATTCAAGCTGCAGAGCCTGCTAAGTTGTTTTTCTTCTGTTATTTAGCGGGTTATCTAGTTCGTAGGTACGAGGATGTGACTGAAAATCTAAAAGGTTTTATCAAACCTTTAGTGGTGTTTTTTGCCCTGGCCCTGTTACTTTTATTACAACCCGACTTAGGCACTGTAGTGGTTATGTTGTTTACCACTATTGGTCTATTGTTTTTGGCTGGTGCTAAACTTTGGCAATTTTTCAGTTTAGCTATTGCTGGCACGTTAGCGGTGGTGTTGCTCATCGTTTTTGAAGAATATCGAGTACGACGTATTACTTCTTTCCTTGATCCATGGGCAGACCCTTTTGGTAGCGGTTATCAGTTGACTCAATCACTGATGGCATATGGTCGTGGTGATGTGTTCGGTCAAGGTTTAGGCAATAGTCTACAAAAGCTCGAATATTTACCTGAAGCTCACACCGATTTTATCATGGCTATCTTAGCTGAAGAACTTGGCTTTTCGGGGGTGTTAACGGTCTTAGTTATTATGCTTGTTATTGTGATGAAAGCTATGGCAATGGGTAATGCAGCGTTACGCAGAGAGCGCCCTTTTGAGGCTTATTTGGCTTATTCGATTGGTATCTGGTTCAGTCTACAAACAGCTGTCAATGTGGGTGCCAGTGCAGGTATTTTACCCACTAAAGGTTTAACCTTTCCTTTACTCAGTTACGGCGGCTCGAGTTTAATTGTCATGTCAGTAGCAGTGGCCATCTTAGTACGTATCGATTTTGAAATGCGAGTCGATGGTATTCAAGCCATCAACAAAGCGGGCGCTGCGAAAGGTAAAAAAAGAATCTTAGTCAGAAAAGCAAAACAAGAAGTCAACATGGTTATCGAGGATGTAATTGATGAGTCTCAACTTGAGCCATCAGCCAATGCAAAAGTTGGAGGTCTTCATGACTAAACGTTTACTGGTTATGGCTGGCGGCACTGGGGGACATGTTTTCCCAGGTTTAGCTGTCGCTTCTGAACTGGTTGCTCAAAACTGGCAAATTCATTGGTTAGGTACATCCGGCCGTATGGAAGCTAAGATTGTGCCGCAAGCGGGTTATCCGATCAGTTTTATTGATGTAGTTGGGGTGCGTAAAAATGGCATTGCTACTTTATTATTAGCACCCTTTAAAATTATTAAAGCAATTATCCAAGCTCATCAAGTGATTAAACAATTTAAACCTGATGTAGTGATTGGTATGGGCGGCTTTGCAAGTGGACCTGGTGGAGTGGCTGCTTGGTTGAATCGATTACCTTTGATCTTACATGAGCAAAATGCGGTGCCAGGGCTGACAAATAAACTGTTGTCGCGACTCGCTAAAAAAGTACTAACCGGGTTTGATAAAACCTTCCCAGAGCAAAGCTTAAACCAAACGAGTAAATATGCTTGGGTTGGTAATCCTGTGCGAAGTGAGTTTGCAGTGTTACCGGAAAAAAACACCATTGATTTACCTCTTAATTTGCTGGTGGTTGGTGGCAGTTTAGGCGCGCAGGTGTTAAATGAAATAATGCCTTTGGCGCTGGCTAATATTAAACAGATCAATGTTCATCACCAAACTGGGGCTGGGCATTTAAATAAAGTACAAGCCGCTTATACCCAGCATAGTATTGCCGAAGATTCTTATAAAATCACCGAGTTTATCGACGATATTCCGGCAGCATATGCTTGGGCAGATTTGGTTATTTGCCGATCGGGGGCCTTAACTGTGGCTGAAGTGGCAGCAGCAGGTGTGCCGGCGATTTTTGTACCTTTGCCTTATGCTGTAGATGATCATCAAACTAAAAATGCGCAAATATTAGTCGATTTACAAGCAGCTGATTTGTTACCTCAGGGTGAGCTATCAGTAGAGCAGCTATGTTCATTGCTGCAAAAATATGTGCAGTCACCCGATACACTGTTAGAAATGGGTAAACGTGCCAAGACCGTTGCCCGTTTCGATGCCGCTAAAAAAGTCGCGCATTGTTGTATTAAATTAAGCGAGCGAGAAAAATGAAGATAGATACTCCAGCCCATTACCATGTACCTGAGATGCGTAGGATTAAACATATCCATTTTGTAGGTATTGGTGGTGCGGGCATGGGTGGAATTGCCGAAGTATTACTTAACGAAGGTTATAATATTTCTGGCTCTGATCGTCAGGCCAATGGCATGACCCAAAGATTACAGGATCTAGGGGCTACCATTTATTTTGGACACCTTGCGAGTAATATTGAGTTAGCAAACGTAGTGGTGGTATCCAGTGCCATTGACCATAGCAACCCTGAAATAAGCGCGGCTAACGAAAAGCGCATTCCAGTGATACGCCGAGCGGAAATGTTGGCTGAATTGATGCGTTTTCGCCATGGTATTGCTGTTGCGGGGACCCACGGAAAAACCACGACCACTAGTTTAATTTCAACTATTTTTGCCGAGGCTAAACTCGATCCTACTTTTGTGATTGGCGGCCTACTAAATAGCGCAGGTACTAATGCTAGATTAGGTGATAGTCAATATCTTATCGCCGAAGCTGATGAAAGCGATGCGTCTTTTGTGCATCTGCAACCTATGGTCTCAGTGGTAACAAACATAGAAGCAGATCATATGGAAACTTACCAAGGTGATTTCCAGAAGATGCAGGACACCTACATTGATTTTTTACATAACTTACCTTTCTACGGCTTAGCTGTATTGTGTATTGATGATCCGGTTATTCAAAAGTTGTTACCAAAAGTGGGTCGAAAATACATAACCTATGGTGTGTCTGAGGAAGCCGATGTGCGCGCAGTCAATATTCATTTAGGTTTTAATCAAAGTACGTTTGATGTGTTGCGAGAAAATTTACCGCCACTGACTGTTACGGTTAACATACCTGGGCAGCATAACGTGCTGAATTCATTAGCTGCTATTGCCGTTGCAAGTGATGAAGGACTAGAAGATAAATATATAGTGGAGGCGTTGGCTGGATTTTCTGGAATTGGACGACGCTTCGAAATTTTGGGTGACTATGCCACTTCCAAAGGGCAGGCTATTTTAGTCGATGATTATGGACATCACCCAACAGAAGTTGCTGCCACTATAGCCGTGGCTAGAAATAACTGGCCAGATAGACGATTAGTCATGGCTTATCAGCCTCACCGTTTTACGCGAACCCGAGACTTGTATGAAGACTTTGTTAAGGTATTGTCGCAGGTAGATGTACTGCTGTTACTCGAAGTCTATTCTGCAGGCGAAGATGCGATTGATGGTGCGGATAGCCGCTCTTTATGCCGTTCAATTCGTCAGCGTGGACAACTTGAGCCTATCTATGTGTCAAATATTACGGAACTACCTAAATTGTTATCTGAATGCCTAAACGATCAAGATATTGTGTTGACGCAAGGTGCGGGCAATATAGGTCAAATCGCCAAGTTTCTACAAACTAGTCAATTAGAACCCGTATTACTAAGTAAAGGGTTAGAGCAGTGAGCAAGCGGCAATTAATTTACCCAAACCTTAATCCTAAATACTATGGAAAAGTCGCGGTCATGTTCGGCGGCTCATCGGCTGAAAGAGAGGTGTCTCTGAATTCGGGTAAAGCTGTTTTACGCGGGTTGCTAGATATGGGTGTTGATGCCTATGCTTTTGACCCTGCAGAGCAACCCTTAACTCAGTTGATAGCTGAAAAATTTGAGCGTGTGGTGATCATGTTACATGGCCGTGGTGGTGAAGATGGTTCACTCCAAGGGGCATTACAACAGCTTAATTTACCTTATTCTGGAAGCGGTGTTTTAGGCTCTGCGTTGTGTATGGATAAAATTCGCAGCAAGCAGGTGTGGCAAAGTTTAGGACTACCTACAGCTATTTATAAAATAGCTGATAAAAGAAGCTTTGATGCGGGATCATGCAAGGCTATAATGGCTGAACTGGGGAATGAGGTAATGGTAAAACCTGCGCAGGAGGGGTCCAGCATAGGTATGGCAAAAGTGAATAGTGCGCTACAACTAGAGATAGCCATTCAAGACGCGTTTAAATACGATGGTCAGGTTTTGATAGAGCAATTCGTTCATGGTTCTGAATATACCGTTAGCATACTGAATGGCAAAGCTTTGCCATCGATTAGTATGTCCACTCCCCATGTTTTTTATGATTATGCAGCAAAATATCAAGTGGACAGCACTGTGTATAGTTGCCCCAGTGGCTTGCCCGATGCGCTAGAAACTATGTTGGGTGAGTTAGCGCTCGAAGCATTTGATGCGTTGGCTGGCTCAGGTTGGGGGCGAGTGGATTTTATGCAAGATAAACTGGGTCGTTTTTATTTGTTAGAAGCGAACACAGTGCCAGGCATGACTGAAAAAAGTTTATTGCCAATGGCAGCCAAAGAGGCCGGTCTAAGTTTTGCTGAATTGTCTTTGTCTGTTCTGGCAACAGCGGATGTGGTGAGATGATTTAATGAGCGAATTTCCCGCATTGGTTAATCTTCGTAAAAATTCTCATTTAGTTATGGGATTGACGTTTTTTATCTGTTTGATGAGTTTACTAGCTTTTGCGATAGTCAAACTTAATGCTTGGTTAGAAGATGAACAACAAGCGCCAGTGCAAGATATTGTGGTTTCAGGTGAACTCATTTTTATTGATGTTAAGTATATAGAAATGTTGATAAAACGAACCCAACCAGGAAGCTTTTTTGAGTTAGATGTGAATCAAACCCATCAAACGGTTGAAGCTATGCCGTGGGTTTACCGGGCGTCGGTTAGAAAACGTTGGCCTAGTGGTTTAGAAATTTTTGTGGTTGAGCAACAACCTTCTGCTGTTTGGAACGGCGATATGTTGCTTAATCAATATGGTGACGCATTTGATGCGCAAATTAGTAGTGACGAGCTGAATTCTAAAATAACGCTGCCTAATTTATATGGACCAGGTGGAAGTGAACAAACAGCATTACAGGGATACCGTAATATGCAGTCGTTATTAGAGACGTCCAATTTATACATTGTAGAAATGTTTTTGAGCGAACGTTTTGCTTGGAATGTTGAACTGAACAATGGGATTAAATTGAATTTAGGGCGCACTCAATTTATTGACCGATTACAGCGATTTGTGGATTTATTACCGCTAATTTCGCAACAAGACAGACAGGTGGATTATGTTGACTTGCGTTATGACACAGGTTTAGCCGTAGGCTGGAAAACCTTTGTTAAAGCTGCATAAATCAAAGCAAGATAACAACTGAATAATATGAGATTAAATTAACGTGAGTGTGTTAACTGTAATGAGTGTGATGAGTGGCAGAGTTGGACAATATGTCTAAGGGTACAGAAAGAAAGCTAATTGTTGGCTTAGACATAGGCACCAGTAATGTTAAAGCCGTGGTGGGTGAGTTATTAAATGACAACTCTATTAGCATTGTGGGTGTGGGTAGTCATGCATCTAAAGGTATGGATAAGGGAGGCGTGAACGACCTTAATCTTGTGGTGCAATCCGTTAAGCGTGCCGTACACGAAATGGAATTGATGGCTGACTGCAGCGTTTCTTCGGTGTTTATGTCAATTTCGGGACGCCATGTGAAATGTCAAAACGAAAGTGGCATGGTACCGATTAACAATCAGGAAGTGACTCAGGAAGATGTAGACAATGTAGTTCACGCTGCGCGCTCTGTGCCTATTGCTGCCGAGCGCCGCTTGTTACACGTATTACCACAAGAATTTACGATTGATGTACAAGAAGGTATTAAAAATCCCATCGGTATGTCAGGCGTCAGAATGGAAGCGCAGGCGCATATTATTACCTGTGCCGATGACATGGCCAAAAATTTGGTCAAATGCGTAGAGCGCTGTGAATTAACTGCTGACCAACTGATTTTTTCGGCATTGGCATCTAGTTATGCTGTATTGACTGATGATGAAAAAGAATTAGGTGTGTGTGTGGTTGATATCGGTGGCGGTACTATTGATATGGTAATTTATACTGATGGCGCTATTCGTCATACTGCGGTCATTCCAGCAGCAGGAAATCAAATTACTAGCGATATCGCTAAGATATTCCGGACACCGATTAGTCATGCTGAAGAGATAAAAATTAAACATGCCTGTGCTTTAAAAGATATGGTCAGCATGGAAGAAAATATAGAAGTTCATAGTGTTGGCGGTAGGCCATCAAGAGCTATGTCAAGACATACATTAGCTGAGGTGATCGAGCCTCGTTATCAAGAATTGTTTGAACTGGTTCATGATGAAATCCGTGCCAGTGGATTAGAAGAGCAAATTGCCGCTGGTATAGTATTAACAGGTGGTACGGCAAAAATGGAAGGAGCGGTTGAGTTTGCTGAAGAAATTTTTCAAATGCCGGTCCGTGTAGGTGAACCCTTGGGAATGAAAGGGTTGTCTGAATATGTCGAAGATTCAAAATTTGCTACAGCGGTAGGTCTTCTGCAGTACGGAAAAGAGCATGTCATAAGTCAGCTAGCGATGAAAAACAAGGCTAGTGAAGGGTTGTGGCAACGAATTCAAAGTTGGTTTAAGGGTGAGTTTTAAGAAAATTTATAAACACAGACTTTTAAACGATAAAAAATGGGCAGCAGGCAAGGATGAACTCCTGACTGCTTTTATGTACAAACCGGAGAGTAAAAATGTTTGAATTAATGGATAGTCATAGCGAAGAAGCTGTAATTAAAGTGATTGGCGTTGGCGGCGGCGGCGGAAATGCGATAGAGCACATGGTGGCTCAGAATATTGAAGGTGTAGAGTTTATCGCTATTAATACAGATGCACAGGTGTTGCGCAGTTCTTCTGCAAACGTGACGTTGCAAATTGGTTCTGGTGTGACCAAAGGTTTAGGTGCAGGCGCCAATCCTAATATCGGTCGCCAAGCTGCAGAAGAAGACAGAGAAACCATACGTCAGGCCCTTGAAGGCGCTGATATGATATTTATAACTGCCGGCATGGGCGGTGGTACAGGTACAGGTGCAGCCCCAGAAGTAGCCAAAGTAGCCAAAGAGTTGGGTATTTTGACTGTCGCTGTTGTTACTAAACCTTTCCCGTTTGAAGGTAAAAAACGTACTGATTTTGCTGAGCAAGGCATCGAAGAGTTATCTAAATACGTTGATTCATTGATCACTATTCCGAATGAAAAATTACTCAAAGTGATGGGTAAAGGTACGCCGTTACTACAAGCTTTTAGTGCCGCTAATGATATTTTAAGTGGTGCTGTGCAAGGTATTGCAGAGCTTATTACACGTCCAGGTTTGATTAACGTGGATTTCGCCGATGTCAGAACCGTTATGTCTGAAATGGGTACCGCAATGATGGGGCATGGCAGTGCATCTGGTGAAGATCGTGCAGAAGAAGCCTCAGAAAGTGCGATTGCTTGTCCTTTATTAGAAGATATCGATTTGTCTGGTGCTAGAGGTATTTTGGTCAATATCACTGCTGGGCCTAATTTCTCTATTGATGAGTTTGAAACCGTAGGTAATGCGGTTAAAGCCTTTGCATCTGAAAACGCCACAGTGGTTGTGGGTACCGTAATCGATATGGATATGACTGACGAGCTACGCGTTACCGTTGTAGCAACAGGCATTGGGGCTGAAAAGAAACCAGATATTTCTTTGGTATCTAATCGAGCTAGTAAAATGGTTGCTGACAGTAATGAGTTTAAATTGCAGGCTAATGGGTCGCACGCTATGCCAAGCGCAAGTGTGATGCCAGAACCTTCAAAAACGATTGTTAGTGAAGAAAAAACGGTGCAAGGCAATGATTTGGAATATTTGGATATTCCAGCGTTTTTGCGCAAGCAAGCAGACTAAGTACTAAGGTGAATTATTTAGTAAAAAATCTGTTGTGATGATGGCTGGCGTTAGCTGTTGCCTTAGATATGCCAGTTTTTTGACAATGCTAGGTATATTTAGTACTATGCGTGCCGCTTTTTATTCCATTAAGCTATTGAGCTAAAGGTTATGATTAAACAACGCACTATTAAACAATCTGTGCAAGAGACTGGTATTGGTCTGCATAAAGGTGACAAGGTCACTATGACTCTCCGGCCAGCGCCAGCGAATACGGGTATCGTATTTCGCCGCGTTGATCTTGAGCCTTATGCGGACATACCCGCTCGAGCAGATGCTGTAGGCGATACTATGCTGTGTACATGCATAAGTAATGCTGCCGGTGTGAAAATTTCTACAGTTGAACATTTAGCCTCTGCTTTAGCTGGGTTAGGTATAGATAACATTATTGTAGAAGTTGACAGTGACGAGTTACCCATCATGGATGGTAGTGCGAGTCCGTTTATTTTTTTACTTCAATCAGCAGGCATTGCAGAAATCAATGAACCAAAACAATTTATAAAAATCAATAAAACTATTAAAGTCGAGGACGGCGATAAATGGGCCGAACTTCGCCCATATGCAGGCTTTAGGGTTGACTTTAAGATTGATTTTGAACACCCAGTGATCAGTCAAACTCGTCAACATATGGTGCTAGATTTTGATTCCTCGTCTTATGTAGATGAAGTCAGCCGTGCTCGAACTTTTGGATTTATGAAAGATCTTGAATACATGAACTCACACAATTTAGCATTGGGTGGAAGCATGGAAAATGCAGTAGCGTTAGATGAATATCGCGTTCTTAACCCTGAAGGTTTGCGTTACCCTGATGAGTTTTTAAAACACAAAATACTTGATGCTATAGGTGATTTGTATTTGTGTGGTCACAGTATTATTGGTGAGCTAGTCGCTTATAAAACAGGCCATGGTTTGAACAATAAATTGCTTAATGCATTGTTAAATAGTAAAGAGTGTTGGGAGTTTGTCGGTTATGACACGCCAGAAGAGATGCCTATTCGCTTTGCTTCGCCACTGTTAACAAATTAAACCCTTGTTTTGTCCTATTTGGCAAGTCAATTACTGCTTAGCCAAATAGACTTTTTCTATAGTTATCAATGATATTTGGACCTACTATATGTTATTGTCCAGACTCACATGTTAATACTTGAATTTAATTATATAAACTGTTGATTAAATGTCGATAAAAGTATTTCTTTGGATACCAAAAACGTATATAAAACCAGCAGTGTGTTGTAATTGGTATACCTCGAAATACTGTTAGTACATCTCTTGGTGAATTAAACTTAATGTTATATTGAGTCCATGTTGAAAAGGTAGTCAATTGTAATGAAATTAACGTTACTATTTAGAAGTAATAATGCACGCTTGGTGCTGAATATAGATAAGCAAAAGTTGCTGCTGGCGTTACTAGCAATCAGCGGTTTATTCTTGGTTTCCAGTCGTTCTACGCATTCTCCAGAAGAAAATATTGCTAGGATCCAGCATGCTAAATCTGGCTTTGTGCTGCAGGCTGAAGAAGTCAGCTTACTAAAAACCTCTACCGAACAACGAATGACTGGTGTGATGCTAAAGCTAGCAGATATGCAGAGTCAAATTCAACGTTTAGATGCATTAGGATCAAGATTAGTAGAGCAAGCAAAGCTTAATCCTGACGAATTTAGTTTTAATAAACTGCCTAGCATGGGTGGACCGTTAGACAGCAGCCCAGTTGAAATTCAAGTGCAAGATGAACTTTTGTCGAAAATGACAAGCATGCTTGAAGAAATCCAAAATAAAGCTCAAGAGCTCACCGTACTTGAATCTATAATGTTAAGTCACCATATTAGACAAGAGAGTAGATTAGAAGGTAAACCTATTTCTACCGGATGGCTTTCTTCTTATTACGGTATCCGAAAAGATCCATTTAGTGGCTTGCCCTCAATGCACAAAGGATTAGATTTTGCAGGAAAAGAAGGCGAACCAGTCGTTGCCACTGGTGCAGGTATTATTACTTGGTCTGGTTCTAGATATGGGTATGGCGAATTAGTTGAAATCGATCATGGTGATGGTTTAGTTACACGTTACGGGCACAACAAAGAACTTAATGTTAAGATTGGTGATGTGGTAACTAAAGGGCAAACTATTGCAGAAATGGGCAATACAGGTCGTTCTACCGGAGCTCATGTTCATTATGAAGTTATACACAAAGGGAAACAACAGGATCCGTTGCCTTACGTATATCGCAAAAGCTCCTAGCAATTTGTAGGGGTTATCAACATATTAACGACAATCGGCTCATATGAGCCGATTGTTTTATTTTAGTACCGGGTTTGTTCATAAGTTGTTTGTGATTTGTGCACAAATAAAATTATTAATCATTTAGATTGGAAGCTGTAAATCGATGTTTTCTAGTATTTTCACCAAAATGTTTGGAAGTCGTAACGACCGAACAATAAAAAAGTTGAGCAAGTCTGTTGACCTTATTAATCAGCTAGAAACTGAATATGAAGCCTTAACTGATGAACAGCTTAAAGACAAAACTAGCGAATTCAGAGAACGTTTAACCAAAGAACAGACCACAGAAGATATTATGGTCGAAGCCTTTGCAGTGGTGCGTGAAGCTAGTAAACGAGTGTATGGAATGCGTCACTTCGATGTGCAAATGCTGGGTGGTCAAGTATTACACCAAGGTGAAATTGCCGAAATGCGCACCGGTGAAGGTAAAACCTTAACCTCAACCTTACCCTCATACCTCAATGCTATTTCAGGCAAAGGTGTGCATGTTATAACCGTTAATGACTACTTAGCCAGCCGAGATGCAGATTGGAGCAGGTTATTATTTGAATTTTTGGGTTTAACGGTAGGCTGTAATATTCCAGGCTTAAATCATGAGCAAAAAAGAGAAGCTTATGCTGCCGACATTACTTACGGTACCAATAACGAATTTGGTTTCGATTATTTGCGGGATAACATGGCGTTTAGCCCAGGTGATCGTGTTCAGAAGAGTCTTCATTTTGCTGTGATTGATGAAGTTGACTCAATTCTGATCGATGAAGCGCGAACTCCTCTTATCATCTCTGGTCAGGCTGAAGATAGCTCGGAACTGTATCGTAAAATCAATGTCATTATTCCTGAGCTCGTTAAGCAAGAAAAAGAAGACGAAGAAGGTGAAACAGGCGACGGTCACTACACCATTGATGAAAAAGGTAAACAAATCCACTTGACTGAAAATGGTCAGATATTTGTGGAACAAGTACTCCAACGAGAAGGTATTTTACCTGAAGATGAATCTTTGTTTGCAGCCGCTAATATTTCTTTATTACACCACGTAAATGCAGCGTTACGGGCGCACAAACTTTTCTCCAAAGATGTTGATTACATAGTTAAAGACAACCAGATTGTCATTGTTGATGAGCACACTGGACGTACAATGGAAGGACGTCGTTGGTCAGAAGGTTTGCACCAAGCAGTAGAGGCCAAAGAAGGCGTTAACATTCAAAATGAAAATCAAACTTTAGCTTCTATTACGTTCCAGAACTATTTCCGTTTATACGATAAATTGTCTGGTATGACAGGTACAGCTGATACCGAAGCGTTCGAGTTTCAGAGTATTTACGGCCTAGATACGGTTGTTATTCCAACCAACCAACCTATGGTGCGCGATGATAAAGCGGATTTGATTTTTTTAACTGCTGAGGAAAAATACGAAGCCATAGTTGAAGACATCCAAGGCTGTGTTAAACGCGGTCAACCTGCTTTGGTAGGTACGGTATCGATAGAAAATTCAGAATTAATATCAGGTATTCTGAAAAAAGAAAAAATCGCCCACAAAGTGTTGAATGCTAAATTCCACGAACAAGAAGCCGATATTATTGCCCAAGCTGGTAAACCCGGGTCTATTACGATTGCTACTAACATGGCTGGTCGAGGCACTGATATTGTTTTAGGTGGTAACTGGCAGGCTGAGATTGATAAAATTCATGATCCGAAGCCAAGTAAAGTTGAAAAAATCAAAGAAGATTGGAAGATTGCACATGACGCGGTCTTAGCGTCTGGTGGCTTGCATATCATTGGTACCGAGCGCCATGAATCACGTAGAATCGATAATCAGTTACGTGGTCGTTCAGGTCGTCAAGGTGATGCCGGTTCTTCACGTTTTTACTTATCTTTAGATGATGCGTTGATGCGTATATTTGCCTCTGAAAAAATGGGCAATATGATGAAACGCTTAGGCATGGAACGAGGCGAAGCCATAGAGCATCCTTGGGTGACTCGAGCTATAGAAAATGCACAACGTAAAGTCGAAGGTCGTAACTTCGACAGTCGTAAACAATTGCTCGAATATGACGATGTTGCTAATGATCAACGTAAAGTTATTTATGAACAACGTAATGAATTATTAGATGAAGGTGAGATTAGCGGCACCATTGAAGCGATTCGTGACGATGTCGTAAAGGGCATACTTGATCAATATATTCCGCCGCAATCGTTAGAAGAAATGTGGGATGTTGCTGGATTAGAAGAACGCTTTAAAGCTGAATTTCTAACTGACATGCCAGTGCAGAAATGGCTCGATGAAGATGATAAGTTATATGAAGAAAAACTTCGTGAGCGGGTCTTAGAAGAAGTATCTGCGGCATACAAAAGAAAAGAAGAAGTGGTAGGGCCGGAAGTAATACGACAATTTGAAAAAGCCGTAATGCTACAAAATTTAGATAGCCATTGGAAAGAACATTTGGCTGCTATGGACCATCTACGTCAAGGTATTCATCTGCGTGGTTACGCACAGAAAAATCCTAAACAAGAATATAAACGCGAGTCTTTTGAGCTGTTTTCCGAGATGTTAGAAGCGTTGAAAGTTGAAGTCGTTACTATCTTGAGCAAAGTACAAGTTAAAGCCCAAGAAGATGTTGAAGCAGTAGAAGAACAAAGACGTCAAGCAGATAATACGCCTAAAAATTTCGAACATGAATCAGCGAGCGAGCCAGAAAAGCCAAACGCTGCTTTACGCCAAGGTCCTAAGGTAGGTCGAAATGATGCTTGTCCTTGCGGTTCTGGCAAAAAATATAAGCAGTGCCATGGTAAGTTAAGTTGATCTAAGATTTAACATCCATTAAAAGTCGGGCCTATGTCCGACTTTTTTATTTCTAAAGATTGGTTTAATTAAATAAAGAGCAGCAGAATGAAAATAGTCGAAGTGGCAGTAGGCGTGATCAAATGCGATAACAAGATCTACATTAGTAAACGTGCTAATGAATTACACCAAGGCGGTAAATGGGAGTTCCCTGGAGGAAAACGTGAGGCCAATGAAAGCATTGAAGATGCGCTTGTCAGAGAGTTGTCAGAAGAAATTGGTATACAGGTGACCACACAAAGCCCATTTATGCTGATAGAGCACGATTATGGTGATAAGAAGGTACGTTTAGATGTTCGTTTGGTAGAGGGGTTTGAGGGCAAGGCACATCATCAGGAAGGTCAACAAAGTCTGTGGGTGCATATTAGTGATTTAAATAAATTTACCTTTCCAGAAGCAAATATGCCGATTATTAATAAGCTGGTTGGTTTAGTTGCGGGCAATAATGAATAAAAGCGAGCCATAAAGAGCTCGCTTTTGGTATAAATATAATTTAAGTGATGACCCTAGATAAAATATTTTAAGGCTGACCCCAATAAATGACTAAGGACTGCGATCTTTGATAGCAGACCCTAGTTTTATAATCTAACGATTAACTTACCTTGATTACCACCAGTTAATAGTAAGTTCAAGCCATCGATAGAAGACTCCAATCCATTCAAGATGTGGCTACGATGTTTGATTTTACCTTGCATAACATAGGGTGTTAGCTTAGTAATTAGTTCAGGTAGCTGAGCTAAGTGGTCTGGCATGGTAAAGCCTTGGATAGTGATACGTTTTTTGATGATTGGGATCCAATTTGGACCTGCACTTGGGGTTTCAGCAGTGTAATCAGAAATCATACCGCAGACTATCACTCTACCATGGGCATTTATGTGTTCGAACACGTGATGTTGAATTGGGCCACCGGTATTCTCAAAGTAAATATCGACACCATTAGGCGCTAACTCTGTTAGCTTTGCGTCAATATCATCTGTTTTGTAATTAATCGCACCATCAAAACCTAAGTCATTGACTATCCAATCACATTTCTCCGCAGAGCCCGCGACTCCAATTACAGTTAACCCTTCAGCTTTAGCCAGTTGACCCACTATAGAGCCTACCGAGCCTGCAGCACCACTTACTACTATGGTTTCGCCCGGTTTTGGGTGACCACAACCGAATAATCCTTGAGTTGCTGTTAATCCAGGTAAAGCAAAAACTGATAAGACCATCTCAGCATCTAATCCAGGCTGTACTTTTCTGAGACCTTCACCAGAGCTTAAACAATACTCTGTCCATCCCATCATGCCCATTACACGCTCACCTACAGTGAAGTCAGGATGATTACTTTCAACCACTTCACCTATGCCTGAGGAGCGCATTACGTCGCCTAAACCTACAGGTGGGATATAACTTTCTGTATCAGGACTCATCCAACCCACCATAGCGGGGTCTAAGGACATATGGGTTTGTTTAACCAAAATCTGGCCAGGACCAGCGCTAGGTATTGGTTTGTGTACGACTTCAAAAATTTCTGCACTAATAGGGCCAGAATCGGGACGTGCAACAAGATTAATTGCGGTGAATGTACTCATATTTGGTTCTCCAGTGTGTGATTGATGTAAAACTAAAGTGTAAGTGAACTTAGTATTACTTAATAAAACATCAAGATATACAGGCGAAAAGTGCTATCTTTATTGTTATAAAAACAACAATCAGTACATAGATTAATATTTAATAGAATTATGGATCAATTTCGAGCGTTAAAGTATTTCAGTAAGGTTGCAGAAACGGGCAGTTTTACTAAAGCCGCCGTTATTTTTGGGGTGCCACCATCGTCGTTGTCAAGAAGAGTCGCAGACTTAGAAAACAGCTTAGGCGCTACGCTGTTGAAGCGTACTACCCGGAATGTCAAATTAACGGAAGTAGGTAAGCGTTATTACACTCAAGTAGTCGATATTCTGAATCAGCTTGAGCAAAGTAATGAAGCAGTGCGCAGTTATCAAGCTAAACCCATGGGCCAGTTACATATTAGTTGTATGGTGGGATTTGGGGAACGTATTTTACTGCCATTGCTGGACGAGTTTAGTCAACTGTATCCTGAGATAGTGCTAGACGTTAGCCTTAGTGATGAGTTATCTACATTGAGTCGTGATGAAGTCGATATCGCCATTCGTGGTGGTTATGCACCCAATGAAAGAGTGTTAGCTATCAAGTTGATGGGTAACCAGTTTATCCCAGTGGCAGCACCCAGTTACTTAGCTGAAATGGGGAGGCCGCAATATGCAATTGAATTGCAGCAACATAAAGGATTATATTTTCGAACACCTAATGGTCCTACGCCTTGGTTAAGCTATATAAATGGCCAATGGCAGGATGTCTCTGCGGCACAAGTCGCCATTTCCAATAACGGGCTATGGTTACGTGAGTTGGCGACAAAAGGAAAAGGTATTTTGATGACCCCACGTTGGGCAGCGGCTCCTTACCTCGCAAGCGGAGAGTTGCTAGAGTTAGCGTTAGATCCAGTAGTGCAAATTAGTCAAAACAACGATATGGCAGTTTATCTGCTGTATCAAAAACAACGATATTTAGTCCCTAAAGTTAAAGCTGCGGTCGATTTTTTAGTGGCGAGGGTTAAGTATTAAGTGGTCATCTTATTTAGAATTTAATTTGACATTTATTCAACGAACTAAGATCGTACATCCTCACTCTTATTAACTCTTAGATAAATTCCATGCCTAATAGAAAAACTATATTTAAAGCAATTGCATTGATTGCCATTATTATTTCTATCGGCTTTTTTGTGTTTTTCCCGGCTCAATTAGATAAACGGACTAACCGTGTACATGATTCGACTTTGCCTGTGATATCCAAGCAAGCTAGGACATTGCATGAGCAGTTGTTTATTGGCGATTGGCACAGCGATTCATTAATGTGGAAAAGAGACTTAATAGATCAGCATGATTATGGTCATGTGGATATTCCAAGGTTGCAACAAGGTAATGTCGCGTTACAAATGTTTACAACAGTCACTAAGTCTCCAGACGGGATTAATTACGAGGCGAATAGTAGTGATGCCAACGACAATATTACGAAACTGGCATTGGTCAGTCTTTGGCCCATGAATACTTGGAACAGCTTAGCTGAAAGAGCATTATTTCAAGCAAGTAAAGCACTTGAGATGGCTAATGAATTTCCGCAGCAAGTTTCGCTTATCACTTCAAAATCAAACCTCTCACAATTTATATTACAACGACAAACTAACCCTCAATTATTAGGCATGCTTTTAGGCACTGAAGGCTCCCATGCATTAGACGGCGATTTGAAAAATATTCAGCGTTTATTTGATAGTGGTTTTCGCATGATGAGTTTGCAGCACTTTTTTGATAACAAACTAGGCGGCTCATTGCACGGAGAAAGTGGTGCCGGTTTAACTGAGTTTGGACTAGAGGCATTGAAAAAAATGCAAGATTTGGGGATCATGCTTGATGTGTCACATTCATCTGAACAAGTGGTTAAAGACGCATTGGCTTTTAGCCGTCAGCCTTTATTGATCAGTCATACTGGTTTTTACGGTCATTGTGCCTCAGCACGAAATATATCAGATGCGTTAATGCAACAAATTGCGGCCAAAGGTGGGCTGATTGCAGTGGGTTATTGGGATGGTGCAGTGTGCGAGGCTAATGTTAACGAGATTGCTAAAGCAATTAAGTATGGAATTGAATTAGTCGGCAGCGAACATATTGCTCTTGGCTCTGATTACGACGGGGCAACAAGTGTGCCTTTTGATACATCTGAATTAATTTATTTAACTCAAGCGCTGTTAGATCTTGGACTAAGCGAGCTACAAATTAAGCAAGTGATGGGAGCTAATATGCTGCGCTACTTGCAATTACATCTGCCGGATTAAAGCATCGGCATAAAATCAGTGAATTCTAACTAAGACATTGATTCAATTAAATTAAACTATATCTAGGGCGCAGTCGTTCAATGGAATACTATCAATTAACCCCAATTAATATTGTTACTTATCTTCAGTCTCTACCTGAAGTGTGTCAAAAATTTTCGTCTATGGATAACCTAGAAGTACAGGAAATTTTCGATGGTAATATGAATTACGCCTTTGTTGTGAGCAACAAGTTAGACGTAAATCAGTCAGTATTTGTTAAGCAAGCTCCCCCCTACATTAAAGTGTTAGGTGAACAGTGGCCGTTGTCGCGTCAAAGGATGACTGCAGAAATACAAGCTTTAAATTATCAATCTAGCGTGTGTCCGGAAATGGTACCAGAGGTGTATTATCAATCTGAAAGTTTGTCTGTACTTATCATGCAAAATCTCAGTAAGCATACAATTCTGCGTACAGAGCTAATTCAAGCACGATATTTACCTCGATTGGCAGAAGACTTATCAACTTTTCTAGCTGAAACATTGTTTTATTCCTCTGATTTCGCTTTACGATCAGCAGATAAAAAAGCGATGGTCAGTAAAAGTGCTAATCTGGACATGTGCCTAATTACTGAAGACTTTGTGTTTACTTATCCTTTTGAGCATCACGAAATGAATGCTTATAACCCTGCCTTGTCGCAGTCGGTTATTGACTCTATTCAAAAAAGTCCTGATGTTAGAGCCCATGTTGCACAAATGAAGTATATATTTATGAACCGGCCAGAAGCTTTATTGCATGGGGACCTACATACCAGTTCAGTCATGGTGAATGTGCAACAAACCTTTGTAATTGACCCCGAGTTTTCTTTTGCCGGCCCTATGGGATTTGATATTGGCGCTCTTATTGGTAATTTATACTTAAATTACTTTTCACATGCACATAACTCATCGGCCGAATCTGTCAATTACAGCCATTGGTTACTAAAGACTATTGACGATCTTTGGTATAAATTTGAAGGGAAATTCTTATCTTTATGGTCAGAACATGAACAGTCTTCAGTAAGTACATTTATGGGCAAAGATCTGTCAGGCGACAGTCATCAAACGTTTAGGCATCTATTTTTACAACAAGTGTTAAATGACACTCTAGGTTTTGCAGCTTGCAAAATAATACGTAGAATTTTAGGCGTCGCAAAAGTTGCTGATTTTATGCAATTTGAGGATCAAAAACTCAGAGCAAAATTAGAAACTCAAGCCCTTAAAATGGCCAAAACCATGTTGCTTAATCGCCAATCCTATACAAACATTGCTGACGTAAATAAATTAGCGGAGGAAATTCGTTTAATTTAGACCAAACTAGACTGTGACCTTAGAAAAAAACAAAAAATTTCTACCACAGAGGAAAGAATAATTAATATTGTTTTTCCTCTGTGGTGGATCATGTTTTTTAGTTTGAAGCTCGAAGACAAGTAATCTTTGTTTTAAAGCATCACTATTTCGTCATCTTTTAGATGTCTCACGATAGGGCTGTTTTCAGCATCGGCAAACGCGGCATCTAAAAGTGATGTTCTGTAAGCAACAGATGAGCGGAAGTTGGGATGAGTGAATATATAAGTCTGTCCCGACTGTAAAGCTTCTACCACACGTTTGGCTAACACTGATGTGGGAATACCCGATTCAACTAATGCTTTAGCCTTGTTCACAGCGCTTCCTGATTTCACCAATGTGGCAGCTTGATCCTTGACACCTTGGTATTGAGGTTGAAGATTACGTAATGACTCATGGATACGAGTTTGAACAAAAGCAGGACACAGCGCCGACACCGCAATATTGTGCTTTTTCAATTCAGCAGCCCAGCTTTCTGACATGGAAACCACCGCGGCTTTTGATGCTGCATAAGCACCAGAAAACGGAACCCCATTCATGCCAGCCATAGAAGCCACGTTGATGATCCAGCCACCTTGGCCATGGCGTTTCATCGAAGGGGCAGTGGCCTGAGTGCCATTCACCACTCCCATTACATTAACGTCCAAGACCCACTTCCAAGTTTCAACTTTAGTCTTATCTACTGAGCCGGGAATACCACCCACACCAGCGTTATTCACTAACATATGGATATTACCAAATTTAGCTTCGGCGGCAGCAACAGTGTCTTCCCACTGTTGATAGTTTGTGACATCTAGCGGGCAAGCTAATACCTTGATGTTAGCATCCCGTAATTTCTGCTCGGCCATTGCCAGCTCTTTCTGGTCAATATCAGCAATTACGACTTGCATACCTAACTGACCAAATTCCTCCGCTAATGCTAAGCCTATGCCTCCAGCGCCACCAGATATGATGGCTGTTTTACCTGCAAATTCGTTCGACATGATGATATCCCTCGATAATTATGAATGTTGATTTTCTAAGTATGAATGGATATTAGGTGCTGGTTTGTTGCAAAAGTACTTTATTTCGCGAATTGGTAAGGCTTCATAGGATGAATATAAGAGACCGATTAGAAAAAATATTGAACGACGGAGAACATAGAGCCTCGGGCGCTTCGCTTCACAGAGGAAAATTAAAACAAGATGATTTTTTTGCTTTTCTCTGTGACCCCATTTTCCTCTGTGGTGACATTGCCCTTGTTTTGTTTATTGTGTATTAGTTGATTGTATCAACACCATCGCTTGTTCCAACCAACACCACATCAGCGCCACGGTCAGCGAATAAACCATTGGTGACAACACCGACTATGGCATTGAGCTGTCTTTCAAGCTCTACGGGGTTGAGGATTGTTAGATTATGTACATCTAAGATCACATTGCCGTTGTCAGTAATTACACCTTGACGGTAGGCAGGGTCGCCGCCAAGTTTGACTATTTCTCTGGCCACATAAGAGCGGGCCATGGGGATCACTTCAACGGGTAATGGAAACTTCCCTAACATGGGTACTTGTTTTGTGTCGTCAATAATACAAATGAATTTTTCGCTTACAGCGGCAACAATTTTCTCTCTGGTGAGGGCTGCTCCACCACCTTTTATCATATGTTTATGTTTGGTTATTTCATCGGCGCCATCTACATATATATCAAAGTTTTCCACCGAATTAAGATCAAATACTTCAATACCCAAAGCTTCTAAACGTTTCGTTGAGGCATCTGAGCTTGATACCGCACCTTGAATTTTATTTTTTACATCGGCTAATGCATCAATAAAATAATTAACAGTCGAACCTGTGCCAACACCGACAATAGCGCCATCTTCTATATATTTTAAGGCTGCTTGGGCAGCGGCTTTCTTTTTATCATCTTGAGTCATTTTTTTACAGTCCCTAATATATTAAACATCTGATGCTTAATAGTGTAACCCAAGCTGTAGTTTAGTCGACACTAAAAAACTGATCTGGGGTAGCAATAGCATGTAGCGGAATATCCCAGCTGTCAGTAAGTAACATATCAGTTTGCTGGCAGTTATGTGCTAATCCAATGAGTTGGGTTTGCAGTGAGTCACGACGAATAGGGGCTAAGGTACGATCATAAAATCCGCCTCCCATTCCTAATCTATTGCCTACTGCATCGAAAGCAACAAGCGGTGTTAGTATCAGTTCAATGTTAGCTAAGATGCACAGATTTGTAGTGCTGACTATTGGCTCTTTGATACCGTAAACATTTGTCCGAGTAGGCGAGTTACGGTGATAGTTAACAAACAGCAAATGCCCTTTACTAAAAGGGTGTAATACAGGTAATAACACAGATTTACCTTGTTGCCAGCAGTAGTCAATAATCGCTACTGGGTCAATCTCACCATCATTTGCAATATAACAGGCAATAGTTTTTGACTGAGCAAGTGTGGTTGATGTAATACAGGTTCTTAATAGGTTGTGTGCAGCAGTAGATTGTTCTTTAGAAGACAATGCCTGACGTTTTTTACGGTAATCAGTACGTATTACCTGCCTTTGCGTTGTTTCTAAGCCTAGTAATTTATGCACTTGGCAAAACTGGAATAAAGCGGTTCAGAGTTTGCACCAGCTTTTCTTTTTCTAAGGGTTTACACAAATACTCATCCCAAAATTCGTTATCGTCTGCAACATTGTGTTGATTAAATGCGTCGGCTGATAAAGCCACGATGGGAATATTTGGATGAGTAAGTTTAATTTGTTCAGAGGCCTGACGGCCATTAATACCGGGTAAATGGATATCCATGAAGATTAGGTCAAAATGTGTATTTTTGGCAATCTTAATAGCTTCTTCTCCTGTTCCTGCAATAATAATTGAGATATCTAATGATTCAAATATTGCTAGCATAACCGCTTGATTTATCTCATTATCCTCTACCACTAGTACCTTGCTATTATGATTAAAACTTGCTTTTTCGGGCGTAGGATTAAGTTCTTCGTGTAAAATTTCGGTGTCACCTTGCAGGGGTAACTGGACTTTAAAAATACTACCTGAGCCTAGGTTACTCAGAACATTTATTGTGCCGCCTAAAATATCAACTAAACCTTGTGTAATCGACAAGCCTAAACCACTGCCTTCGGAACTTTTAGTTTGTCCGACTTGCTGGAACTTATTGAACAGTTTTGTTTGATCTATGTATGATATGCCTGCTCCTTGATCAGCGACTGTGATCACAAATTTTTCATTATTAAGTGAAAGCTCAACCTTGACCCACTTACCGCAATTAGTGAATTTAATTGCATTGTGGGCTAAGTTGGTAATAATTTGGCTGATTTTGGCTTGATCAATAGTCATATGAGTTGGCAAGTTATCACTGATATCTACAGAGAAATCGACGTCTTTTTCGTTCGCCGTAATGGCTAACATTCCTTCTAAATTTTTAATAAACGTTCTTAAACAAATAGATTCGAACTCGACTTGCATCATTCCAGCTTCAATTTTATTTAAATCTATAACCGAGTTCACTACGCTTAGCAGTCGTCGACCTGAATAGTCAATATGGCCTATGTATTCAGAAAACTTTACAGGTAATGTGTTATGTTTAACGTTATCTAACATCAAACGACTAAAGCCGATAATAGCATTGAGTGGCGTACGTAACTCATGACTCATGTTAGATAAAAATTCAGTTTTATGTTGGTTGGCTAGCTCGAGCTCTTTAATTTTTTTTCGCAACTCCATTTGTGAAATGACACACCTACCTAATACTTCAAGCGCCTGACGTTGGTCTGGTGTTAATTTATTTGGTTTATCATCAATAACGCACAATGTGCCAATGGCATGTCCGTCTGGGCTTACTAATTGTGTGCCTGCATAAAATCGAATATTAAGGGCAGAGGTAACCAAAGGATTATCAAAGAAACGTTGATCTTTAAGCGTATCTTCTACCTCAAAAATTTCTTTTTGATGAATAGCGTGGGCGCAGAAAGCGATATCTCTTGAGGTTTCTTTTGCGTCTAATCCCACTTTGGATTTGAACCACTGCCTGTCTGTATCAACCAAACTGATTAAGGTAATTGGGGTATTGCAAACTTGAGCGGCAAGTTGGGTTAAATCGTCAAATATTTTTTCTGCTTCAGTGTCTAGGACATCATAGTCGTAGAGCGCTTTTAAACGCTTGACTTCGTCTATTGATGGGGAAGCAATTTTCATATTTATATTTATATTTAATTGGTCTCTCAAGTTGAAACCTTAACATAATTACTTAATGTTATCTAAGCCAAATTAGCGATTGTAGGTATCCAAATACAACTGAGTTAAACGAGCATTATCTACTTTGGTCGCGACGTTGATTGACTGGGCGCTTAGCCAATCAGGACTGGTAGTGGTATTCGGCAGCGCAACTGAAGTTTGGCCGATGTTTAAAGGGTCAGTAGACACTCTCGCATGTCCGGTTTGTAATTCGAACAAACTTGGGTCAACCAAATGTGCAAGAGGCATGGCATCATGGAAAAAACACACATCTTGGTCTCTATTCTGTGAGTAAAATTTCACGTAAAATTGTGCGGCATCATGCACAAAACCACCTAGTTTAGGGTTGTTCTGTTTAAGTTGAGTTAAAAAGTCAGGGGAAAATGGGCAAGAGTTGGTGACATCCAAGCCAAACATATTTAGCTTCCATGATGCTCCAAGCACAATTTCAGCCGCGAATGCATCATTCCAAATGTTGGCTTCTGCTACAGGAGTAACGTTACCTGGAACGAACGCTGCTCCACCCATAATCGACACAGCTTTAAGCAGCTTAGGTAGCTCAGGTTCAAGACGCAGGGCTAAGGCTAAGTTGCCTAAAGGACCTATTGCAACCACTGTTATTTCGCCGGGGTATTGACGTGCCATATCAACAATAAACTGCGCTGAACTGCGAGGATCAAGTTCACCCTTAGCTTCGGGGAAATTGATATTACCAAAGCCATCATCGCCGTGCACAAAATGTGCATAACCCGACTCTTTTCCGACCCAAGGCATACCCACGCCCTTGCACACAGGAATATCTTTGTTAGCTAAGGCACACAAGGTAATCGCGTTTTTGGCTGCCATATCAACAGGCACATTTCCAAATACAGTTGTTAGCCCCAGCACGTCAATTTCAGGGTGTTGAAAGGCAAAGAAAATTGCCATTGCATCATCAATACCTGGATCGGTATCTAGTATAATTTTGTGGCGTGTCTCTTTATTCATCCTATTGCTCCCTGAAAGGTTATTGCTTAGCAAGAAAACGATTCACGTCTTCTTTATTGGGTATTGATTGTGCCGCGCCGATTTTCATAACGGCTAATGCGGAAGCGGCGCAAGCACGAATTAATGCTGTTTTTGAATCGGTATGCGCACTGTAAGCAGATAAAAAGTAGCCAATAAATGTATCGCCTGCTGCTGTTGTATCTACCGCGTCTACTTCAAAAGCGGGCACATCAATGGTTTTATCTTTCTTGAGCATTCGCACACCAGCTTTTCCTAAAGTAATCAATACTTCAGTATTTGGCCAGTCTTGACGAAAGTAAGCTTCTATTTTGTCTAAATCTTTGCGCCCAGAGATTTCTTCAGCTTCGACTTCGTTGACAATTAATAAATCAATACACTCAAGCGGCAGATGTTTGACAGATTCTGTCATTGGCGCAGGGTTAAAGGCAACGCGTAAACCTTTTTCTTTGGCTTGAATCAGTACTTGGTCGATACTACTGGTCTCATTTTGAGTCAATACCCAATCAGCAGGTTTAACCGTATCTAATGCAAACATAATATCTTTTGGGGTCATCTCATGATTGGCACCACCAAACAACACTATGGCATTTTCAGCTGACGGGGTGACTTGAATCATCGCATGTCCAGAGGCAGTTTCAGTGCATGTTACATGTTTGCAATCAATACCATCACGGATCATAGTTTGTTTGAAAGCTACATCAGCTTCGTTAATCTTACCTACATGCCTTACTTCAGAACCCGCTCTAGCTAGTGCTATGGACTGATTAGCTCCCTTGCCACCGAGTAAACACTGGTAATGACGGGATGCAATAGTTTCACCGGGCTGAACGAAGTGATCTACCTGATAGACGTGGTCTATGTTGATTGAACCAAAATTAATAATGGCCATAATGCGCTGCTATGCCTCTTGTTTTAAAGTTTTAATTTAAAATTTATTCTAGCCGAATAAACACAAATAATAACCATTAATTAAAAAGTTGACCGTTTGGTCTGGAAACAATTATATTGATTTTTACTGTGACAGCAAATTTATCTAAGCAAAAAGGCGGGTTAACTTATGCATAAATCCCGTTTTGGCAAAATAGGGGGAGGTATTGGTTAAAAATAATCGTACAGATATGGTAGCACCGTGACCCCATGGCCACCAAGCGATCATCACTGTTGGGTGACGCTCAATATTGGTACTGAATAGTTTTTGTTGTTTAACCAGCTTAGAAAATGAACCCGCGTAATGTTTGACTTCGTCTGGGGCTTTTTTGATGGTTTTGGCATCCCAGTTAACAGGTAAAACCTGTTGTAGGATAAATAAAACTTGGTCTTGTTTATCTACTGAGAATTCAGCAAGCATAACATTATGAAAATCATCGTATTTCCAATTTACTACAGAAGATAAAGCCTCTATCACATCTTTTCCGTAAGTCTGTATTAGTTCTTCTTGATTCATATCACTAGTGTTCTCAATCCGTTGTTGAAAGTTTGGATGCCTCCCAAAATGCCGCTGTTTAGTGTAAGCCCGTGAACCGAAAGTTCAGGGCGGAAGTGTCATCGCTACCTTAGGCTTCTTGATACGAGCCAAGCTTGCACAATAGTAGTGGAGTCAACTTCCTAGGTAAAAAGCATCGGCCAGGGACATAACTTAACTGGCAAACATCCCAGGAGACATAGAAAACTGCTTGTTATATAACCAACAAGTTATTAGTCATACTTCGAGCAAGTGCATTATAATCAATTAGTAGCATGATATACTAGCCCTATCGTATCAGCGAACATGTATTTGCCTTCATGAGAGTGCTAGAATTGATCCGTCCCATGATTGAGAGAGCACTTTGAATACATCAACCAACCTTTTTGATACTTTAACTCCGTTACTCGAACGTAATAATATTTTAACTACAGCCGCTGAAGTACAGGGTATGTTTTGTGGCATGTTAGGTGGTGGTATGCCATTAGAATGCCAAGATTGGTTAGAGCCACTTGCTGACTTTATTCATCAAAGCGAGATGTTTTCCAAAGAAGTGGATGACGCGTTCAAAAGTCTTTTCGATAGTACATGCCAGCAATTAGTTGAAAATGATTTCGCACTTGTGCTGTGTTTGCCTGAAGATTCAGCACCGATTAACGAACGTGGGCAAGCTTTATTGAATTGGGTACATGGTTTTTTGCTTGGTTTTGGTTTGCATCAAGATGATTTAACGGGGTGTTCTGCCGATGTTAAAGAAGCCCTTGAAGATTTTGCAGAGATTGCGCGTATGGATGATGAAATGAGTGAAAACGAAGAGTCAGAGCAGGCTTTGTTTGAAGTGATGGAATATGTGCGCGTCACCGCTATGTTATGTTTTAACGAGTTAGGTAAATCACCAGAACAACAACAAAGTGAACCTAAAACGGTTCATTAGACGTTTAATTAAAGTATATTTTCAGTTATTGACTAAGTAAGTTTAGTGCCTTCTTTTTGTAAACAGTAAAGTGAGTCATATCATTACCCATGCATAACATCGAATTTTTAACTCGCCAAAAGCGTCTATTAGAAAAAATGCAGCCTAACAGTATTTGTTTGGTGCCGGCGTCAAACTTAGTCACGCGTAGTCGAGATACCGAGTACCCTTTTCGACAAGATAGTTACTTTCAATATTTGTGTGCTTTCCCTGAGCCAGAGGCTTGGTTGGTATTATCTAATCACCAAGATTATTCAAAGGAACTGTGTGTTTTATTCTGCTTAGATAAAGACCCTACTATGGAAATTTGGCACGGTCGCAGAGCTGGTCCCAAACAGGCCACACAACAATATCCTATCAATAGGGCCTATGCTTTAGATGAATTAGACGAACAATTGCTAGATTTGATTGATGGTCACCAACATGTGTATTTCGCTCAAGGACACAATCCTGATGCTGACGACCTTGTTTTTTCGTTATTACAAGCATTACGTGATGCCCCAAAACAAAGTAAGCAGGCTCCTTCTAGTCTAATTGATGTTCGAATCATCTTGGATGAAATGCGATTAATTAAGTCTGCTCGCGAAATAGACCTGATGCGTCAAGCGGCTGCAGTAGCAACTCAAGCACATATTCGAGCTATGAAATTTGTTCAAGCGGGTAAAAATGAATATCACATTGAGGCAGAAATTCATCATGAATTTGCTATGCAAGGTGCTAAATATCCTGCTTATGGCACGATTGTGGGTTCTGGCGATAATGCTTGTATTTTGCATTACACCGAAAATAATCAAGGTTTAACAACCGGCGATCTAGTTTTAATTGATGCTGGCTGCGAATGGCAAGGTTATGCATCAGATATTACTCGTACATTCCCAGTTTCTGGAGTGTTTTCAAGTGAACAAAAGCAACTATACCAACTAGTTCTAAATGCGCAACTAACTGCTTTTGATATTATCAAACCTAATAATACTATCAAGCAGGCCAGCGATGCGGCCATTGCCGTGGTCACCCAAGGATTGATTGATTTGGGCATATTGAAAGGGGAGTTAGCTGACAATATTGAACGCCAAACGTATCGACAATTCTATATGCATGGACTCAGCCATTGGTTGGGTCTAGATGTGCACGATGTGGGTAATTACAAGATTGACGGCCAAGACCGCCCCCTAAAAACTGGCATGGTACTAACCGTTGAACCTGGTATTTATATCGCACCTGATGCAAATGTTGATAGTAAATGGTGCGGTATAGGCATTCGTATTGAAGATAATTTATTGATAACCCAAAGTGGTCACGAAAATCTGACTTTAGCTGCACCTAAAACCATCAGCGATATTGAAGCACTGATGACCAAAAAGAGCGGCTAACAGTATGCATGCATTTGACATTGTTATAGTGGGCGGAGGCACAGTGGGCTTGACTCAAGCCATTGCTTTAAAAAATAGTGGGCTGTCGGTTGCCGTTGTTGAAAGCCATGTCAGCGAATCTATGCCAAGTGGCGCACCCCAGTTGCGTGTAAGCGCGCTAACCCTAGCTTCAGAGAATGTTTTACAAAACTTAGGTGCATGGCAACATTTAGACCCTAACAGGTTATGCAGTTATGTGGATATGCAGGTTTGGGATCAAGACAGTTTTGGCAAGATTAGCTTTTCTGCTGACCAAGTTCAAAAAAAACAGCTAGGTCACATTATTGAAAATCAAGCGATTAGGCATAGTTTATGGACACAAGCCCAAAATTGTAGCCATATTGAGTTACTTGCCCCTAAAAAAATTGAGCAGTTGGCTTTTGGTCAACAAGAATGTTTTATTACCTTAGATGACAATAGCCAGTTAACAGCTCGATTAGTCATAGGCGCTGATGGCGCTAATTCGATAGTCAAAAAACAAGCAAATTTAGTGCAAACATTTTGGGATTATGATCAACATGCGATAGTCGCGACGGTTAAAACTGCTTTGCCCCACAACCACACCGCCAGGCAGATATTCACTCCCACCGGACCCTTAGCTTTTTTGCCTTTATGGGATGCACATCATTGCTCGATTGTTTGGTCACAAGATGAGCCTAGAGCAACAGAACTGCTTAAATTATCTGATAACGATTTTAACAAAGCTCTGACTGTGGCATTTGATTGCACTTTAGGCATCTGTGAACTGGTGAGTGACAGGCAAAGTTATCCTCTGAAAATGCGCTACACACGTCAGTGGGTAGCCAACAGAGTGGCTATTATTGGCGACGCAGCGCATACAATCCACCCATTGGCTGGCCAGGGAGCCAATCTAGGTATACTCGATGCCGCTGCTTTGGCTGAACAAATTATTAAGTTGGTAGAGCAAAATAAGGATTTTGGTTTAGCCAAAAATCTACGACCTTTCGAGCGCTGGCGTAAAACTGAAGCAGTTAAAATGGTGGCCGCTATGGAGGGTTTCAAACGTTTATTTGCTGGAGATCAATTCGTTAAAAAATTAATCAGAGATGCTGGCTTAAGTTTGGCTAATCACTCATCATTTACCAAACAAAAAATCATTCAACATGCCATGGGTCTTGAAGGTGAATTACCTGAACTAGCTAAAGTGCGTGTCGATTAATATTTTCTATTTTCTATTTTAAAGTTTCAACAGTCGTGATTTATATTTAAAAGGAACATTCAGTGAATAAAATCTTTATTGTTAGCGCATTAACCTTAACGCTTGTTGCTTGTGGTTCTTATCAAGCTCCACCTTACGAAAAAGAAAAACGCCCAGAAGACAGAGGCGAATACTCGGGTGTTGAAGGCTCGATTCAAAAGCAAAAAGATCAAGCTTACATGGCTAACCAAGCCCACAAATTGAGATGCCAAGATTCGCGATTGGACTTGGTTGATGCCGAGGCAGAAGGAGATATCAACACGATACGCCAAGTTAAAGCCAGAGTTCAAAAAAATTGCGTAGTCGAAAAAAATTAGTCGGGACCTTGTGTTATGACCCCCGCGATTAACAGTGCTAAAAAGGCAAAGATCGAATATATCCTTCATCAATACGCGCATGATAGTGGGAATTCTTCGTATGGACTCGAAGCTGCCGAAAAACTAACAGTGG
>Ga0307488_10000315_pt1 | contig 38554 bp, 38 predicted proteins | sample SB02metaG_FD_202248 | JGI IMG/M metagenome (GOLD analysis project Ga0307488, IMG submission 202248) | Sea-ice brine microbial communities from Beaufort Sea near Barrow, Alaska, United States - SB 0.2 | ecosystem: Environmental > Aquatic > Marine > Coastal | place: USA: Alaska | collected... | reverse complement strand
AAAAGTCTACTGGCGTTAACTGATTAGCCGTGGGCTCTGCGCCTGTAAGCGTTTGGCCATGTTTGACCATGCCGTAGGCGTGATCATTTAAGATCACAAAGATAAGAGTTAACTTTTCTTCTATGGCTACAGTCAATTCCTGACCGCTCATCAACCAACTGCCATCACCGGTGATACAGACTACTGGGGTATTATCCAAGGCCATACTGGTTCCCACGGCATTGCCAATAGCCCAGCCCATTGAAGCAAAATCAACTGAGGCACTAAATAAACCACCCCGGGCTTCGCGCTTGCCAGAGAATCTGCGATCAAATGGGTTCAGATAGTGAGTCCCCCATGCCAGACTATTTCCCGTATCAACTAGGTATCGCGTATGGGCTGGGAACAATCTAGGTAAGTCTCGCATAAGCCGCTGAGGTTTAATCGGCGTCGCATCCGAACAGTAGCCTTCTTCGTCATCGAACTGAAAATGACGGGTCAGAGTCGCCTCTGACTCTGCACTGGCAGACTTCACCAAACGCAAATATTTTTTCGTGTCGACCCCAAAGCGGCTGGCGATGCGATCAAAAATTGTTTCGATGCAGCCGCGCACATGTAGCTTCGCCATGGGAGTTCGAGTCAAGTTTGCCTCGGTGGATTCAACATGCACTAACTTGCCGTTAAGAAGGTTTTTAGTATCCCAGGCGTTGCTAGAAAATTCGCCAAAACGGGCACCTATTGCAATAACCAGGTCAACTTTGGGATTAGCCAAAACTTCATTGGCGTCAGCGTGACCGGCGAAACCGAAAACCCCCTTAAACTGTGGGTGATATGGGCTAACCAACCCTTTTCCCTGTGGCGTAACAATTAATGGTGCGCCAGTTTTGACCACAAGGGAGAGAATGCTGCCAATCGCATCGCAGGCTTCATCACCAATAATAAAGACCGGATTCTTCGCGCCAGTTAATTCGTGAAAGAGCTGATCCACGGCGTGATCATCAATCAGCGCTGGCTTATCTAACAGGGTATCTAACTGATAATGCGTCTGGCTGATAAGGTTATCCATCGCCATCACATCTCGCGGCACGCTGATATGAGCTGGTCCCGCGGGGGAGCCCATGGCCGACATAATCGCGGCGGCGAGCTTGTGTTCAAACTGGTCAATATGGGAGATAAGAGTGTTGTATCTGGTGCAGTGGGAGTAGAGGCCCACAGTGTTGACCCCGGTGCAGGACGAGTCCTGAATAGCGCCTTTACCAAAGGTTGAGATCGCCGTTTGCGCGGTGATCACCAGCATAGGCACATTGTTTTCGTACGCGGAGGCGACCCCGGTAATCATATTGGTTGCGCCTGGTCCGGTGGTTGAACAACAGACTCCCAGCTTGCCGCTGTTTCTGGCGTAGCCATCGGCCATAAAGGCGGCACCGGTTTCGTGGCGGGCTACCACAGCGCGCACTCCACCCCGCCGTTCACTGCGTGCTAGGGCATCGTAGAGGGGCTCTATGGCGCCCCCTGGTACCCCAAAAACATATTCAACTCCCAGTTGTTCAAGATAGGCGACCAATAAATCCGCCATCTTTGGTCCCATTGGTGCAACAGCCCGGCACCGTTCTTTACCTTCTATGTCGGTCATTCTTTTTCCTTATAAATTAATGCGATACAAAGAAATGTTGATGTATTTTTGATTAAATTTATTAATAGATGATGAATTGCCGCTTATCAACCCAATCTATCTACTGATACGCGTGACGGGCTGTTTCACCGCCCTTGTCTCGACATAGGCCGCTGAGTGGTTACAATGCCCATCTAAATTTGGCGCAAAAGAAACCTATGACTGACAGTACTGACAAGCAAACACAGCCCACTGAAAAGAAAGAAAGCCCAAAAAAAGAGAGCTTGCTACTCAATCTGGCGTTTAATATCGCCATACCCACTCTGGTGCTGACCAAACTCAGCGGCGAAGACTATCTGGGTATTAAGCTGGCAATTGTCGTAGCGCTGTCATTTCCGATTGTTTACGGTGTTCGCGACTTTTTTGTCCGCGGCAAGATCAACTTTTTCTCGGCACTGGGGGTGGTGAGTGTTGCCTTGACCGGCGGCATTAGCCTGATGGAGTTAGATGCGATCTATATTGCGATTAAAGAGGCCAGTATTCCTGCCCTGTTTGGTCTGGCGACACTGATCTCACTGAAGACCTCTCAGCCTTTAATCCATACCTTTTTGCTCAATGACTCGGTACTTGAGATCGACAAGATCAATGCCTCGCTGTTGAGCCGCAACCGCAAGCCAGAGTTTGATCAGCTACTAATTAACGCATCCTGGATTCTGGCTGGCTCTTTTTTGCTCTCTGCGGTGCTCAATTATTTCCTCGCGGTCTATCTGTTGACCGCAGATCCCGGCACCCAGGCTTTTAATGAACAGCTCGGCAAGATGACCGCGCTAAGTTTCCCGGTGATCGCAGTACCCGCTATGCTGGTGATGATTGGCGATATGTTTTATCTCTTTAAGGGCATTACCCGCATTACCGGGCTGTCCCTAGACGAAATTATTAAACAGAAATAACCCAAACTTAAAAGTAAGAGTGATTTTATGTGGTACGCAATAATCAGTGAAGATATTGAAAACAGTCTTGCACAGCGTTTGGCAGCCCGTCCGGCCCATTTGCAGCGACTGCAAGAATTGAAAGATGATGGACGCCTATTTGTAGCTGGCCCCCACCCGGCAATTGATTCCCTAGAGCCTGGTGAAGCCGGGTTTACGGGTAGTTTGGTGATTGCTGAGTTCCCATCGCTGACAGACGCTCAGCAGTGGGCCGATGCTGATCCTTATGTGGCAGCCGGTGTCTACCAGAAAGTAGCTGTTAAGCCGTTCAAAAAAGTACTGCCCTAGTAGGCTGCCTTTTAGAGGCTACCTAGACTAAAGAGACATAGTGATTAGCAGCCAAATGGTTATCATTTGCTGCTGATCAGGGTATTATCCAACCCTTTCTAACTGATCGTTTTTAAAACCATGAAATATCTGTTTTTGGCACTACCTATTTTAGCTCTGTCCATCGGCCATTCTGTGTTTGCTCAGGAGGCTGAAGATCTTGAGGCTGTGGATGCAGTAACCGCAGAAAAAACTGAAGAGAAGGTTTATCTGAAGGATAAATCAGTCTGGGTTAGCGATGAATTTCTTGCGCCGCTGCGCTCTTCACCCTGTGCTCGCTGCACCATTGTTCACCGGGGCATTAAATCCGGAACCAAGCTTCATCTTTTAGAAATGGTTGATGGCTGGGGGCATCTGATCACCAATCGCGGTATCGAAGGCTGGATGGAAGAGCAGTATTTGGTGGATCAGCCGATTGCGCGCATTAAAGTAAAAGCACAGCAGAAAGAGCTGGCGAACCTGACTCAGCGCAACAGCGAGCTAGAAAAAAGAGTTAGCGAACTGAATCAGGCATCCAAAGCGGTTCGCGGTGAGCTGGACAACAGTCAAGATAGCCAAAAGAACTTGGCTACTGAGTTGGCTGATATCCGTGAGATCTCCTCTGACGCCATCGCCCTCAGTGAGCAGAATCAGCAGTTGGTAAAAACCAACCATATGCTGCAACGAGAGAACGACGCCCTGAAGGCCAATGTCGATGATCTGCAAAAAGATCAGCGCAATGAGTCATTTCTCTATGGCGGCTTAACCGTATTTCTCGGTGCTATTCTAGTGATCCTGATTCCTAAATTGCGTGGCCGCAAACGTTTTTCTGAGTGGCAGTAGTCAGTCACTCCAGAACAATTATTTTAGTTAAAATTACTCGGAGGCAGCATGCAAAACGTTCACTTCAAATTATTCAGTCGCTTACTGTTAGTTTCTCTGGTGCTGCTATCCCAGGCTTTCTTTACAAATGCTTACGCCGAAAACCCACAGATTAAACTGCAAACTGATATGGGCGATATCCTCCTTGAGCTCTACCCAGAGCAGGCTCCAGTATCAGTAGATAACTTTATTAAGCACGCTAATAGCTTCCACTACGATGGTCTGATATTTCATCGGGTGATCAAGGGTTTTATGATTCAGAGCGGCGGTCATACCTTTGATCTGACTCCCCGTGAATCAGAGCGCGCACCGATCATCAACGAATCATTCAATGGTTTGAGCAATAGCCGTGGCACCATCTCTATGGCTAGAACCAATGATCCCGATAGCGCCAAAGCGCAGTTTTTTATCAATCATGGCAATAATAAATCGCTCAATGGCCGTGGCGCCAAAGCGGGCTATGCCGTGTTTGGTTCTGTGATTGAAGGTATGGATGTGGTGGATGCCATAGCCGAGACTAAGGTGACGACTATGGGCATGTATCAAAATGTGCCAGTCACTGCTATCCGCATTCTCAGCGCCCGGTTGCTCAATCCTGAAGCTTGGAAGCCACTTGCTGAACCGAAGACACTGCCGGCCTTTGAAAAACCGATTCCTATTCGCTAGTAGAGCTTTTTTACTAAGCTCGTGATTAATAGCCTCTCTTTGAGAAGCTCCTCTTTAGATGATAAGTAGATATGACAGATCTCAGTATTAACCTCAATAAAATCGCCCTCATTCGGAATTCCCGCGAGGGCAACTATCCGGATGTGGTCGAATTCGCCAAGGTCTGTATAGATCAGGGTGCCGATGGTATTACCGTGCACCCGCGCCCAGATCAGCGCCATATTCGTCCTGAGGATGTGCGCCGTCTGGCGGCTCTGGTTACACCTTTGGCCAATGTTGAATTCAACGTTGAAGGCAATCCCTTTGCCCCAGCGATTGGCGACTATCCTGGCTTTATTGAACTGGTCGCTGAAACCATGCCCGATCAATGCACATTGGTTCCCGATGGCGATGATCAGCTGACGTCGGACCACGGCTTTGACCTAACCAGTTCTGGTGAGCAGCTGCGACCCATTATTCAGCGGTTACATAGTTTAGGCATGCGCGTCAGCCTATTTATGGACCCAGATCTGGCACAGATTGAGCTGGCCAAAGAGATCGGTGCCGATCGTATTGAGCTCTATACAGGCCCCTATGCGGCGGCCTGGGGCAGCGATCAGCTGGAAGAGTTATTCCAGCAACATTTAGCCGCTGCGGAGCTATCCACTCGTTTGGGTATGGGCGTTAATGCTGGTCACGATCTCAACCTTCACAACCTGGCTAAGTTTGCCAGCATACCCAACCTCCTAGAAGTCTCCATTGGCCATGCCTTTACCGTTGACTCCCTGACTCTGGGTATGGCGAAAACCGTGCAGAGCTACAAAGCGCTGCTCGGGTAAACCATGAACACCATTGCCCCGGTGAGCAGCCATCTGACAGTCTCCTGCATAGGAGCTGGACGACTAGGTACTACTCTCTGTCGTCTGTTGCTCGAACAGCAGTCGGATATCAGTATTTCGATTAAGCAGGTGCTCAACAACAGCCTCGAATCGAGCCTCAAGGCGGTGGACTTTATTGGTGATGGCAGGGCAATAAAGGATTCAGAGCGTCTTGAACCCGCTGACCTTTGGCTTATAAGCACCCCAGATGACAGTATCCAAGGAGTCTCTGAGGCGCTGGCCCAGTCTGGTGTTTTAGCGCCGGGCAATATTGTCTTTCACTGTAGTGGATCTCTCAGTTCAACGATTATTCGCCTGCCCGACAATCAGTGCTACCGCGCTTCTGTGCACCCTACACACAGCTTTGCCGACGCGGAAAAATCAGTCTCTACATTCTCGGGCAGCAGCTGCGCAATGGAGGGGGATAAACAGGCGATTAAAGTATTGAACAGTTTATTCTCTGCTATCGGCGCTAAATGCTTCCCCCTAAAAAGCGATAAAAAAGGCCTCTACCACGCTGCCACTGTAATGGCCTGCAATAATCTGGTGGCGCTGCTGGCCATGAGTAAGCAAATGCTGGCTGAAGCAGATATAGATCCTGCCCAGCAAGAGCAAATTCTCAATCCGCTGATTCGCCAGACCGTTGACAACTATTTGAATAATCCAGATCCAGCAGATAGCTTAACCGGGCCCATTTCTCGGGGAGACCTGAGTACTGTGGAAACCCATCTCGACGCCCTCTCGTCCCAACGCCAGTGGCGTAATGCTTACGCTGTGCTGGGTGAAGTCGCGGTGGATCTTGCCAAACAGCAGGGATTTGCCAGTGATGAGGAGTTACGGAAAATAATGGATCTGCTGACCAAAGCCAATGACGATTATTAACTGCATCAATAACAGCGACTAAATAAATTCTTATGAATCAAACCGACAGTCCCGAATATCTGGCACGCAAGTCCGCCTACGATCGCCTGATTACCGTCTATGGACGCAAGCCGGTGTATGAGATTTTAGCCGACCGCTCTCTGGAAGTTTTTCGCCTGCATCTGGCCGAGTCCAACCGCGGCGGTGGCATTGTAGATCAGATTACAACCTTGGCCACACAGCGCAATATCGAAATCTGCTATCACAGCCGTGAACAGCTGGCGCGCATCTCGCGCAACAGCAAACAGGATCAGGGCGTTGCCTGTGATATTCACAGCGCCGGTTATCAGCCCTACAAGCAGGCTCTGGAGCAGCTGCCCACAGCCAACCAGCGACCCTTGATTGCTGTGGATGGCATTACCAACCCACAGAACCTCGGGATGATTATTCGCAGTATCACCGCCAGCCCAGCCTATGGCCTGCTACTGCCCAGTAAAGGCTGTGCCGATATATCCGCCCTGGTGATCAAGGCCAGTGCAGGTACGGTTTTTAAAGGCAATATACTTCGCTGTGAGTCACTGGCTAAAGCACTGCCAGCTTTCGTCGAAAAGGGCTTTGAGGTCTGCACATTGTCATCCCATCAGGCGACACCCTTAGCGGAGTTCAAGCCACAGGCACCGATTATCTATGTCTTGGGCAATGAGACTGACGGGGTCAGTAAAGAGATTGCGGCGCTGAGCAAGCACCGCGTAGGCATTCCCATGGCCAATGGTGTTGAGTCACTGAATGTGGCGATTACCGCAGCATTAATCGCGTTTAGTGGTCTTTAGTTGGATCTGTAGCTGGATCTATAGCTGGATCTGTAGCTGGATCTTTAGCTGGATTTTTAGCTTTGAGAGACCAGAGCGGCGAAAATGCCGCAGCCAAAACTGAGACCAACAATGTTAGAACGGCGATAACCGCAAAGGTTGGCGCCAGTCCCGTATGCTCAATGGCATAACCACAGACCCAAGCACCCAGAGGCGCTCCACCAAACAGACAGAGCTGATACACCGAGGCAGCGCGGGAGCGGTGAGAGTGGGGAACCTGATTGTGCAGAATGGTTCGGCCCAAAGTCATAGACAGCCCAGAGAATGCCCCCCAGGCAAAAATGATCGGAAATAGCAGCCAGAAATTCGGCAGCAGGGCGATAAAGAACACCAATGATCCGCGACCCAAAAAGCTGATAATCATTAATCTACCGGGACGCTTAAAGGTGTCTTTTTGCCGACTCACGGAAAAATTAGCGGCGACTATACCGAGAGTAAAACTCACCTGCATCAATGCGAACAGCCCTGCCCCACCCTGATAACCCTCTCGGGCCAACAGCGGCATGCCTACCAGATAGACACCAAAGGCGAGAAAACCAGTGGCCGAGACCAGCAGCAACAGGTGCAGTAAAGTTGTATCCGAGGTAAACAGTGCAAAGCCAGCACGCAACTCCTTGAGACTTTTGCGCGGGGCAGGTTTATCCTTAGCGTCTAAAGGCACTATGGTTTCATCCACAGCCATCTCTGGATGACTGCGTTTAATCAGCACCGAGCTGAGCAAAAACATCAGCATCTGCAGTACCAACATCACCGCCAGTCCCAAACCCTCCAATTGACCGGCGATGGCAAAGCCAATGCCCTGGGCAATAAACTGGATCATCACCACTTTGGCCACGGCCTGATGCATCAGTGTCTGGGAGGCATAACCCAGCAGGCTTTCCCTAGCAGGCTGAACAAATGCCGAAACCGTGCCGAAGGCCATACCAAAGAGAATCAACACCGTGAACGTCAGCTGATCATAGATAATCGCCCCCAGCAGCAATGCAATGGGCAGCGTGTAGAGCATATAGAGTCGTGACAGCCAGGTGCCACGATGGCGACGATCGGAGATCACTCCGCCCGGCAATATAAAGAGCAGGTTGGGTAGCAATATCGCCAGCTGAGCTAGGCCCAAACGACTGGGCGATTCATTCAGTACGCCGACAACCAGCCAGGGATAGAGAACCGCTTGGAGGCCCATGGCCAGATTGCTACTGCCGATGGTCGCGAGATAGTGACGGAAGGAGAACGTTTGAGTTGGCGAGTCTGGAGTGGACAATTATTTACGACGCATTCTAAAGCGAGCTATAACCCAACCAAGGGCTGCAGCTGCACCTACAATCACTGCCAACATAAACAGTACAATCACCAGATTGGATGCCAGGCTACTGAGGGACACATTGTAGAGTTTCACTGCCATCAACAGGAAGGCCGCGCAGCCAAACATAGACGCCAGCCAAGCCGAGCGCTGTCTGATTATTTTTTTCGCTGTTGCCTTCAAAGGTTGTACCTCGTTGACTAGTTTTTAACTAGCTCGATTAATAAGGGATTTTTAAGTTGTGTCTTTAACCCACTCGCAGCGGATTTGAATATCAGAGCGCTCTGGCTCATGGCAGAAACCATCGGTAGCAAAGACAAAGCTGTGCAGACCTGACATCTCCGTTTCTAAGTGCACTGTAGCACTGACCCAATACATCTTACGCAGCAGGGACTCAAACTGTTCAAGCCAATAGGTCCACTCGTGCTCGACGCCCTGATAGGAAGCGCCGAAATGTACTACTTCGGTGGCCAGGCTCAGATCTGTGGCACCGGGTTCGGTAAGGGAAAACATCTCCCGATTGACCAGACTCCAGGTCTCAGCTGAGGGCAATGACTGCATGGCATCGCGATTGCTGCGGCGCTGTTTAATAAGCTCCTCGCTGGCAACATTTTTAATGCAGCCGTAGACCACTGACTCACTGCGAACATCTATGTTCATCTCTATCTCCTTAAATCACTATTACTGCTTAAATAGGCTTACCTGTGGCGCTATTTATGGCCTTTTAAAAAAGCCAAAAACTGCTCTTCATCAAATACTGGAATATCCAGTGACTGAGCTTTGGTCAGTTTTGAACCTGCTCCGGGCCCCGCCACTACCTGAGAGGTTTTCGCCGAAACACTGCCAGCAACTTTGGCACCCAGTTCCTGCAATCGATCTTTGGCCTCGGCGCGACTCATAATTTCCATGCCGCCAGTCAGCACCCAGGTCTGGCCTTTTAAAGGCTGAGAATCCTGCGCGCTGATATCTATATCGTCCCAGCTGACACCGGATTCACGCAATGCATTGATAATAGACAAGTTATCCGGATTGCGAAAAAAATCGCGAATATAATAGGCCACCACAGGGCCGATATCGTCCACCTCTAGCAGCGCTTCCTGATCCGCTTCAATAATCGCCTCTAGGGAACCAAAGTTCCGCGCCAGGGTTTGCCCGGTGGCCTCCCCTACTTCGCGAATACCTAGGGCAAAGAGAAATTTACCTAAGGTGGTCTCACGACTCACCGCAATAGAGTCAATTAAATTTTGTGCCGACTTTTCGCCCATACGCTCGAGGTCAGCTATTTTTGTGGCAGTCAGTTCATAGAGATCGGCGGGGGAATAAATCAATCCGCGGTCCACTAGCAGTTCAACCAACTTGTCGCCAAGGCCGTCTATATCCATAGCTTTGCGCGAGGCAAAATGTTTAATCGCCTCCTTGCTCTGGGCGCCGCAAAATAGGCCACCGGAACAGCGCGCTACGGCCTCGCCGTCGACACGCCTGACCGATGACTGACAGACTGGGCAGTTTTCAGGGAAGACAATCGGACGAGCATCAGCTGGACGTCGGTCTAAGACCACCGCTGCAACCTTGGGAATAACATCTCCGGCACGACGAATAATCACTGTGTCGCCAATACAGAGGCCAAGGCGGGCAATTTCGTCGCCATTGTGCAGTGTGGCATTGCTCACCGTAACACCGCCAACAAATACTGGCGCCAGACGAGCAACCGGAGTTAGTGCGCCAGTGCGGCCCACTTGAAACTCCACATCCAACAGCTGGGTCATTTCTTCTTGAGCGGGAAACTTGCGCGCAATAGCCCAGCGCGGTGCTTTGGCAACAAAGCCCAGTCGCTGCTGCAGAGCCAGGTCGTTGACCTTGTAGACAATGCCGTCGATGTCGTAGCCCAACTTATCACGGCGTCCTTGCATGCGCTCGTAATAGGCTTCGCAAGCAGCAATGCCCTGCACGGCTTCTACATAGGTATTAATTTTAAAGCCCCAGCTGCCCAATGCCTTGAGCATATTCAAATGGCTATCTGGGGTTTCACCGCCCTGAAATTGGCCAACGCTGTAGGCACACATTTCCAGAGGTCGGCTGGCGGTAATTTTCGAATCTAACTGACGCAGACTGCCAGCGGCAGCATTGCGTGGATTGACAAAGGCTTTGTCGCCCTTGGCGATGGCTGCTGCATTGATCTTGTCGAAGCCGCTGCGGGGCAGATAGATTTCACCGCGTACTTCCAGCAGCTCGGGAATACCGGCACCGCTTAATTTCAGTGGGATACTCTTAATAGTGCGGACATTAGCAGTGATATCTTCACCCACCTTGCCGTCGCCGCGAGTAGCACCGCGCACTAAGAGGCCTTCTTTATAGAGCAGGCTTACAGCAACGCCATCGAGCTTAGGCTCGCAGACATAATCGATCTGCTGGTCATCTTTGTAGTTGAGGCGATCGCTTATTCGTCGATCAAAGGCTTCTAGCTCTTCTTCATTAAAAGCGTTATCCAGAGAGAGCATGGGAACAGCGTGACTGACCTGTGAAAACGACGGCAAGGCTGCGCCGCCAACCCGCTGGCTGGGGGAGTCATCGCTGAGTAATTCGGGATGCTGCTGCTCGATGTCCTGTAGCCGACGCATACTGCGGTCGTATTCACTATCTGGGATAGTCGGCTCATCAAACACATAGTAGCTGTGGTTGTGCTGATTTAACTCATCCTTGAGCTGTTCATACTCTGCGCGAACCTGCTCGAGAATTTGTGCCATTTAAGTATCCTTGTGATCACTGGCCCTGACTGCGGCGAAAAGAAACGTCGCGAGCCCGCTGCCGATAATGATCGATGGTCTGGCGAGTCATGGAACTGCGCGTTTCATCCAGTACGCTGAGGCTCATCACTGCAGCCATACTATCCACCGATTCGATCATAATATCGAAGGCAGAAACGGGGTCTTCTATATCATCCAGGGCCATAAACAGGGTCACACCAGGGGTGGTCATCTGCTCGATGGTTTTCAAGTCAAAGGTGCCAGGGTTGACCAGGTTGGCCATGCTAAATAGAACTTCACCGGAACCGTCTTCATGGAGATGACGCTGAAATATTTTCGATTCGCCATATCGAAGGCCAACATTGAGTGCCGCTTCTTGTAGTTGTCGGCCAAGGAGCACCTCGCCCTTCGGCGCCATAAGATGCATCACCAATATCTGCTGCTGGGCTGGAGCGGTTTTAGTCTTAGCGGGCGCGGCAGGTTTAGGGGAAACACTAGCGCTGGCAACAGGCTTTTCATTCAGTTCAAACTGTTCTTGTTTGGGCTGCTTGTGGCCAAAGTCCGGCTTGTTCGCCAGAGCCCGGCGTAAATTTTCCTCGACCTGCCGAATATCTTTTTCGTCACGGATGCCGACTATGCGCGAGCCTCCAGAGGGAAACTGGCTGTCATTTAAGGGGTCGTCAAAGTCATCAGTGCGGGAGTTTTTCTGTAATTTACGCGATGACATATGAAGATTTTCATAGCGGTGCTGTTTTATCCGCCGTGCGCCATCCAAGACAACTGCCAGCAAAACTAGCAGACCAACCGCGATTAAAACTTCTCTTGGGCCAATTACATCCATACAGACAGCTTCTCAAAAAATATCAATTTTTTATGCCGGGTAATCGCTTTTCAGTGATTGATCCGCCCAGCTCACTACTCCATTTAAACTTTGCTTCTACTATCAGGCATCTGCCAGTTCGGCGGCCTGATTGACATCAACACTGACTAAGCGCGAAACGCCAGGTTCATGCATGGTCACGCCCATCAACTGATTGGCCGCTTCCATTGAAATCTTATTGTGGGTAATAAAGATAAACTGCACCTGATCCGACATCTCTTTAACCATAGCGGCGTAGCGACCCACATTGGCATCATCCAAGGGGGCGTCGACTTCGTCAAGCATACAAAAGGGTGCCGGATTAAGTCTGAAGATAGCAAATACCATAGCAATGGCAGTGAGTGCTTTTTCACCACCTGAGAGCAGCTGGATCGAGGCATTCTTTTTGCCCGGAGGTCTAGCCATAAGAGTAACGCCGGTATCCAGTAGATCGTCGCCAGTCAGCTCAAGGTAGGCATGGCCACCACCAAAGAGTTTCGGGAACAGTTCTTGAATATTCTTATTCACCAGCTCGAAGGTCTCTTTAAAGCGAGTGCGAGTTTCACGGTCAATTTTTTGGATCGCCGTTCTCAATGTTTCCATGGCTTCTTCGAGCTCAGCGTTTTGAGTATCCAGATAATCTTTGCGTTCAGATTCAATCTTGTACTCATCGATGGCAGCCAGGTTAATCGGCCCCAGGCGATTGATACGGTTGCCTATCAACTGCAGCTGCTCTTCCCAATCCACCATCTCGGCATCTTCGGCAAGATTTTCCAGAAGAAGTTCAAGGTCGCCGTTCTTCTCGGTGATCTGCTCTTCGATGGTGCGACTCAGGGTGATGATCTCTTGGGCGGCAATACGCTGAGTTTCCAAGCGGCCACTCACTTCCTGTAATTGCTCTTCCCGCTCGCTGCGCTGCTTCTCTTGCTTGCGCATCTCGTGGTCCACTTCTTCCATTTCTGTGCGAGCTGTATTCAGTTCGCCTTCGATGGTGAGTCTTAACTCAAGCTTTTCTTCCAACTCAAGTTGGTACTTGTCCGATGGGTCATCTTTGATATCAAAGGCTTCACGGAGCTGGGTACGGCGCTCTTGGAGTCTCGCCACCTGAACTTTAAGCCGTTCGATGCCCTCTAGAATAGAGCTTAACTGAGTGCTCAATGAGCCCTCACGAACTGCTAGATCATGGCGCTGATCACGGTCTTGACGAGCTTTTTGGCGGGTTGTGTCCAGATGCTCACGGAAACCTTCACGCTGCTCGACCAAGGTTTCACGACGCTCGGTATCCGCTTCCATCTTTTCGATGGACTGCTGCAGCAACTGGCGCGCTTCAGCTAAATTTTCCTGTTCCAGCAACTGTTGCTGATGAACTTCGGCGAGCTCTTTATCGGCACGCTCTTTACGGGCTTTGAGCTGTTCGATCTGAACCTGGAAGCCACTGAGTTTAGAGCGCAGGTCGGCATAGGTGCTCTGCTGCTGAGCCACACTGCCAGCAATTTCTTGGCGCTGTGCTTCCAATTCCTGAAGCTTATTTTCATTGCTCTGGCGCTGAGTTTCCAATTCGTCAATCTGCTTGTCTAGAACCTGCTTCTGCTCACCAATGCTGAGTAATTCTTGCTTGCGCTTTAGCACACCGGCGGTGGCGTCTTTGTCTCGTGCCACTCGAAGCCAGTTATTGCCCAGCCAAATACCTTCCTGGGTGACAACCGATTCAATCGGCGACAGCGACGGCTGCAGGGCAACCGCTTCAGCCAGAGTTTCAGCTGCATAAATATTACCCAGCAGACCCTGCACGGCATCGCCGCTAACCAGATCGCTAAGTAGTTTGGCCTTGTTACCACTGGCAGCCGCTTGACCGGTTTTGCCAATAAGCAGTAACTCGCCCTTTTTGAAATCATCGAGCAGGCCGATATTGGCCACCACATCGTCCACTGCAACAGCCTGTAGATAGCTGCCCAGCACGGTTTCGGCTGCTACTTCCCAGCCATCATCCGGCTTGACCGAATCCACTAGACGCGGATTGGAACCCAGACCTTTGGAATCCAGCCATTTTTTCTCCGCGTCGTCACCCATTGCCGCTTGCTGCAGAGCTTCGAGAGAAGCGCGACGGCCATTCAAACTCTGCTGCTGACTGCGGGCCTGATCCAACTCAACACTGAACTGCTTGACGCTGGCGCGGGCGGTTTCAATCTGTGCGCTGTTTTCTACGCGCTGACTTTCGATACTCTCGCGGGCCTGTTCGGCATCGCTGAGCTGCTCTTGAATCAATGCCATCTCTTCTTCAGCTGGGCTAGCTAAATAGCTGCTGGCTTCAGTGGCAAGGTTTTCATGACGCTCGCTGAGGCGGCGCATCAACTGCTCAAGATGCTGGATGCGCGACTGCTGAACTTCAGCTTGCTGGCGTGGTGCGGCAGAAGCCTGATTAAACTCGTCCCAAGCCTGCTGCCACTGCTGCATGGATTCTTCAGCAGCCTGCAATGTTTCCGTAGAAACAGTCTCGGCTTCGCGAGCCAGTTCAAGAGCCGGAGCCAGCTGATCGAATTCCGCTTGCCAGCCAGTGGCTTTCTGAATATCGGCGTTGAGGTGTTGCTCGGATTCGGTGAAATTGCGTTCCGTCTGCTCAAGATCTTTGTGCAGTTCAGAGGCACGCTGTTGGGCATGCTCTATGGCTTGTTCAATGCGGGCAACATCACCGCCGACTTTATAGAAGCGCCCCTGCACTTCATTAAAGGTATCGTTGAGGTCAGTGGACTGGGTGCGTAATTTTTCAATGGAGGTATCACAACCGATGCGCTCGGTAACAATGCGCTCGCGCTCAATCTCCAACTCGCCAATCTTGTGCTTCTGCTCAGTGGCAGAGGCGTTGTAACCACGCCATTTTAGGGCCAGCAACTCGGCAGAGAATTGACGCTCTTCTTTTTTGTACTCGGAATATTTTTCCGCGGCTTTGGCCTGACGCTCAAGGCGATTTAACTGGCGGCCCAACTCGTCGCGAATATCGGTGAGGCGCTCAAGGTTTTCCATAGTGCGGCGGATACGGTTTTCGGTGTCACGACGACGCTCTTTGTATTTGGAAATGCCTGCGGCTTCTTCGATATAAACACGCAGTTCTTCTGGACGGGCTTCAATTAAGCGGGAGATCATGCCCTGCTCGATAATCGCGTAGCTGCGCGGCCCAAGACCGGTGCCAAGGAAAATATCGGTGATATCACGGCGGCGACATTTGCTGCCATTTAAATAGTAGTTAGACTGACCGTCGCGGGTCACTTTGCGCTTGATGCCGATTTCAGAGTAGGAGGCGTATTCGCCGACGATGCGCCCGTCGGAATTGTCAAAGATTAGCTCAATAGAGGCTTGGCCCACTGGCTTGCGGCCACCAGAGCCATTGAAAATCACGTCGGTCATGGACTCGCCGCGGAGGTTCTTTGCGGAGCTCTCGCCCATCACCCAGCGAACGGCATCGATAATATTGGACTTGCCACAGCCATTGGGGCCGACCACGGCACAGAGATTACTCGGGAAATGGACTGATGTCGGGTCAACGAAGGATTTAAATCCAGCCAGTTTTATCGATTTAAGCCGCATAGGTAGTCAGTCTTTTCTGTAATAGGTCGTGTGAACATTCATGTAGCAGGCGCTTAACCAAAACCAAACAGTCACTGTCTACAATTGTCGGTCATTCTACACGTTCAGGCACTGACACAAAACAGAAATAAACACTCCGCTATCTGAAGCTAAAAAGCCTCCAGCGGAGCTTTAAAATAACGTCTAAAACCGCCCTACTTTATAAAGGGCGAGGCAATCTCCAGAGAGAATTGAAGAGCTGCGGAATTGCTCTCAACCGCATCACTAATGACCTGCCAATCACCCTGCTGAGGCGTGGCACTGCCGGTGCTGGACAACCTGGCCACCACCCTGATGTTTTTATCAGCGAGACTGCGGCCGGCCATCAACGCGTCCCTATTACTGAGCGTCAGTTCGAGGGGCAATTCACTGGCCATCAGCTTGCGCGCTGCCAGTGGCATTGGCGGACCATCGGCTTCGATAATGGCGACAAAGACTAGCTGATCTGGGGTGAATTCAATACTGGGCGCTAAGCTCAGACTAATACTCACAGTTACGCCATCAATCACTGCTGGCGTTTCAGTTGAGGCCCCGGGCGCTCCAATAGACGCCGCAGGCGTTTCACCAGCCAACTGTAATGCCTGCTGAATTCCACCCTGCAATGCTTTCCAACTGTCTCCCGCCGGGTTCAGTCCCCGAGCGGCACCTTGCCAATAGCTTACAGCGCGCTGGTAATCCGCTTCTTGAAACGCCTGAATACCTTTGAGACCCAGTACTGTTTGATTCTGAGAGTCAGCACCATAGGCTTTGTCCAACGCTGCAATCACCCGATCCGAAAAGCGGTTGGCATCGACAAAAAATAGCGCCTGTACATATTGGCCCAAGAGGTAGGGCTCGTTGGGTTGAATCCGAAGTGCCTCGGCAAAATACTCAGATGCGGCCAGCATATTGCCGCCTACCACCGCATCTTCGGCCAATATAGTCCAGTAATAGAGATTGTCGGGACGCTGCTCTACCCGCTCACCGATTCTGGCAATCAGCTCTGGAGTCACTTGAGACTGTTGATTAATAATGCGATCTGCCAGTGTTTCAGCAATCTGCTGATCAATTCCAGAACCCAGACTGCGATACATCCCCAAGCTCGCCAGCGAAATGGTCAGGATTAAAACCGGCAACAACCAGAAACCCTTCGCCATCTTGTTTAAAGAGCCATTTGCAGCCGCTCGCTGCTGCACAGCTGCGGTGTTGTTTAGCAGTAACTGTTCAGCCTCGGCCAACATTTGGGCTTGCTGTACGGCACTGATTTCACCCCTTTCCAGCTGCTGCTGATACTGCAGTTGCTGATCGCGAAAAACATCAACATTGGCCTGCTCGGCAATATTAGCGCCAGCCTCAACCTCATTCTGCTCTCGGTTTCTGGCGCTATAAAACGGCAGCGCAACAAAGGGTATGGTTCCCAATAGTAGTATTACTGTGACGAGTCCAAGACTCATTATTCAGATCCTTGTTTAGAGCTATTCAACAACTTATCCAGCCGCTGCTGCTGGTCAGTACTGCGGACAGGTATAGGGGTTTCTTCCATGCCACTGGTCTTTTTGCGGCGCGACAGGCGCAGCACAATCAATCCACCCAGCACCACCAGCACCACAGGCGCAGCCCATAAAAACCAAGTGGAACTGTTTACTTCAGGGCGGTAGAGAATAAATTCTGAGTAGCGGTTTTTTAAATACTCTTTGATCTCAGCATCGCTCAAATCCTCTTCCAATAAACGCTGCACTTCGGCGCGCAGATCTTGGGAAATGGCTGAGTTAGAGTCGGCAAGATTTTGGTTCTGGCACTTGGGGCAGCGCAGCTCTTCAAGTAGTTGCTGGTAGCGAGGACGCAGAGATTCATCGGAGAAACTGACTACATCCTCAACCGCCATGACGGCACTAGACAGCAACAGCAAAAACACACCAACGTGCTTTAACAAGCCCAAACCCGGCTGAAAATTACTCTGCATTGGCTTCATCCACTAACTGCTGATAGAGATCACGGAACTCCCCATTCCACACCCGTTCGTCCACAACACCCACACGGCGGTGACGAATTATCCCCTCGGCATCGACTAGATAGGTTTCCGGCGCGCCGTAGACACCCAGATCAATGCCCAGAACACCTCGGGGATCAAAGATTGAAAACTGATACGGATCACCGCGCTCTTGCAGCCAGTCCTGAGCCAGCTTGCGATGATCTTTGTAATTGAGACCAACAATAACCACACCATCTTCCGCTAGGCTGTTTAACCAGGGGTGCTCAATGCGACAGGCAAAGCACCAGGTCGCCCAAACATTGACCAGCAGCACTTGACCATCAAAATCATCTGTACTGACCTGACGCTCGGGCTCATGTAATTCCTCGAGAGCAAACTCTGGAAAGGGTTCGCCGACCAGTGCCGAGGGCAGATCCAGAGGATCTTTGCCGAGACTGAAAAACAGGAAAGCACCCAGGGCCAGGCAGAGAGCAAAGGGAATAAATAAGGTTAAGCGATTCATTGCGCGGTCGCCTCTGTCGATGCTGCGTTTGATTCAGTGCTCGGCTTACGTCGTCGACGATAGCGTTTATCCATCACCGATAGCAGACCACCCAAACCAATCATTAAACCGCCGAGCCAGATACAACGGACAAAGGGTTTTACATGCAAGCGGATAGCCCAGGCATCGCCTTTGAGAGGTTCGCCGAGAGAGACATAGAGATCACGAGTCAGGCCTGCATCCAATGCCGCTTCGGTCATCACCTGATTGCGCGCTTCATACTTGCGTTTCTCGGGGTGCAATACAGCCACCAGACGATCGTTTTTATAGGCGCTAATCTGTGCGCGACTGGCGCCAAAGTTTGGGCCCTGAAAAAAGCTGAGGTTGTCGAAAGTAAACTCATAACCAGCCACTTCCACGCGATCTCCTGGAACCATGCGCACGTCTTTCTGCACATCGTAGACCGAGCTCAGGCCAACGCCGAGGGCGCAGACGGCTATACCTATATGAGCGACCTGCATACCCCAATAGCTGCCGGGTAATTTGGTGAGGTTTTTTAATCTAGAAAAAACATTAGAAATGCCCTTGGAGGAACCGCGATCCAACTTTTGCCAGAGATCTTCGAGACTCATGGTGACCACCCAAAAGCTGGCGCCAAGGGTGATTACCGCAGTCATCGAATAAGTCGCCCAAGAAATACTCTCAGCCAAAAATAGCGGCAATATCAGCGCAGCACTGAGGCTGATAAGAAACGGCACCATGCCCTTCTGCAGCAGCATGTTAACGTCAGTTTTCTTCCAGCGGGAGAACACCGCAAAGCCCATGGCGACCATCAGGCCAAGGCTCATAGGAACAAAGAAGAAATTAAAGTAGGGAGGGCCAACGGAGATCTTACCCAGATCCAAGACGTCCGCTATAAGAGGATAAAGCGTGCCAATCAATATCATCGCCATGGCGCTAATCAGCAGCACATTGTTCAGTAGCAGCATCATTTCTCGAGACAGGCCACTGTAGCTAACCACCTCAGTATCGCCCTTTTGGCGCTGAACAACAGGCCCTCGAAGGGCGAACAGCAAGAGTGAACTGCCAACCACCAAGCCTAAAAAGGCGAGAATAAAGACACCGCGCTCAGGATCGTTGGCAAAGGCATGCACCGACGTCAGCACCCCCGAACGCACCAAGAAGGTCCCCAAGAGACTCAGGGAGAAGGCCAAAATAGCCAGCAGTAGAGTCCAACTGCGGAAGGCGCCACGCTTTTCCGTCACCGAAATACTATGCACCAGGGCAGTTCCCACCAACCAGGGCATCAACGACGCATTTTCCACCGGATCCCAAAACCACCAGCCGCCCCAACCCAGCTCATAGTAGGCCCACCAGCTGCCAAGGGTGATACCTATAGTCAGGAATACCCAGGCACTATTGATCCAAGGTCGCGCCCAGCGCGCCCAAGCACTGTCGAATTGACCGCCAATCAGCGCCGCCACAGCAAAGGCGAAGGCCACGGAAAATCCAACATAACCCATATACAGCATGGGCGGATGAACAATCAGCCCGAAATCTTGCAGCAGCGGGTTTAAATCACCGCCTTCAGTGGGGGAAAACGGCAGAATTCGCGCGAAAGGATTTGAGGTTAAAAGAATAAACAGACCAAAACCCACAGAGATCGCGCCGAGAATCGACAGCACTCGCGATGAAAGCACCAGAGGCAAATGACTGCTAAACAGCGCAACTGCCGCGGACCAGACCGCAAGAATCAGCGCCCAAAGTAATAGCGAGCCCTCGTGAGCGCCCCACACCGCACTGATCTTAAATTGCGTTGGCAGCAGAGTATTAGAATTATCTGCCACATATTGCAGAGAAAAATCATCCTGCACAAATGCTGTGGTTAAACAGGCAAAAGAGATGGCGACAAAAACCAACTGCCCAAGGGCCAGAGAATGCCCAAGACGCATCCAGGTGCGATAGCCCGCAAAGGAGCCGGCCATTGGAACAACCGCCTGAGCTATAGAGAGACAGAGTGCGATAATCAGTGCTACATGGCCATATTCAGCAATCATTTATAGCTCCCACCCTGCGCTTCCTGTTTCGCCTTATAGGCCGCATTCATAGCATCCGCGACTTCGGGAGGCGTATATTTTTCATCGTGCTTAGCCAAAATCTGAGTCGCCTGAAGCACCAAATTTTCGTCTACCTTACCTGAAGCAATCGCAGCCTCCCCTTCGGCAAACAGGTCCGGAAGAATACCTGTGTGTTCGACGGTCAACATCTCAACACCATCGGTAATCTTAAACTGCACCCAGAGGGAATCATCGGAGCGCAGCACAGAGCCATCGACCACCATGCCACCAGCGCGCAAGAACGTACTCTGGGGCGCTTCACCGGAAACGATCTGAGCCGGTGTATAAAAGAAATTGCCGTTTTCACGGAGCATATAGACCACCAGACCGATCACTAACGCGGCGGCGGCGACAAGCAGAATAACGAGCTGCAAACGTTGTTTACGCAGGGGATGCATTAATTACTTTCCTCATGATTGGACGCTTTTTGGGCCGCAAGCTCACGGTCCTGCTGACGCTGAATATCTCGACTGACTTCTTTTAACAATCTGCCCTGACTGATCAAAGGCGCAATAACCAGCCACAGCATGACTGCCAAAGTGACTGCCACTGACGCCCAAACGTAGACTCCGTGACCGTCCATATTGATCAGCGCGGCAAAATTTTCAAAATACATGGTTACAACCCTGCCTTGGCATTTACCAGCTCGCGAACCCAGCTGGTTTTGCGCTCACGACGGAGAATTTCATTGCGTGTGTGCAGAATTAGCGCCACCGCATAAAACAGATAAAAGCCAACAATCATCACCAGCAGAGGCATAAACATATCCATATGCATACTAGGCGCCGAAGTCAGCTTGATCGTCGCCGGCTGATGCAAGGTATACCACCAGTCCACCGACTTATTGATAATCGGAATATTCACAGTGCCAACCAAAGCCAAGATCGCACTGGCTTTACTCGCTGCATCTACACTGTGATAGGCGTACTGCAGAGCCATCACACCGGCATAGAGAAACAGCAATATCAGCATCGAGGTAATCCGAGCATCCCAGACCCAGTAAGCACCCCAGGTGGGTTTGCCCCACACCGCGCCAGTAAACAGCGCAACAAAAGTCAGCACTGCACCAATGGGTGCCGCTGCTTTCATTACCATAAAGGACATTTTCATTTTCCAGATCAAACCTATGGCACCGGCGATGGCCATAATAAAGTAGCCTGATTGAGCTAAAAATGCCGCTGGCACATGGATATAAATAATTCTAAAGCTATTGCCCTGTTTGGCATCTTCAGGAGCAAAAGCCAACCCCCAAACCAAACCGGTGGCCAGCACCAGCAGCGCTGCCAGAGATAACCATGGCAACCACTGGCCACTGCGCAGGTAAAACCATCGCGGTGAACCTAGGCGGTAAAACCACTGCCAGCTTGAGGACTCATTTGGGAGCCATTTGGAGAGCCATTTAGAAAGCCAACTCATATCTGCAAACCTATTTCATTCATTAGTTACTGGCCGTGACGCGCAGCGCCCCAGCAGCAGCCAGAGGACAGAGTGCCACCGAAGCGGCAAACAACGCACCCAGTATCGCCAGCGGTGGCAGCCAATTTAATCCATCGACGGCGGAGTTCACCGTCGCAGTGCCAAAAATAATGACCGGCATATACAGCGGCATCACCAGAAGCGACAGCAACAGGCCGCCTTTGCGCAGGGATACAGTTAATGCGGCACCCACAGCACCGACCAAACTTAAACAGGCAGTGCCCAGAGCCAAACTGCATATCAGCGGCAGATAGCCTGCATCGGGCAGCGACAGCATCAAACCCAGGACCGGTGACACCAGAGTTAGGGGCAAACCAGTAGTCAGCCAATGGGCAGTGACCTTGCCCAGTATTGGCAGGGGCAGAAGCTGCGGCGTGATCAACATCTGCTCGAGGCTACCGTCGTTATAGTCACTGGCAAACAAACCATCCACCGAGAGCAGCGTGGCTAAAAGAGCCATTATCCAAATCATTCCCGCCGCGACCTTTTCAAGCTGTGCCGCCTCGGGGGTTAAACCTAGGGGAATCAGTGTCGACACCATCATAAAAAACACTACCGGACTGGCCACTTCACCGCGGCGACGATAGGCCAGCAGCAGATCACGGCGCAACCAAGCAGCAAAACCACTGTTTATTTCTCTCGCCGCTGGACTCGACATTAGACGGTACCCTCAGCATGAGGCATCAGCTTATATTTACGCAGCCCAGTCAGTGCCAGATCTTGGTGGGTTGAGAGAATCACCGCGCCGCCATCCGCCACATGCTGCTGCAGACAGGACTGTAAAAACACCACGCCCTGCTTATCAATCGAGGTAAAGGGTTCATCCAGATACCAGAGTCGCGCCTCACTGATCAGCAACCGCGCCAGAGCAACCCGTCGATGCTGTCCTGCCGACAGGGCGTAACAGGGAATATCGCTGTAACCGGCCAAGCCAACCTGAGTTAGCGCAGCAGTAATTGAGGTGTCATTTGATTGGGCAGATGTGGCCACCATCCAGCGCAGATTTTCCTCAGCGCTAAGATTCAACTTAACCGCCGGCTGGTGCCCGATATAGAGCATATCCGAGAGGTAGTCGTAGCGGCAGGCAGATAGCGCCTGACCAAGGTAGCTGATATTGCCCGCACTGGGCTGCAGTGAGCCAGTTAGCAGGCGCAGCAAGGTAGTCTTGCCGCTGCCATTAGCCCCTTCAATCTGTAAAACATCACCAGGATCCACAGAAAAATTCACCCCTGAGAACAGACAGCTGTCATCACGTTCGAAGGCGAGATTTTCAACACTCAATAATGGCGCTTGCGACACAGACAGATTCCAGAGGGAAGTGAACTTTTGGCGTCCGGCATTATGCCAAAATTAGGCGTGGGATGTTGCAAAAATCTGCTTGGCGGCTTTGCAGTGAAATTGGTGATTGCGGAGGTAAGAAGGCCCGGCAAGAATGCCGGGCCAAGCGTATTATTTAACGGCCAAACTTTTGATCTAAAACCTTCGACCTCAGGCCATGAACTTCAATCGAAATCGAAATCGTAACCAAAATCATAGTCTTGAGTTTGTTTTTTCAGCCGCGCCTCTTCAAGCTTTTGCTCCAGGCGTCGGCGCGCGTCACGGTATACCTCTAACTGACGCTTTTCAGACAGCACAGGTACTTGCTCCTCTTCAAAATCGTCGTCTGTATCCAGCTCTAAGTCATCGCTCATAAGTCACCCTTTAATAAGAGCCCACAACAGATTTCGGCCAACCGCGCCGTCCTCATTAACACTGCGAAATTAAGTCTAAAACAGGTTTTCGTCAAGAACTTAAAACCTATGCTTTTCAATGAGTTAAAAAATAGTTTTGCCGAAGAGAGATAAAGCTATCAAAATCACCTCAGCAACAGGGTTACAACTAAAATGCGAGCCACAAAATAGCCTGTAACGGTCAGCCTGAAACTACTAGCCTGTTTCGCACTCCAATCCCTAACTGCGCTCAATCCGTAGTACCTTTTAGTTGCACCTTTAGCCGAAATTGAGTCACTAAATAACCACCCTGGAGCATGCAAACAATGAAGCCCAAATTATCCCTTGCCGTCACCATTATCGCCCTAAGCCTTTGTAGTTTTGTAACATTGAAAGCCATCGCCAAGGAGCAGAGCGCTGTATTTGCCGGAGGCTGTTTTTGGTGCACCGAGAGTGATTTCGAAAAGCTCGACGGTGTGCTATCTGCCGCATCTGGTTATATAGGTGGTCAGCTAAAGAACCCTACCTACAAACAAGTGTCGTCAGGGGGCAGCGGTCACACGGAAGCCGTTGAGGTAATCTTTGATGACCAAACCGTCAGCTATAGCGATCTGGTGGAGTATTTCTGGAAGACTATTGACCCCACCGATGGCGGTGGTCAGTTCTGCGATCGCGGTCAGCAGTACCGTAGCGAGATTTTCTATCAAACTGAAGAGCAGCGCAGTATTGCCCAAGCCTCGAAAGATGCCCTCGCCGCTAGCGGTCTGCTCAAAGCGGAGATAGCCACCCAACTCACTCCCTCGAGCCGCTTTTATCCGGCAGAGGACTACCATCAGGACTACTACCTAAAGAACCCCGTGCGTTACAACTACTATCGCTGGGGCTGTGGTCGCGAGAAACGTCTTGAGGAGCTGTGGGGTGCGCCAGAAAAGTAACGTCCAAGACTGTCACAGATGAAAATGATCAGGGAAATAATTAGATTAGCGGCCCATTTTTAGTGGGCCGCTGCTTGCGAAGGAATTATAACTAGTGGACCACCAGCACATCCCCACGAACATGATGGATGACCTTTTCCGAGGTATTGCCAAACAGCTTGCCCGCTACCTTGGCGGTGAGCTTTCTCGCGGCAGCGCTACCAATCACTAGAGCGCCGGTATCCCCTACCGCATCCGCTAGTTCAGTATCGACAAAACCGCTTCTCACCTCGGTGACATCTGCATCAATAGCGAGCTTTTTAAGGGTTTCATGCATAATTTCTTCGGCGCGATCTAGGGCCTGCTCACCTATATCAGCCATCACCGCAGGGAACTGACCGGGCATTCCAGGCACGGGCCCGACAATGGCCTGAGTTTGGAGCCAGTCTGGAACCACTGACACCACATGTAGCTCTGCACCCAAAGCAGTGGCCAGCTCACTGGCTTTTTGCAACACGCGCTCACCCAAATGCCGGTGATCTTCAGTCTCTTCCAATGTGCTAAAAGCTGCCACCACTCTGTCTATATGGGCAGTGGTGTCATTGACTAACCACACCGGACAGCTCGCGCCGCGCAGTAGATGCCAGTCTTCTGGAGTATGCAAAAATTCGGCGATACGAGAATGTCGACGCACTGCTTTGATCACTAGGTCCGCGGAAATCTTTTCCGCCTCCGAGATGACATGAAAGTGCCAGCGCCGCCCCCAGTGCATGGTCGATGAAAACTGATCGCCAAACTTATCGGTGAGCCGACGCAGCTTGACCTCGGCTTCATCGAGTATCGATTGTTTCACCTCTTGATAGTTATCGAATCCCACATAGCGATTAAGCTCTTCAATGGAATCATAGACAGTCATAAAGAGATGGATATCACCGCCACTGGTAGTGGCCAATTGAATTGCCTGTTTAAGCACATGTTCGTCACTACTTGAGCCATCCAGCACAACCAGCATATTTTTCATTACAACCCTCCCAATAGCATTATTCACAGTAATTTCAGTGTAGTAGGCAAATCTTACAGCGGCACAAATTATCCGAGCACAGAGAAAATCGACCTGATGTAAATCAACTCAAGGTCTATACTGAAATTAGGAGACTAGCTGAATTCAAGGTTGCTGGATGCGACCTGACCCACCGGAAAGATATCGTGACTAGTTGTTTAAATGAATACCCCCAGATATCAGTGAAAATCTGGCCGCCGACAGACTCATTATTGAAAGGGATGTCCAATCATCGATACTACAGTGAAAAAAATATTCGTCGGCTTCGCAAGACCGCTTAGCTGCCACACCTGCCGCATGAATAGCCTCTGCTTACCTCTGGGTCTAGATGCCGATGACCTGTATAAACTCGATGAACTTATCGAGCGCAAAAAACCGCTACAGCCAAGGGAGGGGGTGTTCTTTAGCGGTGATCCCTTCACCTCTATCTACGCCGTTCGCAGCGGCTCAATCAAATCCTTCTGCATTGATCACGATGGCCGCGAGCAGGTCACCGGATTCTATTTTCCAGGGGAGGTATTTGGCTGGGATGGACTAGCCGACGAGCATTATCAAAATACCGCCATCGCCCTTGAGACCACCTCCGTTTGCGAAATACCCTACCAACAGTTGGATAATTTGGGCAATTCAATACCCTCTGTCCAAAAATATGTGATGAAACTGCTCAGTCGCGAGATTAACGCCGATCAGCGCTTGATTGCACTGTTAGCAGGAAACTCCGCCCAACAGAAACTCGCCAGCCTACTATTGAGCATCTCTGATCGCCTGGCCCTGCAGGGGCTCTCTTCGACGCGCCTCTGGCTGCCCATGTCACGGGGTGAAATCAGCAACTATCTCGGCCTAACAGTTGAAACGGTCAGTCGTGTGCTGGGGCACTTCCAAAGAAAAAAATACCTCGCCGTGAATAAAAAAGAGATCGAAATACTCGACAAACAGGCACTTCGTGACCTGATGCGCAGCACTGAGGAAGTGGAGTAATTTACAACAGCCCTGTTTGCCACGATAATCAGCCCCAACAAACCCTTAATCTAGTTCCCGATGGAGAAAACAGAATGGCCACAGCAAGTGCGCGACATATATTGGTTGATAGCGAAGAAAAATGTACAACGTTAAAGCAACAGATTGAAGCTGGCGCAGACTTCGCCAATGTAGCAAGTGAACATTCAAGCTGCCCTTCAGGTAGCCGTGGCGGCGACTTGGGTCAGTTCGGCCCAGGACAAATGGTCAAAGAATTTGACGATGTGGTATTCAGCGGTGAGCTAGGTATGGTTCACGGCCCGGTTAAAACCCAGTTTGGCTATCATCTGTTAGAGATAACCAGCCGCGAAGGCTAGTTCATCTGTTCAGCCCATCAATGTCTTCAAGAGAAAAATTCGTTGCTTTTGACATTGATGGGTTATTAATTCGTTGCTAAAAACCCTCCTGCAGAATCGGTTATTGATTGAGCTACAACTCAGCGAGCCTTACAATAGCGGCTATTCACTGCGTTAAAAATCAAACAATTCAAGCGCAGACAATTCGCAAGCTGAGCTATTAAATTCAGACATTAGTTCAGAGGCTAGTTCAGGCACTGGAAATCTACATGAAAATCTATCGAGTTGGCGGCGCTGTGCGCGACAAACTGCTCAATTATTTCAGCGATGAAAATGATTGGCTGGTGGTCGGCGCAACCCCAGAAAAAATGGTCGAACTCGGCTACCTACCTGTGGGCAATGACTTCCCAGTGTTCATTAAGCCCGACACCGGTGAAGAATATGCACTGGCGCGCACCGAGCGCAAATCCGGTCATGGCTACGGTGGCTTTACCTTTCATGCCGCTGCAGATGTCAGTCTTGAAGAGGATCTGGTGCGCCGAGATCTGACGATTAACGCCATGGCCGAAGATGACGAGGGCCAGCTTTACGATCCCTACAACGGACAGGCAGATCTGGATAAAAAGATCCTCCGCCATGTCTCCGAGGCCTTCACCGAAGATCCATTGAGAGTCTTGCGAGTAGCCCGCTTTGCCGCCCGCTATCATCGTCTGGGTTTCACTATAGCGCCTGAAACCATGGAGCTGATGAGCACTATCGCCAGCAGCTGCGAACTCGACTATTTGGTCGCTGAGCGAGTTTGGAAAGAAACTGAACGGGCCCTCGGCGAGCGCTCACCGGATGTTTATATCGAAGTCCTGCGTCAGTGCGGCGCACTGGATGTGCTTTTACCTGAAGTCGCACGGCTGTTTGGTGTGCCACAGCGCGCCGACTATCATCCAGAAATCGACACAGGGATCCACACTTTGATGGCACTGCAGCAGTCGGTGCGACTCTCCGACCGCAGCAAAATTCGCTTTGCCGTGCTGGTCCACGATCTTGGCAAAGGTATTACTCCAGACCATATACTGCCCAGCCATCGCGGCCACGAAGCCCTTGGAGTGCCACTGGTAAATGACGTCTGCGACCGCTTTAAAGTGCCCAACGATGTTCGCCAGTTAGCGCTAGTGGTCACTGAATATCACCTCATGTGCCACAAGGCTCAGGAGCTCAAACCAGAGACTATTGTCAATCTGCTAAAAGGTGTGGGCGCACTCAAATCTCGCGACCGCCTTGAAGACTTTATTCTCTGCTGCGAAGCGGATGCCCGGGGCAGAACCGGCTTTGAAAATCGTGCATATCCCTCCTCGGATTATCTCCGCGCAGCACTCGACGGAATCAGTAATATCAGCGTTGCGGATCTGGTGGAAGCCGGAATAGATGGAGCGGAAATTGGTCGGCAATTACATCTGCGCCGTACTGCACGTATGACAGAAATTAAACAACAATATTTTGATAAGTAATTAATTATGAGCAGTAGCCAAACACCTGTAGTACTGATTACCGGCGCCGCCAGACGTATTGGCGCAGTCACAGCCGAACTATTTCACAACGCTGGCTACACCGTGATTATTCACTACAACCGCTCTGCCTCTGACGCTGATCGACTCTGCGAAAAATTTAATCAGCTGCGGGACAATAGCTGTCTGCTAGTGCAGGCCGATCTCAATGATATGGCGGGCATCGACAAGATCATTCAGCTGGTAGGCTCCATCGGACGCCTCGATGTACTGATCAATAACGCCTCAAGCTTTTATCCCACGCCACTAGACCAGTGCACCAATGAACAGTGGGACGATCTGATCAACAGCAATCTCAAAGGGCCGTTTTTCTTGACCCAAGGACTGGCTCCACAGCTGACAGCGGCCCGTGGCTCGGTTGTCAATATCTCTGATATGCACGCCCGGCAAGCGCTCAAGGATCATCCAATCTACACCATTGCCAAAGCTGGCAATATCGCCATGACCAAATCAATGGCGCTGGATATGGCTCCCCATGTTCGAGTAAACAGTGTCGCACCAGGTGCGATTCTGTGGCCAGAGCATGAGGAAGATGATATCTCCAAGCAGAACTCTGTACTCAACAATGTGCCCATGGGACGTCTGGGAAATGAGATGGATATTGCTGGAACGGCGTTCTTTTTGGCGGTTGATGCGAGCTATGTGACCGGTCAAACCATTGCCGTGGATGGCGGCAGTTCCAACAGTCTCTGAAGCAATTTTTGTTAGGGACAACCCGGGTGCTTTTCATTACTAGACGCCGAGGGCGTTGGCAACAAAGACAACAGGCGTAAAAAAGGCACCTTTGGCTAAAAAGGTGCCTTTTTTATAAGGGGCTACAAACGTTTAGCCACTAATTGGCAGCAGAGTGATCTCTACCCGGCGGTTGAGCTGCTTACCCGCGGCACTATCATTGCCAGCAATCGGCTGTCGCTCGCCAAAACCAATGGTCTCTAATCTAATCGGCAAGATTGATTGCGACACCAGATAGCCAGAAACAGATTGCGCGCGACGCTGGGATAAATCCTCGTTAAAAGCTGCGCCACCATCACTGTCGGTGTGTCCGGCAACCACTACCAATGTTTTGTCATATTCCTCGAGCACCAGGGCAACCGAATCTAGCACTGAGTAAAAATTTGCATTGATATCGGCACTGTTGGTAGCAAAGGTAATATTGCCCGGCATAATCAGATTAATATTGTCCCCCACTCGCTCGACGCTAACCCCGGATCCACGCAGCTGTTGGCGCAGCTTTGCCTCTTGGGCATCCATGTAATAACCGATGCCACCGCCAATAGCAGCGCCACCACCCGCGGCAGCTAAGATGCGTTTATTGCGCTTGCGGCTGTCTTCATCTTTGTTGTCGAGATAGGCCACCACAGCGCCGACGCCGGCACCGATGCTGGCGCCAATGGCTGTTTTGGTGGCTTTTTCGTCACCGGTGTAGGGATCAAAGGTAGTGCAGGATGGCAGTACGGCGAGAATGGCGAGAGAGAAGAGACTGACGAGAGATGTTTTCATGGTTACTCCTTTAAATATTCTGGGCGTCATTGCCCGATCAAAAATTATTTACTTGCTTGATTATAGTGAAAGGAAAATCAACTGCGTCCAATAATCGACAATTAGTTTGCACGGGTTATATTTTCACCGCGCCAGATAAAATCAATCGGCCATAATATTTGCTTGGCCTTATCAAACTCCTGCCAGTGCTGTTCGTAGCTCAACCCGGTCTGGGGATGCAGAACAGCGGCGGCAATCTCAGCCAGAGGCTGCAGCACAAAGGCATTTTTGAGTATTTCATCCCGGGGTATAGAGACCCCATCGATCACGCCGACACGATCATCGACGGTTAAAATATCGATATCCAAACTCCGTGCACCAAACTTTGGCGCAGTGCGATCGCGTCCCTGTACGTCTTCGACTGCCTTGAGTATTTTCGACAGATCACCAACGGAGTGGGTCGAATGAACGCCCACCACTAGGTTGTAGAAGCTATCACCCACAAAACCCACCGCCTCACTCTCATAGACAGAGGAGATAATCAGTTCACCAAAGGTATCGGCAAGCGCATCCATCGCAGCCTCAATATTGCGCTGAGCTTCAACGTTACTACCGAGACTAAGATAGATAAGTGCCACTAGGGCTTAACTCCTCTTTCAATTAAGATCCCCACATCTTGAGAACCTCTTAGAGCGCCAGGCTTACTTACACGCAATCGCAACCAGGGCACGGAAAACTCATTTCTGACAATACCAGCAACCTCTTCGGCCATACGCTCAACCAGTAAGAACTCGCTTTCTTCAATAAACTTAATCAGTCGCTTGGCAATCGATTTGTAGTTGAGGGCATACTGAATGTCGTCGGTTTCTGCGGCACGACGAATATCATGAGCCATCTCTAAGTCCAGACTAACAGTTTGTTTGACCTCGCGCTCCCAATCATAGATGCCAATAATGGTTTCAATACGCAGATCTCTAATATAAACAATATCCATCAAACAGCTTCCTGTAACCCAGTCAGTTTGTCCAGTGGCCATCGCGGCGTCGCCGCAATCACCAATTCATTTTTTTCACCGGCCAACAAACGCTGACAGCCTGCATAGGCAATCATTGCACCATTGTCAGTACAGAACTCATGGCGGGCATAGAATACCTCTGCGCCCTCTTTAGCAAGAGCAACCTCAAGTTTTTCACGCAATCTGGCGTTGGCGGATACGCCGCCGGCGATTACCAAGCGCTTCATGCCAGTCTGCTGCATGGCGCGGCGGCATTTAATGACCAAGGTATCCACCACCGCTTCTTGAAATCCGGCACAGATATCGAGCATCGTCTGCTCGTCGGGCAATACATCGTCACCACGATTTTTTTCAATCAGATTACGGGTATAGGTCTTTAAACCGGAAAAACTAAATTCGAGTCCCGGGCGATCCGTCATGGGACGCGGAAAACTAAAACGCTCTATAGTGCCGCGATCGGCCATGGCAGCCAAACGTGGGCCACCGGGATAATCCAAATCCAAGAGTTTAGCGGTTTTATCAAAAGCTTCCCCGGCGGCATCGTCGATCGATTCGCCGAGCAACTCATACTCACCGATTGCAGTCACTGCAACCAGTTGGGTATGACCGCCAGAAACTAATAGAGCAACAAAGGGAAAGGCCGGTGGATTGTCTTCAAGCATAGGTGCTAAAAGATGCCCTTCCATATGGTGGACACCTAACACAGGTATACCCAAGGTATAACCCAGGGCCGTTGCCGCGGCACCACCCACCATTAATGCACCCATCAGCCCTGGACCAGCGGTATAGGCAATACCATCGAGATCAGCAGTAGTCACATCAGCCGAGGCCAATACCCGCTCTAACATGGGTAATATTTTGCGCACATGATCTCGCGAGGCCAGCTCTGGCACTACGCCCCCATACTCGGCATGAAGCTTTACCTGGGAATAGAGATTGTGGGCTAACAGGCCGCGTTCACTGTCATAGACAGCTACACCGGTTTCATCGCAGGAGGTTTCCACACCGAGAACAAGCATTTATTGGGGCCTTGCAGTATTGGTTTAAAGTAGCGCCAACGCTGGTCTAATCGTCGACTGAGGGGGTAACTGTAAACCCTCTGCAGGGCTGTGTGAACCAGTAGTTTGCAGTCTAGCAAGGCCAACTAAAAAGACGCTAAAAAACTTTGCATCAAAACTGGGAAGTGTATAGACTACGCGCCCTTAAAGGGTCACCTATCAAAGACGGTTAGGGACAGATCACTGTACACAAGTGCTTACAACAGGATTATATATAGATGCCAAGCGTTCGACTTAAAGAAAACGAGCCCTTTGACGTAGCATTACGTCGTTTCAAACGTTCATGCGAAAAAGCTGGCATTCTGGCTAAAGTTCGCAGTTGCGAGTTCTACGAGAAACCTACGTGGGAACGCAAGCGTAAAGCAGCAGCAGCTGTTAAGCGCAACCAGAAAAAAGTATCTCGCGAATCACGCAAGTTTACTCGACTCTATTAAGCACCGCTCTTTAATCCAGAGCAGTACCATAGAGAGTCAATGCAGAGAGCGCCCAACCGGCGCTTTTTGTGTTTCTGGAATTCAGTAATACCATACTCAGGAGAACTTATATGTCTATGAAAACGACGCTTAAAGATGCCATGAAAGAGGCAATGCGAGCCAAAGACAAACCCCGCCTTAGTGCTATCCGCCTGGTCCAAGCTGAGATCAAACGCGTAGAAGTTGACGAGCGCATCGACATAGATGACGCGCGAGTATTAGCCATTCTCGATAAGATGGTCAAACAGCGCCGCGACTCTATTACTCAGTACGAAGCTGCCGGTCGTCAAGAACTGGCGGATATCGAAATCGCCGAGATCAATGTGATTCAAGATTTTCTGCCCACCGCCCTCACAGACGCTGAAATTGCCGAACTGGTACAGAGCGCGATTAGCCAGACTGGCGCCGCCTCAATGGCCGATATGGGTAAAGTAATGGGCATTCTGCGTCCACAGGTTCAAGGACGTGCAGATACAGGCGCCGTCAGTGGCTTAGTAAAAGCTGCACTGAATAGCTAACAGCTTGATAGCCAAGCAGGTTTATTTCCCGGCCCAAGGCGTTACACTGATCCCTTAACACACGAGTAACCTGTAACTCTGATGGCCGGACGAATACCGCAAACCTTTATTGATGACCTACTCGATCGCGTCGACATCGTAGACGTGGTCAACGGTCGCGTTCAGCTGAAAAAAGCCGGCAAAAACTATAAGGCCTGCTGCCCCTTTCACGAAGAAAAAAGCCCCTCTTTTACCGTTGCCCAAGACAAACAGTTTTACTACTGCTTTGGCTGTGGTGCCGGCGGTAATGCTCTCGGCTTTGTCATGGAGTTCGACCGGCTCGACTTTCTGCCCGCAGTGGAAATGCTGGCGCGCAATGCCGGTCTAGAGATTCCCCGGGAAGCCGCCCAAGACCCTGGGGTCAGCAGGCAAAAAGACAGCCTCTACTCGATACTCGCTGAATCCGACCTCTATTTTCGCCAACAGCTGCGCAAGCATTCCGGCGCCGCTACTGCCGTGGACTACCTCAAGGCCCGCGGTCTCAGCGGACAGGTAGCCAAACAGTATGGCGTGGGCTATGCCCCACCAGGCTGGGACAATCTATTAAAGGCAGTGGGCAGCGACGAACAGCGCACTGAACTGCTCCATGAATCCGGCATGTTGGTGGTCAAGCCGGAAGAGAAAAAACAGTATGACTTCTTTCGCCACCGCATCACCTTCCCGATCCGCGACCAACGCGGCCGCACTGTCGGCTTTGGCGGGCGGGTGCTGGATGACAGCAAACCCAAATACCTCAACTCACCGGAAACCCCGGTGTTTAGCAAAGGCCGAGAACTCTACGGCCTCTATGAGGCACGGCAAGCACTGAAAGAAATCCCCTGCCTGATTATGGTTGAGGGCTATATGGACGTGATCGCCCTGGCCCAGTTCGAGATCAACAATGCCGTGGCCACATTGGGCACTGCACTGACCGAGAGTCATCTGCAGAAGATCTTCCGCTACACCTCCGAGATCGTATTTTGTTTCGATGGCGATAAAGCCGGCCGCAAAGCCGCAGCCCGAGCACTGGATACTGCAATCCCAGAAATGCGTGATGGCGTGTCGGCGAAATTCTTGTTTCTACCGGATGGCGAAGATCCAGACACCATGGTTCGCCAGCTCGGCAAGCAAGCTTTTATGGAACAGGTGGACCGAGCCCAACCCCTCTCCGAGTTTCTCTTTGAACAGTTAAGCGATGGTATAGATAGCAGTACCGCCGATGGCAAAGCGCGCCTGAGCAAAGTCTGTGCACCGCAAATCAATCGTATTCCCCAGGGAGTTTTTCGCCAGCTGATGCTCGAAGAGCTCTCCAGTCGCACCGGTATCTCAGCGGAAAATCTGCGCGATTATGTGGCCACCCACAAACCTCCAGCACAACGTGGCAGCGCACCTCAGCCGCCGGCGCAAGCGGCAGCCCAGACCGGCGGCCAGACCAGAAGGCAAGCGCCACCTGAGGATTTTTACTCAGGACCACCACCAGATGATGTCTACGGCGATGGCCACTATGACGAGCCCTACCCAGAAATCGTCGCCGTGCGCCGTAGTAAAATTCGCCTGTCGCCGATCAAGTTTCTCAGCGCTCTACTAGTCAACCATCCGCAGCTAGCTGAGTACGTTGAAGATGTGGAGATGCTCAGCGTCTCAGCAGACCCAGATATGACATTGTTTCTGAAGATTCTGGCACTAGTGAACAGTGAGCCGGCCTGCAGCAAGACCTCACATATCTTTGCTCGCTGGCAGGCCACCTACTCGGATCACAATGAGTTACAGTTACTCAAAACACTGGCTGGCAGCGAACTACACCAGCCACCCAAAGGCACAGGTCGCGACGATGATCAGGAGTTTTCCGACACCCTCGCCCACGTATCTAGGGATGTCTTTGAAGCACTTCCAGGAGAGCGCAAAGCCATTTTTTTACTGGCTCAGGAAACTCTCAATGAGCGCCAGATTAAGCAACTGCTCAAGATTCACATGCAACTGGGCGACGACAATCAATTCCTTGAGCTAAAAAATAAGATAAAACAACGACTTGTGGTCTAAGATAACAAAAATTGGCACGACCAAATAAAGCCCAAATTGGTGCGGACATTGACGATATTTTCGGCTATAATCCTCCGCTATTTTTCAGCCTCTAAACAGTAATTGAGTCCTATGAGCGATACGAACAAAAAGCAACAATCCGGCATCAAAGACCTTATAGCTAAAGGCCGCGAACAGCGGTATCTAACCTATGCTGAAGTCAATGATCACCTGCCAGAAGATATAGCCGATCCAGAACAGGTCGAAGATATCATCCAGATGATCAACGACATGGGTATTACTGTCTTTGAGACAGCTCCAGATGCTGACACCCTTTCAAGTCTCGCCAGTGACAATACTCCCGACGAAGTCGCTGCAGCAGAAGCCGCAGCAGCTCTAGCGTCAGTAGAATCCGAACAACACCGCACCACCGATCCAGTGCGCATGTATATGCGTGAGATGGGTTCGGTTGAGCTGTTGACTCGTGAAGGCGAAATTGAAATTGCCAAACGCATTGAGGAAGGCACCCGGGAGCTAATGTCCGCGGTTGCTGACTGGCCGACCACAGTCGCCACTATCATTGCCGAATATGAAAAAGTTGAAGCGGGCGACAAGAAGCTCACGGATATTATCAGCGGTTACCTCAACCCTATGGAGCACGTGCCCTCAGCACTGGCCCAGCAGCAAGCTGCTGAAGCCCTAAAGCTGGAGAATCCCGAAGAGGAAGAGGAAGAGGAAGAAGAAGAGCAGCACGAAGGCGGACTGGATCCTGAGGTCGCTTTTGAACGCTTTGACACTATCCGCAAGCAGCTAAAGAAAACTGAAGCCTCTGTAGCTCGTTACGGCCGCAACGGTGAAGCATCACAAAAGAATCTCGAAGAACTGGCCGAACTGTTCAAGTTCTTAAAACTGACTCCACGTCAGTTTGATCCATTGATTTCCAAGGTACGACTGGCGGTTGAGCGAGTTCGCGGCGAAGAGCGCAAGATTATGCGCCTCTGTATCCGTTTGGGAAAAATGCCGCGCAAGGAATTTATCAAGCTGTTCCCCGGCAATGAATCCAACATGAAATGGACCACAGAACTAGCCAAGTCAAAAGAGAGCTGGGCTGAACGTGTTGTCGAACAGGAAGTGGAGATTCTCCGCTCACAGCGCAAGCTGGCGCAGGTTGAAAAACTTGCCGACATGAACATTGCACAGATTAAAGATATCAATCGCCGCATGACCATGGGTGAAGCCATGGCCCGTCGCGCCAAGAAAGAAATGGTTGAGGCTAACCTGCGACTGGTTATCTCCATCGCCAAGAAATATACCAACCGTGGTTTGCAGTTCCTGGATCTGATTCAGGAAGGTAATATCGGTCTGATGAAAGCAGTAGACAAGTTTGAATATCGTCGCGGCTATAAGTTCTCCACCTATGCAACCTGGTGGATTCGTCAGGCGATTACCCGATCCATTGCCGATCAGGCCCGCACCATTCGTATTCCAGTGCATATGATTGAGACAATCAACAAGCTCAACCGTGTATCCCGCCAAATGCTTCAGGAAATGGGTCGCGAACCCACTCCGGAAGAATTGGCAGAACGCATGGAAATGCCGGAAGACAAGATTCGTAAAGTCCTCAAGATCGCCAAAGAGCCAATCTCCATGGAGACGCCTATTGGTGAAGACGAAGATGCCAGCATCGGCGACTTGATTGAAGATACCACTATCGCCCTACCCCTTGATGAAGCCACCAAGAACAACCTCACCGAGTCTACTCGCGGTGTTCTGAGCAGCCTCACAGCAAGAGAAGCGAAAGTATTACGCATGCGTTTCGGTATCGACATGAACACCGATCACACTCTCGAAGAAGTCGGCAAGCAGTTCGACGTAACCCGAGAGCGTATTCGTCAGATCGAAGCCAAAGCACTGCGCAAGCTGCGTCACCCGACTCGCTCGGATCACCTGCGCAGCTTTATTGACGAGTAAAAAGAAATAGTTGTAGCCCGCGAAGGATGGCACATAAGCCTGTCATCCTGAGAGAGCAAAGCGAAACGAAACGAAGGATCTCATGCAAGATTGAAGCGTAATTTGATAAGATCCTTCGGCCGCGCTCAGGATGACAAATTAAGTGATATACCAGAAAGAAAAGTTTTAAACTTAGCGTCAAACTAGACGTTCAAGCTTAACGCAGGATTTTTGTTCCTAGGCTAGGAGCCGCGCAGTATTCGGAAAGAGCATACACAAAGTATGTGATTGAGGAATGCGAGCACGCGACGCCGCATAGGGACAAAAAGACAAGTTAAGGGCCCTTAGCTCAGTTGGTTAGAGCATCCGACTCATAATCGGCAGGTCCCGTGTTCAAGTCACGGAGGGCCCACCAATTCACCAACCATGCGTCTATTCACAAGAGACGCATGGTTGGCGTCCAGATACCTCAATTTCCGCCGAAAGCCTACCCCAAGACGCGAACTACCCCAAAAACCATCCCATCACTCAATATAATCCATATAAGTATAGACACGCCCCCCCAATCCAGTAATATCTACTCATGTATGTATATGTACAGCTCGTTTAGCAGTTAAACCACTCAATAGGTGTTTAGCAGAAGCTGGCTTGGCTCAAACAGTAGATACGTTACCTAAAACCTGGACCAGAGGCATCAAGCCTTTGGTATAAAAAAGGAATGGGAATAACTCATGCCCCCCGAAAGCAACAATGTCATTGTCGTAAAAATTCTCGGCGCCCCAGCGGCGGCCCTAAACGCGATTCCAGAGATCAAAAGTTATTCATTGACGGACAACATAGTCACCATGAGCCTGACACCTAACTTTGATTTTTTTAAGCGTGAAGCTCTTAACAAGGTTAAGAGTAAAAATGCAATTTCCAAATTGACTGTACTCAATCTGGTTTTCGACGACTCTGCTGAGTTCAAAGACACGCCAACACCAAGTCAAATTGGCCATGACAAGCTGGGTTTTATAGGCCGAAAACAATTATCGAATCTGGAAGAACTTAGTAGTTTTGTTATAGCATCAGTACTACCTGAGATTCCGCTGCCAGAGGAATTCTGGATTCCAGTTGAATCCCTACTAACGAAACGAGAGTGGGATATCTTACATTTGGTGTATCAGGGCCACTCGAGTAAAAAAATTGCCGCGGCTCGAGCACTAAGCCATAGAACCGTTGAACTACATCGCCAGAACTGCGCTAACAAACTCGGCCCGATTACACCCATACTGCTTGCTTCGCTATTTTCAAACAGTGTCTTGGAAACCTATTCCTGGAGTAATGGCGAGCTTGAAGCCACCCTCTAATAAGCTATTTAATAAGCCGTCTAGTTAGGCCTCCACGGCCACCTCTTGACTCTCTCGGCCGCTGGGGGAGTAACAGGGCGGGCTAGTAACAGGGCTAGCAAAAAGGCTAGTAAAAAAAGCTCCCCCAGCTTGTGGTCCCGAGGAACCACAGCCGCCTCCGCAAGAAAGTATTATCATCGCCAGTGGGATGAGCACTAATTGGGATAGTTTTTTCATTATTGATTCTCTCTTTTAGACTTGCAGGCAAGTATATTCAAGTCTAACTGAGCTACAACTTAGGACGTAAACCCGCAGTATTCCATTAATCTAAACAGATTATGAATAGTAACTCGAAAATCAAATCGCTAAACTGTGGTTACACCGGTCACAGAAACAATCAGAACAGAATGAATCCACCGCACCGCGCCAATTTCATCTATCGCCTTACATTGATTATCTCTGTGATTCTGCTGATAGGGTTTATTGTCGCGGCGATTGTTACGCCAAAAGCCTCCATTAATCGAACAATCATTAATCCAACAACCATTAATCC
>Ga0307488_10000314_pt1 | contig 38642 bp, 40 predicted proteins | sample SB02metaG_FD_202248 | JGI IMG/M metagenome (GOLD analysis project Ga0307488, IMG submission 202248) | Sea-ice brine microbial communities from Beaufort Sea near Barrow, Alaska, United States - SB 0.2 | ecosystem: Environmental > Aquatic > Marine > Coastal | place: USA: Alaska | collected... | reverse complement strand
CTAAATAACCAGAATACCATCCATCTCAACCTGAGCGCCCTTAGGCAGCTCGCTGACACCAATGGCGGCACGGGCTGGATAAGGCTGCTGGAAATACTCGCCCATCACCTGATTGACGGCACCGAAGTTGCTCAGGTCGGTGAGGAAGATATTGAGCTTAACGATATTGCTCAGATCACCACCTGAGGCGGCGCAGACTTCGCTGAGGTTGTCGAACACCTGGCGGATCTGCACGCTGATATCGCCTTCCACTAGTTCCATGGTTTCAGGAATAAGAGGAATCTGCCCTGACAAGTACACCGTGTTGTTGACCTTTACGGCCTGGGAGTAGGTGCCGATAGCGGCTGGGGCTTTGTCTGTATGAATTACGGCTTTATTGGTCACGATTGTCTCCAATGTTTGTCAGGGTAGTTATCAGCATAGCTGTTAGTTTTTAACTCTGTAAATACGGCGAACCTGTTTTAGTCCTCGCGCGCGTCTTAAAATATCTGCCAGATGGATGCGGTCGCGAACGGTGAGCACTACGTCGACTATGCTGGTAAAGGCGTCTTTTTCATCGACGCTGATCTGTTCGATGGTGGCATCGGCTTCGGTCATGCGCGAGGCTAGTGCGGCAATAAAGCCACGCTCTGGGGTGATCTCAACTTTTAGCTCAACTGGGAATTCGCCCTTGGGCTTGTTCGACCAGCTCAGGGCCATGCACTTCTCTGGGTTGGTGCGAATCTCGGATAGATTACGGCAGGTCTCGAGGTGGATTACCAGTCCTTTACCCGGTGAAATATGACCGAGAATTGGATCGCCAGGAATCGGGTGACAGCAACGTGCATACTGCAACAACAGTCCGTCAGAGGCGTCGATCATGATCGGCAGAGTCGACTTTTTGTTCTCTTCTAGCGGTTTGCGTTTGTTTTCTGGCACCAACACATTGGCTACGGCAAAGGGAACGCGGTTACCGAGGCCGATCTGCTGCAGAATATATTCAAAGGTCGAGGCGCCGGTGTCTTTTAACAGACGTTTGATCTGAGATTTCTTCAATTCTTTGTAGCGCGTGCCGAGTCGGTTCAGGGCTTGGTCGAGGAGCCGTTTTCCGAGATCTACAGATTCATCGTGCTGCTGATTCTTGAGATAGTGGCGAATGGCACTGCGCGCTTTCGCGGTGACCACAAAGTTTAGCCAGTTGGGGTTGGGCTGGGCTTCTTCCGCGCTGATGATTTCCACGCGCTGCCCGCTTTCCAGTTGCTCTGACAGAGGTGTTAGCTGACCGTCGACCCGACAGGCAATACAACTATTACCCAGTCCGGTGTGCACCGAATAGGCAAAGTCGATCGGTGTGGCACTGCCAGGCAGTTCGATAATTTTGCCCTTGGGAGTAAATACATAGACTTCATCGGGGAACAGGTCGGCCTTCACATGCTCAAGAAACTCCAGTGAGTCTCCCGCCTGCTGCTGCATCTCCAATAGCCCCTGGATCCAGCGCGTGGCACGGCGCTGATTGACGTCGGCGGTCTGGCGACCGGCTTTGTATTCCCAATGGGCGGCGATACCGTAGCTGGCCATGGCTTCCATTTCCACGGTGCGGATCTGCACTTCGATCACCACGCCGTGCATACCCACCAGCACGGTGTGCAGTGACTGATAACCATTGGCTTTGGGTATGGCGATGTAGTCTTTGAATTCACCGGGCACTGGCTTGAACATATTGTGAATCATGCCGAGGGTGCGGTAGCAGTCATCGACACTGGTGACAATTAGGCGGAAGGCGAAGACATCCATAATGTCGCGAAAGGAGCGCTTCTTCTCGCGCATTTTGCGATAGATGCTCCAGAGGTGTTTTTCGCGGCTTTTGACTGTGGCGTCGACTTTTTCCTGCTCAAGGCGTATTTCCATGGACTGATGGATTTCAGCGACCACTTCTTTACGATTCTTTTTCGCCGCTTTCATGGCTTCACGGAGGCGTCGGTGACGCAGGGGATACATGGCGGCAAAACCAAGATTCTCCAGTTCGAGACGGATATCGTTGATGCCGAGGCGCTGGGCGATTGGGGCGTATATATCGAGGGTTTCCCGCGCTATGCGGCGACGCTTGGCCGGCGACAGGACGCCGAGGGTGCGCATATTGTGCAGACGGTCGGCGAGTTTAACCAAAACTACGCGAATATCCCGAGACATGGCCAGGGTCATTTTTTGAAAGCTTTCGGCCTGCTGCTCGGCTTTGGATTGAAACTCGATGCCGGTTAGCTTGCTGACGCCGTCGACTAGGTCAGCGACTGGACGACCAAAGCGCCGACTGATCTGGCCTTTGGTGACACCAGTATCTTCAATCACATCGTGGAGCATGGCGGCCATCAGGCTTTCATGATCCATATGCATATCAGCAAGAATATGGGCGACTGCGAGGGGGTGCGTGATGTAGGGATCGCCACTTTGACGCAGCTGGCCTTCGTGACACTTCTCAGCAAAGGTATAAGCCCGCTCGACACGGCGGACTTCTTTAACTTCGAGGTAGTAGGAGAGTTTGTCTAGCAGTAATCGCAGTGCCAAATGACTCTCTCCCGGATATAAGCTGAAACCTTAGACAGTTGGTTCTTCTGGTGCCGCTGGCGCTTCAGTTGTGTCTGGTTCTGCAGCTACTTCAGGGGCTAGAGCCGCTTCGATAGCTGCAATAATTGCTGCATCAGCATCCATTTCTGGCTCTTCTTCGGATGCGTCAAGAATTTCGTAGTCTTGGGGCTTCTCAGTAAGAATGGCAGCTGTCACTAAACCGGCTTCGATTTCGCGCAGCGCAATAACTGTTGGCTTGTCATTTTCTTCAGGAACCAAGGCAGGACGTCCGCCAGTGGCGATTTGACGTGCCCGTTTGGAGCCAACCATGACCAATTCAAAACGATTATCAACATGATCCAAACAATCTTCTACAGTAATGCGAGCCATTTTTATTCCGCCGGGGTAAATAATTTAAACTTTATCGCAGCCCAATGCTGCCGAGTCGCCCAGTTTACCTAAAGCGCGGGGCTACGACAATAAACTCGGTAGAATAACTTTCTCTTGAGCGGTGCTAGGACAATTCGCCGAGGCGGCTCTAAGTTAATTCGCTGGGGCGTCTCTAAGCTAAGAGGTCTGAGACTAAATCTTCCTGACCAGAAACCGGTAGGCGGCAATGTTGGGCGCGGACAATCGAAATCATCTCTTGCAGCGCTGTATCAAAGTCGTCATTGACCACCAAAAAGTCCGCTTCCACATAATGGCTCATCTCTTCGGTAGCCGCGGCAACGCGCTTTTCGATTACCTCTGCATCGTCCTGAGCGCGCTTGTGCAGTCGCTCCCGCAGGGCCTGCTTTGAGGGCGGCAGGATAAAAATACTGGTGCTGACAGGGAATAGTTTGCGCACCTGAGCGGCGCCCTGCCAGTCGATTTCGAGAATCACATCTTCGCCGCTGGCCAAAGTGTCGGCTACCCATTGCTGGGAGGTGCCGTAAAAATTACCAAATACTTCGGCGTGTTCTAGGAAGGCACTCTGCTCAATCATATCGACAAACTGCGGGCGCGAGACAAAGTGGTAATTGACCGCATCCACTTCACCGGGACGTCGGTCTCTGGTGGTGTGTGAAATCGAGGCTTTGATATTGCTCATATTGTTGAGCAGTTCAGCTACCAAGCTGGTTTTTCCGGCACCGGATGGGGCGGAGATAATAAAGAGAATACCTGTTGCCATATGATTTTCGGTTCCGTTGCCTGAGAGAACTGGTGGTTTTTGTGAAGTTTACAGCAGCGGGAAAATTATTCCAGATACTCGCTCGTTTCGCAGGCATTTTTATCCGCCTCGAAAATGCCATTTAAACAGCCGGCGAGGCGGATGCCGGCCATGAGCAAGCGCTTCTTGATTAGGGGTTTAGTGCGATCTATATAGTTTTGATCAATGCTGATGGGACCTTTTTGCGCTGGCTGGCCAAATTCATAGACCTGTGCGCGCAATCTCTTTGACTCTTGGGCCCAGTCTAAAAAGTTGTCACTTTGCCAGTTGCGTCGCTGTTGCTCGGTGGTTCTATCGATTAGGGCGCTGTAATGATCGACGGTTAATTTCTCATCTTGAATCAAACCAGTGTCCCAGACCCAGTGCAGATTGCGCCGCTTATTGTTATCTCGCCACTTAACCGACACTCGGTTGCCGCCGAGATCGTTGTAACGACCCACATGCAGCGGTTGGTGGACATCGCCAGCCAGGTGTAGGAAGAATCCTAGGGCTTCGCGCCGTTGCTGTTTGCTGGTGCTGGGATCTTTAAGCTGTAGATAGGATTGATTCAGTGCGCTGAGCACATCGCCTTTGCTGCTGCGGCGCAGATCGGCAAAGCGCTGATGATCTTTGATATTGATATAGTGCCAGGGTTTGGTATGTGACCATTGCTGAGCGCCACGAATCTGATCCGGCCAGAGTGCCAGCTCGGAGAGCGCTTTGCCGTCACTGATTTGGGCCAGAGCGGCAGCCGTTTTTGGCGTCAGATGATTTTCTGCAATATTGACAATAATACGGTGGCCATCGACACCAAATGCCAAGCTCTGGCAACTGCCGAAGGCCAGCCAAATAACCACAGCAACAGAAAAACACTTGCCTGCTAGGCCGGTAGAGCCTTTGGCTGGCCGATGGTTACTCAATATTTTGGATCTGCTCGCGCATCTGTTCGATCAGTACTTTTAGTTCTACCGAAGCCTGAGTCGTAACCCCGGCTATAGACTTGGAGCCTAAAGTGTTGGCTTCGCGGTTGAGTTCTTGCATCAAAAAATCCAGTCGTCGACCGATTGAATCTTTACCGGTCAACACGCGACGGATCTCGCTGATATGGGCTTCCAAACGATCGAGCTCTTCGTCGACATCGGTACGGTTGGCAATTATGACCATTTCCTGTTCGAGCCGATCGCCGTCAAACTGCTCTTTGAGATCGCTGAGCTTTTGCTCTAGGCGCTTGCGCTGATCACTTAGAATCGCTGGCAGGTTGTCCCGCACAATAACCACCTGTTCTTCAATACCGACTAGGCGCAGCTCAATCATTTCCGCGAGCTTGTCACCCTCACGTTTGCGTCCTTCGAGCAGTTGCTCGACGGTGGCTATATAGGTTTCTGTGGCGGCTTGATGCAGGGCTTCAGCATCGACAGTTTGTTCCTGCAAAATACCGGGCCAGCGCATGATCTCTAAAGGTGAAATAGGCGCTGGAGACTGCATTTCAGCGCCGATGGTCTCAGCCATGGCGATCATGCGCTTGGCCAGCTCGAGATCCGCCTCGAGGCTGGCATCGGTATTGTTAAAGGCCAGTTGCAGCGAGCAGTCGACCTTGCCGCGGCTGAGCTTCTTGCGAGCGATTTCCCGCAGTGGCATTTCGATGGGCCGCAGGCTGTCGGGAAGGCGAAAGCCGGTTTCAAGAAAGCGGTGATTTACTGAGCGCAGTTCACAGGTCACCGAGCCCCAGCTGAACTCTGTGCTGCAGCGGGCAAATGCCGTCATACTCCGAGCCATGGTATCTCCAATAAAAAAATTACGATGCGCTATGGTAACAAAGGCGGTCAACTGGTTGGTAGATTTGCTACACTTTGCGCCACTTTTATTTCATCAGTATTCGAACTAGGGAAAAACTATGACTCGACCCAGTGGCCGACGCCCAGAGCAACTCCGCCAAGTAAAAATAACTCGCGATTTCACCTGTCATGCAGAGGGATCTGTGCTGATTGAATTTGGCAAAACTAAAGTTATCTGTACTGCCAGTGTGACCCCGGGAGTGCCAAGATTCTTACGCGGCAAAGGCGAGGGCTGGGTAACCGCGGAATACGGCATGTTGCCGCGCTCTACCGGTTCGAGAATGGATCGCGAAGCCGCACGTGGCAAACAGGGTGGCCGCACTCAGGAAATTCAGCGATTGATTGGTCGCTCTCTGAGAGCCGCCGTTGATATGAAAAAACTCGGCGAGCACACGATCAATATCGATTGCGATGTTATTCAGGCCGACGGCGGTACGCGTACCGCTTCAATTACCGGTGCATGCGTGGCGATGGTCGATGCAATTCGTCATCTGCAGCGTAAAAAAGCCATTCTCGATGATCCCTTGCTGACGATGATTGCTTCAGTCTCAGTGGGCATCTACAAAGGCGTGCCAGTACTGGACTTGGATTACCCCGAAGACTCCAAAGCTGAGACCGATATGAATGTGGTGATGAACAGTGAGGGCGGCTTTATTGAAGTTCAGGGAACTGCTGAGGCAGCGCCTTTTAGCGAAGAAGAGTTGAGCGCGATGTTAGCGCTGGCCAAGCAGGGCATCGCCGATCTCGTGCGTGTGCAGAAGATGGCCCTAGCTCAGTAGAGAACTCAATAAAGAGTTCAGTAATAAAGAGTTCAGTAAAGAGCGCAGTAAATAAAAAGGCCCAATAGAGCGGGCCAAACCAACAGCAGCGACAAATATTATGACAACTGAAAACAATTACAAAACCCTGTTTATCGACAATGGTTTGCGCAGTGGCGCACTTAAGTTTGGTGAGTTCACCCTTAAGTCTGGTCGCGTCTCGCCGTACTTTTTTAATGCCGGTCAATTTTACACAGGCCGCGCTCTGGCCGAGTTGGGTCGCAGCTATGCCGCGGCTATTATTGAGTCGGGAATTGAGTTCGATGTGTTGTTTGGTCCAGCCTACAAAGGTATTACCTTGGCCGCCGCAACCTCAATAGCCCTTGCGGATCACTATGATCGCGATGTCCCTTACTGCTTTAACCGCAAAGAGGCAAAGAATCATGGCGAGGGTGGCACCATGGTCGGCGCACCCCTTGAAGGTCGAGTGTTGATTATTGATGACGTGATAACGGCGGGCACGGCAATTCGCGAAGTGATGCAAATTGTCGATAGTGCCGGTGCTAAAGCTGCTGGTGTAGTGATTGGTCTGGATCGTAAAGAGAAGGGCAAGTCTGAGCTGTCGGCGATTCAGGAAGTGGAACGAGATTTTTCCATCCCAGTGGTCGGCATTGTCGATATTGGCGATATTACTGACTATCTGAAAACCAAGCCTGAGAATGACCAGTTGATTGCCGCTATTGAAGGCTACAGAGAGCAGTACGGCGTCTAGCTAAAATCCTGTTAGTGCGGCGCTGTAAAAACGGACCGCACTAACAGCCTGTCTAAAAAATTACTCAAACATGGCGGCGGTTAATAGCTGCCACTGTTCCTGCCAGTTCTGAGTCGGCGGAGTCTTAAACTGACTGCGCACAAATTGACTTATTTTTCCGTCAGCACTGCACAGCATTAGGTTGGCTGCAGTGGCCACTGGCACCTGCAGTTTTAGACCATCACGAATTTCTGCTTCACGGAGTATCTGCTTGAGCTGTGATTCCAAACGATCGAAAAACTGAGCCACGCGATCATGCAGTCGCGCAGTCTCACCGGTCAGGGCATCGCCATTGAGGATGCGGGTGATACCTGGATTCTTCTCCGAGAACGCCAGCACCAAACTGAGAATGCGGTAGCACTGATTGATCGGATCTGGCTCGTCGCTGACGATGCCGCGCACCCGGGCAAAAATAGTCTCATCAATAAAGTCGATCAGTCCCTCATACATGCGGGTTTTACTTGGGAAGTGTCTGTAGAGAGCAGCTTCAGAAACGCCCACTTCAGCGGCCAATGCGGCCGTGGTAATACGTCCACCACCTGAGTGTTCAAGCATACGAGCTAGGGCCTGGAGAATTTCCTGGGCGCGGGTACCGGGTTTTTTAGCCATTAGGCGCTTTCCTCTTCACTGTTGTCACAGTTTGTTATTAGGGTGCCGACGCCTTCGTCGGTAAAGATTTCTAGCATTACTGCATGTTCTACTCGACCATCAATAATATGGGCGCTGTTTACACCGGCCTTAACCGCTTCTAGGGCGCAGCGAATTTTTGGCAACATGCCGCCGTAAATTGTCCCGTCGGCAATCAGTTCGTTGACGCGGTTGGTGGTCAGGCCGGTGAGGATTTCGCCGCTCTTGTCCTTTAATCCGGCGACATTGGTCAGCAAAATCAGTTTTTCGGCGCCCAGCACTTCGGCCATTTTACCGGCCACCAGGTCGGCGTTGATATTGTAAGAAGAGCCGTCTTCACCAACACCGATGGGCGCTATTACAGGGATATATCCGCCATCCACCAACATATTGATCACGCTGGTATCAATTGAGGCCACTTCACCAACCTGGCCTATATCGATAATTTCAGGCGCCGACATATCTGGAGTCTTATGGGAGACCACCAGTTTTTTGGCTCTAATCAGCTGACCATCTTTGCCGGTAACACCAAAGGCTCGGCCGCCAGCGGCACTGATCATATTGACGATTTCTTTGTTCACGGTGGCACCGAGGACCATCTCTACAACGTCCATGGTCTTGCTGTCGGTGACTCGCATACCGTCAATAAATTTTGACTCGATAGATAGACGCTCGAGCAGTTCGCCGATCTGCGGGCCGCCACCGTGAACCACTACTGGGTTGATACCAACCGCTTTCATCAGGACTATATCTCGGGCAAAGCTGAGTTTCAGCTTGTCGTCGCCCATGGCGTTACCGCCGTATTTTACGACTACGGTCTTACCCGAAAAGCGCTGTATGTAGGGTAATGTGCGAGCGATCACTTCTGCTGTGGTCTTTGCTTCTGTGCTACTTAATGACATATTAAATATATTCTTTTATGTTGTTAATAAAGGGCGATAGCTCCTTGCGGAATATCGCCTTGACCTCGGCCATCGCATTTTCATCGTCGGCTTCAAATCTCAGGGTCAGGTTTGCCGAGGTATTCGATGCCCTGATAAGCCCCCAGGCAGTGGGGTATTCTACACGCAATCCGTCGAGACATATGACATGAGCCTGAGGGAATTGGCAGCCGGCGGAGAGTGTTCTCATCAGCTCAAATTTTTCATTTTCACTTATTGGCAGCAAAATCTCAGCGGTGGAGACACTGGTCTCCAGTTCGTCGATAATTTGATCTAGAGTTTGCTGCCGCTGGCAGAGAATTTCCAGCAAACGCACTGCAGCGTAGAGTCCATCGTCAAATCCAAGCCAGCGGTCATTAAAGAAAATATGGCCACTAAATTCACCACCCAGAGGCGCATTGTTGTCATGCACCTGTTTTCTAACATGGGCATGACCAGTCTTGCACATCACCGGATTGCCGCCGTGCTGACGAATAATATCGGCGAGACGACTGCTGCTTTTAACGTCGAAGACAATATCCGCGCCAGGCTGATGGGCGAGTATATCGCGGGCGAAAATCATCATCAGTTGATCTGGCCAGACGATTCGACCTCGACCAGAAATCACCACCACGCGATCACCGTCGCCATCGAAAGCCAAGCCCAGGTCCGCCTGATGTTCAATGACGTGGTGGCGCAGATCCGCAAGGTTGTTTTCATCTGCGGGATTTGGCGGATGGTTGGGAAATGAGCCATCGATATCGCAGTAGAGGGGAAAGGCCAGGCAGCCAAGACGGTCAAACAGTTGCGTGGCAATAGGCCCGGGGGTGCTGTTGGCGCCATCAATTACCAGCTTAAATGATTCACTCATTCTGCTGATATCGACAATATGGTCGAGGTAAGGCGTGACTATATCGGATTGGATAATGCTTCCCGGGGTTTCCGTTGACTGTTCTTTGCGTGATTGGTCGTTGCGCAAGATGGGTATTAGCTGTTTCAGAGTCTCGCCAGAAATGACCTGATGCTGAAGAATAATCTTAAAGCCGTTGTAAGTGGCTGGATTATGGCTGGCAGTAACCATGATGCCGTTGCCGCCCTGTTCGCCATGATGCACAGCAAAATTCAGCGCTGGCGTGGTGATTTCACCAAGGTCGATAACATTGCAGCCACAGGCCACGAGCCCCTCTTTTAAGGCGGCAGTCAGGCGCGGGGAGCTCAGGCGGGCATCGCGGCCAACATAGACTGAAGGCTTGGCTGCGGTTTCAGATGCATCCTCTATTGAGTGATCTGCAGGCGTGCCCACTGACGTGCTGCGCAGCAATGCACCCAGGGCTCGGCCGAGACTTCGCGCGAACGGCGGGTTTATCTCGCTGTCGGCGAGGCCGCGAATATCGTAGTCGCGAAACACCAGCTCCGGAATATAAACTGGGCTGAGATACTCTTTTTCTTTTATTAGATCCATTGTCAGTGGCAACGGGCTTGCTCTGTTGGCGAGTTACTCGCCGAGCTGCTCGATAATAGCGGCGACAATGTCGCGAGCCAGTTGCGTTTTGCTCCTTATACTAAAGGTCTTGCTGGTGTTTGCGCTGATCCACCAGGCTTCATTGTTATCACTGTTAAAGCCTACGTCGCTGCGTGATACATCGTTGGCGACTATGGCGTCGAGGTTTTTGCGCTCGAGTTTGCCCCGTGCATAGCTCTCTATATCTTGGGTCTCTGCGGCAAAGCCAACGACAAATAAGTCGCCGTATTCAGTCGCCGCGGCGCTGACAATATCCGGATTTTTTTCCAGTTCAAGGGTTACCGCATCGGCGTGTTTTTTAATTTTCTGGGTGGCTACAGTCACTGGTCGGTAATCGGCGACTGCAGCTGCGGCAATAAGAATGTCGGCTTCGGCGCAGGCGCTCATAGTGGCCCTGTGCATATCAGCGGCAGAAACCACCGGGATTAGGGTGCAGCGTTCCGGCGGCTCGAGATTGACCGGCCCCGAGATCAAGGTGACCTCTGCACCGGCTTCAATGGCGGCCTCTGCTAGGGCATAACCCATCTTTCCTGAGCTGTGGTTGCTGATATAGCGCACCGGATCAATCGCCTCGCGAGTGGGCCCGGCGGTGATCACCATTTTCTTGCCATTCAGCTGCTGTGAGGCAAAACAGGCCGCAACCTGCTGAACCAATATATCAGGCTGTTGCATGCGTCCCAGGCCAATATCGCCGCAGGCTTGAATGCCACTGTCGGGACCAAAAATCTTTACCTGACGCTGACTGAGCTGCTGAACATTAGCAGTAGTGGCTGGGTGCGACCACATACCCTGGTTCATTGCTGGTGCCACGGCAACGATTGCCGGTGTCGCCAGATAGATGGCATTCAACAAACTGTTGGCGCGGCCGTGAACCATGGTGGCAATAAAGTCAGCTGTAGCTGGAGCAATTAAAACCAGATCAGCCCAGCGCGCCAATTCAATATGTCCCATGCCAGCTTCGGCTTCTGGATCGAGCAGGTCGGCATGCACGGGATGACCCGAAAGTGCCTGTAATGTCAGCGGGCGAATAAACTCTTCGGCCCCTGGTGTCATGACCACGCGCACATCGGCACCGGCGTCCTGCAGTCGCCTGACAATCTCAGCACTCTTGTAGGCGGCGATGCCGCCACTGATGCCGACTATTATTCGTTTGTTTGAAAGGGTACTCATTAATCGTCCGGACAGCCTGCCTAAAGGCTGTAAGATAGCATTAAGAACAGGATTTCTGTAGCAATAAATAAGGACTTACTATGGCTATAAGCCACTGGCCGCTAAACGAACGGCCGCGAGAGAAGTTAATGCTTCGGGGGGCGTCGGCACTCTCTGACGCTGAATTGCTAGCAATCTTTCTGCGCACCGGATTACCGGGAATCACCGCAATTGATCTGGCGCGAGATCTAATCAAGGAGTTTGGGGGTCTCGGTCCGCTAATCAGCTCAGACCACTCGACCTTTTGTAAGGCCAAGGGCGTTGGCACCGCCAAGTTTGTTCAGCTCAAAGCTTCGATTGAATTGACCCGCCGTTACTTGCAGGAGCAGCTTGAGGGCCAATCGGTGTTTACCAGCCCGGAGAAGGTCGGCGACTACCTTGCAGTGCAGATGCGCGATTACAAACGTGAAGTGTTTGTGATGTTGCTGTTGGACAGTAAGCATCAGTTGATTGACACTCATGAGCTGTTTCAGGGAACCCTGGATGCGGCCAGCGTTCATCCTCGAGAAGTTGTAGTCCGCGCCCTGCGGAAAAATGCCGCGGCGGTGATTGTTGCGCACAATCATCCATCGGGGTCGGCTGAGCCAAGCCAGGCGGATATCGATATTACTCGGCGTCTAAAACAGGCGCTTAATCTGGTTGAGATCCGTTTGCTTGATCATCTGGTAATTGGTCGCGGAGAGGTCGTCTCTCTGGCTCAGCGCGGCAAATTATGAGCTTATGCCAATTAAATCCCTCAATAGGCACTAATCCGGCAATTTGATTTGATTCAGAATGGCCTTTCTGGTATAAATTGCGCCCCTTTGCGGGAGGGTCCTGCAACCAGGGTTAGATATCCAGAATTCACGTGGGGAGCGGATTACGATTCGGTCATCACAATTGCAATCAGAGGCAGTAGAAATGTCCAGAGTATGTCAAGTCACAGGCAAGCGCCCAATGGCTGGAAACAATGTATCTCACGCGAAAAACAGAACACGTCGACGCTTTGAGCCAAACCTTCACTCCCACCGTTTTTGGATTGAAGGCGAAAAACGCTTTGTTAAGCTTCGTGTATCTACTAAAGGTATGCGCATCATTGACAAAAAAGGTATTGAAATAGTTTTGTCTGAGCTTCTGGCTCGTGGCGAGAAGGTCTAAGGAGACTACTGATGGCTAAATCAGCGAGAGAAAAGATTCGTTTGGTATCCAGTGCTGGCACTGGTCACTTTTACACTACCGATAAAAACAAGCGCAATATGCCTGAGAAAATGGAGATCAAGAAGTACGATCCCACTATCCGTAAGCATGTGATCTATAAAGAAGCCAAGATTAAGTAAGCGGCCTGTAGTTTAGCTTGTCAAAAAATCCTGCCGGTTGGTGGGATTTTTTTTGCCTGGGATTTTTATATGCGCTTTCTGGCTTTGGCGCGCTTAACCCAGACTATTTAGTCGAGTTCAGATCTCAGGTCAGTTCTGTCTTTTCCGGACACTTTTTCCAAGATATAAAAAAACCCGATAATTTCTTATCGGGTTTTTCATAATTTGCTCATTTTGCCCTAGGGCAGAATCAGAAATTAATCGGCAACTACGTTCTCAGCTTGAGCGCCTTTCTGACCTTGAGTAACTTCCATCGTTACCGCTTGGCCTTCTTTCAGAGATTTGAAGCCATCAGCTTGGATTGCGCTGTGGTGAACAAATACGTCACCGCCGCCTTCTTGCTCGATGAAACCAAAACCTTTACTGTCGTTGAACCACTTAACAGTGCCAGAAACTCTATCCGACATAACTAACCTCACTTATAAATAATGTGTACCGTTTAAGGCATTTAAAATATCCAGCCTCGTAACGGGGCTAGCCTACACCTTCAAATTACTGATTTTACTAAATGTAAAACCCATCCTATTAAAGGCATTACTGTTTCAACAGACACTAAAGTGTGCAACCGTCAATTCAGACCGCGCAGTGTATTGGGTTTTTCTTGATTTGGCTAATATTTGAGTGCTGTTTAATCAAATAAACCGCTATTTTGATCATTTTTTAACCAATTTTAATGATTTAGGGCAAGTTAAAGGCCTGAAGCGGTGCGATTGGTGGTTTTTTGTCGCCGACGCGTTGTTTTGTGGAGGGTTTTGTTGAACGTCTAAAAGCGCTTTTTCAGATCCTGCAGTGGATTTCAGCGGGGGGCTTCATGATATTATTCTTGCTCTCGCGAAAGCGCTGCAAGACGCACACTCACTACTACTTACCTTTGATTAAAAAACAGGATTAACCAAAATGTTGTCGCAGCCAGTTATTGAGCAATTAATTGCTATCGTTGGTGAGCCGCGTGTGCTGCTCGAAGCTGACGATTTAAAGCGCTTTGGCGTCGATCGAACCACCTTGTGGCAAGCGGCGCCCTGCGCTGTGGTGCTACCGGGAACAGTCGAAGAGGTGCAGTCTATTGTGCGCCTCGCCAATCAGTGCAATTTGGCCATTGTGCCCTCCGGGGGAAGAACCGGCCTCAGTGGCGGCGCAGTGGCAAAAGACGGCGAGTTAGTGGTGGCCTTTGATCGCATCAATCAGGTTATTGAATTCAATCCTATGGATCGCTGCGTCACCGTGGGTGCGGGCATGATCACTGGGCAGCTACAGCAATTTGCTGAACAGCAGGGATTGTTTTATCCGGTGGATTTTGCCTCCTCGGGATCCAGTCAGATCGGTGGCAACATAGCCACCAACGCCGGCGGTATCAAGGTGATTAAGTACGGCATGACCCGCAACTGGGTTGCTGGCCTCAAAGTGGTCAACGGCGCCGGCGATATTATCGAGCTCAATAAGGGGTTGGCGAAAAACAATACTGGATACGATTTGCGGCATCTATTTATTGGCTCTGAGGGAACGCTGGGGTTGATATGTGAAGCCACCATTCAGCTTGCGCGGGCGCCCCTCGAGTCATCGGTGATGGTGTTGGGCATTGAAAATTTTGCTCAGATTGTCGATGTATTGACCTGCTTTAGCCGCGATCTGGATCTCAGTGCCTTTGAGTTCTTCTCTCAGCAGGCCCTCGACAAAGTCGTGGCCCACCGCGGTCATGCCGTACCGTTTCAGACTGAGACCGCTTTCTACGCCCTGCTCGAGTTCGAGCACAGTAGTCCAGAGGTTGTCGACAAGGCGATGGCGTTGTTTGAACGCTGTGTTGATAAAGGTTGGGTGTCGGATGGGGTTATCAGCCAGAGTTTGTCTCAGGCGCAAAACCTGTGGAAACTGCGCGAGGATATTTCCGAGACACTCTGGCAATGGCAGCCCTATAAAAACGATATTTCAGTGCGCATCTCGCGCATGGCAGATTTTCTTGAAGAGGTTGATCAGCTGGTCGTTGAACAGTATCCGGACTTTGAGATCATCTGGTACGGCCATATAGGCGATGGCAATTTGCACCTTAATATCCTTAAGCCCGAGGCGCTATCTATAGATCAGTTCCACGGCAAATGTGTTAATGTCAGCGCAGAGATTGGTCAGCTATTGGCAAAATACGAAGGCAGTGTTTCCGCTGAACACGGGGTTGGGTTACTGAAGAAAGATTTGCTGCACTATTCCCGATCAGCAGTTGAAATGGATATGATGCGTAGTATTAAGCGAGCTTTCGATCCAAACTATATTATGAATCCCGGCAAATTGTTTGACTGCTGATTAATTAAGGCTGAGACAAGCCCCTTAGGCTAGAAGAGTAGACCCCATGATCACCAATGACGACGTTACCGACTCGGAATTTCTCGATCCCTCGTTAGCCGAGCGCAAAAATCTCGCGTTCCTCGTCTATATACTGCAGGGTTTCGGTTTCGTCACTGGCGGATTGACCTGGCTTGCGGCGATGATGGTCAACTACATTAAATTCGACAGCGTCAGAGGCACTTGGCTGGAAACCCATTTTCGATGGCAGCTCAATACCTTCTGGTATGGCTTGCTGTGGTGGGTAGTGGGTTTGATCTCTTGGCTGTTACTGCTGGGCTGGCTGGTCTGGGGGATTCTTACCCTGTGGGCCATTTACCGGGTGGTTAAAGGCGCGCTGCTGCTCAATGACAACAAGTCAATTATCTTCTGATTGGCTCGCTCCAAGGAAACTCAATGTTGGATTACATTCATATTGTCGACGGGGTCCCCGCGTCATTGCCGCTGGGTAAAATTGTCTGTGTCGGCAGGAACTATGCCGAGCATGCAAAAGAGCTGAATAATCCCTTACCCACAGAGCCTGTGCTATTTATTAAGCCGAGCACTGCACTTGCCAGTCTCGATGGGCCGGTCGCGATTCCAACCGCCTGGGGTTCTTGTCACTTTGAAGCTGAAATGTCGGTTCTGATTGGCCAGTCTTTAACCTGCTGTTCTGAGCAACAGGCAGTTGACGCCATTGCCGGTATTGGCATAGCTCTTGATTTAACCTTGCGGGATTTACAGGACGAGCTCAAAGAAAAAAGTCTGCCTTGGGAAAAAGCCAAGGCCTTTGACGGTGCTTGCCCAGTATCGGCCTTTGTAACATCGCCTGCTACTGAGCTGCAGAATCAGCAAATTCAGCTGCGCCAAAATGGCCTCTTAAAACAAGATGGCAATAGCGCCGATATGCTCACACCCGTATTGCAGCTGATGGTTTATATCAGCCAGTTTTTCACACTTCAGCCGGGTGATGTTGTGCTCACAGGCACCCCCGCCGGCGTCGGCCCTTTGGCACTGGGTGACGAGCTGCAATTGAACCTGTCGACTAAACTTAATCTAACCACCCACATAATTGAAAGATCTTAATATGAATTTGGCCCCAGGAATTTACAAGCACTACAAAGGCAATCTCTACGAAGTCATTGGTGTTGCTCAACACAGTGAAACCGAGGAGATGATGGCTGTCTACAAAACGCTGTATGGCGACTTTAGTCTCTGGGTTCGTCCACTGGCTATGTTTATGGAAACCGTTGAGTGTGAGGGCAAAGCCGTTGCTCGCTTTGAATTTATTGAGGCCACTGGTTAGTCATGTTGTATATCACCGCTGGAGTATCAATTCCCGATAGCGAAATTGAATTGTCGGCGGTGCGCTCTCAGGGCCCTGGGGGGCAGAACGTAAATAAAGTGTCCTCGGCGATCCATTTGCGCTTTGATGTGAAGCAGTCATCGCTGCCGGACCTGTTGAAGCAGCGACTGCTAAGGCTAAGCGATCAGCGGATCTCGAAAGAGGGGGTGATTGTGATCAAGGCGCAGACCACTCGCAGTCAGGAAAAAAATCGTCAAGAAGCGCTGGACCGACTGGTGCAATTGATGGTCGAGGTTAGCTATACGCCAAAGGTGCGCCGACCGACCAAGCCAACCAAAGGTTCCCAGCGCCGGCGCGTGGATAAAAAGACCCAGCACGGTAAGCAGAAATCGCTGCGATCAAAAGTCTCTCCGGACTGACCTCATCAGTGTAAACTCCGCGCAACTCAGTTAATGGTTGCCCCAATGTCCGATTTAAAAAGCCACCCCTTTGATCGTCTTAGCCCCGACCTGTTGATCGACGCCGTTGAGAGTGCCGGCTTTGTCAGCGATGGACGCCTGTTGGCACTCAATAGTTATGAAAACCGTGTCTATCAGGTGGGCATTGAAGATGAGACGCCGATGATCGCCAAGTTCTATCGCCCCGACCGCTGGAGTCGTGAACAAATTCTCGAGGAGCATGAATTTTGTTTTCAGCTGGTGGAGCAGGAGCTGCCAGTGGTGCCACCCTGGTGCGGTGCCGACGGCAACAGCCTGAATGAATTCGGCGGCTTTAGCTTTGCGCTATTTCAGCGCAAGGGCGGCCGGGCGCCGGAGCTGGATAATCTCGACAATCTCTTTATTCTCGGCCGACTGATGGGGCGTATACATGGCATTGGCGCCACGCGCCCGTTTAAATATCGGCCGAAATTGGATGCGAAAGCATTTGGCTGGGATTCCTATAAGCTGATCAGTGAGCAGTTTATTCCCGACGGACTGCGTCCAGCATACGATTCTCTGGCCCTCGATATCATGAAAAAAATCGAGCAGATCCTGGCTGATTATGGCGAGATTAATCATATTCGTGTGCACGGAGATTGCCACTCCGGCAATATCCTCTGGCGCGATGACAATCCGCATTTCGTCGATTTTGACGATGCGCGTATGGCGCCCGCGATTCAGGATTTGTGGATGCTGTTGTCCGGGGATCGCCAGGAGCAGACCTTGCAAATCGCAGAGTTGGTCGAAGGTTATAACGAGTTTTATGACTTTGATGTGCGCGAGCTAAAGCTGATTGAAGTAATGCGCACCCTGCGAATCATGAACCACAGCGCATGGATAGCACGGCGCTGGACAGACCCGGCTTTCCCCCGGGCCTTTACCTGGTTTGATACCCCGCGTTATTGGAGCGAGCATATCCTGCAGCTGCGCGAGCAGTTTGCCGCACTCCAGGAACCGCCGATTCAATTGATGCGCTAGAACCTTTTAAGCCGGGCCGTCTGCTTTCGACTGGTAGCTACCAGCTGTAGTTGACACCGATGGTTAGCTGGCTATCCGAGGAGCGCGTTCCCAGTGCTGGCTGATTGTCATACGTCCACTCAAGCTTGAGCTCGGTAAATAAATTTTCCACCACCGGCACCTTGAGCCCGATGTCGGCATTGAGTTCTGAATCACTCATATCGGTCAACGCTATAAGCAGTCCATGGCGATGGAAAATCTCCACTTTATTGCCCAGCATACGTCGATAATCTGCCGCCCAACTCCAGGTTAATCGGCGATCGGAGGTTTGATCAGTAAGGTCTTCGCTGATCCACAGCAAACCGGTCTCGGCCGACAGCGAGGTGATTTCCGAATCCCAAAACTGACGACCTATGGCGCTACCTATGGAGTAGAACTGGTCAATCGAGCGATCATCGTTGGCCCCCCAGGCTAGGGAGTTGCTCCAGAACCACTTGTCCTGAAAAAACCAATCGACACCGTAGCCCAGATCGTACTGTTCTGCTGGCCTTGAGCCGTCGAGGCTATGGCTTTCAAAATTGATTTCAGAGCTATGGCGAAAGTCACCGTGGCGCCATTCGACATCGCCGTCGAGATCCCAGTCCTCGCGTTTGATATTGCCGCTGGAATAGCCTCCGGTAAACGACAGATCGCCGTTATAGGTGTTGCTAAATAGAGGTGCGCTGGGGGCCTCGAGTGGGGCGCCATTAAGCGTCGCAATGCGCGTCTTGTCGATTGCTAGCAGGCCAAAGTTATCCGCTAGCCAAAATACCTGATCCTCAGTTTTTTCCTGCATTGTTCCGTTGAGGGTATCGCCATTACTCAATACCAGTTGATCGGCGAAGCTCAAGGCACTGGCTGTGACTAAAGCTAGACTAAAGCACAATCTGATGGTGGAGAGGGAATGCTGCATAAATAACGCCTGTAATATTAGTGGGGGCTGGTGCGAGGTCCTTTTTATGGGTCGGTATTTTACACATTTAAATCTTGTGGTCATTAGTTGTTAAAAAGAACTTTATCTTTCTGCCTGTTCCTCAGTAGAATGCCGGACTAGAGATCACTGGCTAGCTGATAGTCTTGATTTTATTAACTTTATCGAAGTGCGCAGGAGAGAGTCTAATGAGCGAGTTCCCAGCAGAATTAAAGTATGCCAGCAGTCATGAGTGGACTAGATTGGAAAGTGACGGAAGCGTTGTTGTCGGGATTACCGATCACGCTCAGGATGCGTTGGGCGATGTGGTCTACATAGAGCTTCCCGAAGTCGGTACCCATGTTGACGCGGGTGCAGAAGTTGCCGTGATTGAGTCAGTTAAAGCGGCCTCAGATATTTACTCTCCGGTTACCGGTGATGTGACAGAAATTAACCCAGCGCTTGAAGATGAGCCTGAAGTGGTTAATAGCTCTCCCTATGGCGATGGCTGGTTATTCCGTATTATGCCAACGGATATGGCCAGTATGGCCGACCTGATGGATGCTGATACGTACGCGGCGACTGTAGAAGAATAAGGTAGCGAGGCTGGGCGTTAGTACTTTGCCAGTTACCTATTGAGCCTTAACTCGAGCTATATATCGAACTTCGCATTTAGAGCTGCAAAAACCCCGACTCTAGACCGGTTGGGGTTTTTTTATGCCTGCTGAGAATCCTTTCAATCCCGCAGTGAGATAATCCGCCAGTGCTTCTCTTCAGCGGCCTCTCTTAAGGCCGGGCAGGGATCCACAGCCACGGCATGCTCAACTTCCAGCAGTAGCGGCAGGTCATTGATCGAGTCGCTGTAAAACCAGCTGCCCTCAAGGGTCTCATTGTGTTCCTGGAGCCAGGCATTCAGGCGTATTACCTTGCCTTCTTTATAGGTCGGCACGCCCTCAACCTTACCGCTATAACGACCGTCGACGATTTGCGCATCCGTAGCCAACAGCTCAGTCACGCCTAGGCTATGGCAGATTGGCTCGACGATAAATCGATTGGTTGAGGTGATAATCAATAGTCGATCGCCGGCATCGCGATGCTGTTGCAGCAGAGCCTGAGCTTTCGTCAGTTGCATGGGCTCAATCACCTGCTGCATAAAGCGCTGGTGCAGTTCTGCCAGTTCCGTCATGGACATTTCAGTCAGTGGTTGCAGGGAAAATTCCAGATAGGCAAAAATATCCAAACTACCGGCAACGTAATCAGCGTAGAATTGATCGTTGGTTTTCTTGAACTGCTGAGCATCAACACGCTGCTCAGAGACTAAAAATTCGCCCCAGCTGTGGTCACTGTCACCAGAGATCAATGTGTTGTCGAGGTCGAAAATAGCCAGTGCCATAAAATAGGGTCCAATTGGGTTTGAGACCGAGAGGATAACCATAGGACCTAGTTCTCTCAAGAGAAAATTGCCGAGACCGGCAGACTATGGAACAATGCTGCGGCGTTAGTGCTTGCATAAAAGGGTGTATTTGATTTGGTTGATAAGGATGGTTATCGCTCCAACGTCGCGATTGTAATAGGTGACGGCAACGGCCGCCTATTTTGGGCGAAACGGGTTGGGCAGCAGGCGTGGCAATTTCCTCAGGGTGGCATAGATCACGGCGAGTCTGTGGAAGATGCACTCTATCGCGAGCTCTATGAAGAGGTCGGCCTCAAGTCCGGCGATGTCAAAATTCTCCAGCGCTCCAAGCGCTGGCTAAGCTACAACATTCCCGAACAGATGCAGCGCAAACACTCCAAGCCCCTGTGTATCGGTCAAAAGCAGCGCTGGTTTTATCTGCAGATGACCTGTGACCCTGCGAATGTGCGTTTTGATACCAGTGGAACCCCTGAATTCGATGATTGGCAGTGGGTTAATTACTGGTACCCGGTCAATTCAGTTGTCTCGTTTAAGCGCACTATTTACCGCAACGCATTGCAGGAATTTTCCTCCGCCAATGCGCGCTTGCAACATTCACCATCCTCTAAAGGCCTTTAATTATGTTGGCGTCGCTGCGCAATATAGTGCAAGAAGTCAACAGCGCTCGCAGTCTTGGCGAGGTACTGACGATTATCGTCAAAGAAGTACGCTCAGCCATGCAGGCCGGCGTTTGTTCGGTCTATCTATTTGACGAATCCGATCAACGCTATGTGCTGATGGCCACCGAAGGCCTGCGTCAAGAGTCGATTGGCAAGGTCCGTTTGGCGATGCGCGAGGGCCTAGTGGGTCTGGTCGCCGCCCGCGAAGAACCCCTCAATTTAAAGGACGCCGACAAGCATCCAAGCTTTGCCTATTTCGAAGAAACTGGCGAGAGCCCCTTCCACTCATTTTTAGGTGTGCCGATTATTCATCACCGCAAGGTGCTCGGCATACTGGTATTACAGCAGGAAACCCAGAGACGCTTTGAGAGTGAGGAAGAAGCCTTTGTCGTGACTGTCTGCGCACAGCTGTCGGGCGCCATCGCTCACGCGGAGGCCACCGGTGCCCTGCGTCAACTAGCGTCGGCGGGCGGTGGTGCGCGTCGCGAAGCGGTGTTTCGCGGCATCCCCAGTTCACCAGGTGTGGGTATTGGCCGAGTTGTACTGGTTGCCCCAACGGCAGATCTCAACTCTGTTCCCGAGCGTTTTGCTGCCGATATCCCCATAGAAATAGAAGTCTTTCGCACGGCGCTGGAGTCCGCCAAAGACGATATGCGCAATCTTAGCAAGGGTCTTGAGGGCAAGCTCAGCTCGGAAGAGATCGCGCTATTTGATATTTACATTCGCATGCTCGACGACCATTCCCTGGGGGGTGAGGTGATCGCGGCCATCGTTGACGGCCAGGCCGCACAGAGCGCCTGGAGTTCTGTGATTCTCAAGCATGTGCGAACCTTCCGTAAAATGGATGACCCCTATCTGCGTGAACGTGCCGCAGACGTCAATGATTTGGGCCGTCGCGTGCTGGGTTATTTGCAACGCAATGAAAAGAACATTCAGCCCCTGCCGCGACGTATTATTTTGGTCGGTGAAGATTTGTCCGCCTCGGCACTGGCCGATATTCCGGTAGACCGCTTGGTGGGTATTGTTTCGGTCAAAGGCTCGAGCAACTCCCATATGGCGATTGTCGGTCGCGCCCTGGGTGTGCCCACAGTGATGGGTGCAGTGGATTTACCCTGGACTGAGATGGAAGGCCATGAATTAATTATTGATGGCTTTAGCGGCGATGTGATCAGTCGCGCCACCCGCAGTATGCGTCGTGCCTATCTCCATCGTCAGCGTGAAGAAAAGCTGCTGGCCAAGGACCTTGAAAAACTGCGTGATATTCCCTGTGTCACCCCGGATGGATTTCCGGTGGCGCTGTGGATCAATACCGGCCTGCGCCAAGATATTGCTCTGGCCTTAAAAAGCAGCGCCGAAGGTGTGGGACTGTACCGCACAGAAATTCCGTTTTTTATGCGCTCGAGCTTTCCCACGGAAGACGAGCAAACTGAAATTTATCGCGAGCAACTTCAGGCGTTTGCACCTAATCCAGTGACTATGCGGACCCTGGATATCGGCGGTGACAAAGCGTTGCCATACTTCCCAATCGAAGAGGAAAACCCCTTCCTTGGCTGGCGTGGTATTCGTATCTCTCTCGATCACCCAGAAATATTTCTGATTCAGATTCGCGCTATGTTGCGCGCCAGTGAAGGGCTTAATAACCTGCGCATAATGCTGCCGATGATCAGCAGTGTTCCAGAGTTGGATAGTGCCATGGAGCTAATCGACAGAGCCTATCGAGAACTGATGCAGGAAGAGGGCTATCAGCTTGAAAAACCAGCCATCGGGGCAATGATTGAAGTGCCCGCAGCGGTCTATCAGGTTAAAGAGATCGGTCGGCGGGTGGATTTTCTCTCCGTCGGTACCAACGATTTGACTCAGTACCTGCTTGCCGTGGACCGCAATAATCCGCGGGTTGCGGATCTTTATCACTCTCTGCATCCAGCGGTTTTGCGCGCTCTAAAAAGTATTATTGAGCAGGCCGATGCGGTGAACTGCCAGATCAGTGTCTGTGGTGAAATGGCCGGTGATCCGCTCTCCGTGGTTATGCTAATGGGTTTGGGTTACGATCATTTATCCATGAGTGCCAACAGCTTGCTGAAAGTGAAATCTATGCTCAGTCAGGTGTCGAAAGCCGAGGCCCGGGCTTTGGCCAAGCGTGCCCTGCGTATGTCTGATGCGGGTTCTGTTTCGCAATTACTCTCTGATGCTCTCAGCCGACCAGAGTTGGTGAAACTCTACCGTCCGGCGGAGCTCAATGAGAAGGCGGGCTTTTCAAGTAGTTCAAACAGCGTCAAAAAGTAAAAATTTCGCTCTGTGCTGCAATGCCCTTGATATAAGTCTGTTCGGCAATACTGCCGCCTGAACTCGATAGAACAATCGAGGTGGATGCTCTGGTGCCGTAATCCTCGGCAACAATAAATGCCGATGACAGACGTTTTTCCCAGTCTGCCGGCACGCCGGTGTTGGGCAGCAAATGGTCTGGGTAGGTTTGATTTTGCTCGAGCAGGCCCAGTAGATCGTCAAGTGTCTGTTGATCATTGCGTTGCCTGTCCAATGTTTGCCTAAGCTGCTGCCGAGCGTAGTCGACCTTAGGCCAGGGGCTGTCCAGCAGGTGGTTGCTCAGGGCATAGATTCCGGGCTCGAGGCTGCGCACCTGATTATTAAAGTTATTCAGATAGAGCAATTGTTCGCCATCGTAGATCAGCAAATTAAACCCGCCGTAGAGGTCAAACTCCGGCAATACTGAGTCTGCCCAGCTCTGGGCCGAGGCCTGTGAGCAGAGAAAATCGGTGACCAAATTGCCGCGAGATTTGGGTCGCGCCTCGTGAAACCCGGGTTTGGAAAGGTCTCTAAAGTTAGTCACCGCAGCGAAACGATTGTTCTGCGAGAGGCCGATCCAGGTCCCCCCCTGTTGCTCATCGCGACCAGCCAGCACAGGCATATCCTGCCACCAATGCAGAGGCAGAGTCGGGCGCTGATAGAATTCATCGCGGTTGGAACAGACGGCGAGAGGCGTATCTGGGCGGTGATTAAAGGCGATTGCAAGTAGGCACATGGCCGCCAGTGTAACGTCTAATATTTTATTTTAATCGTTTTATTTTAGGTCTTTATTCGTTCGCCGCGTGGCAGCTGCATAGATAAAAAGTTATCATCTGCGCAGACTTAATCTTTGAGAAACGCAATGCTAAATTATCCACAGATCGACCCAGTCGCACTGTCGCTGGGGCCATTTGAATTGGCTGGCACGGTTATTGGGCCCCTGCAGGTTCACTGGTACGGCATTATGTACCTGCTGGCTTTTACCTGTGCCTGGTTGTTGGCAAATCGCAACAGTCAGCGGCCTTGGTCGCCGATTGTTAAAACTCAGGTTGAAGATCTGATCGTCTTTGGTGCCTGGGGCGTTATTCTCGGCGGCCGTTTTGGCTATATGCTGTTTTACAGTGCCGACAAATGGCTGGCCGATCCCGGAATGATTTTTCGTATCTGGGAGGGGGGTATGTCCTTCCATGGTGGCTTGCTCGGTGTTGCACTGGCGCTACTGTTATATGCCCGCAAGCATAAGCTCACCTTTCTTAGCCTTGCTGATTTTGTTGTGCCACTGGTGCCAGCGGGACTGTTTTTCGGCCGTTTGGGCAATTTTATCGGCCAGGAGCTCTGGGGCCGCAGCACAGATGTATCCTGGGGAATGCTGTTTCCCGCCGACCCAGAGCAGTTAGCTCGTCACCCATCGCAGTTGTATGAAGCCTTGCTGGAGGGTGCAGTACTGTTTCTGATTATCAATTGGTACGCCAGAAAACCACGCCTGTTTGGCGAGGTCTCAGGGCTATTTTTAATTCTTTACGGTGCCTTCCGATTTACCGTTGAGTTTGTCCGTCAGCCAGATCCTCAGTTTGCTCTTCAGTCGGCAGCGCAGTCGGGAGCATTTGAGTTACTCGGTTGGATGACCCGCGGTCAGACGCTGTGTATTCCGATGATTGTCTTCGGTCTCTGGTTAATGCGCAAATCCCTGCGCGCACTTGTCAGCCGCAAGGCATAAGGCACAGTAATGAAGCAATATTTAGACTTAATTAAACATATTCGCGATCACGGCGTTAAAAAAGAAGATCGGACTGGCACCGGTACCCAGAGTATCTTTGGCCATCAGATGCGCTTTGATCTGAGTCAGGGCTTTCCCCTGGTGACCACCAAAAAAGTCCATCTCAAATCTATACTCCACGAACTGCTGTGGTTTATTCGCGGCGATACCAACATCCGTTATCTGGTTGAAAATGGCGTCGGTATCTGGAATGACTGGCCCTACCAGAGCTGGCTGCGCGAGACTGACCAAGAAGCTGCATACCCAAAGTACTCGCCGGAGTGGAAGGCGAAAATGAAGGAGTTTATTCAGCGTATAAAAGACGACGATGAGTTTGCTCAGCAATACGGCGATCTCGGTCCAGTCTATGGTCACCAGTGGCGCAACTTCGAAGGCGTAGATCAGCTCGCCCATGTGGTTGAAGAGATCAAAGCCAACCCCGACTCGCGCCGCCTTATAGTGTCGGCGTGGAACCCGAAAGATATTCCGGTGATGGTTAAATCAGGCTTGCCCCCCTGCCACAGTCTGTTCCAGTTTTACGTCACCGAGGGGCGTCTCTCCTGTCAGCTCTATCAGCGCAGTGCCGATGTCTTTCTCGGGGTGCCGTTTAATATTGCCTCCTACGCTATCCTGACCCTAATGATTGCTCAGGTGACCGGCCTCGAGCCTGGGGATTTTGTTCACACCTTTGGCGATGCCCACCTATATAGCAATCATATGGATCAGGTAGAGGAGTTACTTTCCCGAGAGACCTATCCCCTGCCGACGCTGGCGATTAATCCCGATGTCGACAATCTATTTGATTTTGTTTATGACGACTTTGAGTTACTCAACTATCAGAGTCATGCTCCTATTTCTGCACCGGTGGCGGTCTAGCCGCGCCTGAGACTCTATTATGAAAGTATCCTTAATCGTGGCTGTCAGCCGCAACGGTGTAATTGGTTTAAATAATCAGCTGCCTTGGCATCTGCCAGGAGATCTCAAATACTTTAAATCCGTGACTATGGGCAAGCCCTTAATTATGGGGCGCAAGACTTTTGACTCCATCGGCCGACCGCTTCCCGGGCGCACCAATATAGTTGTCACTCGCGACAGCCAGTGGCATGCCGAGGGCGTTCAGGTCGCGCAAACCCTAGTCCAGGCAATGACTCTAGCGAGCCTGGCCTGCGCTGCCGCACAAGTCGAAGAGATTATGGTCATTGGTGGCGAGCAGATTTACCGCCTGACACTGCCGGTTGCTGATCGTCTCTACCTAACTCAGGTAGAGGCCGAAGTTGAGGGCGATGCCTTCTTCCCCGCCTATGATCCAGATGAATGGCATCAGGTCAGTGAGCAATTACCCGAGAAAACTGACACCCATCCCTATAGATATTTGGTACTCGAGCGAAAGCCCATTTAGTTGTTACATTAGGTAACAAAGACAATCCTTATCAAGTTCACCGAGCCCAATTTGTGGCCACAGATTGATTCTTTCAGAACAGCCTGTTAAAAAGACGCACCAATAAAAATTGTCAGCTACTGGACGGGCATCAATTCCAGTTCCTGAGAATATAAAGATCACCAATCCGATAGACCCAGTTGAGGGAACTATGAAAAAGCAACCACTAAAAGCACTGGCCTTATTTGCCGTACTTGCCGGTGGCTTAACTGCAGTTGCAGTTCAGGCTACAGAGGTAAGTCAAGTGCTAAAAGCAGGAACCGTTAAGGTTCAAGCCGCTAAAACAGCACAGACAAAAGTTGATCGCATCGCCGATCAGACCGACGGTCTCCTACAAGAGTTTAAGCAAGTGAACAAGCAGATCGAAAGTCTGCGTGTCTACAATTCACAGCTTGAGCGTCAGATCGACAGCCAGAAGCAAATGATGGCAGAGCTCGTTGAGTCGATTGAGAATGCCACTGTTATTGAGCGAGGTATCTCGCCACTGATGGAGAACATGCTCACAGCACTGCGTACCTTTGTTGAGCTGGACGTTCCCTTTAAGACTGAGATGCGTGCTGAAGCTGTCGAAGAACTTTTCGACAACCTCGATAGCGCCAAGTTCTCATCCGCTGAAAAATTCCGCCAGATCCTCGAAATCTACGATATCGAGTCTGAGTACAGCCTGTCTCTTGAAACCTACCGCGATATGGTTGACATCAATGCTGATGGCTCCGAGGTTGAAGTAGACATGTTGCGCGTCGGCCGTGTTGCCCTGATGTATCAAACCAAAGATAAGTCACAGACTGGTGCTTGGAATAAGGCTACTGGCTCTTGGGAAACTCTGGGTTCTGAATACCGACGTCCTGTAGACCAAGGCATTCGCATCGCTAAGAAATTGGCGCCGCAGGATGTTATGGAAATGCCCATTAACGCTCCGGAGACTGCACAATGAAACTGAAATTCATTAAAGTTTGTGCTGCTTTCTTAGCTGCTGCTGCAGTAAGCATGCCAGCAATGGCACAGGAAGCTAAATCACTCGACGAACTGCTGAATATGATTCAGAGCTCAACGATTTCTGAAACTCAAGAATATCGTGATCGTGAAGCTGAGTTCAAACGCGACCAGCGCCAGCAGGACGCACTGCTTACTAAAGCGAAGAACACCAAGACTGCTGAAGAGCGTCGCTCTGATCGTCTGGAACAGACTATCCGTGACAACGACCTGAAGCTTATTGGTCTACGCGAGCAGCGCGACAAGCGTCTGGGTTCTCTGAAAGAGCTATTTGGACACCTGACAGGCTCCGCCGGTGATATCCGTGCCAACCTGACTCAGTCTATCGTTAGTGCTCAGATTCCTGGCCGTACCGAGTTCCTCGATGAGTTGATTGAGAAGATGAGCAGCGATACTCGCCTGCCTTCCATCATGGATATCGAGAAGTTGTGGTTCGAGCAGCAGCGTGAAATGAACGAAAGTGGTCGTATCGTTAAGTTCAACCGCACTGTACTGCGCGCTGATGGTTCTCAAGAAGAGATGGAAGTTGTCCGTGTTGGTACTTACAACCTGATGGCAAACGGCATGTACCTCGAGTACAGCCCAGAAAGCGGTCTGGTATCAGAGCTGGCTCGTCAGCCTTCTGGCCACCAGGGCAGCGCTGCAGATCTTCAGGAAGCGGTTAGCGGCTTCACCAAAGCGGGCCTGGATCCTACAGGACCACTGGGTGGCGGCTTATTGCGTGCACTGATCAATACGCCGACACTGATTGAACGCTGGCACTTCGGTGGCATCGTTGGCTACGTCATCACTGGTGTATTCTGCGTTGCAATTCTGCTGGCTATCTGGCGCTTCATCTTCTTGCAAGGTGTCTCTTCTAAGGTATCTGCACAGCTACGCTCTCCAGGCACAGCTGATCTGACCAATCCATTGGGTCGCGTTCTCGCGGTGGCACATGCCAACCCAGGTCTGGATCCAGAGTCGTTAGAGCTGAAACTCCACGAAGCGGTACTGAAAGAGCGCCCAGCCATTGAGTCTGGTCTGAGCTTGCTCAAGATCATCGCTATGGTTGCACCATTGCTCGGTCTGCTGGGTACGGTTACCGGTATGATTATTACCTTCCAGATGATTACTCTGTTTGGTGCTGGCGATCCTAAGGCTATGGCCGGCGGTATCTCTCAGGCATTGATTACAACAGTACTCGGCTTGGTAGTAGCCATCCCTACTGTATTGATGCACACATTGGTCAATGGCAAAGCACAGCGTGTTCTGCATATACTTGAAGAGCAGAGTGCCGGAATTGTTGCTGGTTCAGTAGAGGGTCGCTGAAATGTTTTTTGTTGATACTATGGCAGAAGTCGGAAAGTTCATGGATTCAGGCGGCATGGTTCTTTGGGCCATCGTCGTCCTGCTGTTCGTAATGTGGACTCTCCTGTTCGAGCGTATGTGGTATCTCAAATCCAGCGTCAGTCAAGATGTTCAATACGCACTTGATTCTTGGGAAGGGCGCTCCGAGCGCAAATCCAAGCGCGCACGTCAGATCAGAGAAAAGCTGATTTCTGAAGTGAGCGTCAAGATCGATGAGAACATTATGATGATCAAAACTTTGGTTGCCCTAGCCCCGCTGTTTGGCTTGCTGGGCACGGTAACCGGAATGATCGTGGTATTTGACGTAATGGCATTTACTGGTGGCGGTGACGCCAAGGCGATGGCAGGTGGTGTTTCTCAGGCGACTGTACCGACAATGTCGGGCATGGTTGCCGCTCTCTCTGGTGTATTCGGCATGACCTATGTCGAACGTGCTGCAGAGCGTGAGAAGCATTTGCTGGAAGATCATCTAACCATGGATCACTAACCGGAGCCTGTCGACGACAAGGTTCCCGTGAGAGAAAACTATGCGCAATAGACAAACAGGATCACAGCCACAGGGCGAGGCAATTGACCTTACCCCAATGCTGGATGTGGTTTTTATTATGCTGATCTTTTTCATTGTTACAGCATCGTTTATCAAACTACCCGGTGTTGAGGTCAACAAGGTTGACGCTGATACTGCAGAAAACTACAAGAAAGTCGGTATTCTGGTGGCGGTGAGCGATAACAATGAAATTTGGATTGATAAAAAGCGTGTTGAAACTACCGCGCTAAAAATCAATCTGCAGAGACTGTATAACGAAAACCCAAAGGGCGGCATGGTTATCCAAGCCGACAATGAATCGAATATTGAAGTAGTCGCCAAGGTGGCTGATGTCGCAACTGACATTGGTATCCGTCCGGTGGCAATTTCGGTAGAACAAGACTGAGTTGATAAGTATGGCCTTTATCAGAATTGGTATTTCTGCTGCACTTGGTGTTCTGGTTACCTTCGCGTTGATCATTTTGATGTATAAATTGATCGACTCGGGCAACAAAGATATGGATGACAAGGAGGCGATCAAAATCGCCGACTTTCACCATGTCGACAGGAAGTTGACCGAAAATGCGAAACAAACCCAAGTTGAAAAGCCTGAAGATCCGGAGACTCCTCCACCGGATATTCCAGAAGACAATATAGAGTTTGACGTTCCTGAAAATGCGATCAGCATGGCCGCTCCGGCAGCCAACGCCAATCTAAAAATTGGTGGCGCTGGTGGATTTGCACGAGACTCTGACTACATTCCTGTCTATGTACCTCAGCCACAGTATCCGCGTCGCGCTCAAACTCGCGGCAAAGAAGGCTACGCAGTGATCGAAGTGGTTATTACCTCAACCGGTGGTACTCGCGATCCGATCATGGTCGAAGAATTCCCCGAGGGTTGGGGCTTTGGTCGAGCTGCATTAAAAGCTGCGGCGAAGCTGAAGTACAACCCACGGGTTGTCGATGGCGTCGGTCAGGAAGTGCCCGGTGTGCTGTATAAATTTACTTTCCAGATGGCAAAATAAGGAGTCAATGATGTCTAGAAGCACAAAATTTCTAGCTGTATTCGGCGTTGCTTTTTTATTGCCGTTGTTCCTGGCGGTAGTTGCGCCAGGCGCAAGCTTTTCTAACGTGGCAAACGCTGCGGACGAAAAGGAAGAGCCAAAGTACAAGAATGTTAAAACACGTAAACGCGAGTCTGTAGGCGCACGTTGCTCCAAGGCTCTAGAGAAAGTTCAGCCTGAGTTAGAACTGGAGAATTGGGCCGGTTCACTGGAAATGCTCAAAGAGATTGGAGGCAGCGACAAGACCTGTTCAAGTGACTACGAACAGGTTCAGGTATGGAAATTTTCAGCCTACGTTTACTACTCTTTGGACGACTACAACAATGCCATTCGCTCTTACAAGCAAGTGGTAGACGGCGTTGGTACACCGCCTGAATTGCGACTGGATACGCGCTACACATTGGCGCAGCTTCACACGGTGCAGGAAGATTATAAAAACGCCGCACTGCAGTTGGAAGCTTGGATGGCAGAGTCGTTGATTGTCGGTGCCGACGCGAAAATGTTGTTGGCGCAGATCTACTATCAGCTCGAACGCAAAAAAGACGCACTGCGTTTTGTCAATGAAGCCATAGCTGACGTTGAAGCTAAAGACATACTGCCGAAAGAAGGTTGGTGGGGTCTGCAGCGTGTTCTTTACTACGAGAAGAATGATTACAAGAAAGTGATCAATATTCTCGAGAAGCTGGTTAAGCACTATCCAAAGTGGACTTACTGGCGTCAGCTTGGTGGCATGTACGGCGAGCAAGAGCGTGAAATGGATCGTTTGGTGGCTACCGAGATGGTCTACTTGAACGGCCAGCTGGATAAAGAGAGTCAGGTTCTGAGCATGGCTTATATGTATCTTGGTGCCGAGGTTCCCTATCGTGCTGCCATGATCATCGAGAAAGGCATGGACGACGGCATTATTAAACGTACCGCGAAGAATCTAGAAGTCTTAGGTACCGCATGGTATCAAGCTAAGGATCTCAACAATGCTGTGAGAGCCTTGGAGGATGCCTCGAAGGAGTCTGACACCGGAAATCTTCAAGCGCGTCTTGCTGGTATCTATCTCGATCTAGGCCGCGATGCTGCAGCCTATAAAGCATCCGCTCGTGCAGACAAGAAAGGTGACGTTAAGAAACCGGATTCCAATTTCTTGGTAATGGGTAACGCGCTGATCAATCTGAACTGTTATGAAGACGCGGTGGGTGCATTTAAGAAGTCTTTAAAAGTTGCCAAAGACAAGAAGGGCAAGCGCTATCCCAAGCAGTGGATACGCTATGCAGAAACTGAAGGCAGTCGTTTGCAGAAGCTGCGTGATGTAGGTGCCACGGTTCCTAGCTGTAACAAAAAAGGCTAGTGGATTAGCACTGTCTAATCAGTAGTCAGCAAGCATAAAAAAACCCGGGACTTGATTAAAAGTACCGGGTTTTTTTATGCGCTGGGCTTTTGTCAGCACTGGCCTGCCTATGTCTTACATTTTAAAGCTGAGAGAGATCGCGGGTAGCAACCTTACCATCGTCCACTGCAATAGTATGAAACTCACGGGCAATACCCTCAGATATAAAAATCTCTGCGGCACCAGATTACCTCCATCTTTAAGCTGTACATGGCCTAGAACAAACCGAGTGCAAGAGTTGGCGATGGCAATCATTGCCTTTGATGCCCGTGGCGCTAATGGTTAAAGTTTTTTGCTGAAGATTCTCGACTGACGCTGATAGTTGTACAGCGACTGTTTTTCCGCCGGCAATTCACTGACTTGCGCCTCTGTGAAGCCCTGCTCTCTAAACCAGTGAGCGGTTTGAGTAGTGAGTACAAATAGCGTCTCCAGCCCATTGTCGGTAGCGTCTTTTTCAATGCACTTTAGCAGACGTGAGGCAATGCCCTGATTGTGAAATTCCGGATGGGTTGCTACGCAGGCAAGCTCGCCGGCATTGCTATCTGCTATGGGGTAAAGGGCTGCGCAACCGAGCAGAGTTCCCTCTGGATGTACCACCACCATAAAGCGTGAAATTTCAGTCTCGAGCAACTCGCGAGAGCGTTTCACTAGAATGCCCTGATGCTCGAGGGGTGAAATGAGATCGAGAATGCCGCCGACATCGTCAATCGTCGCGGCTCTAATTACTTCCGAGTGATCCTGCATAATCAGCGTACCGCTACCCTCACGGGTAAATAGTTCGCTGAGCAAGCCGCCGTCTTCACTGCAGCCGACCAGGTGCACACGTTCGACGTTGTTGCGACAGGCTTGATAGGCCGCAGAGAGCAAACCATAAGTGGCAGAGTCTTGGCCGCCGGCATGTTTTAGTGTCGCCTTGAGGTCGCTTACTTCAGGAAGCGAAAGGTTGCGTAGCAGTTTGTTGTCGGCATCGATTATGCCCGCCGCCTGGGTCACTAAAATAAGCTTTTCGGCATTTAGGCTAATCGCTGTTTGCGTCGCCACATCTTGGTAGTTGAGATTAAACGCTTCACCGGTAGGCGAAAACCCAATCGATGACATAAGCACCAGAGCGCCAGCTTCAAGTTGGTGTTGAATCGCGCTGCGATCAATGCGGCGAATTTCTCCCGCGCGTTGATAATCAACACCATCGCGCACGCCTACGGGTTTCGCAGTAATAAAGTTACCGCCAATCACGCGCACACGTGCACCGTGCATTGGCGAGTTGGGAAGTCCCATGGACAGCGCCGATTCGATCTGAAAGCGCGTCGAACCCACCGCCTCTTTAACACATTGCATAGCATTGGCATCAGTGATGCGCACCTGCTCACGGAAATCGCCTTGTAAACCCGCCAGTTGGAGGCGCTGATCGATCTGTGGACGGGCGCCGTGGACCAGCACTATATTGACACCGAGACTTTGCATCAGCGCGATATCGTGAACAGTGCTGTCAAAATTGGCGTCGAGAACCGCCTCACCACTTATTGCGATAACAAAGGTTTTACCCCTGTGCGCATGAATATAAGGCGAGGTTTCACGGAAAAATTGTACGTAGTTTTGATTAGTCATCCGGCGATTATAAGCAACAGCGGCCAATAAGTTGAGATAAAAAATTAATAGTTGGTTGCACGCGATCCAGAGGCAGGAATTCATTCGGTTGATGGGCCACATCAATGTCCCCAGGACCCAGCACTACCACGTCCATTCCCAGCTGCTGAAGGTAGGGTGCTTCGGTCGCAAAGGAGACTGATTCAGCGGCATGGCCAGTGAGTTTTTCACAGAGCGCGACGATCTCCGATTGGTCGCCACTGGTGAAGGGCGGGACGATTAGCTTCTCTAAAGACCAACCCATATTATCGGCTTCGGCGGTGGCGGCAATTTGGCGTTCCAAATCAATTTGTAGCTGATCGAGATCCATACCCGGCAGCGGGCGAATTTCAAAGGCCAAAAAACAATGCCCGCAAATACGGTTAGCATTGTCACCCCCCTGAATACAGCCAAGATTTAAGGTCGGGTGATCAATTAAAAATCCTGCATGCTTTTGTTCTTTCATGCGATCACGCATGGCCATAAGCTGGCCGAGAATGCGCTGCATGGATTCCATGGCATTGTTGCCCAGCTCCGGATTGCTTGAATGTCCGGATCTCCCGGTCACAGTCAGCTTCTCAATCATAATGCCTTTGTGCATTTTTACCGGACGCATATTGGTCGGTTCGCCGATCAGCGCACAGCGTGCAATCGGTGCTCCCGCCTCGACTAGCGCCTTGGCACCCCCCATGGAGGATTCCTCATCGGCGGTGGCGAGAATAATTAACGGTTGTTTTAAGTCTTTCACCGGCAGTGATTTAAACGCTTCGATAGCCAGCGGAAAAAAGCCTTTCATATCGCAACTGCCGAGACCGTACCAGCGGTTATCACGCTCAGTCAATTCAAAGGGACTGCTATCCCAGAGCGCTTCGTCACAGGGCACGGTATCAGTATGCCCGGCCAACACCAAACCGCCGGGACCACTGCCATAAGTGGCGATGAGATTGGCTTTGTTACTGCCTAGGTCCATGATCTCAGTGGTAAAGCCGAGGTCACCGAGGGTGTTCGCCAGCAGGTCGATAACCTCGCGATTGCCCTGATCTATAGACGGATTAATGCTGCTAATCGAGTTGCTGCGAATAATACGTGAGAGTAAATCGGTGAGTTCCATAGTGGGCTTCTTATCCTGTTGGTTACCTTGAGTTTAGCGGATTGACTAATTTGCGCTACCTCTTATGGGATTAGCGACTAAAATTGATGGATGGCAGGGACAGAATAACAACAGGAGTTGATAATGAGTAAGACATCAGTGCGTGGCAGCAGCTCAGTTCGGGGCTTGGATTTGGCAAGCATTCTAAAAGATTTGATCAGCGATGGGTTGATCGCCCAGTCGGATGCGGCTGAGATCGCCAGCGCCCAGCGCAATCGCAAAGAGGCACTGCTGCACCCGCTGGAAATTATCGCCGCCAAAGGGCTGGTTTATGGGCCCGATCAAAAAACCCTGACACTGGAATCACTCAGTGAATGGCTGGCCAAAAAAGCCTGCCTGCAGCTAGCGCATATCGACCCCTTAAAAATCAATGTCCCCGCAATCACCTCGATAATGTCCTTTGCCTATGCTCAGCGCTACGGCATTCTCTGCCTTAGTGTAAGCCGCGACGAATTGGTCATTGCCACCATGCAGCCTTTCGATCGCAGTTGGGTTGAGAGCCTTGAGCAGACCTCGCGACGGCCGATTAAAACGGTGGTGGCCAATCCCGCCGAGATCAAAAAGTACAGCCTCGAATTTTACTCCCTGGCCAAATCGGTTTTCGGCGCCGGCTCCTCGGCAATAAGCGGCACTGGCATCGCCAATTTTGAGCAGCTGCTCGAAGTGGGCAAGCTTAAAGACGCCGATGCTCAGGACCAACATATAGTCAATATTGTCGACTGGTTGCTCCAATATGCGTTTGAGCAGCGCGCCAGTGACATTCATCTTGAACCACGTCGCAGCAAGGGTAAGGTGCGCTTTAGAATCGACGGCGTACTACATCTGGTTTATGAGCTGCCAGACAATGTGATGACCGCCATGATCAGCCGCCTGAAAATTCTCGGGCGCATGGATGTGGCGGAAAAGCGTCGACCCCAGGATGGCCGCATTAAAACCAAAGCGCCTAATGCTCGGGAAGTTGAGTTGCGTCTCTCGACCATGCCCACCGCCTTTGGGGAAAAGCTGGTAATGCGAATCTTTGATCCCGACGTGCTGTTGCGCAGTTTCTCCCAGCTCGGTCTAGTGGCCGAGGACTATGCTCAATGGCAGTCGATGATTAAGCGTGCCCACGGCATTGTTTTGGTCACCGGTCCCACGGGTTCAGGAAAAACCACCACCCTCTATTCGACGCTCAAGCAGCTGGCCACTGACTCGGTGAATGTCAGCACAGTGGAGGATCCCATTGAAATGGTGGTCGACAGCTTTAATCAAAGCCAAATTCAACCGGCCATCGATTTTGATTTTGCCTCCGGTATTCGAACCCTGATGCGCCAGGACCCGGATATTATTATGGTCGGCGAAATCCGCGATCACGCCACGGCCGAAATGGCAGTGCAGGCGGCACTTACCGGACATCTGGTACTGTCTACCCTGCACACTAATGATGCGCCCACCGCCATTAGCCGCTTGCTCGATCTAAAGATGCCAGCGCACCTGATAAAAGCCACGCTAAATGGTGTGATGGCCCAGCGCCTGGTGCGCACCCTGTGCCCAGACTGTCGCAGCGAAGTGGACTGTGACCGCGACGCCTGGCAAGAAATGGTTGGCTCAGCGGCACTGCTGCCGCCGGCCAAAGTCTATCAACCTGCCGGTTGTCTCGAGTGTCGCAATACCGGCTATTTGGGTCGCGAAGGGATCTATGAAATTATGCCGTTGACGAATGCTCTACTCACCTATATAAGTAGTGAGTCTGATATCCAAGAAATTCGCCAGGCGGCAATTTCTCAGGGCATGAAAACACTGCGCATGGCCGGAGCCGAAAAAGTCGTCGCCGGTATCACATCCATGGAGGAGGTGTTGCGGGTTACCCCTGAGCTTGGCCGCTAAATAACCGAGAAGAACCCTCCTATGCCGAAAACGTTCCCGCAGCTGATCAGCTCCAGCTATCAGCGTCGCCTTGAAGGTTTTCAGGCCGCCCACCCCGACCCCACTTGGCTTGCAACACGACTTGTCGAGTTCGCGAATTACCCTCTATTTGCAGAGCATTTACAGTTACTCTGGGGTACCAGTGACTTTGTCGGTGAGCACTGTGAAACCTATCCCGAGATGTTTCAGCAGCTGGTCGACAGTGGTGATCTGCAGCGCAGCTATTCCCGTGAAGACTTTCAGCAGGCCATTGATCAGCGACTCTCAATCGGGGGAGATGGCAGCAATGAAGAAGCCGTCAACGAAGTAGCCCTGGATGAAGAGCAGTTAGCCTCACATTTAAGGCTCTTCCGCCGCCGTGAGCAGCTGCGTATTATCTGGCGCGACTTCAGTCGTCAGGCATCCATGCCCGAGACCACCAGAGAACTTACCTGGATGGCGGAGGCGGCCATTAGCGCCTCGTTGAATATCCTACATCCGATTACCTGCGAAGAGTTGGGAGCACCCTTTAGTGGCTCAGATCAGGGGGCTCTAGAGCGGGATGAAGCGCAAAATAAAGAGCAGAATAAAGAGCAGAATGATGAGCAGCAAAAAATTCTGGTGCTGGCGATGGGCAAAATGGGCGCTGAAGAGCTCAATCTTTCATCGGATATAGATCTTATTTTTGCCTACCCAGAAAAGGGCCAGACCCGTCGCACAGCCACATCGCCGCGCGGTAAAACAGTCTCCAATCAAGAATTCTTTACCCGCCTCGGACAAAAGCTCATCGCCGCACTGGATCGACAGACTGCCGATGGCTTTGTCTTCCGCGTTGATATGCGCCTGAGGCCCTACGGTCAGAGTGGCGCTCTGGTAATGAGCTTTGATGCACTGGAGGAATACTATTTAACTCAGGGCCGCGAGTGGGAACGCTTCGCCATGGTTAAGGCGCGAGCGGTTGCTGGAGAGCCCACGGATATTCACCAGCTGGACGAAATTCTACGCCCCTTTATCTATCGCAAATATCTCGACTTCGGCGCCATTGACGCACTGCGCGACCTCAAGCGCTCGATCAACCGCGAGTTGAAGCGCAAAGGTATGCATACGGATATCAAACTGGGTCCCGGGGGCATTCGTGAAATCGAATTTATTACCCAGGCCTTTCAGCTGGTCCGCGGTGGCCGCAATACCGCGCTGCAAACCCCCTCGCTCTATCAAGCATTACAGCAGCTAGCTGCCGATCAAATTATTGAGAGCAGTGATCGCGACAGTCTCTGGCAGGCCTACAGCTTTTTGCGTAATAGCGAACACGCCCTGCAGGGAATAGCGGACAAACAGACCCAGCAGTTGCCTGAAGATGAGCTGGGCCAGCAGCGAGTCGCGTTAATTGCTGGCTGTGACAGCTGGGCGGATTTTCAACAGCAGCTTCAGCTCCACCGAGACTATGTAATAAGTGTCTTTGAAGATATGTTTGCCGAGCCCGACACTCAAGGCCCTCAAGATTCTATAGACGGTCGGCAGGCTGAGAGATCGGATCAACATTTAACCTCTGCTGACGAATCTATTTGGTCCCAGCCACTCGAACTCGACGAATTAATTGAGCATTTACAGGAGTCTGGCTATAGCGAACCGCAGATGGTCGCTGAGCAGCTCTATGGCATCTATCAGAGTAAAGCCGTTATAGGGTTGGAACTGGAGCCCCGCAGCCGTCTAGATAAACTGATGCCCAATGTAGTCGCAGCTTGCGCAACAACCGAGCACAACAGTGTCACTCTGAGTCGAGTGGTAGGTCTTATTCAGGCGGTACTGCGGCGCAGTGCTTACCTAGTGCTGCTGGCAGAAAACCCCTCAGCACTGCAGCAATTAGTGTTGCTATGTCAGAGCAGCAGCTGGATCGCCGAACAGCTCACCGCTTACCCCGCGCTGCTCGATGAACTTTTGGATAGAAATAGCCTGTACACCGTTCAAAGTAAAGACTCACTTCAAGATCAACTGCGCCAGCAAATGCTCCGTGTTGCCGACGATGATCTCGAGCAACAGATGGAAGTGATCCGTTATTTTGTGCGCTCCAATAATCTCCGAGTAGCGGCCTGTGATATCACCGAAGTGCTGCCGCTTATGCAGGTTAGTGACTATCTCACTTGGATTGCCGAGGTAGTTATTGAACACGCGATGACCATTGCCTGGCAGCATCTCAGCCAACAGTATGGCCAGCCCCAAGGTAGCAGTTTGCAGTCCCCTGGCTTTATTGTTTTGGGCTACGGAAAATTGGGTGGCATTGAGCTGGGTTATAAATCCGATCTCGATCTAGTCTTTCTTCACCGAGGCGTAGCAGGCGAGA
>Ga0307488_10000311_pt1 | contig 38749 bp, 54 predicted proteins | sample SB02metaG_FD_202248 | JGI IMG/M metagenome (GOLD analysis project Ga0307488, IMG submission 202248) | Sea-ice brine microbial communities from Beaufort Sea near Barrow, Alaska, United States - SB 0.2 | ecosystem: Environmental > Aquatic > Marine > Coastal | place: USA: Alaska | collected... | reverse complement strand
CCCTCCGGCACTGACATTTCCGACCACAGTTACATTAGTTGTACCTGTTGGTATCTCTAGGACATCTGCATCCGCATCGTTCTTAATTGTAACATCGTTAGTAGAGCCTTGACCTGTCAGAATTAAACCTTCTGCGGCAGTGTAACCTATTGCGGCGTTGTCGCTGGCAGCGGTATCTCCAGCAGGTTCTACTGTCCCTGTAGCTGTGACATTACCTGTAGCCGCGACTCCACCACTTGCAGTAACTAACCCTGTTACACCAAGCGTACCTTGCATCGTAACATTAACTGTCCCGGTAGGTATCTCAATAACGTCAGCGTCTGCATCATTTTTAATGGTTACATCGTTGGTGCTGCCTTGACCTGTAAGTATAAGCCCTTCGGCGGCAGTGTAACCTATTGCGGCATCATCTCCGGCTGCTGTATCACCTGTAGCTTGGAGGGTGCTTGCAGTTATTATGTCCCCGGCGACATTTAAATCTCCTGCCGCAGAAACTCCTGTAAGTAAGTCGTGTACAACACCGCCACTGCCAAGGCCATCCGTTGCAATCACTTTTGTTTGCCCTGCAGGAATTGCAACATTTGCGCCACTGCCACAAGTAAATGTCAGCGTGTAGCTTGTTGCATTATACATGAACCAAGTTTTTGAGCTTGTGTTTGGAAGAAGAGTAACTGTGCATGCTTGACCGCCGCCAGTTAATTTTAAACCTAAGCACCTATCAGCATCAGCTGATCCATCTGCAATTGTTATATTGTCAGTGGAAGCATCAGCGATTGCTCTTGTGCCCCAAGCCGTGGACTGGCCAATAAGCTCAAGGTTAACATTAGTTTTTGTGCCCCAAGTTCCAGAGTTTTCTCCGTTTGCCATCTCCTCCAGCCGGAGGTTATTTACATATGTGCTTGCCATCGCCTAAACCTCAATCAATTCTAATTATTGCATTTGATGCTGTTTGTGCTGGAAAAATTATTTTAAATGTACCGCCAGCGACAGTAAAATCACCACCGAAATCTAAAATAGCAATTGCCAAATCACTTTCAGTGTCGTTGTAAATCATTGCGCCCCTAGCAGTAAAACTTGCTGAGGTCCAAGCCGGATCATCTGAATCAAAACAACCGCTGGTAGAATTTGTTACAACCGAGGCATTAGCAAGGGTGACTCCCCCAGTTGTGTAGCCACTGCCATTCGCAACCTCGTTAATCCCACTATTTGCATAAGCAGTTGTTGCTGCGCCCAAAGAAGCAGAGCTTGTAAAAAGTGCAATTTTTATTGTGTCGCTGTCTAAATCATGCAGCCCAAGCATAACATCTCGTTTAAACTGGGTGCACATCGCTTGTGAAATCGCCATTAGATACCTCCATTGTATTCGGCCGTGTAATCTCTTGCCATTTCCTGCTGGAATAGCTGGATAGCCTCATCAAACTGTGCCTTATACAAGTTTAACGTCTCTGGTGCTTTTAAGAAAGCAGAACTTTCATAAAGGCAAGCAGAAAGCAAAAGATTATCTGCATTATCTCCAATCCAACTATTTGCATTTGCCGAAGACAGCCCTGTCTCTGGTGCAATAAAATCTGCTTGGTATGCTATTGCTGCAGATGGTGTTGGTGCTAAAGTTATTATAGTTCCTGATGGTGTAGCATTTTTTGTGCTGTACATCTCAGGTGTTCCCTGAAGAGTTGAGTTGGGCCAGTAGTCTCTTAGGTAAGAATCAACCCGGTGATTAAGATAAGACTGAACATTTGAAACTGTAACTGAAACCTGCCTAATCATTCGGGCGTTTGCTATTGTGTAATCAACAGTTCCTTGGACTAAATTTCCAGTTGATAAAGACCTAAAGCATGGAAGATTAGGAAGCCGTTGAAATATAATTTCTTCAGCTTGGGTTATTATTGTTGGGATTGCAGCAACAAATTCTGTGCCGTCATCTTCCATAAAACTTTGTATGTTGCTAACTAATGTCGTGTAATTCATTCAAAATCACTCCAAGCACCTGTGCCCCAAGTTGTAGTTCCCCAGCCAGTGTCTGTTTCAATAGACTCAGACCCAACTGCTCCTGTGCCAGTAACTCCAGCACTTACAGGGGGGCTAACTGAATCATTCCAAACGCCACTGCCCCAAGTTCCTAGTCCCCAGCCAGTAATGTCTATGTCTTCATTTCCAACAGCACCTGTGCCAGCAACCCCGGCTTCGGTAATTGACGCTTCTGGAACTTCAGCACCAACTGCTCCTGTGCCAGCAACCCCGGCTTCAGAGATAGAGACTTCAAGTGCCTCAACGCCAACAGCACCTGTGCTGCCATTGCCCGACACCCCAGTAACCTCAACAGCAAATCCTTCAATGCCAGTGTTGCCTGTGCCAGCAACTCCAGTTGCTTCAGGGCCAGTCTCAAAATTTGTAAAATTAAGAGAAGCTACGCCTCCAACGCCATGAGGCATATTTGGGATCGCTCTGCGGTCTGCAAAAATATCGTAATTGAACCCAACATAAAAAGCAGTTATTTCCTCGTCATTATCAGGGCGAGGCTGGAAAAGAGCCGTTGCATCAATAACATTTTTAGCAGGAGTTAATTGAGGTTGTTTTGGCTCCCACTCTTCAGGCTCAACACGATACCCCTCCCAAGTTGTCTTGAGGGATGTATAAGGAATTTTAAATCCAGACTGATCACTTATAGCCTGAGATTTTTTTCCTGTTGCCCGGCGAGTTGCCATTAGTAAAGACTCATTCCTGTTGGCCGTACTCTCATTGTCACCCCATCATTGTCTGTAACTGACGCGAATTCAAAAGACTTTTCATAAACTTGATCAAGAAGTTGAAAACGATCTGGGGCAAATTTCATTGCGAGCTTGCTGGCAAGCCCTGAGCATATGCAATCAGACCAACGATAGGGCACATCTGGTTCTTGATTACTAGCGTTAACATCTTCGAGTTGATTTATTGACCAGTAAACAAGACTGTAATTAGCACTGTCAGGGATCTGCCAAACATAAAGTTCTGGGGTGTATTGCTTATTAAGCATGTACTGGCTTGGTTTCCCGCTCGAAGTTTTGTTTGGGATCTGGTTATAATCAGCAATACTTATTCTCTCAACAGAAGTGTCTGTTGTGCTGCTCCCCGAAGTTTCCCGAATAACAACGTCAATAAGATCAATTGTTCCTTCTGGCATAGTGTAAGGCGTTGTCTGTCCGTTAACCAAAGTTAGTGTGTTGTTTTGGACAGCCCAGTAGTTTATTCCTCTGTTTGCCCATTCGCTAAAAAGAAGGTTCAAGCTCCTGCGAGCAGATACCGCCTGATAACCTGTTCGCGTTTGGTTGTCGATCCCGCAACGCTCATATGCTTCAGAGATTATCTGTTCAACATCTAGCCTGAATGCTACTGTTCCTGAAGTTGCCATTCTAACTTCCTAATACTGTTTAATTGCCCTAATAACAATCTGGTAAGCATCGCCAGCAGCACCAGCACCTGTTGTCGTAAAATCAACATCACCAGTTCCACTTGCTCCATAAGAAGAAGTTGTTGGCAAGCCGCCAAATACAGAAAAATCTTGATAGCCAGATTGATTTTCATCAAGGTGTAAAATTATTATATCTGTGTTAGCATCAGCAAGAATTTCTGTTGTCATGCCTTTAATGACCCACCAGCACTCAGCAATTCTAACTCCACTACAAGTGTCACCATTCGCACTTTTTTCTAAAGCAGAAACATCAATTTTATTTACTGCACTTTCGTTCCCACCATCAACATATTGATACTGGAAAGAGAAAACACACTCTCTTGGGTTGTCTATAATTTTTACTACTTTTGTTAAATCAGCCATATCTGGATCCTTTTACATGAGTAAAAGGCAGGGAGAATAACTCCCTGCCTAAAACCGCTAGCCATTAGCATAATCGACATTCATGCCAGTAATACGAATCCAAATCTTACCTGCTAAATAAGCGGCGTTTGTTGCAGTGCCTTGTACAAGGTACACATACTTTTTAGTCAGAGCCGCCATAACAGCACCAGAATCTACGGCGTTATAGTAACCTAGAGTAAGGTCGCCGTTGTTCATCATCTGAGTACCAGAAGCAACCGCAGCACCAGAAGCAGTAGTTCCTGTAGCAGAAATGTCTACGTTAATGTCTGGGTCACCACCAGTTGGTACTTCTACGCAACCAAACTCAAGAAGAATAGGAATGCCATTAACTTCTTTAGTCAGCTCTGCAATGTAAGCGTTTGCATCCGTGCCATTACCAATAATTCTATCTGCCGAAGCAGAACCATCAAAGCCGCCCTGAAGGTCAATAAGAATGGAGGTTACAATAGTGCCGCCAACCTTATTCACAAAAGTGTTAATGGAAGCATCTGGAATACCAGAGCCATGAGCGTTAGGAGTAATGCCAAAAATGGTAGCACCAGTATCCAAACTAGCGTTGTTTGCTCCAGCGGCGGTGGCAGTTCCTGAAAAGCCATTCGTATCAACAACATTGTTGATGCCAGAAGTTGCAAAAGTTTGAAGCTCAAATTGCTTCTGAGTTACAGTTCCAGTCGTAGCATTTTTAGTGATTTGTTGAAAGCCGTTCTCTGAGCGAACGGGGCCGTTAAAAGTTGTAGTACCCATTTCAATCTCCTGTCAGGGTTAAGTCAGCCGAAGCTGTCAGGATAAAATGGGGAAAGGGAACTACCCTCTCCCCACAATTATTAGGCAGCACCACCAGTGCCGAAAACGCCACGCCAATCGGTGAAACCGAAAGAATAACGCTCACGAACTTTGTAGCGAACATTGCCTGTTTCAAAGTCGCCTTCCATGCCCTTTTTAAGAGGAGAGCGTTGGAAGTGTTTCAGACCATCAGGCACATCCGTCGCAACGAAGAATGCATCTGAATCAGTCAGACGACGCATAACATGATAGCCTTTGGGCAGATAGCCGCCTTGGCGAATCGCATTAATGTCGTTGTCTGCAGTTCCAGTCCGAAGCTGAGACTCAAGCAGCCGTTCTGCTACAAACGTGTAGGCAGTTGGGATAACCAGCATTGTGCCCTGAGCGGCGATGCGGAGACCGCGATCGTCTTTCATGTCAGCAATCTGGATAAGTATCTGCTCGAGAGAAGTTTCTGAAAGGTCAGCAGCAGTTGCCAATGCATTTGACTGACTTCCCGAACGAGACGGGTGATCAGTTGCGCAAAGGGTTTTGCCGTCACCACCAAGAACACCAGAGCCAGTAAAAGCATTATTAAGGACGTTTGAAGCCTTAATCTCTTTCGTCGAAGACATCGAGCGAGCGAGAGCTTTGGTGTAGCGAGAGGCGATGGAACCATACTGCCCATCTTCTTCAGCTTCTTCTGTAATCGAGAAGGCAAGTGCAATGGTTTCATGCTGATAGCGAGCAGTCCATTGCTGGGATGCCGCATCATAAGAAACCGAAGATCCTTCTGTTTTCACAGGAGCAAGTCCGAAGCCTTCCAGCAAAACGTCTTCTTCAAACGCACGCTGAGAGGTGTTAGCAGAAAACACCGGGGCATATTCTGCGGGGTAGCTGTCATACTCGAGGCCAAAGAGGGTGTTAAGACCCGGCTCGAGCATTTTTGCAAATTGTGCTCTATTCATAGCCATTGTTCATACCCTCCTATATACCAGCGACATTTGTGCCTAAGAGGTGTTCATTAATGGTCACCTCCATGACAGCATTTGCGCCGAAGGCATTGTCTGGAGTTTCGTAAAGCGCAATGATTTTACAGGAAGCAATTCCTGCGGCCATCGTTCCACTTAATTCAAAGCCAGATTGGCCTGTTATTGTTGAGCCAGTACCTGCGACAACATCAGCACAGTTGCCGATATTTGTTTGAGCAGGGGAGCCAGCGGATTGGACTTTAAATACAGTGTACGGGTCATCGTAGATATAAGCCACGATATTCGTAGCAGCTGTACCTGTAGGCCAGTACTCACTGTAAACATAAGAGCCATCACTCGCGGTATAAGACACACCTGCAAATACACCAATGTTGTTTGCCTCAGTAGCTGTGTGAGGAGTAACAACACCACCGGAGGTAAGAATGCAGAGGTCACCTGTAAAGATGTTTTCTGCAAGCTCCGAGGTAATGGTGTATTGGTTAGCACGGGGTGCACTACCACTCATGTGGCGAACCGGGACGAACCCGAAGGCAGCATCAGCATTTGCCATTTTTATTCACTCCATAGAGTTGGTTAATCGTCCATGACCGAGACATCTCGACCACGGCTCGTGGTGGAACTTCTATCCTGTTGGATTGGAATTCCTCCACTTCTTCCTATTGCATCAAGCTCTCCCGGAATTGATTCGTTCTGCTCTTCACTCCGACCACGATAGTAGTCTTTCATGGAGGCAAATGAATCTTCAGGCATCTCACAAAGGATCATGCCTTCAACTCCAATTGAACCTGCCCACTGCCCGTGATTGATAGTTGGGTATCTCTTATCCTTCACCGAGTCTGCGGGGCGAGGGTTCCAGCCAGCACGCATACGTTTATACACATTGTCTGGGGTCTCCCTACCCTGAATCGAGGTAGCTATCCACCGCTGAACCATACCGGGACGACATTTCGGCGCATCCAACAGCGAGGGTGGTTTCCATGCAGCGTCAGCACGAGCTTCTTCAGCACGGGTTTCAGATCTAGATTCGTTTGCTCTAACATTACGTTTTTGTGACATAACTTTTAGCTCCTTGCTTGCCGACGAACTTCGGCCTCATATTTTTTAAGACCAGCTTCATCGGTAATACCAAGCTCTCTGGCCATTCGTAATTGATCATTAGAGAGCCGAATCCGGTTCCCCTTATAAGACGACCCACCTGCAGTTGGTGCTACTGGAGATCTGCTTTTTGGTCTTGCCTTAGTAGGTTCACGATCCGAGTTTAGCTCAGGAAAAACATTTCGTAAACGCTTATTCAAAGCCTCGTAGTAATTTTCTGAATCTTTATCAAATCCCTCAATGTCTAATTGGACATCAATTGCACGAGCTGCAGCTGTTTCTCGTTCAAATCCAGAAGAGTTAAACCAACGATTTTTCTGCCACCAGTCCATTGCTTTTTCTGGAGCTGGAGCTTGTGCTGCCTGCTGTGCCCTGCCAACTGTTGGCGAAGATGCTTGTTGGGCGGCTTGGGATTTTTGAAGTTCAGCAATGCGAATAGCGGCACGCATGTCTGCCAACTGCTCTGTAAATTGAAGCTGGTTTTCAGTGTCACCTTCTTCAACGGCCTTTGCAAGAGCAGATCGTGTTTCCTGATAACGAGACTGGAAATCACTCTCTGCCTGATGGCGAGCAGAATTTTCAGTTCCCTTTTCAAGACGCTCAAGGCGAGATTGAAGTTGTGCCGTTTGCTCTTGAAATCCACGAGCTTGCAGCTCTGCCTCTCGGCGTTGGTCTACAAGTTTTTTAATTCTTCGTTGGACCTTCTCTCCATATTCAGGCTCAGACTCAGGATCTTTAGCAACCTGCTCTTCAGCGGCTTGCTCTTCAGGCTCATCTTCAACAATTTCAATTTCGAAATCATCTTTGCCAGACTGCTTTATTGTTTCCTGAATTTCTTTTTCGACCTGTTCAATGGCCTCATTTGTTTCTTCTTCCATGATATTTTCCTCAACTAACGTATGAGCTTAAACTAACGCCCTCAGGGATGATTGATGTAATCTCATCATCATTAAGTAGCAGAAGTTTAACTTCGTTTATGACAACTTTTTGTCCAGCATATTTTCCATAAGTGATGTGGTCACCAGCCTTAGGCCATTGGCCTTTCCATGCTTGGCCTGTGTCCCTATCACGATAGGCAAGTTGCCCTAGAGAAAGTAATATGCCGTTAGCTGTCAGGTATTCTTCAGCGTCTTGTGCTTGAGAAGGAAGCAGGACGCCGCCTTTTGTCTTTTTCTTAACCTGCGCTGGCTGGACTAAAACTTTCCAGCCTACAGGGGTTGGAAGCTGATGAGAACCAATTTTAGATTCGCTTTCTTCATCAACAATTATTTTATCAACATGATGACGAGCCATGATTATTCGTCTCCTTTATTAAGTTTTTTCAACATATCGTCGATGATCTCACAGGCTTGCTCTAAGCCCTCTGCCACACCGACGTTTCTATGATAGGCTAGAAGGTCGCTCATGCGACCCTCAACCATATCATTCGCTATTGTCGTTTTCTGACTCCGAAGTTTTTCCTTTATCGTCTTCAGAAGGTCGGGCACTGTCATCGCTTACTCCTATTTTCCCGCTGACTCCAGTAACATTAACCTCAACAACATTTTCTGTTTTGTCGTCCATTAGTAACGACCTTTTTTTACAATCTTCTTCTTTTTAAGCATAGGCTTCTTTTTGCCCATAGGCTTTTTCTTTTTGCCGTACGTCTTCATCTTTTTGCCTCCTTTAGAGATCAGAGATGGGAAGGAAGATCTATTCAACACCAGTCTCTTCCGGTAACTGGGAAAGTGCGCCAACACCAATTGCTATAGGTGCAGAAGATGCTAACAGATTTGAGCTGCTTGCTTTAGTAGGATCAAAGTTAGCAAAACGAGAGCGGATTGATGTTGGATCATAATTTGCAAAAACTTTAGTACCAAGAGCTTCAGAACCAATAAGTCCTTTAATTCCAGCTTCTTCTAATATTTTTTGAGCGTTTTCTTTTCCAAATCCATCTTTTAATTTTTTAAAATTAACGTCCATTGGTGAATAACTATCTATAAAAACAGATTTGTCACCTAGTTTAGCAAAAAAAGTTCCATCATCTCTTACTTCTACTTTTGCGCCAGCACCAGTCAAAACATTAGATATTTTTGTTAAAGTGTTAACGCTTGCAGGTTTTGTTAAATCAATCATGCCTTCTGATTGTAACATCACAGGCATGACTTGCCCTGTGTCCCCAGCATATGTACTTGCTCTTTTAGGGCTTGTTGTTGAATAAAACGCATCTCCAAAAACAGCTTGGCTTTTTCCAAATTTGTCTTTGTCAACAGATTCAAAATTTGATGTTGTGCCATGATACGCATCAAGATCAAAACCTTGTTCTTTAGCTCTAGCCATCCGACTAACTTCGTCCATAGGAAGCTCAGAGGGCAGTTTTCCACTCAGAGATTTTAAAAATCCTTTGACTGGGGCAGCTAATAATTTACCCAAGAATAATGTTTCGGCAGCTCCCAAAGCACCCATGATAGTGGGCATCACATAGTCCAAAGGCTCTTTAGCCTTGGCATACCCACTAGCGGCTTCGTCAAGAGCGTAAGCTATGCCCATAGGAGTTATATCTGCAAGTCCCATTCCAAAAGGCAACGCTGAACGAGGGCCACCAATAAGTTCGTCAGAAAAGCGAGCAGCTCTACGGCCATCCATTCCTAGCGTGTCTGTTAAAAAATTAGCTACAGATGCATTGTTTCTTTGTTGCAATGTTGGGTCAGCTGAGTACATTTCCCCTTGCTTCGCAATAACATCAGCCGCTGCCTGAGTTGGAATATTAATTCGCCCATCTTCAGTAAATGCAGGAAGTGCGCCCAGCTGGGGATATAAGTCAATTTCTTCAGCCATTAAATAAATCCGTCTGGTGTTGTCGCAGTATAAAGTGTGCCACCAAGCAGGTCACGCATAGGCAAATCACTGGGCATCTGTTCATCGTCATCTTGTGATAATAACCCAGCAGCAACTTTGCCTTCTGCACCCGTCTGACCAAGCATTACACCTTTGCTGATGCCAGCCTTCATCTCTGGTGTGATCTTCATTGTCCAGACTTCTTGTAACACTTCCTCTAACGGCCCTGTGTAACCTAACTCGTCTAGCAAATTCTCGTCTGTCATCTCTGATTGTGGAATACCTGTGTCAATAGCCTCACCTTGTGTGCGTTGGTATCGTTTAAGTTTTTTTACTTCAACCTTCGCACCATACTTCTTGCCAAACTTGTTAGCGGATTTGACCAGCATCTTGTCGTAAAATTCCTTCATGCCTTCGCCACCAACTTGTAGGTCTGTACCTTCAAAATGGGCAGCGTCAAATGGCTCGTTAAGAATGTCTTCAACTTCACTAAGTCGAGCATCATCTGCGTCCGTCCAGTCGTCTGCCGTCACCCTGTTTCTTTGCCGCTTATTTAACTGGTCAAATTCACGGGATAAAGCACCAAAATCTGTGGAATTATCTCCTATCTGCTTCTGCGCTTTTTCCGCTAATTCTTTTCCGATATGATCCGCTAATTCTGCGTCAGTAACGCCTGTTTTTAGCGTCTGATACTCGTATGCATCTTTTTCCTTAACCATAATTGCGTATGTGCCACTACCTTCCGGGAAAACTTCCACGCCGTCAATTTGCTTCGACAAATCATATCGCTCTGCCTGTATTTTCCCCGGTGTCCACGCTATGCGGTCATGCCCACTGTCAACAGCTTCCTTGACCATGCGCTGTAATGTCAGCCCAGCCCATTTATCTGTTCGTTTATATGGTGCGTCTGGAACTCGATCATCTCTCGGTGTAGTGCGAGGTAACTCACTATCAATACGCTTCTGTGCTTCAGTAAGTGCCTCTCTAGCATTTAAAAACCCATCAGTAGAAAGTACATTTGTAACAAAAGTGCCTTTTTCGTCTCTAATTTCCCATCCAATTGTTCCCATACCCATATCCATTTGTTTTGCTGACAATTTGCCGACAAATTGAGGACTATCTTTATACCCCACATCACGCCCCTTCTGATGCCAGTCGCTTTGTATCTCTTCAATAAACAGCGTCTTGTCACCATCAATGGTGCGTGTGTTGTATCGTGCATGGGCTAGGACATTGGGTTGGTCAAAGTGACCTGATTTGTAGACGTTAGCATCGTTTAACTCACTTGGCGTAATCGGTGCGCCTTTGTACGTTTCGTATTCGGCAATCAACTTCTTTTGGACATAATCTGGAAGGCCAGAGATAGCATCAGGATCTTTGCCTGTAGATGTTAACCACTTTGCGTAGCCGTGTCTTGCGGGTGCGGCGGGGGGCAACGTCAGCAGCATCTCTTTGTAATCTTCACCGCCGGGGAGCTGGTAATCAGAGAACTTTGTTCGCATCCCTCGACCAACCCCCGTATGATCACCAAGAACCACATCCTGTATATCAAGCGGATTAGCCCTTGCCTGATCGAGCAAGCCTGTCTTGGTTACATCACCGCCTTCATCCAGCAAGCCAAGGATTCCAGAATACTCTAGCTCATCAGCACCAACAGGCTGTTTGCTTAACCATCCGCTAAACTGCTCTGCGCTCATCTTATCCTGTGGCATATTTTCCAACGTGGGTATCAAACGTGACGCATACGCACTGCCAACCTTGGGGGCTGCACCTGTCGCTGCGCCCAGAATACCCAGCCCTGCCTTGCCACCCAGACCCGTACCACCCGGCATCATCAATGACATCATCCGCAGAGAGTCAGGCACTTTATTTCCTTGAGCATCAAACCCAGTAATCATTGAGTTCATATCACCTGCTAAATTCTTACCCGCACGTTCCATATAAGTTGTGTTCGGATCAGGCGTGTAGGTAAACGCATCAAGTATACCCCTGCCAAAATCTGCAAATGGTGTGCTCTCAGGCACAGGGTACGCAGATGGGAAGCCCGTATTGTTTCTGCGTTGCTGTACTGGCAGCATCTCCAGTGCACCGCTAAGATTTAATTCAGACGGAGCATTATTTTCTACAGGAAGTGCACCAAATTTTTGAAGCTCCTCAGGAAATTCAAGAACCTTTTGCTTTAGGTTGTTTGAAAATTTATTAAAGTCCATTAAACTTGGCCTCCAGAAAGCTCACGAGCAAGGACTTGTAGCGTTTCTTGAAATCCCTTATCAAGTTCCTTTGCAGCTTTGGCAAATTTCTTGGGGCTGACTTCATCAGTCGTTATGCCCCTGCGCTTAAGAAAGCTCTTGGCTGCACGAATTTCTGCGGCGGCTACTTTTTTAATCGATGCTTTGGCCATTGATTGCCTCCAATGCGCCATAGCCAGTTAGTGCTGCGGCTGGTGCTGATGCTAGTATGTTTCTTGAATCTGCTTTGCTCGGATCAAACTGTGCATTAACAGACCTTATATTGCGAGAATCAAAAACAACATAATCTGTCCTTGATTGAGGTATATCAGTAAAGCTGTTGGTTATTTCTATTCCATCATGACCTTTGCTTTTTAAAAAATCAACAAAATCTCCAGTGTTGTCAGATTGAAATAAATCAGCTTCCATGTCTTCATATTCATCATATATCTTTGGATTGTTAAGTTTTATTTTAAGAGGATAAACTGCCCCTGCTTTCCCAGCAAAAAAATCAGCGACATCTTTTGATTCGCTAACCCATGTTCCTAAATCAGAGGGGAATGTGCTCGGATCTTTATCAGCAGAACTTTGAAATGCGTTTATGCCTCCATATTCACCTGTAGCGTCTTCGACAAGAATTTCCCTGTCACCATATTTTATAACTCCAACCGAAGTATCTGTGTCTTGCTGACCATGATAAACTTTTTTACTAAAACTTTTTAAAAAGTCAGCTGCACTTTCGACACCTTCTTTTGCTATTTTACTTAGAGCTGCTGGCATTGGGCAACACTCCTGAGTAAATATTAGCTGGAGGCTTCATATACTTGTGAAGCTCAATATCATAATTTCTCAGCATTTCATGGGTTTCTGCAGTGGGCCAATTTATACCAGTTTCAAGTGCCCTGTTTCTTGCTTCAGGCTCTCCTAATATCTCACCATCCCAAACACTCGGGATGAGGGTCGGAACTCCATCAACATCTATCTGTCGAGTATAAACAGTTGATATTGAGCCATCATCATTTTCAACAAATTTGTTTTGGTTGAGATTGTTGAAGTGATGATTAAGAATTGGATCATCAGGAAGTGCTCCAAAATTATAGTCCATTATATCACCATGCCTTGCACGACCAATATCGTGCCTTTGTTTTTGGGCCGGGGGTATCGCAGTTATGACGAGCACGAAAGTTGCTCCTGCGACCGGACTGAGTTTTCTTTATTCGCATGTTAGGATCACCGAAGGTCACACGCTTCACCTTGTCGCCATCCATAACGTAGACGACGGACTTCTTTTTGCCGTGGCTGGTTTCACCCTTGGCAATCCGGCGAGGCTTGTTAAGCGTAACTTTGCGACCTTTATAAGTTGCCATCAGTACTCTATCTTAATATGTCCATCAACTCCGGCATCATCGGAGCCAGCTTGCGACCAAACTTTAAACGTAACAGTTGTAGATCCAAAATTTGTTTTGAGCTTTAGGTCTACTTCTTCGTTTGTAGCGACATCATTTACTTTTTTATCTGTACCTGCAGACGTTTTTACCTCTATGTTAAAAACACCATCTGGCTTATTAATTGTTCCAGTAACCTTTACATCAGACCCTGTTGTAGTAAAGCTCTTTTGGATCTTGGCATAGCCATCATCATCAAACGTAAAACTCATTCCTGTGCTTGAGCCTAAAACATTGTCGGCAACATCCATGTCATGGATAAGCTCTTCAAATTCTACTTCGTCCTGCAAATAGTTGTGAGGCTCTTTCTTTTTTTTCATGCCAACCTCCTATTTTTTATGAACCATTTGAACGTCAAAAGATGCTTTTTTGCTACCGCCTTTGTGTGGCTTGTAGCCACCGGATGGGTTCTTCATTAGTTTAAAACCTGCTCCAGACTTCATCCAGTGAAAACCTTTAGGAGCCTCAACTGCTTTTTTTGCCACTTTTCTTTCCTTTCCAGTTTATACGAGTAGATGATGTCTTGCGCTTGGTTGCTGATTTAGCCGCCTTTGATTTACACTGTGACATTGTTGGCCTACAGGCAGGATAGCCTCTCTTAGTCTTAGTTCTAGATTTACGTCCACATGGCTTGCCAGTCTTGCAATCAACCCAGCCCTTGCCTTTGTTGCGACCGAACCACTGACGTAAGCTATCACTACTACTACTTTTTCTTTTTGCTGCCACTCTTCTTGCCCCAGTTCTTTGCGCCAACTTTTCTGCATTTAACCAAAGCCCCTGACCCGTAAGCTGATGGCCAAGTGCCACCGCCCCTTGTGTAGCGAGCCTTTACTTTTTTATAACAGGCATCTCTCTTTGGTTTCTTTTTAACAGCCATTTCTTGTAAGCCTTTAAAAAATAGATTATAATAGTCCTTTATTTTTAGAAAGGAAACACAATGGACAAGACAAATAAAGAAGATCTTCTAGATGAAATTTGGGAGATAGTTTTAGACGCATCTCCAAATGCAGAAATAGTCCCTGAAATTATGGATAGGCTAGAACTGCTCGACCCTATGCTCGACAATGCCTTGGGCTTAAATGAAAGTGGAACAAGGAGGCTCATTTCGTTTGGCCTCCAAAAGCCTCAGTAAATTGGCTGATCTCATCGATCATTTGATCATCAACTCTCTGCTTCATGCTTGTGTTATAAAGCATTGCCCTTTGTGGATTGGATTTGCCTGTAGTTTCTAATCTTTCAGCCATGTTTTTAAAGAAGTCTCTCCACACTAGCTGGCCGGGAACTTGCTTTGGCAGTGCTCCTAAATAATCTCCTCTGACTTCTGTGTTATAAGTCTGGTGCTTTGAGGGGAATGTCTTGGTTGAGCTGAGCGAACTTATGCCTTTGCCTGTGGTGAAAGAAGGAACTGTCAGAAGATCACGATCAGTAATAGAGGTTCTAATTACTCCAACATCAGGAAACCCCATGTCTTTAAATATCTTTTTATCCATTTGCTGCCAAAGCCCTCGTCTAGCCTTCATAGGCATTTTATCTATATATTCACGAGCACCTTTAGATAAGATCCCCGGCCACTCAGGATCTACCATTTTTTTAATTGTATCGTCATAGGATTCTGCAGATTTTTTATTTATTTTGCTCAGCTCAACCATTCCCATTGTAGCGTCAGACATCATTTTAGATGCATCACCAGCTTGTCCAGACATAGCTGTGTAGACCATCAATGGATCTTCACCCATTTTTCCCATTGATGCGGCTTTTCTTTCCATCGCTTTCTTTTCTGATGCCCAAACTCCGGGGTCAACATTGCGCATGAATTGGTTTCCACCTTCCATGTCTACAGGGCGATCTAGTTTAACTCCGGCAATTTCATCAAGGGTAGATCCAGCATAAGTCCTATCTCCGTAAGCAGGGGTTAAAAGCCGTCCCTTTAAATCAGCAATATCAATGGTCTTCTCTGGAACAAGCACCCCTTTATCTGTTGTCTTATATTCTATATTCTCAACATAGTCAGGGAACCTTAGTGCGCCCAGCTGAGCAGGATCTAAATCTGCTTTTGTTTTAGGAGCCGGGAGATTTTCTAAAGCACCAAATCCTCGCAATGTGCGTTGCAAGTAATCGATAGCCTCCCCTGACAGGTTTGCACCGCCCTCAATAGCCTCTCTTATAACTGAGATCGGAACCACTATGCCTTCTTCTTTTTCTTCTTCAGCTTTTTAAAGTCAGCCGCTGTAATTTTTTTCTTGTTTCCTGCAACAGCCGCCAGTTTCTTTTGCTTTGGTGAATATTTATTGTAAGGCATCAGTATCTTTCTTTGACTTCTGGGCCACCATGTCCAATCATCTCATCAATGAGATTGCTCATGTCGCCGCCGCCATGCATCTTTATGACTTTGACTTTCATGCCATCATCTTCCATCTCTTCAGCTTCGTCTTCTTCACCGATGCCGTATTCCATCTGGTGGCAGATTAAAAGGAAGTTTACAAGCTGGTCATCAGAAAGCTCAAGCCCTTCGGTGTCATGTGCGAAGCCCATCTTCTCCATGAAAAGCTCTGCGTTGTCTTCCATGTTCTCAACATTAATCTCAGCCATTATTTAGTTCCTCTCATCATTCGCATTTCTTCAGGGGACATTGCTGCACCACTCTCAGCACCAAGCATTCTTTTTGTAAATGATTCTTCAGGGGTCATTGCTGCACCAGACATGGCTTTCAGGTAATCATCAACACTGCCTTCTGGCTGGCGACCGCCCATGCGTGACTTAATATCATCAGCCTTGCGTTGAATATACTCCATCATTGAGTTTTGGTCCATTGCTGGGCCAGTTGTTCGTTCATTAGACATTGCCCTCATCGCTGGGTCCATCTCAGCACCTGATGGAAGGCTACCAAAAGCACCGGGGTTAATCGGGGCCATTGGCACGACAGTTGAAGGGCCAGTTGTTCGTTCAGCTGACATTGACATGATTGCCTCAATGTCCTCTGGCGAGAGAGTAGCTAAATATGCTTCAAGCTCTTGGTCTGAAACAGCTGCGCCACTTTCCATCTTTAGCAATTGTGCAAGAGATTGCCTAATTTCATCAGGGGAAATAGCTGCGCCAGCCATATTCCTGTTTGGGCTTTCTAGTGCTTCCATTTCTCTTTCTGTTACTGCACTTCCACTAAATGCTCCTAAATCAGCCATCGACTATCTCCTGTTGGGTTTTTATAATGCTCTTTTCACGCTCAAGCTGAAGGTCAGCCTCTAGCTTTTTAACTTTGGCCTCTAGGTCAGCTTGCAATTTCATGGATGCAATCTGCATGTTCTGTTGAGCCTTGGCCTGATCAATTTGCATGTCTGATTGAGCCTTGGCCTGATCAACTTGGATCTCTGCTTGCGTTCTGAGCTTGAGCGACTCAGCCTCTAGCTGGGCGAGCTGTTGAGCATATTGAAGAGGATTTTGTCCACCTTGTTGGCCCATAGACGTAAGGGCTTTAATCTCTTGCATTTGTGGAGCTTGCTGGACAACTTGTGCCGCACGTTGGCTGATAAGCATATCCATTTGCGGATCAATGTCTTCAAGGGCAAAGTCTTTGTCTCGAATGTCAGGGAGGTTAGGCAATGGCATTCCGATGCTGGCTTCCATCCTTGAACGATAAAGCAGTGCAACGTGCTCAGCGATGTGGGCAATAAGTATTGGCTGAAGGGCTTTTGCGCCGGGGTTACCAGCCAATGAAGGATCTGATAAAAACTGAACGTGAACGGCGATATGAGATTCATGGTCCTGCTCTGGGAAAGCACGAATTGGCTTGCCGTAAAGGATGCTCATGTTCTCATCAATTGGATCAAGCCTTGGGGCTTCTTTAGGCTTTTTAAGAACCTCGTCAATATTCGGAATGCGGATTGCTTCGTACATTCTTTTATAGGCTTCGTAGACATCATGCAGCTGAGGTGCTGAGCGAGCCATTTCAAGAATGGCCTGAGCTTGGGCAATACGCTGGGCAGTGCTGAAGATGTTTGGATCACTGACCGGGACAATATCAATGCGTTCGTTAAAGTCCTTGGCATAAATTGTTGAGCTTGAACCAGACATTGAGAAATCAAATGACTCAGGAAGGTTCTCTGCATTTAGCTCTGCGAGCAGTTTGAACTCTTGTCCTTGAGAATGGTGTAGCCGCTTATGAATGGCCGAGAATGCTTTTGAGCCTTGTTCAATAAGAGCAACAGTTGAACCAACTGGGGCGTTGGGATTTACGTCACCGACATTAAGATCAGCTGTGCTTGCAAATCTGCGCCCAAGATCTGTTATCTGGCCGAGCAATTGAAAGAGAGTTGATGACGGCTCTTTAAATGGCAAAGGCATAATGGCCTTGTTTACATCGTCAACTGTCGCATCAAGGTCAACAAACTCGCCGGGGTTGATATCAATCTCGCCACCGCTGACACGACCCTTTAATTTAAAGCCGCCTTGCATGTTGGCGAATGCAGCTGAGTCAAGCAAAGCTCTCAAAGATCCTGTAGCCGCTTTTCCGAGGCCACCGATAATGTGATAAAGACCGAAGCCATAAAAGCCAAGGCCGGGCAAGAACTTATAGCTTACGAACCAGTCTCGCCTAAGTTTCTTTTCATCATCCTCTTGCCAGTTGCGGCGAATGCTGACGACCTTTTGAGAGTCGTAGTCAATCGTTACAACGTAAGGAAGGCCAACTTCGTCTTCGTCGCTGTCCTCATCTTCAAAATTTTCGTAAACATGCATCTCAAGAAGCGACATGACTTCATCAGACTGATCGCCACCTGATGGACTTATGCCTTCAATCTCAGAAGTTGTGTCGCCGCTAGGATCAAAACTGTCGCCAGAGTATTCGGTCGGCAAATACCAGCCAGCTTCAACATAGCGATTGTAATCATTGCGAGGCATGCGAATAACATGCGTATATCTGAGCGAGGTATACAAGTCTGTGCTCTCTGGCGAGACAACGAAGTCTTCAGCCTTAACGAACTTAGAGCACTGACGTTCCAAATTTGCATCCCACCAAACTTTTTTGAACGCTTGGCCAACGAGAGGCAGTGAAAAAAGCATTTGATCAAGGTCAGGAAAATACTCGGGCATCTCCTGAGTGATCTGGTAATTCATAAAGTCTTTAACCCGGCGAGCTTGCTCTTCGGTTTCTTCGTCTGGGTCACCGATGATAATTGTTTTGACCGGGCCACCGGAAGGATAAAGCTCAGCGACAGCACGAGCATTAAACTGGGTTGCAGCTTCAGCAATCAGCGGATGGACGACGACACTTAAACCACGAGTTGCTCGTTCGTCTTCGCCTTCTTCTTGACCGCCATCAGGATCAAGAGTTTTAAGGCCAGCTTTATAACGACTTTCCCATTGCGACCGAGCTTCGCGGTCTGACTCATACACTGAAACAAGCGAGTCTGCTTTTCTTGAAAGCTCTTGGTCACCAAGCTCTTCTGCAAGGTTCTCATCAAATTGAGAATTTTGCTCTGGCTCAAGATCAAGCTCGGGATCACCAATGAGAACTTCATCTTCACCGAAGACTTCAGTTCGAAGGCCATCGGATGGAGCACCCTCTGCAAATGGTATTGGGGAACTAGCCATATAAACTTACCCTTCTTCTTGGCTCATCAGCATCGTCGTCATCATAATCTTGAGAATGCGTAACAAACCAGCCTTTGCGAAGCCTTAACCAAGCCTGTGTGCAAGTATCAACAATATCGTCATTGTCACCTGCAGGAAAGGCAGAACAAATGTCTATCAAATTTTTAGCCCATTTTTTATCAAAAGGAAACCAAATTCTTCCATCTTCAAGAAGTGCCGAACTGGCATGCGCACGAGACTCTTTATCTCGGTCAGGTGAGTATGCAAGAACTGGAATGCCAGCCATGCGCAAATCCTGCAGTAAACTTTGACCGGAAGCCTTTTTCTCTATGAGCACAGCGTCAGGTTCAAAATCAGCATATGACTCTTGAGCGATGCGGCGTAACTCTGGGTAGCTTACTCTGTCATACCACATATCAAGAACAATCGCATTGACTTGGCCATTGCGACGGAAGACTCCCCAAGTTGTTCGAGCTGAGTATGAGCTTTTTTCTTTTGTTGAAAATGCAGTGTCCCAAGACTGTAAGATATATTCAATGTCCGGCAACTCAGCTTTCTCCCAAGGAACCCACCACTCAGCCTTTAATATGCCGCCGCCCTTTGGCATTGGTCTTTGTTGCAATTGGCCAGCAGATGCATATGAACCAAGGGAAGTTTCAAGTCGAGACAGAGTTTTATCGTCTACTCTTTCTGGCCAGAGAAGCTCACCTTCTTTAATTCGTGGGTCAGTGAAGTTTAGCCTTGATTGAGTTGGTGTTGGGTGGCCAACTTCATAACGAGCAGGAAGGCAAAGGTGGTCCCACTCGTCGCTGTTGGCATTTGCAAGTATGTGCCCGGTCAAGTCATTCTCATGAACTCGCTGCATAATTATTACGAAGGCTCCTGTCTTCGGATCATTCAATCGAGTTTGCATTGCTTGATCCCACCACTCGAGAACACCTTCACGAACAGCTGACGACTCAGCCTCTCGAACATTGTGCGGATCATCAATAACAATGATGTCTCCACCTTCACCAGTCAAAGCACCATCAACTGACGTTGCAATCCTCTGGCCAGTCTGATCGTTCTCAAAACGCTGTTTCTGGTTTTGGTCGGTGGTTAATTTAAATGTCTCTCCGAAATGCTTTTTATACCACTGGCTTTCAATTAGCCTCCGGCATTTAACCGAGTCTCGAATGGAAAGCGACCCAGCATAAGACGCAAAGAGGAAGCGTTTCTCTGGCTGGATAGTCCATGTCCAAGCAGGAAGCGCAACTGCCACAGAGATTGACTTCATGTGCCGGGGAGGAATGTTGATTATCAGCCGCTTGATGTCACCTTCGACGACAGCCTGAAGGTGTTCGCTTATAGCATCAATGTGCCAGTTGTCATAGAAGTCACGACCGGGTTCAATGGTCTGCCACGAGCACTTGGTAAACTCCTTCAGAGATCTCTTCATCTTCTCCGCTCGGATCTGCGTCAATGACAGCGTGCTCAAGTACTCGTTCAATTGTGTTGAGGTCGTCATTATTCAACCTGCTGATGTCCAGCACCTTTCTCTCTTCAATTTGAGCAGTCACCTCGACCGCTTTTAAATCCGGGATACATTTGCCTAAAAGAGTTTTCGCCGCCATGACACGAAGGTCCGGGTCAGCTGCTATTTTCCCTGCAGGTGTCGCAACACCATCGCTGTCCTTAGAGTATACAGCAAATATTTCTTTGCCCTGCATAACTGCGGCAAGGAAGCCAACCGGGTCAGCCTGACCCATGATCCAGTTTATTGTTGCTGGGTGGTTCCATTTGTAATTGCGTTTTTTGCCAGCTGGCTTTTGGTTCTTCAACGGCTCAACTGATTGAAACCGACCATCCCAGCCAGTTGGTTCTTCTTTAAGGTGAGATGTTGCCTGAGGATCGAGCGGTGGGCCATCATTAATTGGCCGCTTCACAGTAATTCCATGATCAACTTTCTCAGGATGCTTGCGAGGGCGACCCTTTTTCTTTTTCTCAACATCTTTTTTCATTCTTATACAACCGATTTGCAGTGGTTAACTGAAAATAACTGCAATCAAGTATGGCTTATAAATTATAAAAAAGAAAGCCCCCTCGCAATTTATTGCCAGAGGGCTAAGTTTTTTTAAGGGAGTCATCAGACCATAGTTGAAAATTTACTGCGGTTCAACACTTTCGATACTGCAATCAACTTCTTGGACATCAAGACCAATCCCATCTTCATCTTTTTCGGGTGGCTCTTCCTTTTCAATTGCCTTATCAATGTGCTGTTTCAAAATCTCAGTGACCTCCAGTCGTTCCGTCTCTTCATGACATAGAGTATTATTTTCGTATGATCTGACCTTCCTATTGTCCATAAATTCTTCTAATCCTTTCTCTCGTAAATAGTCTTCAGCATAATCGTACCAAGCAGTAGGATCTCCATCTACAACATTAGCGCAAAGCCCTGCATCTACAACCGCCTTCTTGGTAACGTCAACTTCATACTCACGCTCCACAGTCAGCTCAAAGCGATATGTCTTGTTTGCCATTACATGAAATTTCATAATCAAGTTCCCCGTTTGATTTAAAAATTGTAATCGTAAAATTTATAAGGCTCATCTGAAATATTGAAGCGGCCTCCTCCATGTCTTGATGCAGCTTTCCAGATTTTATCAGCACAATATTTACTGACCCGATTTAAACGAATTTTAAAAACAGTCCTCTCAGTATTAGAAGTGTAATCATAATCTTGGGCATTTTGATTTGTGCAGATATGGCTAAAGCCACCAGCTACGAAATTCATCTTTGTTTTATTCTCGCTGGTATCCATCGCCCTAATCTCAATGCACTTATCAGAGACAATGCGAACAATCTCGTAAGGATCTACATCGGAGTATCCGTGGCGATTTGCAAAAAGACCAACGGCTGGAGTTAATGTTTTCATTTTCATTTCCTTTCTAAATAAAGGAGGGCCGAAGCCCTCCCAACATTTTGTATTACCACACAGGTTCTTGCATATCGTCACGCATGGCGTACTGCTCGGCTTCGTTCTCGGCGTGGCGCATCGCGGCAAGCTCGCCGTCTTCGTCTTCAATGTACTCTTCCTGAGCTTCGTTCTCGTAGCGTAAATCTTCGTAAGCTGCACGAGCCAACCATAAGCACTTGTGAAGGGTTGTGGCTTCCACCGAAGTAGCGTCAACAGATCCTTGATATAAACGAACAGTGGCCATCGGACCTTCACCGGGAAAAGAGGACATAAATCCGACGAGGGTGTCGTCATAATATAAATCCCATGTGGGGGTGTTGGGAGCTGAACGCTTGGCTACAAAATTTGTCATCTTCATTTCCTTTCTAAAAGTTAGCAACTCGCTAACAAAGATAGTGTACTAAAGACCACTACAAAGAGCAAGTTATTTTTTTAAAAAAATATCCAGGGATATCAAGTACTTACAAGAAAAGTTACCGGACACTGGGTTACAGTCCCGTTGCCCATGTCACTTTGGGATCGCCCTCTAGCCCTTTACTACCAACGCTTACAGAGGAAGTGTTACCGCGAAACCGCAATATCGCGTTTTATTTTTTTTATTTTTTTCTTTGAATTTTCTCCTATAGTAGAAACAAGGCGTTTTCACCAGTACGGGTATCAAAACAACTTTACCAAAAAGACTGGTTTCGCGGTAACACCTGCTTCTCTGAAAAATTTTTCTTTTAATATGAATTTTTATCAGGTAAGATCATTGCCCGTTGAGAAAGGATAGAAAGATGCCAAAAGTGTACGTTGTAAATCGACCAATCAAAAATAAATTTGGGTGGTGTCCTGACCTTAGTGATGCTTCACGTTATGGTGCTCTCGAAATTATCTTCGAGGCAAATGACAAGCCCCAGTTTTTACCGGGGCCAAGTATTCAAAAGGCAAGACGTATTATGAGAAACTTCGGACCAGAGGATTATCTTCTTTGGCCGGGAGGTGGTGACCCAATCGCTGTTATGGTTGCGTGTTCAATCGCCAGTGAGCAGTCACCAATCGTGCGTGTCCTGAGGTGGGAGCGCAATATCGAGGAGGGCGAGCGTGATCGACGTAAAGGTTGGTACATGCCTGTGGCTCTCGAATTTAGAAAGGTAAATGAAGATGGAGAAAATCGATCTGCTTGAGGACGTTGCACCATCGTCCAATGAAATTGGTGCGGTCGCCGACATGGCTCAGAGGATGCTCGAATTAGAAAACGAGATTAATCGTCTTGATGAGTTATCGAAGCAAAAGAAGCAGGATCTCAAAATGTTAGCTGAACAGGACTTGCCCGACTTGATGCAAGAACTGAACATCAGAGACTTTACCCTGAGCAATGGCGCAAAGGTTTCAGTCAAAGATGTAATCGTAGCTTCTGTCCCGTCCCAAGGCGCAATTGAAAAGGCCAAGGACGAATCTAAAAAGGCAGAGCTGGCGATGCTTCAGCAACAATGTTTCGATTGGTTGCGAGCAGAAGGAGCTGGCGACTTAATCAAAAGCAATGTTGAGGTTCAGTTTGGTCGTGATGAAGATGAGGCATGCACAGCCTTCGCTGAAGAGCTGCGTGAGCGTCAGATTTATTACAAGCGAGCTGTGGGTGTTCACCCACAAACCTTAAATTCATTCATTAAAGAACGCATGAGTGAAGGCAAGGAAGTCCCAATGGAAATGTTCCGCATCTATGCGGGGCGTAGAGCTAACATAAGGAGAAGTTAAAATGGCTAAAAATGTAGCAATGAAGAAGAACACCGCACTTGCGGATTTTGATGACAGCATTTTCTTGGAGGATGCTGGGGCTGGGCAAGAGGGCATGGGCCGTGAAGATTTAATGATTCCTCGCCTAAGTATTTTACAGCAGATGTCCTCGCAGGTGAATAAGCGTGACGGGTCATATGTTGAAGGTGCTGAGCCGGGCTTCATTCTCGACAACGTAGGCGCAAAAGCCATCGATGGTGAGAAGGGAATTACTGTCGTGCCTATCAGCTATCGTCGTGCACATATTGAGTGGAAGCCTGACCGGGGTGGCTTGGTTGCTGACCACGGCTCTGATTCGTCTTGCCTTGAGCGTTGCACTCGTGGCGGCAAAGGTGAGTACTTAACAGATGAGGGCAATGAGATTGTGCCCACGGGTGAGTACTTTGTATTCATGATTGATGATGATGGCTTCAGCCCTGCGATGCTCAGCATGGCAAAGAGCCAGCTGAAAAGAGCTAGGCAGTGGAACTCAATCATTAATCGACTGATGATTGATGCAGGTGGCAAGCGCATCAACCCGGCGATGTTCTGGACTTCTTACCAGCTGACGACAGTCCCTGAAGAAAATGATCAGGGTAGTTGGTTCGGCTGGTCTGTAAAAATGCTTCACGACGCTACGTCTGGTGGCATCATAGCTAACCATCCACAGGGCAAAGATATTTATCTTGCCGCCCGAGACTTTAAATCGCAGTTAGCATCTGGTGAAGTTCGCGTCTCTCCAGAGGCGCAAGAAGATGATGTGATGTAAATATCTTCCCCCTACACTTGATATTTCATCCATCTAGGGGGAGGGTGCTCCGACCCTCCTCCGACCAGATCATTAGAAAGGAAAAGACATGAAGCGAAAAACAGTCACTCGTTTTATGAATTTGTTTCAGGGATACCAGCAAGCCCACGGCCAATATCGTGTTCAAAAGCGAGAGGCCGATGGCAAGATGTCTGGCCGGGCAGTCACAGTCAGCGAGCCAGCAAAGGAAGAGCACTTTCAAAATCACCTGAATGGTGGTGAATATATCCTAGGCATAATAATGCTGAAGGATGACAACAGCTGCAATTTTGGCGTGATTGATATTGATATTCGTGGCGAGGTCAAATTAAAAGACACGCTTGATGAGCTTGAGAAAAAGATTCGAGACACACCTCTTGTAATGTGCCGGAGCAAGTCTGGTGGCGCACACTTGTACCTATTTTGCGAGCCAGCGATTGCCGCCATTGACATGGTTAGCAAGCTGAATGAATTTGCCGCTGGACTTGGTTATGGTGGTGTTGAAATTTTCCCCAAGCAGATATCTCGCGCCAATGATCTTGACCGGGGCAACTGGATAAATCTTTGGTACTGGGATGGCGACAAGACAGAGCGTCATGCAATTCACAATGGCAAGAAGTTAAACCTCGAGCAGTTTTTAGATTTTGCAGAAAAGAAGCGAACCAATTACGAGGAGCTTGAAAATCTCCAGCCTAATTTAGTTGACCACTTTTCTGATGGGCCACCATGCCTACAGCACATAATGACGATGGGCTTTCCTGAAGGTGGACGAAACATCTCTCTGTTCAATGTGGGCGTTTACTATCGCAAGAAGAACCCTGACGACTGGCAAGAAGATCTCATGCGCTTTAATTACGACAGCCTTGATGATCCTTTGCCATCGGGGGAAGTAAACAGCCTCGTAAAATCTGTCAGTAAAAAAGACTACGCCTACACCTGCAAGCAAACACCAATCTGCAACTACTGTGAAAAAAGTAAGTGCATAAAAAGAGAGTTCGGTGTCGGTGGCAATGGAGGTGGCAATGGCCAAGCCATCGAGATTAGTTCAATCACAAAATATGAAACTGAGAACCGACAATCTGTTCGCTGGTATATCGAGATTGGTGGTGAGCGCATAGAGGTCACAACTCAACAGCTCCTTGACCAACGCCAACTTCAAAAGCTATGCGTTGAAAAGCTCAACAAGTGCCCAGCAACAATGCCGGGACCAAAGTGGGAGCAATCAATAAACAACCTCTTGGAGAGTGTCGAGATTATACAAGACCCTGACGATGCCAGCCCACAAGGCCAGTTCGAGAAAATGCTGGACAGCTTCTTAACTGGGAAGGTTCAAGCTCGTCATCGTGATGAGATCATGAATGGTAAACCTTGGCATGACCCTGATGAGACAAAAGTATTTTTTCGCTCAGAGGATCTTTTCATATATCTTGAGGCTCGCCGCTTTCGTTATCACTCTCAGCACCAAGTCTGGTCTTGGCTTAGAAGCTCAGGCGGTGACCGGAAAACCTTTCGCATTAAATCAAAACCAGTTAAAGTTTGGTCTGTTCCAGCACCTCAGTTCTATGATGATGATGATCTGGAAATCCCAAGCTCAGTGACTGATGAATTTTAAGCGAGGATCGATATGGCATCTCTTGAAGAACACCAAGAAAGACACTCCCTGATTAAAAAAAGAACAGAGGGAATGACTGCGAAAAATTTAGAGAAACTTTTTAAAATGATGGCTAGTCATTTGGAGAGATGCACCTTTACCCCAGAGCAATTTTGGAAAGCAGAATATATGATCACTCAGATCGATTACATTCTTGATGGGAATGAAGTTAAGAAAGGAAATAAACATGAGGTTCGTTCAGATAATACTGGGGCCACCGGGGACAGGGAAGACGACAACCCTTTTAAAAATAGTTGAGAGTGCGATAGCTCGGGGCGTTCCACCGGAGCGCATTGCTTATCTAGCTTTTACTCGCAAGGCTGCAAGTGAAGCTCAAGAGCGTGCGATGGTCCAGTTTGGCTTCGATGAAAAAAGATTTCCATATTTCAGAACTTTGCACAGTCTCGCATTTAAAGAGCTGGGCTTGCAAAGAGATGAGGTGATGACCAATTCACATTATCGCAAATTGGGCAAAGCTCTGGGCGTAGAGTTTAAAGGGATTTACGACGAGAACTTAGGCATTCACACGGGCGATGGATTGGGCGATAAATGTTCACGAATTGAGTCTCTGGCAAGAGTTGGCTTACGTTCTCTTGAGCAGCAATATAATATGACTGCAGTGAATGACCTGACCCTTCATGCAGTGAAACAATACGATGCATCTTTGCGCCGTTACAAAAAAGAAAATGGGCTGTTAGATTTTACAGACATGCTAGAGCGTTACGAGACAGAACTGCCCATCGACATTTGCATTTTTGATGAGGCGCAAGATTTAAGCTCGTTGCAATACAAGATGGCAATACTTGCCGCCGCCAGTGCGAAAGAAGTATACGTAGCTGGCGATGATGATCAAGCAATTTTTGGATGGGCTGGTGCTGATGTCCAGAAGTTTCTGAGCTTAAAAGGTGACAGGCTGATCCTTCCTCAGAGCTACCGGATACCACGCTCAGTTCACAAGATTGCCCTCGGCATAGTTAATAGAATAAAGACCCGATACAAAAAGCCTTGGTCGCCCCGCACAGAAAGCGGCAGTGTTGAGCATATTTCTGATGAACAACAAATCGACTTCTCTGGCGAGAAAACGTGGTTGTGCATGGCCCGGTCAAAGTACATGCTCAACAGATTTCAACAGGTCGCTCGGCAACAAGGAGTTTCATATTCGTACAATGGCAAGCACTCTTTGGATTCTGAAGAGACAATGGCGATTGTCAGCTGGGAGAAGTTGCGCAAGAAAGAATACCTCACCATGCACGAGGCAAAAAATATGGTGCAGTTTTTTGGGTTCAATACACGCCTGAAAAAAGAAGAAAAATATTCAGTCATAGATCTTGGGTTGCCGGAGGATGCGCTCCAGTCAGACTGGATGAGAATGTTGCGAGGCATAGCTCCAGACGAACGTGAGTATCTGCGATCTTGCCTTCGCAATGGAGAGAAATTTTCTGGCAAGCCACGGATAACAATCTCCACCATCCACCAGTCCAAAGGTGGCGAGGCCGACAATGTTGTGCTCCTAACAGACATGGGGCGGCGAGCTTGGGAGAACAGCCACACCGATGAGGAGAGCAGGGTCTGGTATGTTGCCGCAACTAGGACTCGTGAAAATTTGTTCATAGTTCAGCCGAGAGGATTAAAGCACTACCTTATGTAGTGATAAGCCATTGATATTAAACAAAAAGAAAATGCTTTTCTTTTTTAATGAAATGAGTCATAATGTTTTTGTTAGCGAGGTTGCTAACTTTTAGAAAGGAAAACGAAATGAGCTACATTATAGAAAAATTTACAGCAGGTGAAGTTGTTACTAAAGACTTTGTTTGTGGTTGGGAGTTTGCAGAAGGTTTTGATGGTGGATATGAGCATCGTCCTTTGATGGCAGACGCCATGAAAGAATTGCTAGAAGCTGGCTTGGTTACTGAGCAACATGTAGCAGCTACAAAAAATGCTTATTCAATTAGCGTAAAAAAGTGCATGAACGCTTACAGACAAGCTCAAGCAGAACGTACACCTGAACAGATTGCTGAAGAGCGGATGGAAGCTAGAGCTGCAATGGGTCCGGGGGTAGATATGGTTAATATGTTTACTGGCGAAAAGTTTGTATCTTAATCAACCGGGAGGGCTTCGGCCCTCCCCTCAGAAAGGAAATGATATGAGAATAAAAATTATCTATAATTGCCACGAGTGTGATGGTTATGGTGTTGTCTCTCGCGGTCATTCAAATGACCCAGACTCAACATTTGTTAAGTGCCAAGAATGTGATGGCAGTGGTAAAGGTTTTTATATCGAAGATCATTACGACTCTCTATCAGACGCCCAAGACGATTATCCCGAAGCAGTCGGCTTCACTTATCTTTAGAAAGGAATAAATTATGAAATTAGAATATTTTAATGTTCACATTAATGATGACCTTTGGCCACAAGTGGCAACTGGGCACAGAATTGTCGAGGCAGAAATTGGCTACAAATGGGTCAGAGTTCGAGAGGCAGTAGCTTGGGCAACAAATCGCAAGCGTGTTAGGCGCAGTGTTTGGGATGCACTAAAAACAGAGCCGAGGGATAAGCCAAAACATTTGCGGAGGAAACGCAAATGATTATCACAGCTGAAAATATCCAAGAGGTTCTGGAGTGGGTCAAGACATGCCCTTTCAATTACAGCGTGTCTTCACTTTCGACTGGGCACTTGCACATCAAGGTTGCCATTGTTCAGCCAGACAAAATTAATTTTTCTGTTATTCAACCAGATCAAAATGAGGAGAAATAAAATGAAGTTTAAAATTATAGCTATGGCCCTATCACTCTCGGCGTGCTCTTCATACTCAGAGCCAGACGTTGCTCTGAAAACAGAGTCAGAAATTCATAACATGAACCGACATGAAGTCATTAATGCGATCACCGAGTGTCAAGCCGCAGGGCTAAGACCTCTGATGGTTTATGGCAGAATAAGAGTTGGCGGCAGACCTTCACCGATTGTTCTCGATGTAACGTGTGCACCAATGAAAGTGAATTTGTAATGTTAAAAATATATCTTGCTGGCCCATTTTTTAATGATAAACAAATCGCAATAATCGAAGCCATTGAAAATGAATTTGATAAATATGGCTTCGATTATTTCTCGCCACGCACAGACAGCGGCGTAATTTCACATCTCTCCCTTGAGGGCAGGACAAAAGAATCGAAAAATTTTTACGACAGAAACGTGGATGAGATGATCAAGGCAAATGTTATCTTTGCTATTGTTGATGGTCAGGATGCTAGTCCTGTTTATGAGATGGGCTACTTCCGAGCCTTAACAGATCACTTTGTATACAAAACAGAGAAAGGCTCAAAAGATCTAAAGCGATATTCTGTAGCTTACACAAATGAGAACTTCGGCTTAGACATAATGCTCAAAGAGTCTGTTGATGCTCACGTTGTTTGTGAGCCAGACCTGCGGAGCTTTTGTGGGATCATGGCTGGCAATTGGGATGCCCCAGTTGGCAAAGAAGGACTGCCAGAGTGGCAAGACAATCAGGCTCGTCGTGAAAAGATCTTTAGCCAGTTCCAAAATTTTAATTCAGATAAATAAAATGGGAAAACGAACAAGCTATAAAAAAATAGAAAGAGATTTCTATCCGACACCTTATGAGGCGGTGGTTCCTCTGTTTCCTCACTTGCCAAACAATGTGCAGTATGAAGAGCCATGCTGTGGCAATGATGATCTGATTGAGCATTTGAAAACTCACGACTGTGTGTGTGTAAAAAAAGGAGACATTTCACAAGGCAAAGATGCTTTGCTAATTACAAAAACAAATGCTGAATTTTTTATTACAAATCCGCCTTGGTCTTGGCAAATTCTAAATCCGTTGATAAGCCAACTTTCTAACATCACTGGAACGTGGCTACTCTTAAATTCTGACTTAATGCACAACAAACGAATGAGCGAACACATGAAGAAATGTGTAAAAATTGTTTCTGTTGGAAGAATTTCTTGGATGCAAAACAAGCAGTCTGGATTTGAAAATTGTGCATGGTTTTTGTTTGATCAAAGAAATAAGAAAAAAACTATTTTTGTAGGAAGATAAAAAAGGAAACTATAATGACAACCAAGAAGGAAGATCGCAATCGATTTATTGTGGATGATTTTGAAGAGGGTGCAAAGATTAGCGATATAGTGAATCATCCTAGCGTCGATATCAAATACCAATCAGTGCGTCGAATTATAATAAACAAATTGGGCAATGAAAAATACAAAGAGATTATGAGTGGCAGAGGTGAAAGTTTCTTTCACCCAACAAAAGAAACTGCACAGGAAATTAAAAAGGAAGAAAGTCTTGATTTCCCAGAGATCAAAACAATGGCAGAGGTTCGAGGGCGGCTTAAAAAAAGAGAAGAGACAAAGACTTTTTGGGAGCGGCTCTTAAATTTTTTTAGAAAGGAATAGAGATGATTGACATAAGGATAATCGGCAATGACATTTTGCTTAGTGGTGAGAGGGTTGCCAGAATATTTGACATAAGGGCAACATTAAGATCTCAGCTCTTACAGGCAATTGACGTTGCATCAGGAATTAATTTAGATCTGCAAGAAATAAAGGAAAATAGCTATGAGCAAGGGAAAGAAGAAGGTTATGAAGAAGGCTGGAGAAAAGGATACGACGAAGGCTATTTCAAAGAATCTTGATCAAGCTCTCAAGACATTTAACCAGAGGGGTGCTGTTTATGGGTTATCTTATATTCAGTATGGCGAGGTTATGACTTCGCTCTTTCCTGAAGGGATTAATTTAAATACAGTTGATGCTATTAATCGCTTTGGCCTTTTGAGCATGATCATAAGTAAGCTGACCCGGTACTGCAACCAGTGGGATGAGCCGCACAAAGATTCCATTCATGACCTTGGTGTCTATTCTTTTATGTTGGAGGGTGTCGATGATTCTATTCGATCTTGAAACCACTGGCTTGCCTAAAGCAGAAGGCTCTCATCTAGATATGCAGCCAAGCATAATTGAGTTTGGTGCGATTAAGCTGGACGATGAGCTAAAAGAAATTAGCCGCATGGAGTTTTTGTGCAACCCCGGACACCCTCTTCCTCCAATAATAACTAAGATCACAGGTCTGACCGATGATGACTTGAAGGATGAAAAGCCATTCGTTGCGCATTACAATGAAGTGTGCGAGTTCTTCATCGGGCAGAAAACTTTGGTTGCGCACAACTTACCCTTTGACCGGAAGATATTAAGGTTCGAGCTTGAGCGTTTAGACAAGGTGACAAAATTCCCTTGGCCCTATGAGCACCTCTGCACAGTTGAAATTGGTGAGAGTGTGTGGGGCAAAAAGAGAAAGCTCGGAGACATCTATGAAGAGATCACAGGCAACAAAATTGATGGTGCTCACAGGTCAACTGCAGACATCGAGGCCATGATTGAGATCTTTAAGTGGTACAGAAAAGAAGGCCATGTTTGATGGCTATCATTAAATGATAAATCTTAGAAACAGGACGGAATATTGTTTCCGCAAAGCCTTTGGCCCAATAGCCTCTGTCATCGAGACTTGCTCTGGAGACTCAGTTGGGATAGCTGACTCTGGAACTTGGGGGCACGTTGCCTTCAGCAAAGCATGTAAGGCGGCTGGCAAGAAGCCAATACTTGGTGTTGAGATATCTGTTGTCGAAGATGCAACAGACCGCTCAAAACAACCTGCCAATTTAATGTGCTTCCTTGCAAAGAATAATGATGGGCTTGAAGAGATTTACAGGCTCTTGACGCTGAGCACAAACAAAGACAATTTTTACTACTTCCCAAGGCTGAGCTACACCGATCTTTTTGACATCACAGAAAATGTTATAATTATATCTGGAACTCATCCAATGTGGGGAATGCTTCCTCTGGCCAGAAAAGACGATCTTTACATTGAGCTAAATCCGATGAGCAGCCGCAAGGCAATTGAATTTGCAAAGGCCAAGGGCTTTAAGCTCGTCGCAACAAGCGACAACTACTACCCAAACGTGACAGACAAAAAGGCTTATGAAGTTCTTGTTGGGATGAACAGGATCGACAGGACTGCGCCCATGCACATACTCAACGACTGGGAGTGGAAAGATGCAGTGCCGTGGGGGCCGCAATCTGCACTAGACAATACGCACAAAATAGCTGAACTGTGCAATGCTGAATTGCCAACAGCAAAAATGGTTTCTTTTAAAAGCGAGAAAACTCTTGGCCAACTCTGCAAAGATGGCGCAATCAAGCTCGGCATAGATCTAAAAAATAAAGATTATTCGGACAGGCTCAAGCGTGAACTTGACATGATTGCGAGCAAGAGCTTTGAAGACTATTTCTTTGTTATTGCTGACATGATTGATTATGCAAAAAAGCATATGCTTGTTGGCCCTGCTCGTGGATCTTCCGCTGGCTCATTGGTCTGCTACCTGACGGGGATAACAGACGTTGACCCAATAAAGCATGACCTGCTTTTTGAGAGGTTCATTGATATTTCAAGGGCAGACCTCCCGGACATTGATATTGATTTTCAAGATGACCGAAGGGAAATGGTCTTTGAATATCTGCGCAACAAATACGGAGCAGAGAAGGTGGCGCACCTTGGCACAGTCTCTCGCTACAAAGCTAAGAGCACAATCGCTGAAGTTGCCAAGGGCTTGGGCATCCCTGCTTGGGAGGTCAATGATTTAAAAGGATCTATAATCGAGCGCAGCTCAGGTGACGCTCGTGCCGCATTTTGCATACTTGATACCTTTCAAGATCTGGATGTTGGGAAGCAGGTTCTTGAAAAGTATCCGCAGATGAAAGTCGCCGCAAGCATGGAGAACCATGCAAGACACAGCGGCATCCATGCCGCTGGCATACTGGTAACAGATGAGCCAGTAAGTAAATATTGTTCAGTCAGTGATCAAAATGGCACAGCTCAAATAGACAAGAAAGATGCAGAGGAGCTAAACCTCCTGAAAATTGATGCCTTGGGATTGCGCACGCTCTCTGTTCTTCAAGACGTTCTTGATCAAGTTGGTTGGGATCGTGAACAACTGGTAAGTCACCCTCTTGATGACAAGGCGGCATTTGCAGTTTTGAATGAAGAGCGATACGCAGGGATATTCCAGTTCGAGGGCTATGCCCTGCAATCAGTTACAAGGCAAATGAAGGTCCATGAGTTTGAAGACGTTGCAGCTATAACTGCCCTCGCTCGTCCCGGCCCACTTAACTCTGGCGGCACAGCGGAATACATTAAGAGACACACCGGGGCAGCACCTGTTGAGTATCTTCATCCTCTAACAGAGGCTATAACAAAAGTCACCAATGGCGTTGTTGTTTATCAAGAACAGGTAATGATGATTGGTCGTGATGTCGGAGGGTTGTCTTGGGAGGACGTTTCTTCTTTGCGCAAGGCAATGAGCCGATCTCTTGGCACAGAATTTTTCGACAAATATTTTGAAAAATTTAAAGCCGGGGCAAAAAAGAATGGGATTGATAAGGACAGTGCACGTTACATCTGGGACCACATCAACACGATGGGCAGTTGGGCTTTTAATAGATCGCACGCTGTTGCTTATGGCCTTGTGTCTTACTGGTGCTGTGTTCTTAAGTCTCGTTTTCCTTTGGAGTTTGCTGCGGCTTGTTTGCGTAATGTTAAAGATGATGAGCAAGCCGTTAGGCTTCTCAGAGAAGTTGTCCGGGAAGGGCTGTCCTATAAATCCTTCGACAAATTCAAGTCAACTGAGAATTGGTCAGTCCAAGAAGGGGAACTGATTGGTGGGCTTATCGGCATAAAAGGCACTGGGCCAAAAATGGCAAAGGACATTGTTGAGCGTAGAGATCTAGGCCAGCCCCTAACCCCAAGGCAAGAAAAATTGTTATCAACTGGGGAGACGCCTTACGATGACATCTTTGAATGTGAGCGCAGGTTTGGCCATATAAAAGCTGACCCCGGTGCGCACAAGATCGTTAGCCCTATAACTGACATCATCGACCTAGACACTGACAGGCCGGGCACTTTTGTATTTTTCGGAAAGCTCAAAGAGAAAAATCTTCGAGACATGAACGAGGCTGTCAACTTGGCCAAGCGCAATGGCCGTCGAGTTGAGAGCAACAACCTCTGGCTGAACCTCACCTTTGAGGATGACACTGGCCAAATAATCTGCACCATTGACCGATTTAAATATTCCCGCATGGGAAAGCCACTTGTTGAGGGTGGGAGGCTTGGCGATTGGTACTTAATAAAAGGCACTTTAAAGAGCGGCTTCAGGAAGATTTATGTAGATAAATTACGTAAGTTGACCTAAACCCTTGATATACATCAAAAAGAAAATCACTTTAGTTTTAAAAAAGACTTGCTTTATTCACCAGAAAAGACGATAGTAACTGTATTGAGAGTTTAAACTCTTCTTTTAGAAAGGAATTATCGACATGAGCCTCTTTAGCCAGCACATCACCCCCACAAAATATTCTAAGTCTTATGCTTCTGAAGCCAACGCTATCAAAGCCGTTACTGTTTTGATCGACGCAATGCAGGAAGACGCACCTAAGTTTCACAACCCTCGCCGTGCTCAGTTCGTCATTACCAAAAATGAAGAAGGTCGTTTTGCCCCTGTAATTATCGCCGACATCTCTGAAACAGTATTTTACGCACAGCGTTCATTCGCAGTAATTGGAGTTTAATCAACCGGGGGAGCTTCGGCTCCCCCTTTAGAAAGGAAAAGAAAATGGCAATAGATTTTAGTTTTAACTTATTCGAGGAAAACGATTTCAACAGTGTTTTCCCTGAGCCTCGCAACGGCAAAGAATCATTGCAAAGAGATTTATTTCGTCAATTGATGCGAAGTGACTCTTTAGCAAATCGAAGTGACCGCCTTACTAAGCGTGATGAGGAAATGATTAAACTGACGAAAGAAGAAATAGACGCTCTTGTGATTGCACTTCAAGCGTTGAAAGAGGAAGAATAAGATGGAAAAGTTTACTCCCCAAAAACGTCAGATCATATATTGCAACACTGGAAAATATCGTGTCACATGGTGCGGCCCATATTCTGTTGCTACTGTTTGCGGCGTTGAGTACGAGCCAGCCTATCGCATAATCAGGGCAATTCGTGGCAAGCGTCACTGCAAAGGCATCAGCAACTCCGACATCCAGAAGGCTTGCAAAAAGCTCGGCGTAAATGGCAAGTGGACAAAACTTGAGAAGCGCACTCAGCTCCGCAAATTTTTGCCAACGCTTGAGGTCGGGAAGGTTTACATCGTTCAAGTTACCAAGCACGTTGTAGTTCTTGACACTCGTGACATGACCACCATCGACAATCAGAACCCTGAGTGGATACCCGGTGAATTTTCCAAGCACATTCGCAAACTGGTTCATGCAGTTTTTGAAGTTGAAAACCCAAAGTTCGATCCGAAGTCAGAAGACGATTGGTTGATCCTTCCCCTTGCTGCAGGATCTAAATGATTAAACTGGGGGAGCTTCGGCTCCCCCCTCAGAAAGGAATTAAAGATGAGACATTTTATTGAAGACATGACCGACCAAGATTTACTTAGCATCCTGCTTTCGCCGTTTACCCCAGCTGACTATAAAATGGCGGCTTTAAGAGAGCGAACAAAAAGAGCTAACATGAAACAAGGAGCTGATCATGAAGTTACTGCATAAGTTGACAAGAAAATTTCGTATTTGGCTACGTCACAGACAGGAGTGGATTTGATGTATTATTACTATGTGATGGAGACGTTTAATAATGAGGCCGTATGTCATGGTGGTTTTAGCCATTCGTTTTCGGCTTACGCTAAGCGCAAAAGATTAAAAAAACAAGATCCGTATCGGCAAATTGAAATTGTAAAAGGAAAAGGTCGATGATGCTTTCTGCGTTAACTTGCATGGCAGTTGCCATTTATTTCGAGGCTAGTGGCGAGCCTTTAGCTGGGCAATTAGCCGTTGGAAATGTAATTATTAACAGAGTCATGGACGAAAGATATCCTGATGATGTTTGCGAAGTTATCACTCAGGGCAAGCTCGGCAGTAAGCCAGCCAGCATTGTTCGCAGGGATCAGTGCCAATTTTCGTTTTACTGTGACGGCCTCATCGACGAGCCTAAAGACAACGAGGCTTTTGAGTTCGCCGTTGATATTGCGAGACATGTGCTCGCAGGAATTTGGCTAGACCAGACAGACGGCGCAACGCATTACCACTCAATCGATGTTCGCCCTCTCTGGTCAAAAACAAAGACTAGGGTTGTAAGAATAGAAAACCATATTTTTTATAGGTGGGACTGATGCCACGAAGAACGAAATATGATAACTCTGGCTGGCCAACGCATATCAAATGCGCAAAAGAGCGTGAGAAAAGCATCTCTAAAAAAATGCAAGGCCAAAAGTTTGAGGATGTTGTTTTAAAAGGAGATAGAAAAAATGTTGTCATTGATTGGAATGTAGCAAAAAAAATTAAAAGGAAGCCACTATGGTAAGGAAAATATTACTTAAAATTAGCCACTATGTCGTGAAGCTAGACGGCTATCTGTGGAGCAAACTTCATGCAAAAAAGTAAGGAAAAAAAGTGCAAATAACTAGAGCAAAACGAGGCTACTGCATGGCAACTGTGAAGCTAGACAGTAACTCAATCCGAGCACTTTCATCTCTGCCGGGGTTCAAGAGGTGGGTTGGGAGAGACTTGCTTTTTGCCCCAACCGGGGCAAACATATCTCAACTCAATAAATTTTTCCCTGATGCTGAGTGGGATGATTCTGCTAAGCCGATTTTAGATAAATACATCTTAACTCTCCGGGAAGCTGAAAAAATTCTAGAGGAGAAAAAAGCCCCTGCTGAAGATCTAGGTGACTTCATTTTTAAGACAGAGCCATATCAACACCAGCTCAAAGCGTTTTATCTGAGCAGAGACAAGAGTGCCTTTGCACTCCTGATGGAGCAGGGAACAGGCAAGACTAAAGTTGCTCTGGACAACGCCGCATATCTCTATGCCCAAGGTAAAATTACAGCGTTAGTAATCATCGCTCCGAATGGCGTTCACAGAAACTGGCTGAGCCGAGAAATACCTGCTCACCTTCCTGATTGGTGCAAGCACAAACTTGAGTACTATTACTCAGGGATGAATGAGAGCCACAAGAAAAAATTCGAAGAAGTTATGGGCGCACAGGATTGTTTAAAAATATTTGCTTTTAATGTTGAGGCTTTTGTCAGCAAGGTTGCCTGTAAATTCATGGAGAATATACTGCTGTCAAATCACTGCATGCTCGTAGTTGATGAAAGCTCGCGCATTAAAACACCCGGTGCAAAGCGCACCAAGACAATTCACAACTTTGGAAAACAAGCAAAATACAAAAGGATCATGACTGGCACTCCTGTGACCAAAGGGCCAGAGGACATATACAGCCAGTTCAGATTTCTTGATAGCAACATCCTTGGGTATGACAGCTTTTATTCTTTCAGGGCTAGGTACTGTGTGATGGGCGGCTTTGAAAATAGGCAAATTGTCAATTATCAAAATACTGACGAGCTGACCCAAGCTATTGAGGGCCACTCTTTTCGTGTGCTTAAAAAAGACTGCCTTGACCTTCCAGATAAAATCTACCAACGCCACACAGTTGAGCTTTCTAAAAAACAACGCAAGATCTATGACCAGCTTAGCAAAGACTTTGTTGTTGAGCTAGAAGGCGAGCACCTATCTGCGCCGGAAACTATCACGAGGTTGCTCAGGCTTCAGCAAATTGTCTGTGGCTGGTTTCCAACAGAGGAAGGTGAGACTGTTGCAATCGAAGACAAAAATCCACGTTTATCTGCCCTCTTAGATGTCCTGAGTGATATTGATTGCAAAGTGATCGTCTGGGCACGTTTTAAACGCGATATAAAGGCTATAGGAGCGGCTCTGGGAGACAAGGCGGTCAGTTACTATGGAGAGGTGTCTAATGACGATAGGGTGATAGCTGTGGATCGTTTTCAGAATGATCCTAAGACCCGATATTTTATCGGCCAGCCGCAATCAGGTGGCATTGGCTTAACCTTAACAGCGGCTGAGTGTGCAATTTACTATTCAAACAGCTTTGACCTAGAGACAAGGCTTCAGTCTGAGGACAGGTGTCATCGCATCGGCACAAAAAATAACGTCACTTACATAGACTTTGAAAGCCCAAAGACAATAGACACTAAAATTATAAATGCCCTTCGTTCAAAGAAAAGCCTCGCCGACACAATAACAAAAGACCCCGTTTCACTTTTTATATCGGAGCAATCATGAGCGAAAAAAATTTCTGGACCCTTATACGAAATTCTCTGAAGCTAAAGATGTACAGGATTGAAAACAAAGTTTCAAAAGGAACCCCCGACATCCACTATATTCAAGGAGGCTCATCCGGCTGGATAGAACTTAAATACATGCGTGATTGGCCAAAAGGGCGTGTTTCTAGTGGGCTAATGCTAAACCAGTGTCTCTGGTTAAAAGAGTACAACGCAAATAAAGGTCAGGGCTGGATCTTGATCCGCATCGGTCGAGACTTCATCGGGTTAATTGATGGCAAGAGCGCAAAGGAAGTTTACGACCGCCCATCAGCCAAAGACTTTTACAGCCTGTTCAACTGGAAGAAGCATGGCAACATGAAGGAAGAAGACTGGGAAGGTCTTGCGGATGCTATTGCTGGGGAGTTACCGCTTTAATTTTATCTGCGGCTGAGCTTGTAAGTCCTTTGACAATAGAGTCAATTGTTGCTGAAGCCCCACTGCTCCTTGTGGCCTCTCCAGCTTCATAGGCACTTGCACCACCAGCTCCCATTTTCACAAGGTTTGCAACTTGATTTATTTTAGAGACTAGAAGCTGTTGAACTTGCGGATCTACTAATGCCCTCTGCATAATGT
>Ga0307488_10000310_pt1 | contig 38954 bp, 46 predicted proteins | sample SB02metaG_FD_202248 | JGI IMG/M metagenome (GOLD analysis project Ga0307488, IMG submission 202248) | Sea-ice brine microbial communities from Beaufort Sea near Barrow, Alaska, United States - SB 0.2 | ecosystem: Environmental > Aquatic > Marine > Coastal | place: USA: Alaska | collected... | reverse complement strand
AATATCCGCAGACGTACCTGACGAAACGTCTAAACTAAAAAAAGCAATACTCATTGCATTGTTAGCAGAATTTCTAAAAAGAAGCAGTTGTGTCATCGCACTGCCGCCAAGTGTAGCCGAAATTTCATAAGCACCCATGCCACCTGCTTGATTAACAAAAACACCAACGACCACCTTACGACCAGCCGATGCCGTCCCAATATTTTGACTGGAAAATGTGGCGGGGTTTTCAGAAAGATTATCTCTCACAGCACCAGAAATCCAAGTCGAAGTAACGGGAGTAACTTTATTATAAGATGAGTACATTGGCATTAACATTATTGCAGAGCCACCACGTTAAGGTGTTTAAACGAGCCAACCACAGTGCTGTACATCATAAAGTCATGTCCGTTCGTTGTCGTTAAATCATCGCCAGTGACTTTTGTATAGCCAGAAGTGGTCAGCGTTCCGGCAGAGGCGTTGTTGGTGTACTGAACTACGATAGTACTCAGTTGAGCTTGCGGTGCGAGAGTATGTGCGCCACCATTGATCCCAGATTGTATGTTCCCGTTTACCGCTGACAATGTTTCAGTGCCACTTGCATTTGTTCCAAGATCATAAGCAGTCTGTTGAAACGCACCAAAGCCCGTACCAATTCTAATCCCGCCTGTGCCTGTGCCATTTAGGGTGAGATTGGTATTGGCTGTAATCGTTGTTATTGTGTCAGTTTTTAATGCAGACATTTGTTAATCCTTTACGGTGCAGTCGGCCAAACAATATCATCAGGATCAGCCTGACTAGCTGGAAGATTTCTTAATGCAGTTCGATACGCAGTCCAAGCATCTGAAATAGCGGGACTGTCAGGCATAGCCATCCAATCTGATTGAGCCATCAACGTGTCACGCTGTGCTCTAATCGCGGCCCATTTATCAGCCAGAATATCAGCGGCTAGTTGGTCTGTGTCTTTAGATGGCGTGTCACCACTCACATTCCAGTAAGCTAATTGATTGTCTAAATCTTGGACAACCTTGCCACCATACGTGGCGACATGAGCATCAGCATCTGCTTTACTATCGAAGTCTTGGTACTTAGTAATAGCTCCATTGCTGTGGGAGACTACGGCTGTAAATTCTCTCATCTTAATCTCCTCACTACGGTTTGGTAGGCCAAGTTATTTCGTTTAACACTGTTGTTTTATCAAGCGTACTGGGCAGATCACGTAGAGCCTTTCTATAAGCTGTCTCAGCAGAACTCATTGTGCGGTCTGATGTGGCCCACCAATCTGTCTCAGCTATTAACTCATCCCGCATTGCTCTTAAATCTCGAAAAGCTACCAGAGCTTTGGCGTCTGCCATCTTGCCATTTACAGCCGCCCAATTGGTTAACGCATCGCCTTCCCAGACTACATTTGCAGCAAACGATTCTGCATCTGTGCAATCCTCTTTGACAGAAAAACGCCAGACCTCGCCATCTTGTAATGAAAGAATTGCTTCGGTTGTGTCCAGAATAGTCATGCTCCAATCTCCATAAGAGTTAATGAGGTGACGCCCTGAATTGACTCCTTATTGTTGTAATTATAACCACCGCCGTTTTTAATAAAAGTTAGATTTGATGACGCTGTCCCGTTGTGATGGTGGGCAAAGTTAAAAACCTTGTATGTCAATTCTGCAGTTGAACTAGGGCTATCAAGGAAGTGAAAGCTCCACGAAGCAGTCTTCGAATAATTTTGCGCATTCATTAAACTGTGCGCTTCACCAACGCCTGTATTCCATGACGAGTTGTCAGCACTTCCAATTACAGTACTTCCTCGTTTTAATATGCTCCCCAACATTTGATAATTCGAGGCAGTCGTGGAGCCGCTCGATTGCCCAAACATTAAAACTTTTGAGCTAGTAGCCGCACATGTGATGGCAGCACTAATAATTTCAACAGGAGCATCGATGGTCGTGTTACTGTGACTAGCATAATCATCGTCAAAAGCAGTGACCACCTGCAAGATTTTTCCACCGCCAGCGTCTGCAAATGATAAAACACCAGAGCCATTTGTGACTATTGCCTGATTAGCCGATCCATCAGCCGCTGGATAGGTCAAGCCATCTATAGTTACAACCCCGCTACCCTCTGGAAGGAGAGCTAAGTTGCCACTTAAAGCTGTTACTGCATCTGTTACAATTGTGGACAATTTCTATCTCCTACATATATACTACTGATATTTTTCCAAGGTCAAAAGTACCACCGCTGACTTTGACTTGAGTAAGCTCGGAAGATAAACTTTTAGTGCCGCCGCCACTAGTAGAGCCGTGGCTACCGTTATCTGATCCACCCGACACTGACTCAACCCACGTAAAATTATCAGCATCTTGAAGTGTACAAATCATTGAGCCAGATGCTGCGTTCGCTCCCTGACCTTGGCTGTACATTAAAAAACTATCAGTAACATGAACATCAGTGGAGATGTGCATGGCACTAGAAATATACCCGCTGGTTTCAATTCCACCCGCATCACCAATTTGCACTTTTATGTTTGCGGAACCTGAAAAACTAACAGTAGTAAACGTAACAATAATCATTTTTACGCCAGCGGGGATTGAACCAAACGTGACGGAAGTGCCTGAAGTTGTTGCTTGTACGGCAGACTGTGTAAACCCAGCACTAGGAGCATCTGTGAAGCTGAGAACTCCGCTTCCGTTAGATTTGAGTAGCTGATTTGCACTGCCGTCTGCATGGGGCCAAGTCAAACCATCAAGAACTAGCTTGCCAGAACCTGTTGGGATGACAGCTATGTTACCGTTTGTGGACTTCTCATTTAATGTATCAACTTTAATCGTACTCATTATATCACCACAAAAGTTGCGCCACTGGAGATGGTAAGCGTCACCCCAGAAGCTATTGATAATGGACCAGTTGCTGAACCGTTGTCTGTTGCAGCCATTGTCTGTGAAGTATTTAGAGTAGCCTCGTTAACCCGGATGATGTCACCGCTTGTTCCAACACTTTCACCAGATGCACCTTCTCCAAGGAAGCTGCCACCGCCGCCACCGCCCGGTTTAGTTCCAGCCAAACACCAACCTGTCTGACGATAAGTGCCGCTACCATATTCTACAAACTCAAGCTCGTCACCAGCTTCAGTTGTAAAGTTCTCTGCACCAGCTAGGATTAAATTACTTGCGTGATGTGTAAGCTGACAAGCTCCATCAAAGTGAAGTTTGATAAGCGTACCTGCTCCACCAGTAGTGTTGATGCTTGTGATGGTTGTAGTGCCTGTAACATCAAAGTAGTTGCCGTCTGTGCCGACTGCCAACGCTCCGTTGCTAGCTACATCAGCACCTTTAGACCACTGCACCTGATGTCCGTTTGCATCGAGGTCACCGCCTAACTGAGGAGATGTGTCTTCTACTATGCTATTAATGGACCCGTTATTACCTGAGAAGGCAATGACTACGCCTATTAAATCGCCATCTGTAAGTGTGCCGTAAGTTGCTACATGGGTTACGGCTACTTTAGAATAAGTTGATGCACTAGTAACCGCACCAGACACTTGGAAGACTACGCCAGCACCACCTGTGCCGCCCTCTGATATATAGATTGTGGCAGAGTTTGTTGCCGTTGGATCATCAAGGCTATCAATAAAACTATTTATGCTAACGCCGTTTCTTTCCACATCATCAAAGTAAAGAACTGTTGCAGAACTAAGAGTTGCGTTATTAGCAAAGACCTTTCCTACACCTTGGTCCGTATCCGTTGTTGCGGTTTCCCAAGTCATCTGGATACCAGCCGCCGTAAGGTTGCTATCCACGTATGCTTTGATGGACTGTTGAGTTGCAAGTTGAGTTGCGCTGTTAGTCCCCATCGCATCCTCGTCGAGGATACCTGTAACCGTAGAACCTGTGGCTAGGGCGAGAGAGGTTGCAGCGGTGATAGTAGAGAACGCGCCAGTTCCAGCGGTAGATGCACCAATGTTTGTGGCGTCAATTGTACCGCCGTTAATGTCTATTGTAGTGACTGTACCAAGATCAGGTGACGTGCCTGAGAATGTTGCACCCTCTGCTAGAACTTGAGCGTCTGCGTAAGTGATGTTACCAGTTGACGCACCCGTTGCCGTAGTCGTGCCAAACGCAAACTTATCTGCGCTTTCGTCCCACCCCATAAACGCATTGTTTCCAGTGGAGCCTCGCTCCATGACCAAACCAAGATCGTTAGCATTAGAACCTGCTCCTGAGTTTAATTCTATAAGAGGGTCTTTAATTTCTGTATTTGTGGCATCATTCGTAACTGTCGTGCCGTTAATCGTTAAGTTTCCTGTGACAACTAAATTTCCAGAGACATCGACGTTATCGGTAGTTTGGATAGCATCAACCCAAAGTTTTTTCCATCTAACGCTAGTTGTTCCTAGATCATCGGTGCTATCTGTATCAGATACTACATTTCCACCGTGAGTAGTTACGCCTACTAATTTAGATGTGCCCCCAACAAATAACTCTTTAGCAACTCCTACGCCTCCATCTGTATGGATAGACCCAGTGGTTGCCGAAGAAGAAACGGTTGTATCATCTACAGATACAACACCACTTGTTGTGACTGTTGTGAACGACCCAGCAGCAGCGGTGTTGGCTCCGATAATACCGTCGTAATTAGTAGACGTTAGCTTACCGTTAGCAGAATCAAACGTTAAGTTAGTGCCAGTTTTGGGTAGCTGTGATCCTGTAGCTGCAGTGACAAACAAAGGGAAACAACTAGTGTCTGAGCTTTCATCAGCGGTGAAAACATACCCGTCTGCCTCAGTTATACCAGCTGCAGTTAGCCGTAGCTCGATACGGTCTCCAGCAGAATAAGCTCTCGCAGTTGTGCTCTCTGCGCCGCGAACGACGGTTAACGCATCTGTAGACCGCGCAGTACACTTAACAATCTCTAGGTTATTAGAAGTGTCAATTAATGTAGCGTAAAAATAATCGCCACTAGATGGGTTAGGAAACAACGCCCCATCGTCAGTGGCTAATGTTATAGCTGTTGCTGAGTCGGAAATACCACTAGCGAGTGTGCTAAAGGCGTTGTTTGCAAATAACGCTTGTACCATGTTTTAACTCCTTAACACCATGCAGACTGCCGTACAGTAGGTGCAGCCCGCCCTGCGCCTATATTTACACGCGCCCTGCGCTCAGTCACTTTAAATACAAACTGTTTCGCATGGTACGCAGCTAATTCCTTATCACTCCATGTTCGCTCTGGAAGCGTTAGTAACTGCTGTAAAGCGCCGTGCATAATGGCGTCCTCTACATCGTCCATTACCGCCTCATTCATCCCTGTAGACGCCCTACTAGGCCGTTGAGATACAAACATATTAATCTTATCAGTGCTATTAATAGGCACTAATGCTACATGAAACGTGATGGGGCTAATCTGGAAAAAATACTGTGGGGTTGCTCGCTCAGCGGTGACCGCAGATGGATACTTAGGGTACAGGCTATGGAGTGTCTCGAGTGTAATTGGGCTAAGCTCATTACCATTAATGTTGGCTGTAATAACGCTATACACCTCAGCGCCTGACTCAGGAACAAATGCGTACTGATACGTGCCCGCCGTCATAGTGATAGCAGCTTGTTGATACCGCCAAGCATTAGTCCGTTCACACACATCAATAGCAGCATTACGAACATATGTTACAATAACAGGCTGAGGACAACCCGGCACACTGGGTGCAATCCTATTTACAAGGTCAGAAAATAATCGCGTCGCCATTATACTACCTCAATTTGAAGGGGCTGACCTGCGTTTTCTGTGTCTGTCACAGGTAATGATGCTGTAGTAGCACCAAGCTCAGACATAAATAAATCCATATACATCTTAGCTCGCCCATTCGTAACGTGTTCATTATCAATTGATTCTGCTAAGAATACTACAACATCTATTAAAGCAGGTACATAGGCATCTGGCAGCAGTGTAACAGTAGCGCCACCAGCGTATGTAGGTGGAACTTGTGAGTACTCTACAGTGAGGGTCTGGTTTGCGGGAGCCTTTGGGTATATAAAAAATTTATTTGGGTTACGCACATGGCGCATCCAATTGATAGCAGCTCCTGCGGTAGTATTTACCCATGTAGGGATAGTCTGGTCAAGAACCTCACGGTCCGCCTCAACTAGCCCTGTACCACCGACAATGGAATAGCACTCTATTATACGCAGTGAATCGCTAGGAGCAGATTGAATAACTGCGTTCTCAACACAGGCTACAGTACCAACATAAGAAAAGAGGTCCGGGCGTAGTAATTGTATCCGCTTTAGTCCTTGGTTACAAAGATCAAGAAGAAATACATCACTATACCGGTAAGCAACAGTTTCATCTTGGATGATCCGTCGCACCGCTGTAACTATGTCGTTTAGTATCATTTTATAGTACCGCCTGTAGCACTAACCTTAAGACCTGTACCTTTTTTAGGCTCAGTCTTACTAATAACAACTTCATCAGTAGATAGGTCAACTGTAGCCTTACGACCAACTTGCTTTGCTGGGATAAATTTCTCAGGGAACGCAATCTCTTCTGAAACTTCTTCTACAGCAGAATTCTTACATAAAGTATCATTGTAGTTATAGATCGTACCGTCAAGTTTGTGCCGAAGCCAACGACCCGGGTGCCCCATAATAGCCATGAGTATCTCCTAAAAGTGAGAGAAAGGGGGGCAACTTAGCCCCCCAATCAATTACGAACAATCAGCAATAACTGCCCATACTTTAATCTTAGCAAGATCAGTTACAGCACCTGATACACCAATAAGCATATCAATAGTGTCTGCAGCCGCAAGATAGTGACCAGTATTAGCTGAGATTAAAAGCGCACCGTTTGATTGAGTGGTTCCTGCTGCGTTAGCATTACCCCCATCAATAAACCCATCAACGTCACCACCGGTAAGACCGATGTCAAATGTTGATGCCGCACCTTCAGCGGTTATAGTAGTTGCACCAACCGCCATTATTAGCGTGTTAGCTGGTAGCGAGAGTACTTGGAGAGAGTCACCAGCAGCAAGCGCTGTGGCACCTGCTGTAACTCTATCGGCAGTAATCGTAGCAAAGTCTAGTACGACTTCAATGTATCCAACCCTGTTAATACCTTTAGCAGGGTGTGCTGCAGAGCCTTTATTAAAGCCATGCGTGTCTGTATAAGCAGCCATGATATATTCTCCTTCCGCTTATGCGATTGTGATGATGCCAGCAGTGATAGCTTCAGGCTTAACAACCTTAAAACCATACACTTGCAGACCACGGATGATATCCCCGAAGGTAGTTTCGGAACGCAGAGTTTCCATGTTGGTCATCTGCGAAGCGAAGGTCAGTCCCTTCTTATGTCCGGAGAAGATGGTGAACTCACCACTGGCTCCAGTTTGGGATAGAGGCAGGTTGTGCGACACATAAATCATGAAGCGATCAATCATACCAAGGCGGCCATTACGTAGCGGGGTAGAACCGTCGCCAGTAATAGAAGCGTCTTTTAGGTCAGACTGTTTAATTAACCCAGCCATTTTAGCAGGGATAACCATCCAACGATCTGACTCAGGAACGTTTGCTTCATCAAGAACCGTACCGTGGTTAATGATTTCAGTTAGAACATTCGATGTTGTCAAAGCGTTAGCAGTGCCTGTAACACCCAAGTCAATAGCAAGAGACTGCTCACCAGCGGTGAGACCCTTGTTAGCGGCAGGGACATCAGTAGCAATGTTGCCAAGAACATCAGTATCAATGGTGATCTTCATACGCTCAGAAGCGTCCTTAGACCAAGTGTCCATCATAGCGATGTCGGACTGAACCTGATCTACATCATCTTCAACACAGGCAAAGTACTTACCTTTGTCGATAAGAAGCTGCAGCTTAGGCTTATCAGGGTTTTCGACGGCGAGAGTCTGACCCTTGACATAGTCACGGATCGTCAGCTCAGGGGTCGTACGGATATTAACCGTGTCACCATGAGATTTAATATCACCCTCGTAGTCAGTGTTGGCGATAGCCGACAACACAGTAGCGTCGTAAAAGTTTTCAATGAGTTTTCCGCTCCAGATTTCTGGAATGAAATTCCCGGTGTAAGCCGGATGACCCGGTGATGTTGCGTATGCCATGATTGGCTCCTTTATTAACTACGCGTGGATTATACGACCATCGCTTTGCGCTGCGAAAATATCGCGTTCAATTCCGTCCCGCTCCTCTTCGTTACCCTCGAACCCACCCGTCCGAACCTTCTCGAAAAAATCCGTGATGTCCTGCGGCGTGTAGGTTTTAATTTCACTAGTTGTAGAAGCAGTACCACTGCGACCTTTACCCGGTGAAACTTGTTTCTCAAGTTCAGAAGCGGTCCGATTAGGTTGAGCTACTACGGCACCAGTTGCCGATTGCCAAGAGTCAAAGAAACTAGCTACCCGTTTCATGTCCAGATTGCGCTGGGCATCATCGAGATATGTTTGACGAGTTAATCCAGAAAGGGGGTCGGTCTCTAACAACCAAGTTTGAAAGTCCTTGGAGTCATTAATCGCCTGCCAATTTGGTACGCTGCTTGTCAGATCAGCCCAGAAGGTTTGCTCAGCACTATGCGCTTGCTGGCTAGCAAGTTGCTCAACACGAGGCATAACTGTGCCTTGTAGCTGGTCAATTTTAGCCTGCATGTCAGACAGTTGTTGCTGGTACTGACCAGTAATTTCCTGACTAACCTTACGCATAATGTCAATAGACTCCCCGTATTCCTCTACTTCGTCCTCAGTAAGTGAACTGACTGGAGTAGGGGTGGGTTCAAGAGTAGGTGCGGGTGTAGCCTGCATAGTTGCAACGAGTTGCTCCATCTGCTGACCACGTTGCGTCAGCTCCTGCACTTGAGAATTTAAGCGAGGAACATCGGCGTTGTACATACCTTGAAGAGTCCTGTACTTCTGCTCGAAAGTTTCATCTTGGTCGTTAACGCCCTGCTCGGCTGGCGTTAACTCTGGGGCAGGTTCTTGGACACTGTCGGCGGGTGAAACTACTTGCACAACAGGCTCAACAACCGGCGTTTCACCATTCTCAGGCGACTCAGTGGTGTTGACATCGTTATACAAGGCTTGCACTGCCTCAGTCTGTTTACGAACTTGCTCTGGTACTGCCATCTTACGCTCCTATCGGTATGCGTTGGTTAATAAAGTAGCTATCCATTGGACTGTGCCACTTGTGGGGAATCGGCAAGAAGTTTACACAACTCACCTAAAACTTGGCATCGCCCGGAAGCGATACCCTGCTTATCTCTTGCCGTTACTGGCAAACGCTCGAGCTCAGCATGATACTGCTCATCGAGAAACTTTGCCACACGGGGTACATTTTGCGAAATATGCGCAAATGCTTTAATTGTATCAAGGTCAGGCTGTATCATACTAGCTTCGCTTCCTGACCACCTGCTGGGTTACCAGCTTGGTCTAGTACTTGGGGCTGCGGACCTGTGCGTCCACCATCGGGTGGAGTGATTGCAGCCTGAGCCTCACTCTGAGCAGCTCGTTTATTAAACGCAGCTTTCTCACGAGTCGGCACAACTTCATCTTCAGGCATCTGTAGACCTTTAGCAACTTCCCGAAGAATCGCTGCCCGTCCATCTGCCCCCATGATCTCCATATCAAATTCATTAGCAGTAGCCTGTAAGAACTCAACACGCCGAGAGTTAACAGTGTCCTTGACAGCTAGGTTAATAGCTCCACGAGGTATAATCTGAGCGTCGCCCTTAATACTTTCATCTTCATCATAGCGCATGTTGTACACGAACATGCGGTGCACAACAAGTTTTGTAACGTCTGCATCTATATGCATAACCACTTGCCGGATACTCTTACCAGCCGAACCCATAAGCATTGATAGGCCAGAGGCTGTGCGGCCCGCACCTTTCACGTTAAGATCACCTGATAGATAAGATGGTATGCCACTGTGATCATCAGCGAGTTTACTAAACTGCTGATACACTGACATCAATGAACCAGAATTATCATTAGGCTGGTTAAAACGGACAGCAGGGGCAGAGCCACCGAGCGGATCGTTAAGTACTTGCCATATCCGCCAAGGGTGCATTTGGGTAATATCCTCATTTGTAGGAATACGTTCCAAGTTAACTTCGACTTGGGGTCCAGAGGCGATACCCATGTTATTGACGAGAGAACGCGCAGAGGCGTTGCACACATTCTGCACATCTTCAATAATTTCTGGAATACCTTTACCCCAAAATGCACCGGGGCTTTTAATAAAGGAAGTAACTGCATAAGGTTTCTCCCCTAGGGGATCATAATTAAGGATAGCTTTGATAACATAGTTACCTACTAGCCATACGTTTGCATCATATTCTTTCGTAGGGTCTTCAACTTCTTCTTCAGTTAAACCCCACTCAAGCAGCATCTTACCACTAACTTTACCCCAGAACTCAAGGGCATCGTAAATTTCTGTGGGACGTTGCTCAGTGCTGTGCTTACGCTCTAGCTCATCTTTCTCTTGGTTAACGTCGCTGTTGATCCAGCTCTGCCCGTTACCAACATCTAGTAGTTCGCGTATAGCTTCGTCATCATAACCGGGCACCCCAATAAGTTCCGACAATGCCATTCGAGTAAGGGGGTGGTGTTCGAATATATACCCGTCGTTAACCTTGGATATGCCCGGCTCCGGGTAGAACCGGAATGGATCAACTCGCTCAAACTCAGGAGCAAGCTGTTCGTCTGCTACGGCAATAGTATTGCCTTCAGCATCTACATCCCATGATAACTTGCGCTGCCTGCGCACACACGGGCCTTTAAGAATAGCGGCTGGGAATGTAACAAGATCAGTAAGAAACTCATTAAACCCTTCAGAGAATCCACCCTCAGCAAACTGGTCAGCAATCTTACGCTTCATACCATCTGTGCGATTCTGAGCATCTTGCAATACGGAGAACCGTAGCTCCTGCGCAACAACTTCTTTAAGCTGCGCAACTTCAGCAGGAGTAGGAGCTTGCCCAAGCTGCTCAATTAATCCGGTAACCTTCTCCCCAAGAAGTTGATTTATAATCTCATCACGCGCATCTGGTAGATCAGGTATCGGGGTTGGCTTTATATCCCAAGGTGGTGTCCCAGTATCCATAAGGATGTCCCGCAACCAGCTTTCGGCTGCACGGCACTTTACCTCAGTTATCATCATATATATTTCCGAACCGCCTTGCTGCTGTATACTAGCAAGTTTAGTTGGCTCGTACTCACCATTGCGTTGGCGTAAAGCCTTAAGCATGGCCCGCTCAATAGGGTCTTTCGCTCGTTTAGCTGCGTCAAAAGAAGACCGTAGATACGCAGACAACCCTAGCATTAAGGGCTCAGCCTGACGATCTGCCATCTCTTTACGCGCGTCTTCCTCATCGCTAACAAGCGTAGCGTTATCAACAACTCGTAAAAAATTTAAACCTGCCATTTAATCTTTTTTCTTTTGAGTTTTTTTAAACATGGGGTGGGTGCGGCCCCCATCGGTTTTTATATTACGAGAGGCGTCCCGAACCCTGCCCCCTTGGTCCTTTAGCTGCTGGTCTGTAACACCCATGTTTCCAAAGCCGTACTTGTCTTTACCGCCACCAAACCATTTACGCTTAGAAAGAAGGCGGTCCATATTCTTCTTCTCTTTCTTATAAGCGTTTGAATATCTATCTTCACGGCCTGCCATGATTAACCTCTCATAATAGACTTTTGTTTATTACCGGGGGAATACATGGTATTGCCAGTGACCTTGCCACCATACATGTAAGAATTTCTTTTCTTACCAACCATGCCACCGCCCATAAAAGATTCTCTACCAGAAGACATACCCATCTTCTTCTTAGCTTTAGCGGCAGCTTGCATACCTTTTTTATCATATGAAAACATTTTACCATCTACATTTGGCATAGTAATTATCCTTCCAAAAATTAGTTGGAGCTTCAATCTAACTTGGCAGAACTTATTATGCAATAGAAAAAACCCCCACTGGCTAGGAGTCCAGTGGGGGGAAGTACACAACATGGGAGGTGGGTTATGTCGGACCCAATGGGACTATATGGTACCGTATGGGACAACGCAAGTGTAATGTTACGTCCAACCGACAGCACTATGCGATTTAATTTCTCTCCGCTGCGCAACGACTGAGCCGTCACTGATAGAAGAGATATGTAACATAAGATACTGCAACGCTTCAGCTACATGACTATGCTTGTTTTTCTCAATGGCACCCGTCTTTGGATGAAAGCGATATCCCCCCATCATTGCGGACTTAAGCGCAGTGCAGCTTGGGTCCAATAAGAACGCGCTATCCCCATCTGCATGGCGCATAAGATACTCGTCCACTGCGCTAAGCCGAGGTGTAACGTTATTAGTTTTTGCTGCAATAACTTTCATACCCTCAGCTTTAATAATATCAATGGCACTACGTTCATCCGTCTGTGCTCGCTGCACTCCAGCAGGGTCAACAACGACAATAACGTTTGCCCCGCTGAACCTCTCGAAGAGTAGCGGCTTAAGTACTGTCCGTACAAAACGTTGCACCCCCATATCAAAACTTACAGCCTCCGCGTATATGAGGGCTCGTCCCCTTGGATCACTCTGACCAATGACTGCCGCAGGTGTAAGCCCAAGGTCCATACCAATAACAACGGGACGAACACCATTAATAATAGGCTCCAGACGCTCAGTAGCCATATGATAGTCAGGACGAAAATACTTATACACAGGCTGACCTGCAGAGCTGAGTCCATACTCTCCATCAATGTATACCCTAACGTACTCTTCACTCCGACCTTGTGTGTCATAATATCCCTCCGGCAAGTTACTAACGTTCTCTGCCAAGAGCCCCCGCCCTGATGGCTGTTTAAATACTGCCCATCCGTTGTCATTAGGCGACACGCCGTCCTCAGCATTAAGCCCTTCCATCTGATAGTACCACCATGTGTCTTGGGTCGGCGGGTTAGTGTCCCCCCACATCCCATGCCATGTTGGGCCACCATCTTTCTTACTGGGGTAACGTCCAACGCGCTTGGACATAGCGTCAATAATGTCCGGGTGAATATCCCGACACTCGTTGAACCACGCAAATGTAAGCTCGAGTGAGTTAAGGTTCGCTACGTCATCCGCGTCATCAAGCGCCCGAAACATTATTTCGCACTCGATGTCTCCGACTTTGAAGAAGTAGGTTTTGGTTGTTCGCATGTATCGTCCGCAGACTCCGGGTGGGAACCAGTCGAGGAACGTTTTGATTGTGGTATCCATGAGCTGGCGCGCCGTCTCGCGGACAATAGCCGCCCTACTTTTCCGTATCCCTTGTTCATTCGGTGCTTGCTCCCCCGCCCTGCGAATAACCTCAAAGGTGCTGGTCACAGACTTGCCACTCCCAACCGGCCCCATAAGGACACGCATCTTGGAATTGTTTGCCATGAAAGCACCACACACTTTGGTAGGTGTATAGTTAATCTCGTATGCCATTAGTCACCCACGTATATTCTAATGCGCACAGCCATTGGTTTCTTTGTGCGCTTTGGATATGTAATGATCTTAGCAGAGTGCGACCACCCTCCGCGAGCTAATAGTGTTAGAATCAATCGCGCTCTCTTGAGGGAGTACAGCACCTCAACCATGCTCAATAACTTTGGCAACAGGTACCAAAGTAGTTACTGCTGATTCTTGGGAGGGGAGGTTAATCTGTATGGTAACACCACCACCCCCTGTGCCCTCAGCTATCGCGTCTTTCTGTGGTTCTAGGTTCCCCCACTTAACCGTAGACTTTATAAGATCAGCCTTTACCGCCGCGCTTACATCTGGTGCATGGATCAATGTCCAACTTGTTGTAAGTAGTTCTTCTGCCTGCGCCTTTGCCTTGAGCCGGAAGGTCATGCCCTTCTCTTTAACTTCCTCACGAAGATGCTCCACCTTCTTAAGGAACATACTATCTTGGTTGTAAGTAATGAGTTCGCTTTGGGTTATCGCATGACGCAACATAATATCTGGCATGGATTCACCTGACCCTTCAAGAGCAAGTGCGATGTCCATTGCAAGCCGGTCAGACCACGGATGATATTTCAACGGTAGATTATCCATGTGAGGTATTCTGTAATAAGTTGTCAGGGGTGTCAAGCTAAGTAGTTGTATATTAGATAAACGCTAACTATACACTAGGTATTTTTGGGTCTTGCTTTAAGCGGTTTACTTATATAGGGGTGCGGTCATGACACGCAGTCCATGTCCCCCCCGTCAACACCTATCGGCTCGTGCCTTAGCCTAAATAAATCAATGCTTTCAATAGCTTAGAAAACGGCGGAAACCTTGCCGACTTGATAAAATTTAGGGGGCATGCTTCAATTCAATTGTCGAAACGGCGAGCACATAACCGCTTCGGGGCTAATCTAGCAGAGACGAGACACATAAGAACCTCATGCAACTCGGATAGATTAACGTAGCCAAGTGTCCACAAAGGTGCCTCATAAAAAACTACCCACCGATCATTCGGTCGGTGGTAACCAACTAGGAGAATAATCACATGAGTGATTTCGTAAAAGGTTTTGTCAGTGCCGAACTGACTAGTGTGTCCGTCAACTTCGATGCAGACTATACCCCTAAATCGGGGAAGAATGCTGGCAAGCCACAGGGTCCGACGTTGTTTATCAACAAGGGCACTGCGACTAGGCAGCAGTTTCCAACAGCTAAGAAAGCTTTGGAGGCTGTTATCGAAAGCGGCGGTTTGCCAAAGGGGACCAAAGTCTACGCCAATGGCGAGAAGATGACGGTCCCGGCGGCGGCCAAGCTGGACCTTAACGGGTTTCAGTTCTTGAACACGCAGTACTCGCAGAAACCAAAATGGGGCGTCTCGTTTATGACAGACGCTTACGCCAAGGCTAAGAACGCGGCGTATAACTCAGCTACCCCAGCGAAAGCGAAGGCAGCACCTGCGAAGGCAACTAAGAACTTGCCTCTCTTCTAGTCTAACCCGAGGGGAGCTACGGCTCCCCTCACTTAGGAGACTAAATATGTTTAGTGGAAAATTTAAGATCAGACACCTTATCATGTACTCGGTGCTTGTAAGTGTATACTTCATTGCAGCGATGATGATCCTTATCATACTAGATGCGTACTACTACTAAGACTGGGGGGCTTCGGCTCCCCTTTTCTTTTTGTTTTTTATTATTAATAAAGCCCATATATCGGGAGGTCATAGCACGGCGTGTATATAAGCATATGTATATAGGTGCTAGCTTATATAGGTGCTGGCTTTATACAAGTAGTATGTAATGATATCAATGACTTACAGGTAATACATACCCCAGCTATATAAGTTGCTATATAGATTAGCCTAATATCAGGAGCTATAAACTTTACGTTTTAATTGTATAGTTTGTTGTATACCATACGTTACAGACCATAATACTAAGTTTAACTATCTACATTATATAGATTATCTAACTAAATGTTGTATACCACGCACCTTTTTTACTAAATTCATAACTTTATACATTTGGCGTAAGTTAGTAAGCATGAAAATGTGGGAGTGATTAGTTTCCCAGCTTATATAATCTATATAGTTGAATGTAAAGTTGTTCTACAACCCGCTGTTACTATGGCTTACAAGGTATATTTTTTTAACCCCCATAAAGTACTAACTTATATATTTTATACATGTATCTAGATAGTGCAATGTTAAGTAAGTAGGTAAAGTACCCCCGACTTGACAATTTTTGGCGAATCGACGATAGTTCGGGCCTCGACCAACCACAAAATTTTTAATCAACTAGGAGATATGTTATTATGTCAAGTAACTATACGCTACATCTTGTTCCAGAGAACGGCCCTACCTTAACAGCCCGTACTACTAACGAGTGGAGCCTAGGTTATGTGTTTAAAGTTCTATCATCTGACCTATTGTCGATGCGCCGTGGCTCAAGAATAACTATCGATGATGTTAATACTGCCGAGCAGTATCAGGGTCTTAACTTTACAATCACATTCAAAGACCAGACTGTTGAGGAGTATATAGATGCTGAAGCCGAGCATGATTATGGCTTTGAACAAGCCGCTAAACTACTAACAAGGGGGCAGTAAGATGAGCTTACGTAAAGTATACGAAGCTGTCGCTGCTCTTGAAGCAACCACTAAAACCCTAACTTGGCTCCCTATGAAGGGGGGTAAAGCCGAGGCTCGTTGCCGTGAGTACCTTTACATCCGTCGCCGTGATGTAATCAGTGCTTATGCTACTGAGTTTGAGCTACCCCGTAGCACTGTGAAACATGTTCTTGATACCACAATATTGTGGGATGACCCCGATGCCGCCATCTCAGTGATGGATGAGTACAGTATGATTAGGAGACTACACACGATGAGAGCAGAAATAATGGAGACTGAATAATGAGTACTGAAGTGGAGATATTTAATGCATGGTGTGATAAAGAAATCGCTAAGCATGGTAAGCAAGGTGATTTTGTAATACTAGATGCGGCATCAGTAAAAGCTGCACAACATGCCATAGAACAACAGCTAGTTGCTAAGTATGACGCTAAGTATACAAGCGACAACGGATTTATCTTAGACGTTATCTCCTAGCTGCTGGTTACAGCTACAAAGCCGAAACTGGGGTGGTGTCCCAGTCTACAGTGACTAACCGCACTGTACTGATGAGGCAGGTTCCTTAAACCTAGGAGACTACACACGATGAGCATACAAACAATTGCCCAAGAAAAATTACAGCAAGTTTTTTTTGAATTGTACAATCACCGATTCGTTTGTTTATACGATGATGAAGGTGAATTTGTGACATTGGGAGAGTTAGCAGACCAACTTGTTGAAGTGGAAACTACAGTTTTTAAAGCGGAGGTAGAAGTATGAGAGCAGAAATAATCAAGCAGACTATCATTGATCTGTGGGACATCAAGCGTCCTATTTACATCACAGGTAAACCCGGAGGTGGTAAGACCTCTGTAGTAAAGCAAGCCGCACAACAGCTAGGTGTAGATTATATACACCATCATGCACCATCTATGCTGGTCGAGGACTTCGGTGTGCCTGACATGGCGGCTGGTGATGATAACTTTACTTACAAGATGCCCCATTGGTGGCCTTCTGATCCTGAGACTGAGGCTATACTGTGCTTTGATGATCGTGGTCAGAGTGGTGGCGATATACAAAAGGTAATAGCTAACATCCAAGAGGAGCGTGAGTTACATGGTCACCCATTACCCGAAGGTGTGATGATTGTATCCACTGGTAACAGGGTTGAGGACAGGGCTGGTGCTAATCGTACACTGAGCCACCTTGCTGATCGTGAGACTGAGCTTGAGTTTGATACCATGCTGGATGACTGGACTAGATGGGCTATCACTGAGGATGTACACCCTTCGGTGATTAGTTTTGTGAGGTTCCGTCCCAACTTGTTACACGACTTTGATCCACAGAGACCTAAGAATCCTACCCCTAGATCATGGGTCAAGGGTGTTTCAGCAGTACTGGATATCGTACAGCCAGAGGCTGAGTATGATTGCTTCAAGGGTGCTGTTGGTGAAGGTGCATCGGCTGAGTTTGTTGGGTTCCGTAAGATCGAGAGGGCGTTACCTAACATCGACAATCTATTGATGCACCCTGACAAGTTCGAAGTGCCTACTGACCCAGCTACTTTGTATGCTATCAGCGGTGCTATTGCTCACAAGGCTACCACTACTAACTTTGACAGAGTGATACAAGTTGCCAACCAGATGCCACAGGAGTTTGGTGTACTGACAGTAAGCTATGCGACAAGGCGTAACCCTGAGTTGGCATCAACCCAAGCGTTTACTGCATGGGCTGTGGCTAATACCGATGTGTTATTCTAATCTGGATGAGGATACCAAGGGGCAGTTGTATTATGCCATCAAGCAACAGTTATCATATGGCGATGCTCTACCCCTTGATAGGTATTCCCGTGACAAGTTCATTGAGACAATAATAATACGTGACCCAGAACTTGTTGCAACGTGCCTAGCTAAAGTACGGCTAGGCTTACCATTTTAACAACTAAAGGAGATTGCTATGCACTTATCTGATAAGGCGTTACTGGTTCACCTTGGCGTAAGCCAGTGGACTGCTAAGAAGCTGGATAGGAAAGCCAGTGCTATTGTGTCCACTGAGAACGTGGGTAATTTCAACAAGACATTGCTACCAACGTGCAATGAGATCACGGCAATACATCAGAAGACCGGCGAGATACGTAAGTTCTTCTACCACAACACGTTGCCGTGGGGCATTGAGGGTACGTTCATACTACCTAGTGCCAACTATCTGCCATTCATGGTGGACTTCAGAAAGCTACGCAGTGACTGGCTGTCACTGGTGGATGTCCTGACAGGTGTGTATTCCGATAGGGTGGACGAAGCTGAACGTATGCTCAACATTGGGAAGCATAAACTATACAACCCCAACGACTATCCTGATGTGGATGAGATAGCCAGCAAGTTCAAGATGGACTTGAAAGTCCTACCTGTACCTACGGCTGGTGACTTCAGAGTAGAACTTGTTGCTGGTGAGTTTGAGAGTATGAAGTCTGAGCTAGAAGCTGACCTCAAGGAGGCATCAACAGCCGCTATCAAGGATGTATGGCAGAGGTTGTATGACAAGGTGTCGTGGTTACAGGGCAGACTGGCTGACCCCAAGAACACGTTCAATACATCTACCTACAAGGATGCACAGGATACCTGTGAGCTATTGACACGGCTTAACTTTACAGATGACCCTAACCTTGAGACTATGCGATTGGAGATGCAGAACAAGTTGGTGAGCTATCACCCTGATGCTCTGCGTAATGACCCAGTATTACGACAGGATACTGCTGATGAAGCCAAGGCTATCATGGATAAGATGGCTGTATTTATGGGAGGATTGTAATGACATTGGATGAGTTCAACATTCTTAAGGAAGAATATCCAAGAGCTATGTCTGTGTGGGATGACAGGATGCACGACCTTAACAAGGGTGATCTGATTGAGCATCTTGTTTCTAACATGGACACCAAGTTGCTGACTAAAATACTAGTTGGTATTGACTATGACATTAGCATTGAAGAGGAGTACGATGACGATGAGTAACGTAGCACAACAAGTTGCAGAGCCGCTGACTGATGCGGTTACTGAGAAGCTCAAGAAACGACTAGCCAAGGCTAAGACTTCCTTGATCCTAGAGCATCCATTCATTGGTACTATCGCCATGAATATGCCGTTCCAGATTACCAATGAGATACCTACTGCGGCTACCGATGGTAGTAGGGTAATGTTCAACCCTGACTTCTGTGACACCTTGACAGACGAGGGGCTTCTATTTCTTGTTGCCCATGAGTGTATGCACCCCATGCTTGAGCATAATTACAGACGGCACGAACGTACTCACAAGCGTTGGAACCATGCAGGTGACTACGTTATCAACAAGCTATTGATTGATGACAAGGTGGGTAAGATGCCTGACTGTGGCCTGTACGATGAGGATATCTATGCCGATGGGGGCGGTACTAGTGATGGTATCTACAGCATTTTACCAGAAGAAGATGAAGATGGAGATGCTGGTGGGAGCTATGAGGGTACTGGCTCTGGCATGGATGACTGTATGGATGCCAAGGGTACACAACAGGAACAGGAACAACAGGCTGGCGAGTGGAAAGTCAAGGTTGCTCAAGCGGCCCAAGCCGCCAAGATGATGGGCAAGTTATCTGCTGGCATGGAGAGGCTAGTCGATGAGGTACTCAACCCCAAGGTAGACTGGCGTGATGTACTGCAACGCTTTGTCGAGAAGGCCAAGACTGACTGGCGTACATGGTCCAGACCTAACCGCCGCTTCATAAGCCAAGGGCTATACCTTCCAAGTAGAGATGGTGAAGCTATGGGAGAACTTGTTTTTGGTGATGACTGCTCTGGTTCTATCAATGATAATGAGAAAGCACAGTTTGCCGCTGAAGTCAGGACTGTCTTTGAGGATCAGAAACCTAGCAAGTTACACACTATCCACTTTGACAGTGAAGTTAGTGGGTATGATGTGATGGAAAGGGATGATGATTTTATATTCAATCCTAGAGGGGGCGGTGGTACTGCGTTCAGCCCTATCTTTGCAGAGATCGAGAAGCGTGGCATTGAGCCTGTATGTTGTGTGATCTTGACTGATTTATACTGTAATGATTTCGGTCCTCAACCTGATTACCCTGTACTGTGGGTATCCAATGGCTCAGATGAAGCCCCTTGGGGTGAAGTGGTGATGATGTGATGTACACATATGAGATCGCAGGGATTGCGTTGGTGCTAGCGATAGTGTTTATCGTAGTGCAACAAGTTGTCATACACAAACAACGTAAGGCATTGGATAGGTTTGCCGATACCATCATGGGGTTGGCTAACAGTTCAATGAAAGTAAGCATGGACTCCAATGGGGATGTCCACGTAACACAAACTAGGAGTTAAATAATATGGCTACAGTTAGATTTAGTGGTGAACTTAGAAGTGATATCATTAACAACGCAAAGCGTTTGTTCAGTGATAGGATGGAGGAAGCACAGAAGAACCACCCTGATACTTGGGGGCAGACAGTCTATGATGTGGCGTTTAGAGACCATAAGACTGCTATGCAATCGCTACCAAAAAGTTACTTTCGTCGCAGTAATGACATAGACATAAGAGGATTTGACAGTCAGGAGGGGGTGTGGTCTGCCAACGATAACTATACTGTTAGGATGAAACTAACTAACTCTGCACCTATTCCTAATGAGATAGAAGCAGAACTACACGGGCTAATGGGTGAGTCTCGTACCTATAATGGATGGACTCTTGACCCTTCTGATACTCGATGGGATACATTCAGAGCGGAGTACAAGAAGTACTGTGATGCCATACGTAGGCTCGAAGATGAAAGATCAGCTTTCGTTAGTGGTGTTAATAAAATCATGGATACATACACTACTTTAGCCCCTGCTTTAAAAGCATGGCCTCCATTATGGGACTTAGTTCCACAAGATAAACAAGAACGACACAAACAAATTGTAGAACGTAAAGCTAAGTCTCTTTCTGTTGAGGAGATTGATCTAGCCGCAATGACTGCCGCTTCCACACTAGCCAAACTTACCAGATAGGAGAACTAAACATGGGACCAGTAAACTTAACATCTTACCAAGACTGCGTTGCTTTATTTAATACCTGCCGTTCAGAGAAAAAAGGCAAGCCTTTACCCGCTGGTTACAGGATGCACAAGCACAACGACTTGTACACTGTTAGTTGTGGTAACATAAGACTATTCGAGATAGACGAGACAGATACAGTCACGTTCACAATGTCAACCCAAGAGCTTTTAGATATAAACACTTCTTTGGTTTGTGTTCTATTCAAGATCATTCCGCTTATGCTACAGCGTAAACGTAAGGGTATATACACGCTGGCTGAATCATGTTTCAGTGTGTCTTATATGGGTAGTAATTTTACACACATCCCCAAGTACGACGCTTCCAAAACTCTTGAATACTTTAAGGGTATACAATTCAACTTGCCTACACGCACTTGCCTCAACCCAAGACCTGACTTACTTGACACTGTTATACCAGAGGTTCGCAAGCAATGGCTACGTGATGTGAAGCGGTTCAAGAAAGGACTGAAGGCAAGGGCTAAAGTAGGTGCATTGCAAGGGTACATAGAAGAAGTTGCAGAAGAACGTAAAGCAAATAACTTTGGAAATTGGCGGTACGCTCAGAACCTTCCAAAGTGGGACTCGCCTGAGATAACACAACAAGTTCTGGAGTGTCTGCGTACCGAGGAGTACCCCCCTAACTTGCTCAAGCTACTAGTCCAGACCACCGCATTAAGCTGGAACCAGACAAAGCCAACTGATAGTATGGTACTTGCCAATGTAGACACTGTGTTTAACACCCAAAGTACACACTATCGCTCAAGCTATGGTGTGTTTGGTAGACAAATAACTTGACGGTGAAGTAAAGTAATGACATACATATCAGGAATATTACGTAGTATATATTTTGCAAACTCATCTGAGCGTGAGAAACGTAGAGAACATCACGGACGTAACGAGGAGCGTAATATGTACGGAGAACTTGTTGTGTTAGGTAAGCGCAATAACTGTAACAGGTATTATGATGAAGACTTATTAGATATAGAAGATGAGGTAACAGATTAGGAGGGGAATATGCTTTCTTCATTAGCTTGTATGGCGGTAGCCATATACTTCGAGGCAAGAGCCGAGCCGTTAGCTGGACAACTTGCTGTAGCCAACGTAGTTATGAATAGGGTTTGGGATGAACGGTATCCCGATGATGTGTGCGAAGTTATAACACAAGGGAGACTTGGTAGTAAGCCTACGGATATAGTTTACAGAGATCAATGCCAGTTTTCTTTTTACTGTGATGGCAAATCAGATGACCCTGAAAACGAGGAAGCGTTTAGCTTTGCAGTTGATATTGCAAGCCATGTACTTGCAGGGGTGTGGCTAGACCAAACAGATGGTGCAACTCATTACCATGCAACAAGTGTACACCCTGACTGGGCAATGGTTAAGACCAGAGTAGTGCAAATAGAGAACCATATTTTTTATAGGTGGGACTGATGCCAAGAAGAACGAAAGAAGATAACTCTGGCTGGCCTAAGCATATCAAGGACGTTAAAGAACGTGAGAAAAGCATCGCTAAAAAAATGAAAGGCCAACAGTTTGAAGATGTTGTGTTAAAGAGTGACAACAAAGCTATCAACTGGAACACCATACAAAAATTTAAAAGGACTTCGTTATGATAAGAAAAATACTGCTACGCATTAGCCACTATGCCGCTAAGTTGGACAGCTACTTGTGGGGTGTACTGCATGGGCGAAGGTAATGACAGTCATTGTATGGGATGGTGCTACCTTAGCTACTGACGTTGCCGCTACTGATGGTGCTGCTCAATGGGAGACAGACAAAGCATGGCAACTTGACGATGTTATAATGTCAGGGGCTGGCCCACTACAAACTATACTTCAGATGCGACAATGGTACGTAGAAGGTGCGCTCCACAACAAGTTTCCAGACGCACAGCTTGGGCCTTACGCATGTCATTTCGTAGTCGTAAACAAGCATGGCCTACAAAGATGGGAGCAAGGGCCAATACCTATTGAACACGGACGCACACCTTGTGCCTTCGGTGAAGGTAGAGACTTCGCCTATGGCGCGTTAGCTATGGGTGCAACAGCAGAACAAGCTGTAGAAGCAGCGAACAAACACTCAGTCCACTGTGGGTTGGGTGTTAAACTATACACACTAGGAGATAATTATGTCAGAGAAGAGAGTACGTATACCATCTAGGAAAGAAGCCGCAGAAGGACAAGCTGTTAAGTTTGACCAAGATAAAATACCGTACGAACTGCTAGCCCCTGAGTTCCTTGAGGGTACAGCTACCATACTTAAGTTCGGCGCAGAGAAATATGGCGCACGTAATTGGGAGGAGGGCATGCACTGGTCACGCCCCTTCGGTGCATTGATGCGTCATATGTGGGCTTGGTGGCGTGGTGAGAAGTTTGACGCTGAGAGTTCCCGACCCCACCTATGGCATGCCGCATGCTGTATCATGTTCCTGATCGCCTATGAAGGACGCAACATTGGGGAGGATGATCGTGCCGGATAGCATGAGCGCAAGGATGAAGAACGCTATGGCTCTGGCTGATAAGTGCTGGGGTAAAGCGAAAGCGACAGAGCCTAGGTTCGTCGCGGGGTACCTCCTTGTTGTAGAACAACTTCTGCTATCCAAGCCCGTGGTTAACGGTGATGAGTTCCGTAAAGCATGTGAAGATCAGGGGCTACGCCGCCCCTCTAGTCTGCACCCTAATGTCTGGGTGTCTGGCCCCAATGCGGTGTCCCGCATAGGCTGGATGACCAAGATAGGCAAGACGATCCCTAAAGAAACGCACAATCATATGCCGCTGGTAACGCAATGGCGCAGCAACTTATACAAACAGGAGCAACCAAAGCCGATGGATATAGTAACGCTAGACTTTGAGACCTATTACTCTAAGGACTATGGCCTTGGTAAGATGACCACTGAAGAGTACGTCAGGCATGATAAGTTTGAGGTGATTGGTGTGTCAATCAAGGTTAATGATGGCCCTACTGATTGGTTCAGCGGTACAATGGAGGGTACACGTACGTTCCTCAACTCGTTGGACTACAGCAACAAGGCTATTCTCTGCCACAACACAGCGTTTGATGGGCTTATCCTATCAGAACACTTCGGTATCAAGCCCAAGTTCTGGTTCGATACCATGTCGATGGCTAAGCCTACGCACAGTGTCACAGTAGGTGGGAGCTTAAAGAACTTAGTGCTTGACTTTGGCCTAGGTGAGAAAGGGACTGAGGTTGTTGATGCACTAGGTAAGAGGCGCAAGGACTTCACGCCCACTGATCTAACCCAGTATGGTGACTACTGTATTAACGATACGGAACTAACGTACAAGTTGTTCAAGGAACTAAGGAAAGGTTTTCCTGTCAGCGAACTCATGGTCATTGACCAGACCATACGTATGTATACCGAGTCTGTGATTGAGTTAGATCGGTTCAAGTTAGAAGCCCACCTCAAGGCGGAGCAAGATCGTAAGCTAACACTCCTCAACAAGTTGGGGGGTGGTGACCCAGAGGCTGCAAAGAAAGCACTTAACAGTAATATACAGTTCGCTGCACTGCTAGCTGCCCTAGGTGCTGACGTACCTATGAAGACCAGTCTTACTACTGGCAAAGAAACATTTGCATTTGCTAAGACCGACCAAGGGATGAAGGACTTACTTAATCATAGCAGCCCCTCGATTAGGGCTGTTGTAGACGTTAGACTTGGCACCAAGTCTACCATAGAGGAGACAAGGACGCAACGATTAATCGAGGTATCTAAGCGTGGGCCTCTGCCTATCATGCTTAAGTACTACGGCGCACACACTGGGCGGTTCAGCGGAGGCGACAAACTAAACCTACAGAACCTGCCTGCTCGCGGGAACAACGTCATACGTACTGCAATATGTTCTCCTGAAGGACATAAGCTAATCGCTTGCGACTCAAGCCAGATAGAGGCACGTATGCTGGCACATGTTGCAGGACAGCATGATCTAGTCGAGGCGTTCAACCGTGGTGAAGATGTGTACAAACAATTCGCTGCCCGTGTGTACAACATAGCCGAGTCGGAGATTACTAAAGAGCAACGGTTCGTTGGTAAGACTTGTATACTAGGGTTAGGCTATGGCATGGGCCATGTAAAATTCCGTGACACTATCAAGTTACAGACCAACAATGACATAGGTGAGGAAGAAGCTAAGCGTATAGTTTACCTATACCGAGACACATACCCCATGATTAAAGCATTGTGGACGCGGTGCGACACACTGTTAAAGGATATGGTTAGCGGTCAGTCTGGTGTGGTTGGTAACTTTATAGGCTATAGCCCTGACGGAATAGTTCTCCCTAATACAATGGTGCTACGCTATACTGCGCTACGTGCAAGAGATAATAGGTTTGAATATATAGCTGACGCACGTACGTTCCGTAAGTTTATAAGCAAAGAACATAGTGATATAGCGTGGACTAATATATATGGTGGTAAAGTTACTGAGAATATTATCCAAGCACTGGCACGTATTGTTATTACAGATCAGATGACTGCTGTCGGCCAGCACTACCATGTTGTCTTCCAAGTGCATGATGAGATCATAGTCAACGTGTCGTCCGGTGAAGCACAAACAGCACAACAAGTTGTAGAGAAGATAATGAGTACCCCACCAGCGTGGGCAACAACACTACCAGTGGCTTGCGAGTCTGCCATTGGTGATAACTACGGAGAATGTAAGTGACTAAGCCCCTAGCGCACAGCTACTCAGCCCTTAAGCAGTATGACAACTGCCCCCGCCAGTACCATATGCAGCGTATCACCAAGGAGGTGAAGGCTTCCTTCGGTGAGGCCAGCATCTATGGTAACCGTATACATGAACAGCTTGAGCTACGCCTTAAGGAAGGCACACCCTTGCCGGAAGAGAGTGCGAAGTATGAGGCACTGGCCGTTGCGTTTGCGTCACTCCCCGGACAACTTGTTGCAGAGCAAGAGTTCACCCTTAACAAAGAGCTCAAGGCAACAGGCTGGTGGGATGCTGATGCATGGCTCCGCGCTAAGCTGGACATCCTAGTTATCAATGGCACTGAGGCAGTGGTCGGTGACTGGAAAACAGGTAAGCATAGGCCCGACTTCTTCCAGATGGAACTGTTCGCCATCCTTGTGTTCAAGTTATACCCAGCCGTACAGCGTGTGAAGTCCTCGCTTATATGGCTTAAGGATATGAAGATAGACACTGAGACTTACACAAGGGAGGATACTCCTAAGCTATGGGAGAAGTTCATGGGTAAGGTTACTCGTATTGAACAGTCTCTTGCTAAAGATCAGTGGCCCCCTAAGCCCAGTGGCCTATGCCCGTGGTGTCCAGCAAAAGATTTATGTGAGTTCGGATGATGTGGATTTTATTTGAGCTATTCGAGCTACGCATTATACCAGAGCAGGGGGAGTACGGATTTACCCTATGCCAATTCATAACTAAGCTTGAGACATACACACTCCTGTCCATCATGTTTGACAATGGAGACTGGTATGTAGATGGTGGGTTCTTTTTACGCTGGTCTAGTCATCTAGGGTGGAGACCCCCCTTTTAAATAAAACTTGACACTGATGTAAGGTAAGACTATAACTATGGGTATCACACCAGAAGGTAAGGTTAAGAAGAAGTTAGAGAAAATGCTGAAGAGTAAGCGGGGAGTGTGGTCTTTCCCTCCCCAAGCTGGACCCTTCGGATCGGCTGGTATCCCTGACAGAATAGCCTGTGTAAATGGGCATCTGTTAGGGATCGAAGCTAAGGCTGACTATAGTAAAAAGCCCACTCCCCTACAGAAGAAGTGTATGGGTGACATAGAACGTGCGGGTGGTAAATGCTTTGTTGTATACGATGACGCCACTATTAAGAAAGTAGAGGACTGGATAGATGCTTGTAGTTGAGGAAGCCAAGGCAATAGCTTTGAAACTTAACAACCCACAACGTGTTCTGGAGTGCATACCAACAGCGCACATCATGCCTAAGTATGATAACTTAGTGGTGCTACCCCATAAGCCAGAGGAAGTACGGGTTCTCCGTAACCTAGGTATCAAAGCCCCAGCCCCCATCATGCACTACTATGATTGGGTAGGAGACTTTACACCCTATGCACACCAGAAAAGCACCGCCGCCTTCCTTACCATGAACAAGAAAGCACTGGTACTTAATGAGATCGGCACTGGCAAAACCCAGTCTGCTTTATGGGCTGCGGATTACATGATGAACATGGGTGTCATTAACAAAGTACTTATTATATCTCCACTATCCACACTAGAACGTGTATGGGGTGACGCAATCTTTAAGGGTATGTTGCATAGGCGACACGTTGTCTTACATGGCACAGCTAAAAGGCGTAGGAAACTACTGGCTACAGACGTTGACTTCTATATCGTTAACCATGATGGCTTCTCTATTATCTCTGATGAAGCGATAGGTATGTTTGACTTAGTTATCATTGACGAGGCGGCTGTCTATCGCACACCTAACACAACACGTTTCAGACTATTTAGTAAGTGGATGACCTCTAACCCTGACGTTAGGTTATGGCTTATGACTGGCACACCTACACCTAACAACCCTACTGACGCATGGTCTCTTGCTAAGTTAGTTGATAGTCCTTATGCACCACGTACATATGGTGGCTTCCGAGATCAAGTGATGGAGAAGTTCGGGCGGTGGTCATACCAACCAAAGGCTGGCGCACTTGACACAGTGAAACATGTTCTACAACCAGCGGTTAGGTACACCCGTGATGAGTGTTTTGACTTACCCCCTACTGTGTTTCAAACGCGAGAGGTTAAGCTAACAGCAGAACAGCAGATGCACTATGACAGGATGATGAAAGCGTTTATCACTGATGTTGTTGGTGGGGAACAGATCACCGCAGTTAACGAGGCTGTAAAGTTGCAGAAGTTAGTTCAGATAGCTTGCGGCGTGGCCTATAATGACGCTGGTGAGAACGTTGAGCTTGACTGTAAGCCTAGGGTTCGTGCGGTGTTGGACACCATAGAAGAAGTTGGAGGTAAAGTTATTGTATTTGTCCCCTTGACAGGAACTTTACATATGTTAGAAAAGGAACTATCGAAACATTACACAGTCGGTGTGGTCAACGGGGCAGTTAGTAGTAAGAAACGTAACGTTATCTTCCAGAACTTTCAAGAGCGTGTTGACCCTAAGATTATCCTAGCCCACCCTGCCACTATGGCACACGGGCTTACATTAACAGCGGCCTCATCCATCATTTGGTATGGCCCGATAACAAGTAACGAACAGTATGTACAAGCCAACGGACGTATAGAGAGAATTGGTAAGCGACATACTTCTAACGTGGTCCATATAGAAGCCACGAAACTAGAGCGTAAAATGTATAAACGCCTTGAGAATAAGCAACGGCTACAAGGGCTGTTGCTAGACCTGATACAACAAGAACAAGAGGAGTAAAATATGTCAGAAGAATTAACTGTCGATGCTGTCATTGATACGTACATTAAGTTGAGGGCGCAGAAAGAAGTGGTCGAGGCTGACGTTAAGGATCGGCTAGCTGGCATCAAAGAGAAGATGCTTAAGCTAGAGGCTTGGATACAGGCTAAGTCTGAGGAGACAGGTGTTAAGTCTTTCAAGACTGATGCAGGTACAGCGTTTATGTCCACCAGTGACTTCGCTAGCGTTGGAGACTGGGATGTAGTGCTTGACTTCATCAAGACCAACGATGCCTACGACATGCTGAACAAGGCTGTCAATAAGAAGGCAGTGCGTGAGTACCTAGATATTAACGGGGCGGTCCCCAGTGGTGTAAATTTTGGCACTAAGATCAGTGTCAACGTACGCCGCCCAGCCAAGACGGCTTAGGGATATGGAGCCTGTTATGAAAGTGTTTGCTATAGAGAATGGTTTTCTGTTGCAACACTGCCAAGCCGAAGGCGTTGTGTTAACTACAACATACGCTAAAGATGCCGTGGGTATTGCTGAAGAGATCATAGCACAGCAGGCCCGTATAAAGCTGGATATCCCAGCACAACAAGAGATGTTCACCCCGGCTCAGATGGGCCACAAACTTAAGGAAACTAATGATGAGTAATAATATTGTACCGTTCGACACCCCACTACCCGCACACCTGTCATCCCGTACGTCTGTGTTATCAGACCACATTGCTGGTGGACTAGGCGGTGGCCCTAGCTTCCCTCGTATCTCCATCAAAGGATCACGGTTCCGTATCGTAGATGGCGGCGCAGAGACTGTGCTTCCTGACGTACAACTTGCTGTGTCCATCGTCTGGTCTAACTCTAATCTGTCTAAGTCTTTCTACGCTGAAGCATGGAACCCTGATGCAGAAGCCTCCGCACCTGACTGTGCTAGCCTAGGCGGTGTCCGTCCCGATGCGGATAGTAAGCAACCACAGAACGACCTATGTTCATCCTGTCCCCAGAACGCATGGGGTAGTAAGAAGACTCCTCAAGGCGTGGACATCAAGGCATGTGCTGATAAAAAGAGATTGGCTATTGTAGCTGTAGATGATCCAGAGGGTCCGATGTATCTACTAGAAGTAACGGCGGGTGCGCTGAAAGGTCTTAACGCATACCACCGTAAGCTGCGGATGCATGGTATTATTCCCGACATCGCTAAGACTATCATCTCCTTCGACACGGAAGCATCCTACCCTAAGTTAAAGTTTGACTACGGCGGGGTACTAGATGACGCCACTCAGGCTATAGTAGATACGCTACTTGGTAGCCCATTGGCTAAAGAGATTACAGGTGAGGACGCTCCTTCGATTGCCATCGCAACTACCCCTGTGCCTTCTGTTGCAGCACCGGTAGCTGTACCGACGCCTGTAGTAGAACCTGTTGCACAGCCTGCACCTACCGATGACGCACCTGCACCTGTAGCAACATTTGGTAAGCCTGCTGCACCTGCACCTGCACCTGCACCTGCACCTGCACCTGCACCTGCACCTGCACCTGCACCTGCACCTGCTGCTGTGGAACCTGTTGCTGTTGCAGAAGAGCCTGTTGCTGCACCTGTCGCTGACGCTGGCACTGCTGGCCTTGCCGATGAGATCACTGCACTGATGGCCCAAGTGGAGGCAGATGATGCCTAATACAGAGGAAGCAAAGCCCATTGACTTCAGTGGTGTTGAGGCTCTTCGGAAACATATGCTACTAAATGCATCTCAGATGTCTAAATTTCTTGGGGTGTCTCGGGTGACATATGGAGGCTGGATTAAAGGTAAGCCTATCCGTAAGGGAAACAATCTCATGGTACGCGCAGCACTTAAGAAACTGTTCGTACTGGTAGCCGATGATGCCAACCCGTGGCCTGCGCCAGAGGTAATTGCTATGGCTCCAGCGCAACGTTTCAATACGTTACTTGAGTTAACAAAAGAAGAAGAGTAACATCTGTTTTCGAGGGGGGCTTCGGCCTCCCTCAAAACATGTATAGGGAAATATGTCAATGGATACGCTAGGATTTCTTAAGCGTGTCCTCCCCGCCGAAGGATTCTACTGTGCGACTGTAATAAATGATAACTCTGCCCCACAGCAAGCGTTCTTTGGTTCCGTGGAGGAACTCGCAACTAACTGCCGCCGCTATGACCAAGCTGGCAACAACACATATTATGCAACATCAACATTCAACACCCGCTTTAATCGAACACAAGTAAACTCTAAGCTAGTCAAGACTTTGTTTATTGATATTGATTGTGGCCCTGATAAGGTAGATCAAATCGATAAGAATGGCGATCCGATACCAGACAAGGGTTACCTTAGCCAAGCTCTAGGTCTACAAGCTCTACTAGATTTTATCAACGTCACTAAGCTACCGTGGCCTATGATCGTATCATCTGGGCGGGGGCTTCATGTGTACTGGGTGTTGAGTGAAGCTCTACCTAAGAACGAGTGGCAACCTTTAGCCAATGCGTTAAAGGCTACGTTTAAAGTGAATAAGTTTCTGTTTGACCCTGCGGTTACAGCAGACAGCGCAAGGGTGTTGCGCCCTATCGGCACTCACAATCCCAAGAATGGTAAGGAAGTTAAACTCCTACGGGATGCCCCGGACTACGACAAGCAGACACTCCAGAACATCTTGGGGAGTGCAACCCCTACGCTAGTGACAGATTCGGGCATAAACGTACCGAGTATGGTGCTGCCCACCTCCGCACTGAGCGCAGCATTAGAGATCAAGCAAGATTTTGAGCCGTCAAACCCCGACACTATATATAACAGTTGCCAGCAAGTACGATGGGCAGTGGACAACCAAGACAAAGTACCAGAGCCTATGTGGTATAGCCTGATCGGGATCGCCGCGCACTGCCAGAACCCCGAGGACACAGCTAAAAACTGGAGTATGGACCACCCCGACTACACTGAGACCGATACACTTAACAAGCTACGCCAGTGGCAAGCGCGTACAACAGGCCCAACCACCTGCAACAAGTTTGAGGATGACAAACCAAAGGGCTGTGACAAATGTCCATTGAAGGGAAACATTACCTCCCCGGCTATGTGCGGTAGGGTGTACAAAGAAACTAAGATGGCGGCAGATGCCCCTGATGATATCGCCCACAAGATCAGTCCCCCTAAACCGTTCAAGGTATCTGGTGATATTATAGTACAATCAATAGACGGCACAGAGGTGGAGATTTCTCCTTTCCTTATATACCCGGTAGGCTATGGTCGTGACGATAGCTTAGGGTATGAGACTGTACGATTTAAATGGAAGAGGCCACATGAAGGGTGGCAAGACTTAGTATTTAGGCAAGCACATCTCAACTCTAAGAGCCGAGAGTTCCCCACTGTTATTGCAGATCAGGGGATAGTTCTTAAGACTGAGAAGCAGACACAAGGATTCCAATACATGTTACGCGGATACATGGACGAACTACGCAAGACACAATCAATGTCTAACATCCACGGGGTCATGGGGTGGAAAGATAACTTCAGCCAATTTGTTATTGGTGAACGTCTGTATAAACGGGGTGATGATGGTGCCGTAACCGTAGAAGATATATCTCTATCCTCCGCTGCTTCTAATATGGGTAGCAAGATGTACAGCATGGCTGGCTCTGCGGATACATGGACGAACGCCACCAACGTGTTGCAGACAGCCAACCTACCGCACCATATCTTTGCACTTAATAACTCTTTAGCTGCGCCACTGTGGGCATTCACTGGTCTCAAGGGTGTGACCGTCTCACTGTTCGGACCTTCGGGTAGCGGTAAATCTATTGCTCAGTTGTTTATGCAGAGCGTATGGGGTAACCCAGACAAGCTACACTTTGCAGCTAAGTTCACGCACAATGCGTTGTTCAATAGGCTGGGTACATATTGTAATTTGCCTATGACTATAGACGAGGCTACCATGATGGAGGACGTTGGCTCCTTCTGTTATTGGGTTACACAAGGCAGGGATAAGGCACGGCTTACACGCACTGCTAGTGAGCGGGATGCTAAAGAGTGGGCAACAAGTGTCACGGTATCCACCAACATATCTTTTGCTTCCAAGATGGCGGCATCAGGTATAGAAACTAGCGCACAGATGGCACGACTACTAGAGATAGAGATGCCAACCCATAAACTATTTAGAGGAACTAGTGACGCAGGCCGCAAGTTCTCCGAGTTCCTATCAGATAACCACGGGGTCATTGGCGACCTGTTGATGAAAGAGTACCTTCGTCTAGGTAAGACTGAGTTGAAGAGGCGTATTGCTGAGGCTACCCTTAAGTTCGCAGACCTATATGGATTTAGGTTTGCCGGTGTTGAGCGCTTCTGGGAGGCGGCACTCGTACTACAACATGTTGCCTGCACGATAGCCACAGAGATTGGGGTTATATCCTATGACTTTACTATTGGTATCCGGTTAGTTGTTGACCAGATTGAGGGGCTTCGCACAAAGGCAGACGAGAGTCGTATTACTGGGTTTGATATTATTAAAGAGTACCTAAACGAGACCGCCGCTGACATCCTAACCGTCATGCACACAACCAGTGGTAACGTCCCTGCAACCCACGACATTAATCGTGAGCCACGGGGTGAGATCAAAGCACGATTTGATGTGTACCGTAGTGGACCAATGGATAAGTTCGACAGGGGTACAGTGATGCTAGTGCGTAAGAAGTTTAAAGAGTACGTGGCTAGCCGTGGGTATGACTACAACGCGTTGTGCCGTGAAGTTGGTGAAGTAGGCGCAGATGCTACGCCGCATACAAAGAAGGTGTCCATAAGTAAGGATACTAATCTTAAGGCAGGGCAGCACTACGTGCTAGGTATCAACCTCAACAACATGGAGATGGTAGGCTTCCTTGACATTGCACAACAAGGTGCAGAGAATATGACGTTGGGCCAGCTAGGAGTAATTACTTAGCGTTGGTTAACGCGGTCAAGGTTGTCAGGAAGATTGCCTTTTGTATCTAACCCATACGCAAGCATTAGGTCTTTCTGCATAGCCCGCACTGACTTAGGTGCTGACTTTAATAAGCGACCTGTTGCAGTACGTTCGGCTTCTTTAGTGGAACGGTTTGCAGAATCTGTGAAGTTACGAATATAGAATGGTGACTCCTTACCAGCATCTCGGTTCCACTCTCTAACTTCTTGTCTAACAAGACGGCGCTCTTTTGCTGTGTCAGATTTGCGGTATCGTGCAACAAAACCTTCTTTGATAACCCTACTGTAATCTCTAGCACGTTGGGTCATACGGTTAATATCGTACTGGGTAGTAGCTGCAGATGGGTAGAACCCTAACATACGAGTTACCATATCAAACGGACCAAAATCTTTAGCTACCACCTGCCCACGTTTATTAGTAATAGTACCATCAGACATAAATATAAAGCTCTCGGCTATAGCCTTAAGACCAGATGAACCTAAACCTGTACGAGCTATATCTTCAAAGCTGGTTACATCAGGCTTTAGGCCAACAGTCTCAGCGGCATAGTTTGTTATTAACGCAGTACCACCTACTATACCCTGCATGGCTGATACTATAGGACCAGCAATATCTGCAAGTTCCCTACCAGTATCAGAGCCAGCAAGGAAAAAAGTAGTACCCGGCAACAAGTTACCGTGGCCTAGACGGTTAGATACTGTTGCGCCTAGCAAGTAATCTCCAAGACCACGCATTAAAATACGAGACGAACCGGGGATCATAGCCTCCGATATTTCTGAAACATAAGCCTCAACCCCTTTAGATTTGATTCCAAACTTCTGCATTAATGTGTCCACCAAATCCATAAAGTCTTCAGCAAATGGTATACCTTTTACACCACTCATCAAAACAAGAAGCCCAAGCATAATCAGACGTTCCCTAGTACCAAGGTTACGCATCAGTTGAACTGTAATAACCACAAACTGCTTATACATATATAGGTACTGAGCAACATTACCACGGGCAAGGTGAGGGCGGTTGTACTGTGCGTAGTTACCTTGGGATGCGTTAACCGCAGTAATTGATCGAGCGTATACGTGCTTTGCCGCATCTGTTTTACCTGTAGCAAAGTCACTTTCCTTTGCCCCAGCTTTTAGCTGTCGTTCTTTTTCCAGACGATAGGAAGCTAGTGCCGTAACGCGTCGGTTATACTGTTCAGTCTTAGAGAATAACTTCATCCATGTTTCAGTCATTCTTGCTAGTTGATTGGATTGTTTACCTGTACGTGACGTACCAACCAGAGCGTTAAACATATTAGGTGTTAGCACACCCTTTTCTGTTAGCGACTGTAGGAACTGTAGCTCATCCCTTGTCATATTGTAGACACGCTCACCTTCTTTCCACACTTTAGGATTTTCTTTAGTGCCGTTAAGTAACACATCAAGTTTGGCCGCAGTACCAGTTACGTCGTCCATCTTGAGAACAGCTTTGATAAGAGACATATCACTGCCTGCTCTGTAGATAGCTGCCGCTGCTGCACTGGGACCAAAGCCACCACCATATCCGGTCTTGTTGTTTATTGTAGATAGGTATGGTATGGCGTGACTACCTAACGAAGTTAAGTTAATAAGGGCTGGAGCTATTGCGCCACCTAATTGCATAGCAGCAGTGACTGTGGCAAATTTACCAAACATCTTACCAAATTTTTCTTCACCAGTAGCTTCAGCAATGTTAGCCGTGTTGTTGTAAAACTCTACTAATTTATTAGCGTCCTCTTTATATTGTCCTGATTTACCTTTTCCATCTACTTTACTTTCGCTAAGGTCTCTATTTAAAATAGTTATATTCCGTTTATCAGAAGACTCTATGTATGAATGTTGGTATGATGTCATATCCATAAAGGCAAGGTCTGACTTTGCTTCGTTATAACCTTTACGGCTTTTATCAGCCGCGTCTCTGTAAGCATTTTGCCTTCGCTCAAGCTCTCTTAGATTACCATCCCATAGATTAAGTTCCGCAGTTTTATCTGCAACAACACGAGAAACTTGGTGCTTGAACCGGTTTTTACCTGCTATGTGTGTTTGTGTCTCAAGATGTTCTGCTATACCACGCATCATATCCTGTTCCCAACCGGGGGTTTGGCTAAACTCCATCCGTTTACGTGCAACAGAATGTTGGTTGGTCATCATTTTTATTAGGTTATCGCGGTCTTTTTGTTTTAAAGAAATACCAGCGCGTAATAATGTGTTGGCTACATCATCATAGTTTACGCCATTAGCAAGAGTAGAAGTTGAACTGGCAGTGCTACTTTCAGCACGGAATACAATATTATTTACGGTGTCCGGATTAAGAGTACCGTCTTCATTTGCTTTTTGTTTACCACCGTCTACCCTTATTGTAGTTTCGCTTGCATCATAAGTATTAAACTCTTCATTTAACGCATCACGTATTTGATTAGCTTCTTGTTTGCTCTCAGTACGCGTGTAATACAGCATTGACTTAACGCTTTCGTCAAGGTCAACAGGTACCTCTTTACCGCCTACTATTCTATAAGCCTGAACACGAACTTGAAATTTTCCCTTGCGAACAAATGGTACATACGAAGTAAGCATTTCGTTTATAGCTTTGTACTCAGCGTTAATTAATTGTGAGTTTGAAATTTCTAAATCTTGAATTGTTCTGCGAGCATCCAGTTCTCTTCGCTCACTTAATTGAGCTTTGTTAAGAACTTTTAGTTTTTCTACTAATTCAGAAAAATCTTGTGGAAAATCTTTATCTTTACGGAACGCTTCAAGACCAGCGTCGTTAGGGTCAGAAGACCCGTTGATCCAGTCATTTAATTTACGGTCTCCGTTCTTACTATCCATAACGCGCATAGCTTGGTATATAAATACTCTAGCTGCCTCAACAGACTCAGGATTCCACTCAAACTTGTTGCCTTTTATTACAGGCTTAGCCTGATACAATTTACTGTGGGTGGCAGATAGCTCATGCAGTATACGACCTTGCTCTGGAGTTAATTTATTTATTCTTACAATGTCGTCTATCTCTATTTTCTGAGAGCCAAGCATACCTATAACTTTATCTTCGTAAACCATTATAGAAGCTTCGTTTATAGCATTACGTTGCTCAGTGTATAATCTCCATACCCGGTCATTAATCTTAAAATCAGGCTTATATATTCTGGGGTCTCCTTTAATTATATTACCTGCATCATCTTTCTTTAGGGTTCTAAGACCAGCTTCAAACTGTTTACGGGTAACGCTACCGGCATCTATAACTTTTTTAATAACCTCTTCATTGCGGGTTACTGCACCTTCTGGGCTAATATTTAACAGGCTACCTTGTTCCCGTATAAGTGCCTCAGAGCTTTCTTCATAGCGAAATAAACGTGCCTCCTGTAGCAACTTGTTAGCTTGGTCACGCTCAAATTTTTGAGGGGGTGGCCCATTCTGCCAATCATTCTCGTTTTCTTTTGTAACCTTTTTTCTAGTACCAGTAAGGATACGTGATACAGGATCGTAACGATGAGAAAAGTTAGTCTTATCATTTAGAATAGTTTGTAGCCGTTTGACATGCTCAGACTGGTTTTCAAAAATTTTATATAGTTCTTGCAGACCACGGTTGCGAGTAGCTTTCTGGTCTAATGTTTGTAGTATTTCTGCGAACCGTCCAAAATTGGTAGCGAAGTTGCTGGTAGTTGCAGAAAGTTTTCTAATGTTTGTTTCGATACCTTCAGCAGATGTCATATCTCCTGCAATATCTGTTAGGGTAGACCATAGCCCTTCACTACTAACCTGACCGGATAAAATTTTATGGGAGAACGCTGAGCTAGCTAGGTTGTCTGATGAACGTCCCTCAACGTAACGGTCCTGTATGTCCATTAGGTCAGAGTATATACCGTTTGCAGAGACATCACCTGTTGTTCCATTGCGTAGCATACGCCGAGACTGGTTAACATAATAGCGGGCCATATCGTCAGAGAACTTAACTCCAAGTTTATTAAGGAACGTCTTAATAGCGTTCCACACTCTCATAATAGTTTGAGATTCAACGACCCCTGCAAGATCAGCCACAGCTTCTTCTACAGCTTCAGTCTTATTCATATTATATACTGACATACGACGGATAGCTTCTGCACGAATACGAGGATCAGTATCGTATATACCATCCATCAACGTTTTTAGTTTAGCCTTTGGCATAATAGATGCTAGACCAAAGTGCCCAATAATTTCATGGCCTAGAACAAATGCAAGGTGCTGTTTATTCTTAATGTTATTACGGAAGATAACTACAGTGTTGCCAAAAGAATGACCTGCTGTATTCTCGTTAATAATATTTTTATTGTCAGGACGAGAAGCTACGGCCTCTCTATATTGCTTTGCATATTTTTTCTTGAACTCTGCAAGATCAGCAACATTCATAACAAGCGGGGACACTTTTTTGTTTAGCCCTTTAACCACTTTTCTTATATAAGCCCGTTGAGAGTTAGTAGGCATAGGCTGAGTAATAGGTCTTCCTGTTTCTATATTAGAGTTACGACCTTCAACAGGACGAGTGTCAGCTATATCTAGCTTTGCCTGTGTAGACTGCTCAGCAGAAGTTGGACGCTTTAGCTTACCATTCTCAATAGTAGCTGTATTATTAGGGAACCAATCACTAAGTGGCGCACCTTCAACTACAAAGCTAAGGTCTGCACCGTCTGCAATTAAACTGGAAACTCTATTAATAAAAGCATTTACTATATTAGGACTGCCTTGTTGCGCCCTAGTGTTAGTAACCATCGCAGCTAGCTCACTAGTAGTTTCTGCAACTACACCACTTCTTTTACTTAACTCTTTTACTTCAGCAACAATGTCTTCAATAGTAGCATCAGGCCCAAGTTTACTATCTGTTATATTGTTAATACGGTCACTAGGTTTAGTGGGGGTACCATCCAGTACGAGCAAAGTATCTAGGAACCAACCCATATCTAAGGCAATGCGCACCCAGTCTCGTTCTACCCCTGCAACCCCGTCTTTTGTAGTAGTAAATGTTTTCCCTAACGTACTGCCGGAAACAAGATATTCTCCAGCTAAATCTAAGAAAACTTCTCTCGAGATAGCAAGATGGTCTGGTGAATCCCATAATATACCTAAGCCTTCAGGCTCGTTAATCAAAGCAGCCATCTCGTTCCACCATACTTTTTTATTACCAGTAGGTGGGTCAAACAATACATCCTTCATTAGGATGCGGGCGCCTTTTTCAAAATCAAATTCTTCTGTGCGGCCAGCGGCTGTTGCCATAAGCTCTTTAGCTAACTCTAACCGCTCTGCGCCTCCCAATGTGTCAGGGTCTTGGTTAAGATTTATCGTGGGCTGAGATGATTCTGGCTGCGTTTCCGTAGGTATTAAACGTATTTGGCGTTGTGTTGGGTCCGTCAAACTAAGTCTAAACTCTGCTCCGCCGGGAGCTATTGCTCCTTCAGGAAAATTCTGCCACTCATCAGTAGCCTCAAAAATTATATCAGCGGGTTGTTGTT
>Ga0307488_10000309_pt1 | contig 39004 bp, 37 predicted proteins | sample SB02metaG_FD_202248 | JGI IMG/M metagenome (GOLD analysis project Ga0307488, IMG submission 202248) | Sea-ice brine microbial communities from Beaufort Sea near Barrow, Alaska, United States - SB 0.2 | ecosystem: Environmental > Aquatic > Marine > Coastal | place: USA: Alaska | collected... | reverse complement strand
TACCGTCAGGGTGCTTATGGGTAGCGCCTTTGTGCATCTTTCCATCGCGGAAGTAATGATTAACACCTTTAGCCATTGTCTATTCTCGATTTTCTCGGTTATCGCGGGCAGCTTCTGCTGCGGTACGCTCGTTCTCTATCCGTATTTTTGCAGCGTCCATCATTGCCTTGGCTTCACCTAAGTCGTTCTTTGCCTGCGCTTGGTCGTTCTGCGAGGCTATGCGGCTTGCTTCAAGGGACGCGGTAGTTGTAGCTTTCTGTGTATCTAGCTGTAGGCGGGCCGCATCGAGTTGTGCATCCGCTTGGTCTTTCTGGGCTTTCCGCTGCTGTTCAGCCTGTTTGATTTGCAGTTCCGCTTGTTGCATTTGAATGATTGGGTCTTCCTGCTTCTGCTGCGCTGCCGCTTGAGCTGCTTGGGCCTGCTTCTCTTGTGTGAGTTGCTGCCCTGCTTCAGCCAATAGTGGAGCCAGTTGTGCTTCAAACTCTTCAGGTAGCTCTTCATTCGGTGCAGGTAGGGGTACTCCTAACTTAGCTATCATCTGGTTGCGATAATCAAACCCCATGTGCTCAGCAATGTGTGCGGTGAGAGCACCCATGATTTGTTGTGCTGCTGGGTTCTGACCTATAAACGCAGCCATCTGCGGGTCTTGCATAAACGCTTGGTGGGTAGAAATATGTGCCGCATGGTCTTGATATATAAAGGCTTTTATCGGTTTGCCTACTAAGGCGTTCATATTCTCACTAACCGGATCGGCTGGCTTCATATCGTCCGTAGTGGGGACAAGTTTGTCTGCGTTACGAATACCTAACACCTCGATCATCTGGCGATGAAGCTGGGGTAAGTCGTAGATTTGAGGGGCGGCCTGCGCCATTTGCATAACAGTTTGATACTGCACAACGCGCTGTGCCATCGTACTGCTATTAGGATCACTGACGGGAATTACTTCCACCGTGGCATAGTCGGCTTGTCTAGCTCTAGGTTCGCCACGGTCAGGCACATACATATAGTCTATCGGGGCATACTCAGCAATGATCTTACGTAGGAGTTTAAATTCCTGTTTCATCGCGTAATGGACACGGGATTGCACCGCAGCCATAGGCTTGAGAGTACGCTCTAACAGCGCGAGAGTGGTTCCAACAGGCGCATTTGCGCTCATGTCAGAGATATTCATGTCGGATATAGCCCCTAAACGGCGGCCTTCCTCAGTAATCTTGTTTAATAGTGCTAATAGCGTCTGGCTAGGCTCTTTATAGGGCAGTGGCAGGATATTGTCCCGTATTGACCCACTAGGCACGTCCACATCACGGAATTCACCCGGTCCGATGGGCGTATCGTCGCCCTTAACCCGCAATCCACGAGACTTTAAGCCGCCGGGTAGGTTAGATAGCGTACCTGCGTCAACTAACTGGCGAATTAGAGACGTTCCCGCCTTAGCGTAGCCCCCAATAATGTGAATTAAACCAAGACCATAGAAGCCAAACCCCGGAACGTAGACGTAATGCACGAAATGTTGACGTTTTAGCGTCAATTCATCGTCAGGGTTCCAGTTACGGCGAATACTTAACACTGTATTAGTGCCACGTTCTATCGTAACCACGTAAGGTTGCGCGATTTCTAGCCCATCTTCGGCTTCTTCGCCCAAACCGTCAATAATCAGGTCAGCATGTATCTCGTACAAACAGTAACGGTCGTCGTCACTAAGAGAAAACCCACCTTCTTCGGCCTTTTTCTCCTCAATATCGCTGTGATATGGCTCGGGATCGCCCAGATCAGTGTCCAGATAGAACCCTACAGCCTGTAATTTAACTAAATCGTTCTTAGTTTTACGCATAACGTGCGTAACACGCTCGGCTTGTTCTATATTAGACGCACCATAAGGGACAATTACGTCCTCAGCAGGGATGTATATAGACACTTGACGGCCTAAATTAGGGTCGTAATACACCTTTTTGAACGCAGAACCGGCTAATCCTAGGCTGTATAGCATCCTTTCATGTTCAGGACGGTACTCAGTCATAACTTCAGTCAGCTCGTAATTCATGTCAGTTTTAACACGAAGGGCTGCATCTTCCTTCTCGCGGGTGATTTCCCCGAGAATCTTAGTCTTAACCGGCCCTGCCGCAGGAAACGTCTCACTCATGGCTTCAGCTTGGAACCGAATAGCCGCTTCGGCCAAAACTGTGCTGTAAACGCCACACGCGTCTTCCCACGGACTAGAACGCTGCTCCATTTTAAGACCGACAGTTTCTAATCCTTTGACAAATGTATCTGCCCACTCTTTACGTGAGTTAACATCAGAATCAACTGAGCTAACAAGATCATTCGCTATCTTGGTAAGTGCTTGGTCATCTAGGTACTCAGCAAGATTGGCATCGAATGGCGCGTCGTCTACGTCTCCCGATTCTTCACCAAAAGTAATCTCAACACTGCCGTCTTCCAACACTACTTCAACGCCCTCGTCGGACATAACATCTATCGCCAGCATGGCTTCGCCTTCTTCCATGTCCTCAATGCCTTCCGGCAAGTCGTATAAACCTTTCTCAATTGCCATCTTAGTTGTCCTTAATAATATCCGCCAAGCCGTTGCTTAAAGTACCGTTCTTCTTCTGGCTCATCTGAAGGCAGGCGTATGAAACCGCCCTTCCTAAAGCGCATTAAAGCCATAGACGTAGAGTCCACGTAGTCATCGTGCTCCCCCGCTGGGAAACTTGCAACCTCGTCAATGACCGCTTCGGCCCATGACCGTCGTGGTGCCCAAACTATACCAGAAGCAAACAAGTCAGACACGGCGTTCAACCTAGTTATCTTGTCATTACCTTTTGTAGGAGTAAACTCTTGCACGGGAATACCCATCGCTCGCATCTCGTAAATGAGCGGTGACCCCGAAGCTTTCTTCTCCACAATTATAGAGTCCGGCTGCCACTCATCGTACTTCTCGATGGCAACTTTCTTTAGGGTGGGGAACTCCATACGATCCCTAAAGGCGTTAAGTAGTATAAGGTTTGGGCGTTCTACCCCATCTTCACCTTCAGCGTAGAATATCCCCCACACCGTCATGGCTGAATAGTCCGAGCGGTTAGTCTTCTCGAACGCCGTATCCCATGACATCACAATAAAACTCACTGGAGGAGGCTCATCTTCTTCCCACGTCTTCCACCACTCGCGTTTAACTATGGCTGACTGCTCTGACGTTGGCTGCTGCTGGTATTGCGCCATCCACTTAGCATTAGGAAGCTCACTTCTAAGTGCCGCTAGCTCTTCCAAAGCCCAGAACTCGGGCCACAACGCATTACCAGAAGGCATAATGGCAGGAAATTCAATGACTTCCCACTCATCCCCGCCACGTTGGGCAGAAGACTTTAATACTTTAGCGGTCAAGTCTCGTAGCGACCAGCGCGTCATAACTACCACGATAGCGCCGCCCGGCTGTAGTCTCTGCCGTGGACCTGACGTATACCACTCGTAAGTCTTGTCGTATATCTCTGGACTAGTTTCTGCCAGAGCTGCCTCTTGTTCTGAGTGTGGGTCGTCAATAATGAGAAGGTCTGCACCTTTACCCGTTACCGCTCCGCCTACACCAATAGCGAAGTAGTCCCCGCCCTTACTGGTGTTCCACCGCCCCGCTGCCTTTGAGTCACTTTGCAGATGCAGTTCAGGAAAAAGATTCTGATAAGCCTCCGTGTCTACTAAGTTACGTACTTTACGACCGAAGCCCACCGCCAGCTCTGCTGTGTGCGATGTCTGAATCACCTTCTTGTGCGGGAATTGCCCCAAAAACCAAGCCGGTAACAAATACGAAGCAAACTCACTCTTAGTATGACGAGGGGGCATATTAATAATAAGCCGCTTACACTCGCCACTAGCCACCCGCTCAAAGGCCGAAGCCATCTTACTATGGTGCTTCCCACTAATAAACACAGGCCACATCTGCTTCACAAACTCGATGAACTTAGTCTGTGCTAACTTGCGCCCTTGCAACCGCTCTAACTGCTGAAGCTCCGCTAATATCTTCTGCTGCTCAACAGAGCTAAGCATAGGTAACACTTTCGGTATATCACTGAGACTAATGTTCTCGAAGGGATCAGACATCAATATCCTCTTCCTCAATCTCTTCGTCCGTATCCTTGTACTCCCCAAGGCCTAACTCTTCATCCAACGTATCCCCAAACGGCATAGTGTCTACAACACTTGCATTCAACAGGCGTTTAACCCGCTCCTTAATTTCTTTCTCAAGCTTATCGGGGTCATCGTACTTAATAGAAATCTCACTGCGCTGAGTAAATATACCAATATCACTGTGCTTACCAAGTAACTCCAAGGCCTTAAGTTCAAAACGAGGGTCACCACAATTAGCCAGCTCCATTAGCTTGTTTGTAATAGCGGAACGCGCAGCAGACGCATCCATTGCCAGTTGCTGTCCATAAGTACGCAGGAATGCAGCAGCAGCAAAAGCAGTATTAGGTTGTTTAAGGTTGGAAGGCTTCTTGGCTTTAGCTACAGCCTGTAGCAATTCTTTCTCTCGAAGTGCGTCTTCTTCCGAAATATCTAGGGGTACACCGAGGGCATGTTGCAGTTCTACCGTATTACCGGCGACCGCCATCTCTTCCAAGAGATTGTTAGTCTTCTCTTCGGACAAATCGTAGGGGACTGGGAAGTCCTTTGTTGGCTCCACTTTCACAGTAGGCATATGTTTTCGCAGGTAATTAATACCGAATTCGCGCAAGTGTAAGTGATTAGCATAATGGGTGCAAGGTTAGTGGTGTTGCAGAATCCAGATTTTAAAAAATAATTTGCTATTTTGGTTTCTGGATTGATGCGGGGGGTGTTCCACGTGAAACAGGGGGGTGGGGTGCGAAGTAGACGGGGTATAAAAATAGGGGTGGGGGGTAAGTTATTGATTTATATAGGGTTATAAAGTTAATTTTGTGGGGGTGGGTATATAATGTGCAGGTTAGTAAGTAACAGCGGGGAGGGGCCTTTGCGGACAAAACGGGGGGTGGGGGTAGGGTACCCTCTATCGAGGCCACGTTGTTAGCGAGCGGAGCGAGTTATAAATAGTTACTGAGTTTACTCAGGCCTTAACTTCCTTTGCTTGTTAGCGAGCGAAGCGAGTTATAAATAGTTCCTGAACTTGTTCAGGCCTTAATCGAGCGAAGCGAGGAAAATCACAAAAAAATCCAGTTAACTATGGAAGCTTAACTGGATTTGTTTATTCGCTAATCAGCGTCAAGCGTTAGCGTGTCGAGGTCAACTCCCAATTCTTTCAGCCCTTTGGTTACGTTGATAAGCGCGGCTCTAATCGCGCCAGAGCGGGGATGATTCATTATGGTTTCATCATTCGCCGGATCGTTGCCTGCTTTGTAAAGCTTGCTTAACTCCTCACAGTATCGAACGTGTAAGTCTCGAACCTGTGCGCGCTCGGCTTTCTTCTTCTCGCCAGTGATTAACTCTTCGCCTATCACGCGCATTCTGGCCCATGGTGTAGAAGGGTTTGAATAATCCTGATCTTTATACCATCCAAAAACTAACTTCTTGTTCTTCTCGGTTCGGTTCGCAAGATCACCAGTGGCGCGATAAGCCACGTTGAACCAGAACATCTTGCCGTTAGCTGTCTCTTCCGGCTCGATAGCACTATTCAAGTAAGCCGCTAGCAGGCGCTCTGAAGTCTTGAACTTATTGCCTGCCTCTACGGATTGGCGAACTAACTCTTCGGGAGTTAACTTCTTGTCAACAATGTGCGCGATAAGTGTCGCTTGGTCTGCTGCGCCTAGGTCGATCTGTTCTGCTTTATGGGATGTTGCCATGGTAATTTTCCTGCCCAATCCAGTCGTGGGGCGTATTAATTTGTGACTGGCGAAGCCATTTTACCATTTTGCGATACTGTTGCACTGGAATTGTCCGACATAATGAAAACACTATGCGAATCAATAGCTTACCATTCTGCATGGTGCGCACTATCTAACATTGTTAGGTCGTGCACACCAGATCCGAAATAACTCTAATGGAATCAATGACTTACAGCCCTTTCTCGCCTGGTCACTGTTTATCATGCTTCGCATGATAGTAACTAAGGTGGTGAAAGGACTTCATGCTCCACAGCCCACAGGGTGCGCTAGCTTCGCATGGGGTTGTCCAGCGTATCTTACACAGTAACATGATAGTAACTAAGGTGGTGTTAGCCCCTAGTTACGTAACTTTGCTAAGCTACTGATATGTATACAATGTTACGATTGTTACATGAAACTACTTCAGCGTTACGCGCTAAGTACTTGATAACTAAGCTGTGTTACGTTATTTGTAATGTTACGTGGAATATTACATACCCCCAACTCTAACCAAGAGCCTCTGGAGCTAAGCAAGCAGCCAAAACCCCTCAGCGTAATTTTCGCAAAAGAGACCTATATATATACTTTTTTTATAACATTACTACTACTACACCTATTTTCATATCGCCAACCCTTTGGATACGTGGCTTTCACGCTGTACCACATCGTTATATCTATTGTTATAAAACACCCCTATTGTTATAACATTACCCCTGTTACGTAACATCACCCATGCCGTGCTGCCAACTGGATTTGATCCTCACGCACCATCGTGGTACAATGGTAATAAAATTTCGTGGCTTGGAGCAGTTGAACAACATTACAACATTCATTGGTGCACACCATCTAACATTGTTAGGTCGTGCGCACCAAATCTTAACTAGGAGAACGACATGGCTAAATGTGTTAAATGCAGCAAGCTCTATTCATCTGCCCGCAGGTTGTTGGGCATCACAGTATGTTTGCTATGCGGCGAGGCAGAAGCCCGCGCTGTTAAGCACACGGTAGCACCCCTGAACAAAAGCAACTATATGCTTATGTCACGAGAAGACCTCAAGCAGTTAAACCCTAAACGCACCACTTAAACTGGAGAACTATATGAGCAAGCAACGCGAAGAACTACGCAAGCAACGCAACACCCATGACCCGCACGATATGTACGCATGGGCAAACAATAAGCCTTGGTGGCTGATACCCCTGCAAGTACTGGGTGCGGTCGCTGCGTGCATAGGGCTACTGATATGTATCTACTATTCAACACTAATTTTATTTTTACTATAGGAGAACGACATGAGTGTACATGATGAACTAATGCAGCTACGCATCCAGCGTACACGCAAACTAGGAGAGCAACCGATGACTATAAAAGGGCTAGAAGATTTACTGGAAGCAACGCGGCAGAAGATTGCCAACCAAGGATACGTAGTAGATGACCGTCTACTGAGTAAGGAACGTATGCTCGAGCAGGCAGTTATCGACGCACACCTAGATGAACCAGTAACCCTGCAAGACTTACTTACCGAGTACAAAGACTAATCAACCAACCTACAGCACCTAACAATGTTAGGTAGCTAACAACAAGGAAAGAAGCAATGAGCACACAAGCACAAACAAAAGAAGAGATTAACCAACCACCCACAGTTACTCTGGATCAGGCAGCTTGCTTAATCTTGGATAACCCCACAGTAAGATTCGGTTTGTTCGGTGAACCCGGCATCGGCAAGACATCTATAGAAAAGATACTTGTACGCAAGTCTGGGTACAGGGCATTCATCTTGGCTATGACCGAGATGGAGCTAGGCGATCTGGCTCTTCCTACCATCAACCATGAGACTAAGACTACAGCGTTTTACCCTAGCGAACGGTTCGGACTGCATCTAGGTGAGCCGGTCATTGTTATCTTAGACGAATGGACTAAAGCCCCTAAGCCTGTCAAGAATATGACGCACGGTTTGTTAGAGGCGAGTAACCCACGCTTAGGTTGTCTACCAGCCCCCGATGGCAGCATCATTCTTATGACGGGCAACCTCGCATCGGATGGAGTAGGTGACTCGATGGAAGCGCATACCTCACAGCGCGTAGTCAAGTTACACATATCCAAGCCAACGGCAGAGCAGTGGGATGTCTGGGCAGGTGCTAACAATATGCACCACATCATACGGGCATGGGTTGATCGTAACCCTCACTGCCTAGCTTCTTACCTCGATGATGATCAGAAGGGTAATGAGTTTATCTTCAATCCCCGAGTCCAACAGAATGGCTGTATCTCTCCGCGTGTACTGGAGTTGATCAGTCGTATACTTTATGGGCGTAGCAGCGATGCACACGCAACCCATGCGGGTATTGCGGGTATTGCAGGACTGTCCGCTGCCGATAGCATCTCCGCTTACATCAGGCATAACGATGGACTTCCCTCGTTTCAAGATATAACGGACAACCCCTCCACAGCTAAGTTACCTGTCGATCCCGGCGCTTGCGCAGTGCTTACCTTCGGAATGTTAGAGCGGGTAAACGCGGTAACACTCAAGCCCATACTCAAATACCTACGCAGACTCGATGAAGAGTGGCAGTGCATATTCTGTATCGCCTTAGCACGGAATACTCAGAAGCAAAAGTTTGCTTTTGAAGAAGTGGAGTTCGCTAACTGGGTACGGGACAACGAGGACTTACTGTAATGCAAACACTAGCTAGGCGGTTCAAAGCCGTCAAGATTAGCGTCATGCGTAGCGATGAGTTCATAGAGCTTAGTGGCGTAATGATGATGGGTAAGGCCGAGCTATCCGAGGACTTCCCTACGGCGTGTACTGACGGACGCAACGAGATATACGGTATCAAGTTTATCACGGCTCTAGCAGACAAGGAGCTAGGGTTTGTCATCGTCCATGAGAATGTGCACAAGGCAGCAAGGCACACGACGATCTACTACACCCTGTACAAGTTGGACGCAAGGCTTGCGAACATGGCGTGTGACTACTGGATAAACGGACGGATACTCAAGGCCGACCCCAGAGGTAACGTAGTGACTATGCCGCGTGACCCAAAGGGAAACATTATGGGACTGCATGATCTCAAGTATGACGAGTGGCCTGTGCTTAAGATATTCCGTGACCTCCAAGAGAACGGTGCTCCACCACCTCCGCAAGGTGACGGTGAGGGCGGCGAAGGCGAAAGCGGTAACTTCGATGAGCATGACTGGGAGTCACAGCAAGGACTTAGCGACAAAGAACGCAAGGAGCAAGCCGAGGATGTACAGCAAGCTATTCGACAAGGTGCAATGGCTGCGAAGAAGGCAGGCGTTGGCGGTAAGAGTGGCAAGCTAGGACTAGGCGAACTACTCCAGAGCAAGGTTCGTTGGGAGCAAGAAATGGCTGAGTTTGTTAGCAGCGCGTGTGCAAGTAAGGACGAGAGTACATGGAGCAGACCGAACCGCAGGTTCCTGCATACAGGTTTAATCATGCCGTCCTTGATAGGTGAGTCAATACGCGAAGCGGTACTAGCCATAGATGCGTCATGGTCTATGTTGGCAGATGACCGGCTGACTAAAGTAGTGAGTGAGGTTCAAGCCCTAGCGGATCAGGTCAACATCGACAAGGTACACATTCTGTACTGGGATGGGAATGTAGAGAAGCACGAGATATACAGAGGTGCAGAGTTCAAGACCTTCTCGGCAGACACTACGCCCTCTGGTGGAGGCGGTACTGATCCTGCGTGCGTACCTGACTATCTTGCAAAGGAGGGCATCACACCTGATTTTACTTTGATGCTTACTGACGGAGAAGTTAGCAGTTGGGGGGAGTGGAGTACTCCAGTGCTGTGGGCGATAACTAATGAACGCATAACCGCCCCTGTGGGCAAAACAATTAACATCAACTAGGAGAATGACATGAAAGCAAAAATTAGACTGGGGCATCGAGAGTACATACTGCCAGCAGAAGACGCACTTAAGATTATGGAAATCTTAGAGGGAGCAATGCGTTTCGAGGAGAAGTATCACCGAAGCGAGGGCGATCAAGAGGCGTACTACACCTACCATGTATGGGAGTCAGACAAGATTGGCGAGTCGTTAGAGCTAATATCTGAGAACACGCACCGCGTAGCTAAGTTAGCCGGTAAATACACTGAAGAATAAGGGAGAACTACAATGTTTGGAACTAACATAGAAGTACCAGTGTTACGAGATTATGAACACGCGCTACAGCATTACAACTCCATCGTACCGATACGTGGTAGCGATGACCTACGGCCTATCTGTAAGACAGCGAACGGACGGCGTAGGAAACATCAGGTCATCAGGCTCAATACTACTGGTGGCATACCCTCAGTACAGTGTGTCCTTTACGCAACTGCTTGCGTTACGTTTCTGTCTAACGGAGAGGTACACGTAACAGACGGCGGGTATCAGACACGCAGCACGTTCGCGTTTGTTGGAGGAATACTTGGTGCAGCGCAGATGTTTGTCCACCAAGACAGGACATGGCTAAGCCTAAGTAACGGAGACTACGCTCTGCCTGTGCTTACTAATGTATTGAGGCTCCGACCCTACGTAACGCTTGGAGATCAGGAAACGCTCCGCAAGTTTGAAGTACTCAATCCTGTGCCGGTGAGAAAGGTAGTGCTAGATCGTAAGGCGTTCAACCAGATCAAAAAGCGATACGCTCCGTTCCGTACTTATGTGCGGCATATGGAGAAGGTCTTCGATGGGCGAAACCAAGATCGGGTGTACTGGGCCTCGTTGATGAAACAGCTTCAAGACCCTAGCTTGTTACAAGGCAAGGAACAACGTCACGAGTGGGCAGAATGTATGCCATATATGATTCTGAGAGCGCAAGACCTCAAGCAGACTACGCAAGAAGTATTTCTTGATTGGCTGAAGCGGGTGCACGCTAAGGAAGTATTCGTGGACACGCTACAACCAGAAGGCGAGTTAGTGACCGACCGTAACAGACATTACTTATCACAGCAGTAACCTACAGCACCTAACATTGTTAGGTCATTCATAACGGAGAAAGACTATGAGCATTTCATCAAGCGCAGTATTAGCACGACTAACCCTTAACACTTGGACAGCAGAGAAGTTGGACAGGGAGCAGACCGATAAGGTACTAGCAACCAACAACGCCGACAGTGGAGCGGGTAAGTTTTCTAAGAACCTTATGGCAGGGACTACCCTCGTCAAAGAAATCCTTAATCACGGCACAGCTATACGCCATTGGCATGAGAAGAACACGCTTGCATGGGAAGAGCGAGGTGCAAGGCTTCTACCCACTAGCCTGTTTATGCAGTTCAAGCAGGAGGCGAATATGCACAAAGCAAAACGCCTAATGCTGGTAGGCGAACTATGCGATAAGTACGTGATGCTCAAGGGTACCGCTCGCATATCTCTTGGCAGTATGTACCGTGAGGAGGACTACCCCTCAGTAGACGAGATCAGAGAGAAGTATAAGTTCACTCTTACGTTTACACCTGTACCGGAGTCAGGACACTTCGTCCTAGACATACCTGCTAAGGAGTTAGAAGAAACCAAGCAGTCTTGTGAGGTTGAGATACAACGTCGCCTAGTAGACGCAGTACAAGGTGCATGGGACAAGCTCTATGCAATGCTCAGTAACATGAGCAAGAAGTTGGTAGAAGCTGACGAGGATACAAAACGACGGTGGCATGACTCGTTCGTTGATAACCCCAAGGAGCTATGTAGATTGCTAGAGCACCTTAATGTAACGAACGATCCGAAGCTGGAGGCAGCGCGGGTCGAGCTAGAGAGGGCGATGCTAGGCACAGACTTAGAAGGACTTAAGGAGTCACCCGTGCTACGTGCGCAGCTAAAGAGCAAGGTCGATTCGATCTTAGCTTCACATGAGTGGTGAGTGATATGCAGACTATTCATAAGGATATATACGCTACGTTTCCTAACGTCAAAGATGAGCGGGACAAACCGCTCTTAGCTTCTGAGAAGCAGCATTACTTAGGCGAGGAGATAATGGCAAAGTTAGTGAAGCTTTACCCGCACTATATCTTTGAGCTACGAAACGAGAACTCTGATGAGCTTAAGGTAGATGTGTTGTGTAAAGGCGAACGCTTAGGCCAGATGTACTTTCACAGTTCGTGGTATCACGACGAGGAGGTATGGCTAAGCAACAAGCGCATACGTGACAAGATGTCCAGAGCTAGCAAGATAAAGACTACTAAGTTAGACCGAGCGGTGAAGGAGTTTAAGAAGTACTTCAAGCCGCTAAGTTTGCGGGAACACATTGTTGTGTTACAGAAAGTAGTTAAGCGGGAGATTGTTAGAGAGATGGGTACTATAACTTCAAACCTAGGAGGTCAGCTCGGAGTGGTTAAGCTGTTCAATCAGTACTCAACGCAGACGGCAGATCGGTACGCTGCACTGTTGGAAGCTGAAGGGGTAGACAAGGACACTGTTTTATATGCAAGGACGTGGCTAGATAAGCTGCGAACTGTCGGTCCGATATATCGCTCTCTCCCGAAGGCTCGCGCCAATCCGCTACTTGGAGAGCAGTACTCCTCACCTAAAGGGAGGTTGTTTTATATAACCCCTGATAAGGACTATTGCCAAATAAAAGGTTGGAGTAAAGAACCAGACCTTTCAATACTTAGGGAGCATGAAGTCCTATCTAAGTATAAGACAGCGATAGGAATACTCAAGATGCTAGACGATAAAACCTATGTGTCTAACATAGGCTACAAAGTTAACGCTAATACATTTTATATGCTAGACACAGGAGATACAGATGAAAGCTTTGGACGTTGATGAAGACGGAAACCCACAGGCACTACAGCATGTGAATGTTAGGTTACCTCGTTATGTGGTGGAGTACTTCAAGCGAAGCACGCACTACACTGCGCAAATACGTAAGGTACTGCAAGACCATGCAGATAATTATAAACAACAGGAGAATGAATAAGTTACACCTAACCTAACATTGTTAGGTGGCTTGACCCCATTTAATTAACCACCTTCGGGTGGTTTTTTTTGGCCTTTACAAAGTCCAACCCTTAAGCTATTCTTTCTGCATGGCTAATACACCCGAGAAGAAAGTAAAAGACAAAGTAGTTAAACTCCTCAAACAACACGGGGCGTACTACTTCTTCCCCGCTACCTATGGCATGGGACGTAGTGGTATCCCAGACGTTGTGTGCTGCCATAACGGCGCGTTCATTGGCATTGAATGTAAGGCAGGTAAGAATACAACAACCATGCTACAAGATCGAGAGCTTGCTGCTATTGAAGCGGCGGGTGGTATTGCTTTGGTCATCAACGAACACAACATAAACGAAGTGGAGAAACTACTAAGTGAATAAAGGTTTAGAAATACTACTGGCTAGGATGGACAGCCACCCTAAAGATTTTAACTTACTACAACTCCAGCCTAGGCAGCAAGATATGTGGGGACTGCTCATCAGCATAGTGCGCGATGAAGACCGGAGTGGGAGCTTCATTACTCCCGAGGATCGTGCGGCTTTAGAGGACAAGATGCACAAAATCCAAGGCGAGCTATTCACAACAGCCGTGCTAGAAAGGGTGATGCACTATGATAGTTGTTCTCAACAACTACCTGACAAACAGCAGGTGTAAGCCCCAAATGGATATGCTTACGATTGATTTCGAAACTTATTATGCAAAAGACTTTGGCCTTAGGAAGTTCACTACTGAGGAGTACATCCGTGACAAGCGCTTTGAGGTTATAGGCGTAGCGGTGAAGAAGAACAACGAGGAGACTAAGTTCGTCACAGGAACAAAGAAGAAAGTAAAAGCCTTTTTGGATTCCTTCGACTGGAGTAACTCCGCTGCTATTGCGCACAACGCAAGGTTTGATCTCTCTATAATGAATTGGCACTTCGGTATAGTCCCGAAGAAGATAGCCGATACACTTTGCATGGCACGCGCCATCCACACTATAGAAGTTGGTGGTAGCCTTTCGGCTTTGGTGCAGCATTACGAACTGGGATTGAAAGGCACTGAGGTGCTAGATGCCCTAGGCAAGCGGCGGTTGGACTTCAGCCCAGAAGAGATGGAAGCCTACGGTGGGTATTGTATTAATGACGTAGAGCTTACATACGCTTTGTTCGGTGTACTGGCCCCTAAGATTTCTAAGCTAGAGCTAAACCTAATAGACCTCACTCTAAGGATGTTTACTGAGCCAGTACTTGAGGTAGACCGAGAGCTGTTGATCACGCACCTTAATAAGATTAGGGATACCAAAGAGAAGCTGCTGTCTAAGGCTAAGGTAGATCGCGCAGAGATAATGAGTAACCCTAAGTTTGCTGCGCTTCTTAGACAGTGCGGTGTAGAACCTCCCACTAAGATAAGTTTGCGCACAGGCAAGGAGGCATTTGCATTTGCTAAGACAGACGAAGGGCTTAAGGAATTACAAAGCCACGCTAACCCGTTAGTTCAAATCCTTGTAGCCACACGGCTAGGGGTAAAGTCTACGATAGACGAGACTCGCACAGAGCGGCTTATTGCAATAGGTGGAAGGGGCAAACTCCCTATACCACTGAAGTACTACGCAGCACACACAGGGCGGTGGGGTGGCGACGATAAGGTCAACATGCAGAACTTACCACGAGGCTCGATACTCAAGAAGGCGATATGTGCTCCAGACGGGTATAAGTTTATTGACTGCGACTTATCGCAGATTGAAGCACGCACGTTAGCATGGTTAGCTGAGGAAGAGTCCTTAGTAGAGGCATTCGACCGAGGGGACGACGTATACAAGATCATGGCTTCTGCAATATACAACAAAGCGCCGGAAGACATAGACAAGGAGGAAAGGTTCGTAGGTAAAACTACAATCTTAGGTGCAGGTTACGGCATGGGTGCGGTTAAGTTTAAGGATCAGTTAAAGACCTTTGGCGTAGAGCTAGAGCAAGATGAGTGTGACCGGATCATCAGGGTGTATCGGGAGACGTACTCCAGTATCCCTAAGCTATGGAAGCAGGCAGGCAGTGCGCTTCAAGGCATAATGGTAGGGCAAAGCCAAGCGATTGGTAAGGAAGGAGTTGTGGTTGTAGATACCGACAACGGGATCGAGCTTCCTAATGGCTTGTACGTTAAGTACCCCAACCTAAGGAAAGAAAGAAACGAAGAAGACGGGCGAGTAGAGGTTGTGTACGACACTAAACGAGGCCGCGCTATTATACCTAACCGTATTTACGGCGGTAAAGTTATAGAGAACGTCTGCCAAGCATTAGCTCGCATAGTCATTGGCGAGCAGCTATTACGTGTAGCGAAACGCTATAAAGTTGTAATGACTGTGCATGATGCTATAGGGTGTATAGCCCCCATAGCCGAAGTAGAAGAAGCTATGGCTTACGTAGAGGACTCAATGAAGGTGCGCCCCGAGTGGGCGTTGGACTTACCCTTAGATTGCGAAGGTGGATACGCTAACTCTTATGGTGAGTGTTAATTACGGGGGTTCTTTGCTTACCCCGAATACCCCAGCGGGCGGTGGGTAGCTTGCAAAAAACACCCGCAATGCAGAAGGAAAACAAGAGGTATTTACATAACTGTAAATGTCTATCCAGTTTCTTGTCTGCGTCGGGGAAGCTACGTGACAGCTAGTCGTGCGTAAGGTGCGTAAGAATTCTGAATAGGTGGAGTATCGAAGTACCTTAAGCGCGCATCAAAATTGGAGAGGGGCATGAAAGTAATTGAGCGAGAGTATCAGCCGGTTAGCGTGACTCAACATAGGCCTTGTTGGTTTCTTTATTTGGAATGTGGACATGTTAAAAATGTTAACGCAAACGCACCTAACTATGCCCGAGCGGAGGTAGTCCGGAACGTTAAGTGTCCCGTATGCCAAAGCCCTATGAAAAAAAAGTGTTCGTCGCCTAAAGAACTACAAAATTTTGCTGAGTTTATAATTAAACACGATCTATAAGGAGAATAACAATGAGTAGAGATAGAGTAACGGTAGAGCTAGAAGAGTACCTAAACACACAAGAAGAAGATTACGTAGACCCTGCGGAGCGTAGGCAAGAGATGGCTGAACGTGCAGCAGACGAAGCTATGTCTACGTGGGATGTTGAATGAAAGTAGTAATTGAGCTTAGCGAAGAAGACGGCGAAGAAGTGATAGAGCTAGGCCAACAACTGTTGGATGTTGTTGCTCGGCTAGAAAAGTTAGAGACGCGCCTTGAGGCTTTGCTAGATGAAACATAGCACCCAAGTTATCCACGGCGTAGAGAACGCTATTGCGCTAGCAGATAAGCTAGAAGCTGAAACGGGTACAAGTTACGAGGTGGTAAACTTTAGGATGCTGCTTGAAGGCCACCAGTTATTACAAGACGTGGGCGAAGAAGAAGTTATTAAATACTTAAATCAGGGGAAACATAAAGGCGAAGACTGCTTAGTGATGGACGGCCCATGTTTTTGGATGCTGAACATGCTAATAATGCAGGCTTTTAAATCAAGGGAGGCACTGCACTAATGAGCTTACCCCACGCTACAGGTGATCTGAGTACTAACGTATGCCCTAAGTGCAAAGAAACTTCTGAGCAAGTGCTTAACATGCAGACACAGAAGCGAGTGGGGTGGTACTGCTTAAAGTGTTATTACTTTGAAGAAGCTATCCTTAGAGAAACAGTTATACCTAAAGTTACAAAACAGCCAACAATTAAAGCGGGAGGTGGGGAATGATACTAATAGCAATAGCAATATACGGAGCTTTCTTGGTAGTGGGGTGGTTGGTATGACTGAACTAAGCGCATCAACAAAGTATTGGAAAGATAAGTACAGGGGTGCAGTGTCGGCACTGGTTGTGGTTGGGGTGATAGCCTTAGCTTTGGTGGTAGCGTTGGGTGTACTGTTTGCACAAAACCCGCCTGCCGTAGTCTTAGAAAAACCGGCGTTCGACTTTAACGGACAGAAGTGTTCAACGCTACGGCAAGAACCTGAGTTTAGCTATCGAGTAGACCGACAGACTGTGACACTTACTATCGAGTGTTCGCCAGAAATTATGCTGCACTACTTTGAAGCTACGCCGGAGAAAACACAATGACCCTACTACTAGTATCCCTAGCTTGCATAGCCGCCGTAACCATAGTCATAGTGATGACTTCATGAACACGAGAGAATTCTACACAGGCACTAACTAATGGTGAAAAACGAGAAAGAATTACAGCGCGAGAAGGTAGCACAAGACATCCGAAATTATTTAGCTAGGGGTGGCGTAATAAGAACCTATGCTTACGGCGAGAGTGTCGTTGAAGTTAGAAAAGATAACGCTGTTTGGGAAAAGAAACTGAGAGTATTACCTGATAAACGGAAAACAAAATGACAGCTTGGTCTTATAGCAGCTTAAGTACATTTAAACAGTGCCCCAAGAAGTACTACCACTTGCGGGTAGCTAAGGACGTTAAAGATACGGGTAGCTTCGCTATGCGCTATGGCAACGAGGTGCATAAAGCCGCTGAGTTGTACATAAAAGACGGGGAAGACATCCCTAAGAAGTTTGACTTTATAACTGATACGCTCAACGCCCTGAAGAAAATCCCGGGAGAAAAACATTGCGAGCTAAGGTTCGGTGTCTCTTACGACGGAGAGGAGTATACCCCATGCACTTTCTTCGACCGAAAGAAGGAAGTATGGTGGCGAGGAATTGCTGACCTAGTTATCGTACACGAAGACAGAGCTTTTCTGGTGGACTATAAGACAGGTAAGAATGCAAAGTATGCGGATACTGCACAGCTTGATGCACTTGCTGCTGCTACGTTCTTACACTTCCCCGAAGTTAACACTATTAAGTCTGCTCTGGCGTATGTAGTGAGCAACGAGTTCATACGCAAAGAGCATCACAGAGAGCTTATCAAGTCGTACTTTGCTACCTTCCAGCCTGATCTTGACCGCTTAGCAGGTGCGGAAGAGTCTGACGTTTGGAATGCAGTTAGTGGCCCGCTGTGTGCGTATTGCCCCGTAAAAAAATGCCCCCACAATAGGAAGTAGCTATGCGTAATGTACGTGACCCCAATACTATAAACCTTTTCATGGAGTACGATAGGCGTGACGCTCCGAGGTGTAACGTAGATTGGTGGTCAAAAGGGCACGGAGATGATCCCAAGATTTGTCGTGCTTGGTTTGCGGACATGCGTACCTTTCTAAGTGAACCGCTAATCCATACTTTAAAAAGCCCCGGCTCTCCTCAATACTCTATGGTCCATTTAGCTTTGCTAAAAGATTTATACCGAGCGATGTTTAACGCAGAGCCGACAAAAGGATTTACCCACAAACTTATAGGCAGCCACAAGCCTATTGAATACTGGCAGTGGGATATTTTTGAGCAGGTACAGTGGAGGGTTGCCAACGGTGTACACCCCAACGAAGTAATTGGCGAGATGAAAAGATTTCATTGGCGGTGTATTGATCGTGAAGATGTAGTACACCCGAACTGGAACAACAACTTAGAGATACGGAGGGAATGGCAAACCTTACGGATGCAAGTTTTGGAAGCCTATAAAGCAACGTGTGCGGCTTGCGGCAGGAGCTACAAAGAACATGGAGTATCGGTGCATGTAGACCACATAGTGCCTAAGTCGCACGAGCCTAAATTAGCACTGAGTTTTGGCAACCTTCAAGTACTTTGCGAAGAGTGCAACATGGGCAAGAGCAATAAGTTCCGTACTGATTGGCGACCTACCGTATTTAATGGAAGAGAAATACACGAATACTTAAAATATTAGGAGATAAACAATGAGAAAGCCAAGAGATTACAAGGCCGAGTACGCTAAGTACCAAGGTACACCAGAGCAAAAGAAGAATCGTGCGACACGCAATGCTGCGCGTAATACCCTAATGGCTAGCGGTGCAGTGGCTAAGGGAGATGGTAAGCACGTCAACCACAAGACTCCTATCTCTAAGGGAGGGGGTAACGCACCTAGTAACTTATCGGTTAAGACTGAGGCGAACAACTCTTCTTTCCCCCGGACTAGTAGTGGTGCAATGAAAGCTAAGAAAGGTGGCGTTGTAAAGGCGCGTAAAAAATAATGCGAGTAATAGACAACAAAGCTTTAGTACTTAAAACAAAACGCCCGCATCTAGTGACCGAGCCAATAGCGAAGCACAAAACTGTGATCATTAAAGAGGAACAGGGGGTATACGAGGTTGCCATTAAGTGGGACTTAGAGACAGCTCAAGTTCTTGCGGGCCTGAAGATTAAAGAAGTGCCCTCTCCTATCGAGCGAGACTACAAATGGACAGGCAAGTTAGAGCCGTTTGACCACCAGAAGGATACCTCTGGATTCCTAACACTCCACAAGAAAGCCTTTTGCTTTAACGAACAAGGCACAGGTAAGACAGCCAGTGTTATATGGGCTACCGACTACCTAATGAAGATAGGCAGGATCAAGCGAGTGCTAGTCATTTGCCCCCTATCCATTATGAAGTCCGCATGGCAGCAGGACTTATTTAAGTTCGCCATGCACCGGAGTTGTTCAGTGGCTCATGGCTCTGCGGATATTAGGCGCAAAGTCCTAGCGGAAGATTGCGAGTTCGTCATCATAAACTTTGATGGTGTTGCAGTAATCAAAGAAGAAATACAGAACGCTAAGTTCGACATGGTTGTTATTGATGAAGCCAACGCTTACAAGAATGCGCAGACTGACCGATGGAAAACGCTAAGAGACTTAGTTGCTGACACCGAATGGCTATGGATGTTAACTGGTACACCCGCAGCACAGTCTCCTGTGGATGCGTTTGGGCTTGCGAAGTTAATAAATCCAGACGGCGTGCCTAAGTACTTCGGAGCGTTCCGAGACAAGGTTATGTACAAGGCTACTCAATACGTATGGCGACCCAAGCCCGATGCAGACAAGACGGTGCATGAAGCCCTCCAACCGGCTATTCGGTTCGAGCGAGCGCAGTGCCTTGACCTTCCACCACTTACCTTTGTGGAACGGGATGCCCCGCTAACAAAGCAGCAAGAGAAATACTATAACCTCCTTAAGCAACAGATGACTATGGAAGCTGGGGGCGAACAGGTAACCTCAGTAAATGCAGCTACAAACCTAAACAAGCTGTTGCAAATATCTGGAGGGGCGGTATACACAGACGAGAGGCAAGTTCTTGAGTTCGATGTGAGCAACCGTCTGAAGATTATCCTTGAGGTAATAGAGGAGTCAAGCCACAAGGTGTTAGTGTTCGTGCCTTTCACGCATACCATTAATTTACTTAATGATTTCCTCACTAAGAAAAAGATAAGCTGTGAGATTATATCCGGCAAAGTATCGGTTAATAAGAGAACAGAGATAATAAAAGAGTTCCAAGAAAAGGAAACGCCGCAAGTGCTTATCATCCAACCACAAGCTGCTTCGCATGGGCTTACTCTAACCGCTGCCAACACAATAATTTGGTACGCTCCCGTTACTAGCGTAGAAACTTACCTGCAAGCTAACGCTCGCATCAATCGTCCGGGCCAGCATAACCCCATGACCATCGTACACATACAGGGAAGCGAGGTTGAGGCTAAGCTGTATGGGATGCTTCAGAACAACATAACCAACCACAGTAAAATAATTGATCTCTACCGCAACGAATTAAACCTAAACTCTTGACATTGTAAAGTACAGGCCTATACTACTCTCCCGACTAAGAAAAAGGAGTAGGTATGTCTGACTTAACAGTTGACAAATTAGTCGCTATCTACATCAAGATACGCGGCGCGATTAAAGAAAAAGACGACGAAATAAAGCTATTCAAAGAGCAGCAAGAGTTCGTCGCTGAAAAGCTACTGGCCCTTTGTAGTGAGCAAAACTTAGACAGCATGAAAACTACCGAGGGTACTATTACTCGGAGGGTTTCCTCCAACTACTGGACAAGTGATTGGGAAGCTATGTACAAGTTCATTGAGGCTAACGATGCTTATCATTTACTGGAGAAGCGAATTCATAATACCAATATGAAAGAGTTCCTTACAGAAAATCCAGACGAATGCCCTCAAGGGTTGCAGTCAAACAAGAAGTACATAATATCCGTAAGAAAACCAACTACTAAATAGGAGTACAAGATGTCTAAGGACGTATCAATTTTTACTAGCGACACTGCGTTAGCCCCTTCTGGAAAGCGAGTAACGGCACTTAGCCAGACACTCGCTACCTCAAGGAATAGCACCACTCGGCGTATACAAGCCAATATCAACGGCACTTTTAAGAAGTCAGTTAACGGTGATCAAATCGGTGAGATTATACGAGGCGAGTTCAACGCCGTTATCGTAAACATGCTGGCGAACGTCTCACGTATATACTACAAGGACAAGTTCGACCCAAGCAAAGAAGCTACCCTCCCTAACTGCTGGTCTAACCAAGGTGATAAGCCAGAGGCGGCTGCATCTGATCCGCAGAGCACCACTTGCTCAGAATGCGCTATGAACATAAAAGGCTCTGGGGACACAGGCGGGCGTGCTTGTCGCTTCCAACGTCGGGTATCACTCATGTTAGAAGGTGACGATAGTGGGACGATCTACCAGTTCAACATACCTGCTAAGTCTTTGTTTGGTAAGGGCGTTGGTAACCTGCATCCATTTGAGAGCTATGTAAATTTCTTGGTAAATAACTCTCTGTCTCCCGACAGCGTAGTTACCACTATTGCTTTTAACCCTAATGCCGAAACTATGGAGCTAGTGTTCTCTCCAGTCCGTGAAGTAACAGACGCTGAGTTTGACTTAGTGTTAAAAGCACAGGAGAACCCTGAGTCTAAGATGTATACACAACTTACGGTTGGGCAAGTAGACAAGGTAGAAAAGAAACCCGCTATCCAAGCTCCAGTTGCTGAGGCAAAACCTGTAGTAGAGGAGGTTGTTGAGGAACCTATAGAAGAGGTTGTTGCCGAAGTTGTTGAGGAGCCAAAGAAGCGCAGCACTAAGAAGGACGAGCCGGAAGTTGTTGGTGCTGAGATGGCCTCAATCATCGAGAACTGGGGGAGTGACCTTGACTAATGAGTTATGGATATAGTTTAAGACTAATTCAGATAAACAAAAAAACAAGCGCTCGCTCGTTGGGGGTTAAGCTCGGTCGCATTTGCATCAAGTTAGGTGTACCTGTGGCCGAGGTAGCTTCCGATTTAAATGTTAGCAGGCAAACCGTTTACAACTGGTTTACAGGAGTAAATCAACCTAGTAAACAAACTGCTGAGGAAATCGGCGAACTTATAGCGCTCTACCAGAGTGATTACCAAAGATGAGAATCCTATGACTGACTTTGACCTCCTAGACTACGTACAACCTGCACAGGGTTTATACGTCGTAGTTGGAATTAAAGGCAAGGATGATGTCTCACAAAAAGTTGTAGCTACTAGAGAGGAAGTTGACAGTTGGACTAAGAAATTTGTTGAAGAACAACGCAACGTCTTTTTTGCGGTAGCAAAGTTCCAGTCTATTGATGGAGGAAGAAAAAAGGACAACGTAGATAAGCTTAAGGCCTTCTGGTTAGACATCGACTGCGGTGAGACTAAAGCGGTAGTCAACGAGAAGACTGGGCGACCTGAAGGTTACGTTAACCAGACGGAAGCGATGCTTGCTCTGAAGAAGTTCTGTGGAGTTGTGGGGTTACCTAGACCTACCATAGTGAATTCAGGGCGCGGACTGCACGTATACTGGGTGCTTGAGGAAGAGATAGCTCGTGGCGAATGGGAAGCGGTAGCCACTAGGTTACGGCAGGTTTGCCTTAAGCAAGACTTTCATGTTGACCCAAGTGTATTCGAAGTTTCTCGTATCCTAAGAATCCCTGATACCTATAACTTTAAAGATAATCCCCCTGCCAAAGTACAGGTGGCCCACGTAGGCGACCGTATACCCCTTGATGACCTCAAGGAACTCCTTGGAGTAGAGGAGATAAGCCAGCTTGAAGCTACCGTAATACGGCCTAAGCGCGAGCTAACAGCAATGGGTAAAGCCCTCGCAGCTAACACAGAGTCCTCATTTACTAAGATAATGATGCGGGCTAAGAGCAACACTAGTTGTGCGCAATTACTCTCCTGCTACACAGACCGAGAAACATTAGCTGAGCCGCGTTGGTTTGACGCACTCTCTGTTGCTAAGTTTTGCTCGGATAAGAAGGAAGCAATACACCGCCTATCTTCAGGCCATCCAGACTACGACCCCTCCGCAGTGGAGAGGAAGATCGAGCACATTCTAGGGCCACATAGTTGCGAAGTTTTTGAGCGTAACAACCCCGGAGGATGCGAAGGTTGCCCACACAAAGGCAAGATTACTGGCCCTATTTCTTTGGGTAAGCAGCTAATCGAGGCCACAGACGAAGACAAAGCAGCAGGTGTAACGCCTGAAGCTGAGGTAGGCGCAGCGGAGGAAGACGCGGGAGAGAAGTACTACGAGACAGACATTCCCGACCCCGATGATCCTAGCAAAACGATCAGGATACCTGAGTATCCGTTCCCTTTTAAGCGAGGACAGAACGGTGGTATATACCTAGACCTAGACGACGACGAACCTAAGCTCGTGTACGAACATGACTTTTACGTTTGGAAGCGTATGAATGACCCAGACCCAGACAAAGGGGACGTTGCGGTGCTTAGACTGCACTCTGCGCAAGATGGGATTAGGACTTTTACAGTCTCTAACGCGAAGATAACTGACGCTAGGGAGCTTCGTAGGGAGATTTCTAGGCACGGTGTCCTTGCACCAGAGCAACAGTTCAAGCTTATTTTAAGTTTCATTATTAGCTCTGTTATAGGGCTTCAACGTAGAAGGAAGGCAGAAATTATGAGGAGCCAATTTGGTTGGGCGGAAAACGACAGTAAGTTTATTGTCGGTACTAGAGAGATAGCAAAGGATGGGGTTTACCACTCACCTGCATCCAGTACTACGGAGAGCATGGCGGGTTACTTCGAGCCACAAGGTACGCTTGAGAAGTGGCGTGAGGTCTTTGAGCTTTACAATAGACCCGGATTAGAAATACAAGCGTTCGCAGCGCTGAGTGGCTTTGGTGCCCCCCTGTTAAAGTTTACTGGGCAGAAAGGTGCGATTATAAACCTTATCCATCCCCTTGCTGGGCAAGGTAAGACGACAGTCCTACGCATGGCAAACAGTGTATGTGGGCATCCAGAGATGTTGCTTGGTACGCCTGAGGACACTAAGGTTAGTAAAGTGATTAAGCTAGGCTTGCTTAACAACATCGTTAACACCGTTGACGAGATGACTAACATGAAACCAGAGCCTTTCTCGGACTATGTATACGCTTGCTCACAAGGGCGCGGTAAGGACAAAGCAGAGGCTAGTGCGAACAAGCTCCGAGTTAACAACATTACTTGGCGGGATATTACTCTGACTTGTGCTAATGCTTCTTTCTACCAGAAGCTAGCTACCATAAAGAATGCAGCCGATGGTGAGATGATGAGACTCTTAGAGTTTCGTATTGAATATCCGGGAAGTGAAATTATTTCTACAGCAGAGGGTAAGCAAATGTTTGACCATCAACTAAATGAAAATTATGGGCACGCTATTGAACCCTACATGAAGTACTTAACTGGCAACTTAGAAGAGGCTAAAACTCTAGTTAAGGACATACAGGCACGTATAGACAAAGACTTAAATCTAACGCAGCGGGAGAGAAACTGGTCAGCCATAGTTGCAGCCAACTTAGCCGGTGGTATCATCGCACGCAGGTTGGACATCGTGACTCTGGATATGGCACGCATATATAAGGTAGTTACCCCCATACTACTAGAGATGCGTGAGGACACTAAGCCTCCAGTTAGCGAAGCCAGCTCAGTAATCGGAGAGTTTGTAAACACCCATCCACATAACATGCTAGTCGTTGAGGACGGTGTAGATAAGCGTACCCAGAAGCCTAAGTTTCCTTTAGTAGAACCTAAAGGCGCGTTGCTTTACCGCTACGAGCCAGACACTCAAAAGCTGTTTGTACCGGTTAAAAACTTTAGGAAGCACTGTGGAGAAACGCAGATAGACTATAAGGACGTACTGAAGGAGCTTGGTGCTAAGGGTTTGTACCTAGAGACAATAAACAAGCGCTTGTCGAAGGGCATGAGCATTAGTTCTCCCGGAGTACGTTGCTTAGTATTTGACTCCTCCCATGCAGACTTTATAGATATGGGCAAACTAATACCTGAAGAAGCTAAAGATGCAAGTGGAGAAGATAGTTTACGAGATTAACTGGGTTAAGTTTAAGGTGGGGTGTTCGTTCTTTGTGCCCTGCCTTGATCCCAGAAAGTCCCGTAAGAAGATTGTGGATGTTACCAAGCGCCTCGGCTATAAGGTGGCTACTAAGGTAGTCATTACCGACGGGGTGCGAGGCATCCGCATATGGAGAATTATTTAGCGGTTACGGAAGTCTTCTCTTAGTGGAAAGACGTACTTCTCTAGTTCCTTGGTTACGTTCAACCCTTGGCTTGAATTTCCTCGACGTTCAGCCCTTCCTTTTAAAGAAGCACGCTGAGTGCTAGCCTTAATGAGCATCCAAGGATTACGGTAGTTAAACTTAACTATTTCGTCTTGTACTTCTTGTATCCCGTCATAAGCATTAGGGTCGTTTACGTCACTTTTTTGGTACTCAAGAACTGCCTTATCTAAATCGTTTAGCAAGTCCCCGCGTTCCGTTTGCATATCGGTAACCATGTTCTTTGCTTGAAAGTTAAACTCTTGGTCCGTAGCGACTTCTGTATCGGACAAGCCCAGAGCTTGACCAAATAGTTTAAAGGTTGTGTAGTACTCAGCATCAGCAACTACATTTCCTTGCCTAGTAACGAGTCCTTCCTCGTACAAGCGTATCGTCTTAGCAATGTTTCTAAACATAGCGGGCAAAGCGTTTTCGGCAGCTCTCCCATAGTCCCCGTCTTTAAAATCGTCCAATGCTCGGCTTGCGCTTCTAGCTATGCTGCCAAAGGGGCCAAGGGTTGTATTATAAGTGAAGTTTACTAGGGCATCCTCAGAGTTATCCTTATTCCCATCATCGCGGAACCACATCCCATCTAAGCTAGTCGAAGCACCAATGTTAAGCCCAGTAAGTGCAGATATTGGTCCCATCTCTACGGATAAAGCTAATGCGGCAGCTTGCTCTGGAGAAAGCCCTAAGAAGTCAGCAAGACTACTGCCTTCACCGAAGTACCGAGGTATAAAAGATTGTCGGAACCAAATGTCCATGTTCCGCATACCCATTGGATTACCCGCCGCGTCTATGTCGTATAAGAAGTCAGCGTCCTCATCGTCTTCATCTGGACGGTTTGCCTCTCTAATCCCTTCCATCAAGCCCATCATGGCTGTGTACAGGGGCAGCCCAGTAGCGCCTGCAAACAAGAACGTCATCCCCATAGTGCCGAAGAACTGAGTCGCCGCTGCCGCCTTACCCTCTTTGTTCACAAAGGGCAGCATTTTAAAGAAGTTCCTTACAAGGTAAGAAGTCATTTGCATAGGGAAGGTCATAAACTGAGTAGCCATTTTCATCGGAGCATTGGCTGTCATGTACCGAGGCTTATTATAGTTTGAGTAGTTAAACAGCCCAGCGTAAGTAAGCTTCATCGCTCGCTCTTGGGCTACCTTCTGGGCTTCCTCAGGACTTAATTTTTGAGCTACAGCTTCTGCATAAGCTAGCTCAAAACTAGACATGAACATAACCTCTCGGTTTATACGTTCTAAATGATGGAACCCACCGCTCATAAAATTAGCGACGTTACGGAAAACTTTGCTCGGAGCACCACTAAATTCTCGGGTACTCACTTTCCCCTGCCCAGTTAAATCAGATGCGTAAGTCTGCATAAACAGCTCTCGCTCTGCGGCATGTGCAAAGGCTTCTTCTAATGCTGCACGTATGGGACTTTGCTGGATGTACTTGCTGTCGCTAATAGAAGGTTTACTAAGCCAGTTGGTTTTGCCTACACCGTTTTCATCTTCGGTGTACTCTGCCATGCTCTCGCCGGTTAGCATCATCTTTGTGTATCTTGCAACCATTCCGGCTACGTCGGCGTTCTTAAACTCAGCGGATAATACGGGCAACCCTACAATCGGTAACTGAGTAAGCTGCACTAAAGCAGACTTAGGAGCACTCAGTAGCCAATAGAAAACAGCTTTGTTCCCCAAACCTGCAACGGCATCCCAGTTAACCCCCTCAGTGCGCTCCGGGGGGTTCACTTCTTTCATAGCACGCGTTGCTATTTCGTCAACTACTATTAGCAGCTTGTCTTTTTCTGGGTTTCCGTCTAATTGTTTTTTAGCAGTTTCGATTGCGTTACGTATATCGTCGGTGTACTCCAGCCTAGCAAGTTGGTTTGCGCTCGTATGCTGGGTAACAACGAAGTTACGTAGTGCGTCCTTACTAAAGCCTGTAACACCCTTACGATGAACAAACTTTCTACGCATGTCTGAACTGGATAGAGTCATCAAGTACATTTGATATACATTGTCTTTAATAATCTGCACGTCTTCTTTAGACAGCGCCTTATCGTCTATTAAATCGAACACTGTTTTAAGTGCTTCGCTAGAGCCTTCCATTTCTTGGCGGAATTGGTTATCACCAGTGTTCTTACCAACTTGTACGTCTTCGTCTTCGAGTGCCTTTGTGAAATCTTTTGAAGGAGCTACTTCCTTAGCACGTTCTCTAGCGAATAGATTCCGCTCTAGTTCCGACTCGAACATGTAGAATTCTCTTCTTTGGCCTTTACCTACCCGCAGCCAAAATTCTCCATACCTCATCAAAGGAAAGTATACTTGCAAAACTTTAGAGGCTTTAAGTCGATCCGCAATAGTTTTTAGCAGCTCATCTTTAGCCTCTTGTTTAATTTCGGAGTTCTCAATCTTCTTTCTTAAAATGGCATAGGTATCTTCTAGGGTCTGTCGGTAGCTGTCCCTAGCCATTCTGAATATTTCAACACCACGTTGCCCGCCGTTTGCTTCTTCTTGCAAACGATCCCATCCTGCTACACGCTCTCCCTTTATAATTGCACCGTCATAAAACTCTTTGATTACTTTCTCTCTGCCGGTAACCCTACCCTTTCGATAATTAATGGTTCCTTTGGTGCTGTTGGGGTTTCTTTGAGCACGCGCAAGTGCTTTTTTCTTAAGGTTTAGCTCGGCATCGTTCTTTAGTGCAGCGGCCTTATCCTTGTGTAGCAAAGGATCAAAGTTGTTCAGGGTAGCTAACGACATTATGTCAGCGAGTAGGCCCGCACCTTCTTCGTACAAACCGTTAAACTCTTGCCAACCGGGAATTTTCTCTGCCAATTCTTTTAGGCGCTGCCCTCTTGTGATGTTTAAAGCTTCAACCTTAGAATCAATTTCATTTAGCTTTACCTTGTCACCAAAAACTCTGTTGATTCCATCAGTGGTATAGGCTCCTAACATCGCCCTTAGACGATTTGAATCTATGCTGTCGTAGGTTCCCTTTAAAAAATTAACCGCTCCCTCAACATCTCGAATCTCGGTTACAGCGGAGAACATATTACGCAACAACCCTTTTGCATCTTGGCTCTTAGCTACTTTCTCCGCAGCAGCACTTGCTCTCTTAGTCTTAGCAACTGCCCGTTTTATATCCGCAGCGCTAATGCGTGGGCTATCTGGGTTTTCTTCTAGTAGTGTTCCGGTAAGGTCGGTTAGAACTACAAAGCCATTAAATTCACTAGGGGCAAGTCCCAGTATTTCTCGGATAGAGTTTAAGAACTTACCTAAAGCATTTCGCAAACTGTTAACGCTCGCCTTAGACTGCTGGTTTAAGTCAGGTGTGACCTTGGTCAAAAATTCTTGAAACGAAGGTTCAGTTAAACCGTAAGCAACAAACTCGTATATGTCGTTAAAAATATCTACCCTTTCGGCTAAGGTTTCTATGCCATCCCTAAGCCCACCTTCCATCCTACGAAAGTAAGTTTCTTGCGCTTCGGACATAAGAGTTCTTATATCCTCTATTGCCTGAGTAGCCCTAGGGTTAGTTTTATTTTTTCCGCCGCGAAGATCGAACTCAAAAAGGACGTTTACAGTCGCAGCATGTATAAACTCATGCAAAATAGTAGTGTTGTTTAGTCCTTCTGCGCTGTCGTCGCCCTCGTACATTCTGGTAGTGTTTAAAAATACGGTGTTCCTGCTCGGGAAGTAGAGACCTTGTGATTCTTCCTCCCACATAGTTTCGTTTAGCCAATCTGGGAGTGCGCTATAATTACCTCGTTGCCCCTCTGGGTTTTCTTGGAGGTAACCGAATTGCTTTTGTCTTGGATTTGCTGGATTGATCGGAGGAGCAACGCCACTAATTTGCTCTATAAACATTTGCGTTGGCTGGAAACCAATAATTAGTTTAACGTCTTTTACTAAAGGCTTTAACCTACGAGCAAGAAACTTTTCGAACCTATTCCCCGTTGCAATTATTTTATCTAACAGCTCGGTAGTAGTCTTAGCGGATCGGTAAGAGTCATTATAGTTTTGATCGGTTATGCCGTCTAAGCGGTCGGACCGTACACTTCGGACTACTTTTCTTTTACTTCCTTGTAAGCCAATGGCTTTAAGTTTTTCTTTACCTTTTTCTTCGGCTATTACTTTTTGCTCTGGAGTTAAGTTGTCAAGAACTTTAGCGGCTTTAGTTTGTCGCGCGGCATAACTACGATTGTCTCGGTTATTTTGTGCTACCCACAAATTGCCTAACGCGTTTTCAAGAGCATCCTTTTTCTTGGAAAGTTTAGCTTCAACCATTCGCCCTTTTTTAAGTGAGGCATTAACTTCTGTGTTTGCTTGGCTCTCCGCTTTTTCCCGTAGCTCAGCAGCTTTCTCTGGTGCAATTTTTGGAGCGTTTGAAGCGGCTATAACAGCTAGGCGAGATACTTTTTTGTCCTTGGGAGTTGCGTCTGAAGCCACTTCTGGAGTTACTTCGGGGGCAAACCCTTCTTCCTTTACGAGCGCCGCGTAGTTCTCTTCAGTCTTTGCTTGAACTAAGCTTCTTCGCTTATCGTCGTCTATAATGTTTTCGTAGTCTTCTTCGTTCTCAAACCCATATTGCTTACGCACTTCTTGCATACTCTCAACGCTTGAGTCCGTTACTGCTTTTTCCGCTTGAGTAATTTCTTGATTAAATTTCTTACCCCTTGCGTCACTCTCGGTTTTAAAGTCCTGCCCAGCTTCGCTTCTCGGGTTTACCTGCGTTGGCACACTTTCCACAGCTATCGCCGGGCCAACGGTACGCCTTCCACCCGGTCCTTTTTTCGACAGGACTTCTTTAGTTTCTAAGCGAAGAGCAAGTTCATTTGCTTTAGCTGTAGTTAACTTAAACTGGGTTTTTATTTTACTAAGTGCAGTTGTGCCGGTATCTGTAATAAACTTAATGACATCCGCATCAGGGTCAGCTTCCTCCACAACTATTTCTTCTTGCCCGTCTACGGCTGCTTCTTCGGCTACAAAATCTATTTGCTGATCAGCATCGCCCTCAAGGGCTACCTCAGGGGCTACCTCAGCGGCTACCTCAGCGGCAGGGGCTACTATGCCCCTAGCAAGAGAGGCATAAGTGCTTTCATACAAGGCGGCGAGTTCAGGTCCATACTCCTGTGCAACGTTTGCTTGCTGCTCGTCTACTGCCTCGTTTCTTTCAGGAGAGGTGTTAAAAGATTCCTGTGCTAACGCTATTACTTCAGCTCGATCTTCCTCTTCATATTGGGCTTCTTGGTCAATGACTTCCTTCTGGGCATCTTGCTTTCGAACCTCCGCTTGTACGTTAGCTTCGATTCCTTCAGCTTCCTGCGCCTCTTCCGGGGACATACCTTCGTCCACATAAGTTTGCACCCTAGCTGCTTTTTGTCCCGCTGCCTCGGCAGTCGCTGCCTCTACTTGACTAGCTAGCTCATCTCGTTCTTGTTCTTGCTCGGGAGTAAGCACTCCATCCACGGAAGTTCCGCTTAGTTTGTCAGCCGCCCTTGTCTCAATGGTGCTCATGCCCCCACCAAGTATTCCACCAATAACACCCTCTAGGACTGCTTGACCAGAAACTCCTCGGCCCAAAGGCACGTCAAACCCTTCTCTAGCTAGCGCTAAGTTACCTGCAAACTTTTCTTGCCCCGCCTGCATCGCCTCAGGTATTCCTTCTCTTACTGCACCTTTACCTATTTCTCTCAGGATACCTTTCGAGCCTTCTTGCCCGAACTTTTCAATTAAACGCTGCCCAAGTTTTCCCTTTATGAAAGCTTCAGGCACACCAAAACGGGAAGCCAAGTAACCAAGGCCTCCTCCCGCTACGATCATGTCTATATTTTCGCCAGTGTAAGACTGCGCTTCTGTAGCGGCTGCTTCTGCCTCTTCTTCTGACTTACCTGACTTTACTAATTCTTCGCGTACAGCATCGTATATGGTGTCCTTAATAAGCCCGACACCCGACGACACACCGTAAGCACCTACACCAACAGCTCCACCACCAATAGCCGCAGCTATAGCGGGTACAAACGTACCAACACCTTGTGCTAAGAAGTCTATGGGCGCTACGGTGAGGGCATTCAAGGCGGCTTTGGCTTGACCCATAAACCCTAGGTCTTCCGCTTCTTGCATTATCCGAGCGATTTCTGCTGAGTCAGCTTTGGATTGTGCGGAGACTAAGTTGCTTAACCATTCTTCAGCAGCACCCAACCCACTAGACACCGCATTATCCGCACCGAATATATCAGTGACCATCTTGGTGCCAGTAAGCACACCACTTCCGAGTTTTAACGGGATGTCTAAAGTCTCACGCAGAAGGTTGCCTTCTACTTCAGGTGCGGGCGTAACGGGCGCAGGGATAACAGGCGCAGGAGTTTTTTGGTCCCAATTTTGTTCCCAAGGGGCTAGGTTATTTTGTTCTTGCTGGGTAGGAGCAACTTCTTCGGCGGTCCAATCTATTTCCCAAGGGGCTTTAGAAGGACTCGTAGCGGTTTGTACCTCCCAATCTTCTTCCCAAGGAGCTTTAGCCACGTCTATATCTCTTCCCAGTTACTGCGGACGTTAGGGTCACCCCCGTTAAACCTAAATCCATCTCTAACGGTCCCCACTGTTGGCCCTGTCTTTCCCGGTAAGGTAAACCCCTCAACGAAGAGTTCTTGATACCTGAGGAGTTCAGCCTCGCGTGCTTCACCACGCAGAGGAGGCATTTGCCCATCAACCGCTTTAATTGCCATCTCTAGCGCTTTTGCTTGCAGAGACATAAAGTTCGCCTGCTCTGTTTGGCCTAACTTAGCCAGACCTAACCTTTCTTGCGCCTCGTTATAAAGAGCCAGACCTTCACTTGCGGCTTCGCCAGCACTTAGATTTGGATTTCCTCGAAGCGCTTGGTTAGTAAAAGTTGTTAACTGATACATCGTGTCAGTCGGCGCTCTTTGAGCGCTAATGCGTGATTGCGCTAGCAGAGTTTCGTCACGGGCGGAGGCTATGTTTTCCCTAGAAACACGGTCTAAGTCTGCCGCTTCTCTTTGTTGATCTGTAGCAAGCATGCCCTGTGCAATTTGACCACCCTCAGAAATAATACCATCGACCTCAACACGCGCTTTATTCTCTGCCTCAAACTGAGTCATGCCCATTGCCCTATTTTCGGTAATCATCTTCTCTACTTCGGCAAGAGAGATACCCGCAGCGGCGGCGCGTTCCGAGTCAATTAGGTCTCGCTCAGTGGTAGCGCCAGAACCAAACCCACCAAGTCCTTTTGCTCCAAGACCTGCAAGTCCAGCTCGCCAAGTACGCTTTTTCATTCGCTCAGGCGAGAATCTTTCTTCTCTTAGCCCTCTAGCTTCTCCCTGTAAGGCTTTACGTTCCGCCAGCAAGCCCTCTACACCGGTTAGTTCCCTGTATCTCTCCCCGGCTGCTACTCCCTCGGCTGTTGCATCTCTACCCAGAGTCGCTAATATTTGTGCCTCTGTTGCATCCCCTATAGCAGAAGTAAAAGGCGGTGCTGTTGTTGCACCAACTGGGGGGTCAAAGGTATCTTGTGCCGCACCACCTGTGGCTATGCCAACTGAGCTGTCGTCTATAAGACTTGAGGGGCGTTGGGGAAAAGGTCTGAGTTGTGGAGATCGCGTATCAGTTTTGAACTGTGGTTGTTTAAGCTCGGTAATCCCACCGGGTTCAACGGCATCAAGAGACTGTGAGGCACGCAACTGCTCAAGCTCTAAGGTAAGGGCCGCGCTCTCCTCGGAAGTAATTTCCGGGTTATTCAATTCCGCGTAGAGGCTATTCAGACGTGCTTGTCGGGCCTGCTCGGACTTGCTACGTCTCTGTCTATCAAGGTACTGTTGCCCTTCTTCAAATTCACGACGTATACGTCGCTCTCTTATTGATTCGCCCTCTACATCCCCGCCGGGAGCGTACCCAATAATCCCACCACGGGCCATACCTGCCCTAGAACCGATAGCCGCATCACGAACCCTAGGGTCGGAAAGGCTTACAAAATCTATTATGCGCTGTTTAAAAGCTGCTTTTTCTTCTGGAAAACTACGCTCTAAATCTGCTTGTAGCTGCTTGTACTTTTCTAAAAACGCAGTAACTTGCTCTGGAGTTACTGGCACTACTGCTGGTGTCCCTCTAGTAGGCATAGGAGTAGGTTTTACTTGACTGCCATCAGGGCCAGCGTACCCAATCACACCGCCACGAGCCATATTCTGCATATTACGCGCAGGCATCCCTGCCATACCTTGTTGTGGCATAGGTGGACGTTGGCCCTGCATAGGTGGGCGTTGGCCTTGCATAGGAGGACGTCGTTGCGCCATAGCCATTCGTTGCCCCTGCATAGGTGGACGTCGTTGCGCCATAGCCATCTGTTGGCCTTGCTGTTGGATACCCGGAGATAGCCTTGCTAGAAGCCCCGCAATCCCTTCCTCAGCCTTTTGCTCAACTCCCTTTGCAATAGTAGGGGATGCAGGGGCAGGCTGGTTCATCGCGGCTTGTCCACCTGCGGACATTAACAGCTCTTCAGCTTTGTCTGCAAATTCCTTTTTGCTTACTAATTGTTTCAAAACCTCAGGGATGTCCGCCTCTACAACGTCCATAGCTGCGGCCATACGCGGGTCATTTGCTGGAGGCATAGGCATCCCCTGCTGACCTTGTGGCATACCCTGCTGTGGGCCTTGTGGTGGGCCTTGTGGTGGGCCTTGTGGTGCTGCGCCTTGCGTAAGTGATCCTAATCCTTTCATAATTTTATCCTATGCCTAAATCAGCTCGTGCAGACACTCTTGCCTGTGCTGGGGTTTCTCCCATAGCGATGTAGTAGTCGATTTGCCCTTGCAAGGCTTGAAGTTGTGTTTGTTCTGAGTAGTCTCCAGTAGCCCCATCCCCTGAATTTCCGCTTAGTAGATCGAAAATATTTAGAGAATCGCTAAGTGCATTACCCATATTCTGTAGCCCACTAGGTTCCGAATAGCTATACGTCTGCGTCTCTAACGGTAAACCGTCCAATAGCGACTGCATGTAGAGCGTATTGTTCTTATCATAATCTCGCTCTTCTTGAAATTGTGCATAGTCCGCAGCTATACCTTGGCCCTCAATGGCACGCTGTACCCCACCTGCGTCTTGTTGCGCTCCTAATACGTCAAGTCCATATTGATTAGTGCGTTGCTGTGCAGTCATCTGGCGATCTTGTTCAGTATTAAACTGGCCCATACCTTGGGTATAGGCGGTCTGCATACCTTCACCGTATATATCCGCGAGGTTTCGCGTCAAATTGCGTTGCCCTTCGGACTCCATAATAGCCTGACGTGACCCGCCGAAAGCACCCGCTCTGCCCAACCTACCCGCATTTTGCACGCGCAGTATTTCTGCTTGGCGTTGCGCTTCGGCCATCTGTGGTTCTAATGCCGCACTCATATAAGGACTCATGTAGTTTTGAGCTGTCGTACCGGAGGTAAAACTCGTGGGGTTAAACCCGCCCATGTTAGTGGGAACAGACAATCCAGCCAAACCACTAAAGGCTTGCTGTTGTAGTCCCGACTGCCCCGCAGTAAGGGGTCCGCCGTAGGCCGTATAGGGTTGGCTAGCTGCCGCTTGCCCTCTGCCAAGCATCTCGGTTACGTAAGGTCCAGCCCAACTGGAAAGCGATGATTCTTCAAAAGTAGCCATTGTCTTTACCTACGCTAAGTATTTGTTAGGGTCGATTTGCCGACCTTGATTTGGATTGCCCGTGCGATCTGTACGCACTCTTTCCATCATGCTGTATAAACTCTCTGCTCCGGCCTCAGAGTTGCCGTTACCTAAGTGACTTACTATATCCGCAGGGATTACAAATTCCCCGTCACTTAGTGCCGCTGGTTGAGAGTTATCTATTGTAGCGGGGATTTGATCAGCCATCCCATCGGTAGGACCGCCTAGGTAGTACCCGTTTACATTGCCGCCTTGTGCAAATTCTCCGCGCTCCTGAAGTATGTTGTTGTAGTAGCCTTCAACTTCGGCTGCTGTTATACCCGGGTATCCTTGGTCTTGATAGTACGCAGCTACTTCAGCAAAGTTAGTCTCGTTCGCCCTAATAAGTTGTAATATAAGCTCTTCCTCGCTTATGCCAGCGGCTATTGCAGCCTGCGCAGGAGTTTGAGACCCCTCTCTTATTATTTCAGCAATAGCATCTAAATCTGTGTCAGCCGTCTCTTGACTCAGCATGCCGCTTTCCCTAGCCGCGAGAATTGCTTCCGGGGTGTTATCTATCTGCGCCCCGTCTTTTATGCTAATAAAACTATCTTCGCTAGCAACATAGACCCACCCTGTCGGGTTTTCCGGGTCTTCAGCCATTGCAAGCCCGCCGTCGGCTGTAAAAGTGTAGGCAACGCCTTGCTGCGGGCCAATTCTGCTCGCTTCGTCAATAATGTCACCAAAGCCGAAGTACTCCACTTTATTATTGCCTAAGTACTTTCTGCCTAACTGCTCTCCTTCATTTTGAGGTGTAAAGTCCGCAGGATCGCCGGTGTAATTGCGGACAAAGTTTTCAGCTCGGTTAGTTATAATGTACTCAGGGCGGCTTTCTGCTAAAGCCCGGATCGTCGCTACATCCACACCCAACATTTCTGCCGTCTCATCAAAGTCAGTAGAGTAATAGCCCGCATCTTGTATCATACCAAGAGAGGCTTCGATGGCCGTATCTAGCCCATATTGGTCTCTAATCTCGGCAAGGCTTGGGGTAGAGGCAAGCTGGTACCTGCCGTTGTCTATATCCCACGCCTTTATTCCACCAAGCGGGGCTTCGTTGAACAAACTAACTTCTCGCCCTAGTGAAGTATCAAATATGGTCGCGTCTGGATTCTGCTGGAACGCTTCTTTGTATACTCTTTCGGTATCAAACGTACCAAATTCGCCATTTCTACGGTATTCACCACCATAAAGTTGTTGGTAGTACGGGGAATCCGTCGGTAGTACGCTAGCAAATTCGCCATAACCGGCCCCCGGAGAAATTCCGTAATTAAGTAGGAGGTCTGCCGCAGTCATGTTGGGGTTAGCGGTAACTAAATTTTGTATGCTACTTATATACGCATTGTTTTCAGCGGTGCCGCGTCGTCCACCTTCAGCATTATTGGCCGCATTAGCTTGCGGTTGCCAAGCCGAGCCAGTGGTGTCAGAAGAACCGTAAGTACCTGCCGCTTCGTTTGCAACCCGTGTATCAAAGGCATCGCCCATTAAGGATTCGTAGATTGCTTGATTATCTACGTTTTGTTGATTCTCTCTGGCGATGTCTTCGGCAGTTCTACCCATAGTGGGTTCGTCCGTGGACTGCACAAAAGTAGTATCAGTAAAATACCGACGGCCTGCACTTCCCGGGCGACGCGGTGTTACCTCTTGAGTAGTCGGGTCGGTATATGTTGGGGCAAAAGCATCGGGTAGCAACTCACGAGAAGCAGTATAGTTTGGGATACCACCCATATACCCGACTGGCATTTGTTGATTGGTCCCCATAAAGTTATTTAGGGTTTCAGAATCATTCGGGTTTAGAGCCGCATAAGCAGCAGAAGCCATAAGAGCATCTTTGCCTACATTCGTCCAAGAAATGGTGTCATCGTCGTCCGTATAGCGATCAGCTAAAGCACCTATGCCTTTTGTTAAGTCCTCTCTCCAGCCCATCTTAGTATCCCCGTAACAGACGGTTTATTTCGTCAGTCATATCAGTGTTTTGTATCATACCACCACCGTAATATATCGCACTATCCACAATGTCTTCCTCTTTTGCTTTACCGCCCCTTAAGATCGCCATGTTCTCAGCAAGGGACAGAGCTGGGTTATAAAGAGCGGCAATGTCCGCAACGCCTGCTTTCTCTGTGCTTATTGTACGCATACCACCTTGACCAATTATTTGCTCGGGGGTGTCGGGAAGGGCAAGTACTTCGCTTAGCCCCGGTACTTCATCATCAGTTATTTCATCATTAATTATTTCATCATTAGTTATTTCATCATTAGTTATTTCATCATTAGTTATTTCATCATTAGTTATTTCATCATTAGTTATTTCATCATTAGTTATTTCATCATTAGTTATTTCATCATTAGTTATTTCATCATTAGTTATTTCATCATTAGTTGTAGTTGTTTCGTCGTCGGTGGCCGCCGCCGTGTTGGCCCCTATAAAGGTGTTTAAGTCGTCTAAAGAAATGCCAGTTTGGGTAGCTAGGTCTTGAACAGTTAAGCCATTGGCCTCCAGTGCTTCAAGCACCGCTGTTGTACCCGCTGCCCCACCTCCCGCAGTGTCAAAGACTTCTGTAGCTTTGGCTAAAGCAGCTTGTTGGTCAGCAAGTAGTTTCTCCGCAGCTTTAGCGGCAGTGTTTCCTTCTACTATCTCGGTGGCTACGTTGCCGTCGAGGCTTACCCCACCTACCGTAATGCCCCCTTCGTTTTCGTCCGCTGCTAGGGCTACGGCGGCTGCATCTCTGTCTGTAGCAATGTCCTGTAGAGTTTTACCCGCAAAAACTGCGGTTTGGAGCACCGCCACACTAACACCCATAGCCCCAGCGAGTCCCGCTGCGTCTTTTTCAACGGCTTCAGCTAACGTTATTTGTCCGTTACGAACAGCGTTGAGGGTGTCAAGAATAGTGCCCGTCATAGTGCCAACATTAGTAGCACTGCCGGGTATTTGGCCTAAGACATTAACTTGGCTCGTCTGCATCCAAGGCGGGATCGACCCCCATTGTCCTTGAACACCTGAGGGGCTTCCCGCTATAACTCCCGGCGTTGTTTGAAACCACTCTCCAGCGCCTTCTATAGCATCCCCTACATAACCCCCGACTACTGGTAGGTTAGAGCCGACCGCATGAGCGCCACGATACAAGCCACCTGCAAGACTTCCTATCCCCCCAAGAACCTCATCTGTAACATTATCGAGGATGGTGCGGGTATACGGCAACGGGGTTTGGTTGGTTTGGGTAGCATAGTCTCTGGCAAAACCCTTTGGTACATTAGCTTCAACCGCCGCATAGGAAGATGTACGCAGGGTTTGAGCGTTACTAAGTGCTTGGTTTGCGGTCTCTACATTATTTTGTGCCGAGACAAGCACACTACGAGCACTGGCGATTTCAGCAGGAGTACCATTTTGTTCTGCATTGTAGAGATTGTCTTTAGCTTCCTCTTCAGCCGCCCACGCCCTTGACCTATTTTGATACGCTGTCTCCGCACCCGCCTGAGCATTGTAGGCCGCTTCTAGGAACTCACCCGGAGTGTCTATAGCTGCGGAAGCAGCGACTATGGCATCATAAGCTGCTTGGCCGGTTGAGTTTGAATCAGAATCAGCACTTGAGTCCGTTGCATTTTGACTAAAGCTGTTTGTTAAACCTCCCAGCCCAGCCCCTATATTGCTTATGCTCCCACCTATTGGCTGTAGGGCTTTAATAGAACCGCTTATGCCGGGGCCAGATGGAGCAGACCTTTGTCCCGTCCCTCCGCCGTAACCCCCTAAAGAAGTTGCAAAACGACTACTTAATTCAGCCCCGTCAAACCTTCTTATAGAGCGATCTTCAGGGACGGGTATCCCATCTACCATATCAAACCCGCCACTTGCCCCTGTTGTACGACCTGTAGGCGGAGCGCTGGTAACTAAAGAGCCGCCTCTCCCGTTAAATCCTTGCACAGGGGCATCCCCTGCAAGTTCGGCAATGATGTGGTCTACTATGTTAAATTCTTTAGTCATATTAGTTGTCTATCAACACGCCCTGAAAGGCGGCGCTGATCTCGTTGTTTGTGCTGGTAGTAACTGCCCTACACTCTATGTCTGTCTTTTCAAGCACTTTTAATGGGTACGCGAAAGGGATAAAGTCGG
>Ga0307488_10000308_pt1 | contig 39021 bp, 31 predicted proteins | sample SB02metaG_FD_202248 | JGI IMG/M metagenome (GOLD analysis project Ga0307488, IMG submission 202248) | Sea-ice brine microbial communities from Beaufort Sea near Barrow, Alaska, United States - SB 0.2 | ecosystem: Environmental > Aquatic > Marine > Coastal | place: USA: Alaska | collected... | reverse complement strand
ACTTTTGTATTGCCTTTTAATAAGGCATGTACTTCTGGTATTTCTCTTAAGCAATGAGAACAGGTAGCGCTCCAGAAAAGTAGTAGATAGTAATTTGCTTCATTTAAGGTAGAAAGTTGAAAGTTTTTGCCATGCTCTTTCTAAGAAAAATTAGGAGCTATCTTACCAACTGCTGCAAGTAACCCCAGTTTTTACGTTTAAAGGACGCACTTTGGAAAGATTTTGGAAGTGTGTTTTAATAGTTTTCAAAAAGAAAATCTATACTTGTTACGTTATTACTTTTTACAAATTTTTCAAGTAAAAATTCAATTACATTTTTTTTAAAAAACAGTGTCTTTAATTTTGCTAAAAACAGTTTTTATAGGACTTTTATAGGGTGTTTTTTGTGTTTTCTTGTCATCTGAATCCTCGAGGTAAAAGACATAATCTGTAATTTTATACACTATAAAAGAAGTGGTTATAAGAGGTGTATTAGAAAAACGTATCGTATTTAAAAAAGTAGTTCTTACATGAGATATGTTCTTTTAGATTGGTTTTAATCTCTAGCGGATGTACTCTTAAACCAGCTTTAATATGAAATTAAATATATATTTATTTTAAAATCTCTAAGTATCTGTTCTGAATATTATGAATCTCGTTGACTTGCAGTGAATCTAATTTTTGTTGCTGTTCTGTAATTTCGGTGAGGTAATTTTTGCACATTATATTTTCTTTAGATCAAGAAAATAGGACCGTCTGTTCTGGGAAGTCTGGATGAAAGGAAAAGCTTACATCCTCTTTATTGCATATAAGATGCAAAAAACTTGTGCCACTTATTCTATACTTAATGGGATAAGAACCAATTTTTGTATCTGCGGGTAATTCAAATTTAAAGGTTGCATTTGTTTGATCGCTATCACTCATAAAAAGATTTTCTTTCTTGATTGTTGTATTTTGAACACACTGTTGTTTGGAACCTTCATTCTTGTATAATACAGCCCAATTTGTATCTAAATCACTAGTGAGGCTTTCCTTAATAGAAGACGGTGCATGCGTGAATGTAGCTATTAAGAATATAAGAGTAAGGAACTGTTTCATTTTTTTGAATTGATCTTGGTGCTAGAAAAACTATTTAAGTACGGTCTCAAAAACACCATTTCTATAACAAATTAGGTATATTGTAACTCGTAAATAAAATAGTATGATGTATTTTTCTAATAAAGTAATTTGGATTACAGGAGCTTCTTCAGGAATTGGAAAAGCATTGGCTTTGGAACTTTCTAAACAGAATTGTAAACTTATTTTATCTTCTAGAAACAAGGAATCTTTAGAATTAGTAAAAAGTGAGTGTAAAAACCCGCAGCACATAGCAGTTATCCCATTGGATTTAGAAAAGTATTCAAGTTTAAAATTAAAAGCAGATGAAGCGCTATTCGTTTTTGGTACAATTGATATTCTGATAAATAACGGCGGTATTAGTCAGCGATCTTTAGTTGAGCATACAAATATTGATGTTGATAAACGTATTATGGATATAAACTACTTGGGCACCGTTGCATTATCTAAAGCCATTTTACCGCATTTTATTATAAATAAATCAGGTCAATTTGCCGTAACTAGCAGTATTGTTGGTAAAATTGGTACGCCTCTAAGATCTAGTTACGCGGCTAGTAAACACGCGTTGCATGGTTTTTTTGATAGTTTACGAGCAGAAAATCATAAAAATAATATTGCAGTCACATTAATTTGTCCTGGTTTTATAAACACAAACGTTTCTAAAAATGCATTAACTGGAAACGGAACTCCGCAAGGAAAGGTAGACGTGGCAACGGGCAATGGAATGTCTCCGGAGCGCTGTGCAAAGCGCATGTTGAAAGCGATTAAAAATAAAAAAGAGGAGGTTTATATTGCTGGCGTAAAAGAAAAATTAGGGGTGCACGTAAAACGGTTTTTTCCGAAATTATTTTCAGTTTTAGTTCGGAAAATTAGGGTTACTTAATCATCGAAATAATTTAAAGCGTCAAAATAATTTAGAATTGCTTCTTTCATTAAAACGGTTTGCTCACCTGGTTTTAAACTTGGTAACTCTGTAATAACGTTGTAATGTGGCCAACTATCATCGTCATAAGAATCGAATTCATAATAACCATAAGGTTCAAGTAATTTGCAAATAGCAATGTGCATTAAATTTACTTTTTCGTCTTTCTTAAACTCGATACTTCCTTTTCCTAATTCCTGAACACCTATTAAATAGATAATTCCATCCATATTTAACTCTTCTCCATCTGCAAATTGATCTGTTAGTTTTGTAACCAACAAATCCCATTTTTCTTTGAGATTACTAACTTTTTGCATCATTTATAATTTTAATACCACAAAGATACAATGTGCATTTTTAAATATTAAAAAAAAAGATGTAGGTTTGAAGAAATTATTTTAATGAATATTTTTGATATAATTATTGGGGCACTTTTAATATTCGGTTTTGTAAGAGGTATTATGAAAGGTCTTTTTGTTGAAGTTGCCTCATTAGTTGCATTAATTGCAGGAGTGTATGGTGCGATTCATTTTTCTTATTTCATAGGAGATTTTTTAAAAGAGTCGGTGTCATGGAGTGAAGAATATGTGTCTTTAGCGGCATTTGCAGGAACTTTTATTGTAATTATTATTGTGATATCATTCCTAGGTAAAATTCTTACAAAATTGGCAGATTTCGCTTCTTTAGGTATTGTAAATAAAATATTGGGAGGTGTTTTTGGAACCCTAAAAATAGGATTGATTTTAAGTGTTGTTTTTATTTTCTTAGGTAAAATGAATGATAGTATTCCGTTTATAGAAAAGAAAACCTTAGAGGAATCTATATTATACCAACCTCTGAAGAAAGTTGCACCAACTATTTTCCCTTCTATTATTAAAGGTGGAGAAGATTTTAAGAACCCATTTGTAAATATATAAACGGTTCTTATTTTGTAGCAAAGTAATATTAAAGATTAAAAAAGGATATTGAAAGCCTTGCCTATAAATTAATTATTAGAGCAGCTACTTTAACAAATTACCCTTTATTTGTGTAACTACAAGGAGCCATAAATTAATAAAATTAAAGGAATATAAGGTTTTTAGAGGCGCACTTTAATAGCGCGTTTTGGAATGGTAACTGACAAAAAATAACGAATTAAAAAAACCGAGATGTACATCTCGGTTTTTACTTGATCAGAAGTTATGGTAAAGTAGAATTTTAGCTACTAATATGTGAGATGCCACCAATAATTTTAATTTCTGCCATTTCTTGAAACTATTTTAAAATAGGGCTTTTCTCTCTATTTCTTTTTAATTCTTTAATGCGTCATTTATATGTTCTTTTATCCATCGGACGCAGGTACTAAAATCGCTGAAAATGTGTTCTTTTGGAATAAAATCCGGAATGATATCAATTCGTTCCATCATGTATCTTGGTTGTTGTAGTAGGCTAACAAACAGCACTTCAATATTTTTTTTCTTTAAATCTAGCAACATGTCTTCCATAGCGTATAAACCAGATTGATCCATATATTGCATTCTTCCTAAGCGCATAATTACAGTTTTTGCTGATGTTGGAATTTGTTGCGAAAGTGCTTGAAATTCACTGGTAGATCCAAAAAATAAAGGTCCTTTTATGTGCTTGATAAATACTTTTTCTTTTAAGTTTTCTGGAAAATCAAACTCATCTGCCCACGTTTCTTGTTTCAATGATTTCACATCGGATCTTTCCGCAGTCAAATCGCCAATTTTTTTCATAAACATTAGAGATGCAATGACTAACCCGATACCAACTGCGTACACTAAATTCCAAAATGTGGATAGTAGTAAAACTACAATCATAATTAAAACTTCAGAACTAAGTTTAATTGGTCCTATTTTAATGTCTTTTGGTAAATAAGGGATGGCTTTTAATCCTTTATAATCCATTACACCAATACCAACAGTAATTAAAATACCCGCTAAAACTCCTGCTGGAATTTTGGATGCAACGGGTCCTAAACCTAACATCACTACTAGCAACATAATTCCTGCAACCATTCCAGAAAGTTTTGTTCTTCCACCTGCGTTTATGTTTACAACTGTTCTAATTGTTGCTCCTGCTCCAGGAATACCTCCAAATACTGCAGCAATACTATTTCCAAGGCCTTGTCCTACTAATTCTTTATTTGGACTGTGTTTTGTTTTGGTCATATTATCTGCAACCACACTTGTTAAAAGAGAATCGATAGCACCTAGTAGGGCTAAAGTTAATGCTGTAAAAATATAGGGTGTGACACTGGCGAGACTAAAACCTGTAAAAATCTCCCAATTAGGAATGGGTATTCCACTCGGAATTTCTTGAATAGTTCTATAATCTAAGCTAAAACCAACAGCAATACTAGACATTACTATTAACGCAACGAGTGTGCTTGGTACTTTTGTAGTAATTCGTTTAAAACCATATATTATAAATATGGTTCCTAAAGCTAGCAAGAACTCTAACCAATTAATGTTTTGTATTGCTTTAGGAAACGCTTTAATAGCGCCTAAGGCGCCAGCAGTTTCTTTTGCCGCTAAGGTTTGGGATTCTTTTAAAATATTTTCGGATGTAATTTTATCGGCTCTTGTAATCGTCTCTTCAAAATTTTCTAAAACTAAAATATTTTCACCCGCTTCTTCTTTTAAAATATTTTGTAAAATCACCTCTTGCGCTTCTGCTTTAAATGTGTTTACAAATGCTACATCCTCTTTAGGATAGTAGCCTACAGAGGGTAATATTTGGGTCAATAAAATAATGAGTCCAATTGCGGTCATAAAACCAGAAACTACTGGATATGGAATGTATCTAATGTATTTTCCAAGACCAGCAAGCCCCAGTAGAACTTGAAATAATCCGGCTAAGAGAAAAACAGTTAAAATAGCAGGTAAGGCTTTGGTAACATCACCGTCATTTGCAGCAACAATACCAGCAATTACAATCATACTTACTGCAGTCATTGGTGCAGTAGGTCCGGAAATTTGTGTATCTGTTCCTCCAAAAAGTGCGGCAAAGAAACTAATAAATATGGCACCATATAAACCAGCACTCGGTCCTAAACCAGAAGAAACACCAAAAGCTAATGCCAAAGGTAAGGCAACAATACCTGCCGTAATGCCACCAAAAATATCACCTTTTATATTTGAAAATAATTTTTTCATAAATCTTGAAAATATTTTTTTATTCGGGCACAATTTAATCTTTATTAATTAAAAAAAGCCAATCCTTTAAAAGGATTGGCTTTAAATAAAGGGTGGCATTTTAAACTAGTAAAAAGTGACCAACCCGTTGCTAACATCATACATAGCGCCTATAATTTTAATACTCCCTTCTGCTTCCATTTCTTCTAAAACACTGCTTCGTTGTCTGATATTATCAATGGTCATATAAATATTTTTTTCTGAAACTGAATTTACAAAATCGAGGTTGCTAGAGTTTCTTAAATGCTCCTCTTCGGGCGTTTTAACTGCTCTAACAGCTGGCTTTATTTTGTCAATTAATGCTGTTAAATTCCCTAACTTTGCATTGTCACAAGCGCCCTTTATTGCGCCACAAGAGGTGTGTCCTAGAACAATAACAACTTTTGTGCCTGCTAATTTACATGCAAATTCCATACTTCCTAAAATATCTTCATTCACAAAATTTCCTGCAATTCGAATACTAAAGACATCTCCCAAACCTTGGTCAAAAACCAATTCTGCGGAGACCCTTGAATCAATGCAACTTAATATTGTCGCGAAAGGAAATTGACCAGTACTAGTATCGTTAACCTGCTCTAAAAGGTTTCTATTTGCTTTTAAATTATTTTGAAACCTTAAGTTTCCTTCTTTTAAAAAGGCTACTGCTTTTTCTGGTGTTAGAGTTGCTTGCGTTTCTTTGGTATGTGCTTTCATGAAATTATGTTTAATTGGTTAATATAAGTGAGCAATTAAGCGATTTAATAATACTTGCAACGCTGGTTTTCATTGCACCAATATTGTTTGTTTCTCTGCTGACAAAAAGTAGGTTAATTTTTCCTTTTGACAGATAATTTGAAATGTTTTTTATGGCATTATCTCCCTGTTCAAAAACATATTCTATTTTATCTTGGTGCTTTAAAAAGGGCGTTTTGTGTGCTTCCGGATTGTTTGACGCAATTTTAAAATAGGTCAACGGTTTTTGAGTAGCATTTATAATGTTTTCTGCTAAAACCCCTTTAGATTTGATGTTTTGAAATAAGCCTAAAGATAACTCTGTGTTTGGTTCTAAGCCACTTCTATTATTGGTAATTACAATGGTTCCTTTGTGTTTTTTAAGGATAAATTGGGTAATATTATCGCTAAGAAAGGGCAATATTTTAGCCTTTTGCTTTCCTAAAACAATAATATCGGGTTTATTTTTATCAATGTATTCTGCTATTTCCCTTTTTATGTTTCCAATGACAAAGCTGTGATTTATTTTCTTATTGTAGCGCTGAGAAATTGGATGTATTAGCTCTTTTATTTTATTATCGATTGTGAAATACGCTCTGTTGATAGTTCTAATTGCTGACAATTGACTGTCTTCTTCTACCACCTCTGTTGGTTTTTTTACATAAAATAAATCGATATCTGCATTCGTTATTTTCGCTAAAGCGACACTACTTTTTATTGTTACACCCGCAGATTTACTTAAATCTGACAAGACTAATATTTTATAGTTTTTATTCATAAAGAGCAGTTTTAAGCAGTTTTTTTTGGTCTTAAGTTAAAAAATTCAATGTAGCTTGGAGGGTTTTCTACAATCCCTCTCTCAGAAATTAATTGAATATCTATATTTCTTTCTTTTGCTTTCAATGCAAAATCTTGTAAAATTTCGATAATATCGTAGTCTAAAAAGCGTGTTTTACGAACATCAACCTCTAAATAAGTGTCTCTAGGTAAACTATCTAGCTCTTTTAAAATTGCTCCTTTATTAAAGAATGTTACTTCTTCTGCAAGGGTCATTTTAATTCTGTGTTTTCCGTTGCTCTTATTTTCGATGTGTAAAAAGTGAGAATTCTGAAAACTTTTAATCAAAATAACTACCACACCTACGGCTAATCCTAAGGAAATACCAACTAATAAGTCCGTAAAAACAATACCCAGCACTGTTACGGTAAAGGGAATCCATTGTTTCCAACCTAATCGAACCATTTCTAGAAAGACTGCCGGTTTTGCTAGCTTATACCCTACAATTAATAAAATTGCTGCTAAGACAGAAAGTGGAATTTTATTTAATAAAGTGGGAATCACAACAACGGAAATTAGTAATAATAAACCGTGAATAATAGCGGATAACTTTGTACGTCCACCAGATTGAATATTGGCAGAACTCCTAACGATTACCTGGGTAATTGGCAATCCACCGATTAAGCCAGAAACAATATTTCCGGTTCCTTGCGCTAATAATTCTTTATTTGTGGGTGTCACATTTTTATGTGGATCCAATTTATCAGTAGCTTCTACACAAAGTAATGTTTCTAAACTTGCTACTAAAGCGATGGTGAAACCTGTAACCCAAACATCTGGATTTGAAATGGCATTGAAGTTAGGGAATCTAAATTGACCAAGAAAAGAATTGAAACTGTCAGGTACAGGAACACTCACTAAATGTATTGCACTTACGCCATAGGTAGCGTTTCCTTTGGTTACAAAATAATAGACAATTCCTACAACTACTGCAACTAAAGGACCTTGTATTATTTTAAAGAACTTGCCTTTATTAGCGAACACAGTACTCCAAAGTATTAAAATACCCAAACCAATACAACCAACAACTGTAGCCCCTATGCTAATATTATTAGCCGTATTTAAAATTTCAGAAAAGGTGTTCTGACCATCTATTTTAAAGAAAGCAAAATCTCCTTCAAGAGCAGAATCGTAACCAAAAAAATGTGGGATTTGTTTTAGAATAATTATAATTCCAATACCTGTTAGCATTCCTTTAATCACAGATGAAGGAAAGTAATAGCCAATAATTCCTGCTTTAAGAATACCAAAAATTAACTGTATAACACCTCCCAATACAACGGCAACTAAAAAGTTTTCATAACCACCTAAGGAGGTTATTGCAGTAAGTACAATGGCTGCTAATCCTGCAGCAGGCCCACTTACTCCAATTTTAGAGCCACTGAGCGTACCAACTAGAATTCCTCCAATAATTCCAGAAATTAATCCAGAAAACAAGGGTGCTCCACTGGCTAAGGCGATACCTAAGCATAATGGTAAGGCTACAAAAAATACAACGACACTTGCAGGCAAGTCGTTTTTAATGTTTTTAAACATATATAAATGATTTTAACTCTAAGTTTATGGTAACTAGAGTTTTGTTGTAAAAAATAAGATTTAATTTGTAATACTATAAGAAATTATAAGAGCATTACTGGGGTGGTGGGGTTGTTACTGTTGGATACCTTGAAGCATAGTTTTTTGAATAAAACTGTATGTTTTTAGTAATTTCTAAACTATTATCTGAAATAGAGGATGTGAAGTTTTGAGGCCAAATTTTTAGTTTTGAATCTACTTTATACCCTTCTTTTCCTTTGTTTTCCTCTTCTTCATTCATATCTAAGAGGATGGCAAATTCTTGAAAATCATCAGTTTGGCTTATAAGGGTAGGAACCGTTAACGCACTTATGAATAATATCGAAAAGAAAATTGCAATTTTAACTCTCAATTGTTGGGTTTTAGAAAGACTACAAAAATAAGAAAGGTTTTTTGATTTTTTGTTAAATAATAATTAAAAATCGGTTAGTAGTTTTATTTCATCAGCAATTATCCAACCCTGTTTGCCATCTACTAATTTAATTTTTTTCCAATTATCAATGGCATCCAATACAATTACTTTTGTACCCTCATGCAATGTAAAAATTTCTTCAGAATTTAAAGTAGGTGCATTTCTAACTTCTGTTTTTTGAACAAATACAATGGCTTCTTTATTTTTTTTTGTTAGACTGTATTGGCTATAAGTAATAAAAACACTGAAAATTAATAGGATCAAGCTGATGCCACTTGTTGTGAAATAGATTCTTTTTTTTCTCGAAGAATATCCAAAATAAAAGAACAAAAAGAAAATGGAGGTCGAGAAAGAAAATACAACAGCAACTATTGCCCACTCATTATAGGACAGTTTTTGAAGATAATTAGTGTTAAACTTTTGAAAAACGGTCTTTGGCACTTCTTCAATATTATCTAAAGCTAGGCGTTTTGCAAAAACTAAATTGTTTTTTACATCGACGTTTAAAGGGTTTAATTTTAAAGCTTTTTCATAATAGAAAATGGTAGGTCCAACTTCATTTAATCTATAATATGCGTTTCCCAAGTTTAAATATAATTCTGATGAAACCATCTCTTGAGATTCAATTTTTTTATACTTTTTAATGGCTTCTTTAAAGGCCCCATTTCTGTACAATTCATTTGCTGATACAAATAAGGTATCCACATTTTGGGCGTTTATTGTATTGGCAATCATGAACAATAAAAATAAAATCTTTTTCATGTTATAACTGTTTATCTAATTGAATAATACATTGCTTTGCACGCTCTAATTCTTCTTTCATTTGCATTGCTGTAAAAGGAGTGTAGCGGGCAAAATCAGAACTTTGTAAAACTTCAATAAATTGCTGAATTGTGCTTGTTTCTACTTTTTTACTTTCTAAGAGTTCGGTAATTCTTTCTTTACTTATTTCTGCAGTTTCTATTCCTAATTTTGCTTTTAAGTAATTGTGCAAGGCACGCTCTAAAGCTTCATAAAAAGCTGCTTTCTTGCCCAATTGTTTTTGAGCTTTTGAAAGATATTTCTTGGCCAATCTTTCTGCTTTTCTAGTTTTATTGCCGGCAATATCATTATTTCTCTTTGCATTCTTTTTTCCAATAAATATTCCAATAGGAATTGCCGTTAATGGCAACAAAAGCAGGAGGTAAAAGAGGTTAGACCTAAAGAAATCATACTGTTTTTTTGAAATAAGGGTAGTTCTTGTAGCAATGTATCTAAAATCTTCACCAGTACTAACTATATCTTGTTTTTTTACAGAGGTGGTATCCAAAGTTATCAATTCTTTTCCTTCTTGAACATCTACAAAGAAATCATCAGTAGCTAGTGTTTTGTATTTTTCTTCTTTTGGATTAAAATAGGAGAACGAAACACTTGGTATTTTGTACTTTCCTCTATATTGTGGTACAACAGTATACGTCTCTGTCACAGATCCAGAAATACCATTTGCACTTATCCGAATGCGCTCTTTTCTTTCTGGTTGATACATTTCTAGTTCTGCAGGAGTTTCTACAGTAGGCAATTCAAAGAGTTTTAAATTTCCCTTTCCAGAGACCGCTACTTTTATTTTGCTAGTTTCATTTGCTTTTAAAATCTCTTTACTTAAGGAGACATCAAAATTAAAAGTACCAACAGCCCCTATAAAATTTTCAGGTTTTCCTGCTAAGGGAAGGGCTCTAGGATTAATTATTTTTTTAGTAGATGCAAACTCTCTTCTAATGTTTTTTGTGATTGCGTTTCCAAAAAAATCTGATCTTCCGGAAGGAACTCCAATGACAATATCCATTTTCATTGGATTTACGGAAAGCTTCCCTGTTTTTGTGGGAATTAATAACGCTTTTTGAAGTACAATATATCTGTAATCTTCACCATTATATTTGCCCAATTTAACAGGAAACCCATTTATTTTAATGTCTTGATTCCAGAAACCGTTATATTTTGGTGCTTCTGTTACATTGGTGTCATAAACACTTACATTTTCGCTTACATACAATCTATATTCAACATAAATCCCTTCGCCAACATAAGGTCTAGATTTAGAAATTTCTGCGACTAAATGAATGTTTTGTTGGGCGATGTAATTAGGATCGTTCGGGTTCTTAGGAATATCTATAGCGTCTAAAACAATTATTTTTATAGGTTTAGATTGTATTCTTTTTCCCCCAATTTTTATAGTTGCATTTCCAATAGAGAGTTCTCCTTTTCTTTTTGGTTGTAAAACATAAGAATAGGATTGTGTAAAACTTACGGCTCCATTAATCCAAGATTGACTTACAGATTGACTTGGACCACCAACAACTTTAAAATTATTGAAGTTTGGAGGTGAAAAATTATCCCCTCCTTGTTTGTCAATAGAAAATTTTACACGCAAACGCTGGTTTACGCCCAATTTGTTTTTACTAACACTTGCTTTTAGGGTTGCTTCTTGCGCTGTAAAAGAAGTACCTAGTAAAAAAATAAATATGAATATGTAAAATTTAAACTTCATCAACTTTTTCTAAAATGGTAAATTTACCAATCTTTTTCCTGTTTCACTTTTTTCCCTTGTGCTTTTTTAGCATTCAATTTTTTCTGCGTTTTCTTTTCTTCGTTATTTAAACTTTCTAGCAATTGCTTAACCTGCTGTGGAGACATTTTGCCTTTTTGTGGCTTAGGTTTTTGCTTATCTTTTCCTTTATCTTTATTTGGATTTTGTTTTTTATCTTTTCCTTTATCTTTTTTTGGATTGTCTTTACCATCCTTTTTTTTGTCTCTTTCAGAATCCTCTTTGCGATCCTTTTTTTTGTCTTTGTTATCATCATTTTTATCTTTATCGTTTTTATCGTCTTTTTTGTCTTGTTTTTCTTTGTCTAATAATTTTTGAGCGACTGCTAAATTATAGCGAGTTTCATCATCAGTAGGATTATTTCTTAGGGCATTCTTATACCCATCTACTGCACCTTGATAATTCTTAGACTCTATCATTGCGTTTCCTAAATTATGAAAGGCTTCTGCTTTTGTAAGTTTATCTGTTGCAGTTTTTGTAGTTAATTCATATTGAGGAATTGCTTCTTTGAAATTTTTAGTCTGGTAGAGCGCGTTTCCTAAATTATAAGTTGCTTTGTTATAATTAGAATTACTTCCCAATGCTTTTTGATAGGATACAGAGGCATCTGTAAACTGCTTTTTTTGGTACAATTCGTTTCCTTTTCGTAACATTTTTCTTGCAGTTCTTTCTTGTGCGATGGTGTCATTTTGTGCTGCTATTTCTTTTGTAAAAAAAAGCATTAAGAAAATGATAAGCCCGTATTTTAATGTGTTCATTTTAGTTTTTTATTTTCTCTTCGTTAAATAAATCAACCTTTCTTAACCACTTTGTTTTCTTATCAAACAAGAGAACATCTATAATTAAGAAGAGCAAACCTATTGCTAAAAACCATTGAAATTGATCTTTATAATCTGAAAATTGTTTTGTTTCAAATTCGTTTTTTTCTGCATTTCTAATAATTTCCGAAATTTCGTTTACTGGGTTGGCAGTAATATTTCCATCAATATATTTTCCGTCAGAAGCGTCTGCAATTCCTTGTAAAACTTCTGCAACACGTTTGGTAATAACGGTTTCTCCTTTTCTGTCTTTTTTGTAGCCAATCATAGCGCCGTTTAAACGCATAGGAATTGGGCCTCCTCTTTTTGTACCAACACCAACTGTGTAAATTTTTACTCCTTCGTTCGCTAGATTTTGTGCAACCTGTTTGGTTTCTTCTTGATGATCTTCACCATCGGAAATAATAATTAAAAAACGATTGGTTTGATCTTCATTATTATAATAGGTTTTTGCTAATTCAAGGGCTTCGTTAATAGCCGTTCCTTGGCTAGAGACGATGTCTGGATTTGCATTTTGCAAAAACATATTTGCGGCTGCATGATCTGTTGTTATGGGCAATAGTGGATATGAATTACCAGCATAAATAATTATACCAACTCTGTCTGAACCTAGCTTATCAATTGTTTTAGAAATAATTTGTTTTGCTTTTTCTAATCTGTTAGGTGCAATATCCTCTGCCAACATACTTTTAGAAACGTCTAAGGCAAAAACGACGTCTACACCTTCTCTTTTTATTGTTTTTAGCTTGGTTCCCATTTTTGGGTTGGTCAACGAAATGATTAAGAAAGAAATGCCTAAAAGGAATATGATTAATTTTAAAGTAGATTTAAAAGTAGAAGAATTCGGCGCTAACTTTTTTAATAAAGATCCATTAGAGAATTTACGTTGTGTTCTTTTTTTCCACCATAATACCAGTAAGAAAAGAACAACCATTGCAGGAATGATTGTTAGGAGGTAAAAATAAATTGGTTCTTCTATTCTATACATCGTTTAACTGTGTGTTTGTTTAATCGCGTAATTGTTGTTTGCGTAATCTGTTTGTACTTAAATTGTGTGTTTTTATTTAGACGTACATCTTTTTTAATTGTGATTTTCTTATTGTATTTAGCATCTTTTAAATTTTATAAACGTTCTCTTTTAATTTTTGATACTCCTCTTCGCACACAAATGATAGCTCTTTTGATAATAGTAGGTACTTAAAAAACTTCCATTGTTGTGCTAAAGGCAATAGCTGTAAAATGTGCTTTATCTTTATTTGTAATTCTTGACGTTACTTCGGCTAAATTAGCAGCAATTGAATTTATAATTCTTTTAATTTGACTGAACAATCCTTATTTTATTTTGATAGGAAAAGTAGCAGTTATTGCGTGTTTTTCCAGAAAGCAGCTTTGCATCTTTCCAAAGCTTTCGTTTTTCAAACGGAAATAGCTACATTTTTTTGTTTTTGTACGATACAACGTCTAAACAATTTAACAGGGATACCCCAATTTATATAAAACTTTTAAAAATCGTGTTTTTTAAGACGAATTCTAGCAGTAGTAATCCGAGTCCTAAAAAAACAAAAAATCTAAATTTTTCTTGATAATTATAATATTTAAACTCTTCTATTTTTGTTTTTTCTAGGGAGTCAATTTCATCATAAATTTCTTTTAAAGATTCATTGTTTGTGGCTCTAAAATACTTTCCTCCTGTTTCTGTGGCAATTTCTTGTAATAGCTTTTCGTCTATTTCTACTTGTTGTTTTCGAAAATTTAATTTCCCTGTTCTCGGATCTTTGCTCCAAGGAAAATCTGCCATTCCGTTGGTTCCAATTCCTATGGTGTATACTTTTACGTTCAATTCTTTAGCCAGCTCTGTTGCGGTTCTTGGATCGATATTTCCACTGTTATTTACCCCATCAGTTAGCAAAATAATTACTTTGCTTTTTGCCTTACTTTCTTTTAATCTATTTACGCCAGAACCTAACCCCATTCCAATGGCTGTTCCGCCTTCTAATTGGCCCCATTTTAGTTCAGAAATAGTTCTTTTTACAATGCTTTTGTCGCTTGTAATTGGGGTTTGTGTAAAACTTTCACCGGCATAGACTACAACACCAATTCTATCATTTGGTCTTCTGTCAACAAAATTGATAGCCACTTTTTTAAGTGCTTCTAACCTGTTTGGTTTTAAGTCTCTAGCTAACATACTTGCAGAAACATCAATTGCCATTACAATATCAATTCCTTTATTAGACTTTGTTTTTTTACTTACAGAAACATTTCTTGGTCTTGCTAGAGCAATGATTATTGCTGCTAGTGCTAGCAGTCTTAAGAGGTATAGAATTGGTTTTAATTTAGATAAAAAAGAATTGGTTTTAAAACCTTTTATACTTGGCATTGTTAAAATAGCAGCATCTTTTTTGCGCATAAAAAAACACCAAACAGCAACTAATGGTATGCTTATTAGCAGCCAAAGAAACTCAGGGTTGTAAAATTCAAAATTACTCCAGTCCATCTTCTTTTTCTATTATTGGTTTGGGCTTTAAATTGCCTATAATGTGTTCTGCATCTCTTCTGTCGTCTTCAATCTCTATAGCCAATGGTTTTGATTTTGCAAATTTCACCAAATCAGCTTCCCGAAATAAATCTTTTAATTTAATGATGGTTTCTTTCGAAGTCTCAATGGTCTCTGAATTTTTAAAATCTTCTACCATCTCTAAGACTTCATCACTTGTATTTTCTAACGCAGGTACTTTTAATTCACGTTCGATATACCCACGTACAATTTCTGTTAATTCAGAATAATATTCCTTTGTTTTATTGTTTTGCCATAACAGTTTTTCATCCAATTCACTTAACTTTAAAAGTGCCTCTTCGTAAGGGGGTAGCATTCTATATGTTGGTGTATCCTCTGCTATTTTTCTTTTTTTAATCACAAACCAATAGATCCAAAAACCAATAATTGCTAGTATTGCTAAAATGATGTACAGATAGATTTTAAAATCATCAAAAGTAAAAGGCTCTTTTTTAATGGTTTTTATTGGAAACTTTTTCACTTTAGTAGTGTCTATAGCAATGGTGGCCACATTTACTAGTAATGAATCTGTTAAAAAGGCTTGATTTTTAATAAATATTTGTTGTTGCGGAATGTAAAACGCACCACTATCAAAACCTGTTAAAATATATTTTCTAATTAAGCTGTTTTTAATCGTATCAACTCTAGTAGAGTCGATTACCTCTAAACCCTTTAATTGTAATTTAGGAATGATTACATTTTGCGTTTCATCAACAGAAATTTTTAGCTGAAACTGTTCGCCAATGCGGATAGAAGTGGTATCAATTTCTGCATTAACCATTGGTTTTTGAGCAAAACTTATTGCCGAAATGAATAATAATATGTAGCGTATTTGTTTTTTCATTTTTAAAAAGTAACTGCCTTACTATCTTCCTTTATGTTTAAAATAACCTAATAATTTTTTGACGTAATTTTCATCAACTCTTGTATTAACATTTCCTGCGCCACTTCTTTTAAACATATTTGTGTAATAATCTGAGAGTCTTAGAGCATTTTCTTTGTAACTTGTTCTTACAGATTTTGACGCGGTATTAATTAATCCAATATTGCCAGTTTCTGAATCTAACATGGGCACCATTCCTAAATTAGGGATTTCTTCATCGTGTTTGTCAAAAATTCGAATGCCCGTTAAATCGTGTTTTTTAGCGGCAATTTTTAATGTTTTCTCGTAATTATCATCCATGAAATCAGAGAGCATAAAAACAATGGCCCTTTTTTTCATAATGCTAGATAAAAATTTTAAAGCCGCTGCGATATCTGTTTTTTTGCTTTCTGGTTTGAACTCTATTAATTCTCTGATAATTCTTAAAACATGACTTTTCCCTTTTTTTGGGGGAATGTAAAGCTCTATAGCATCAGAAAACAAAATTAAACCCACTTTATCATTGTTTTGAGTGGCAGAGAAGGCTAATGTTGCGGCAATTTCTGTAACCGTGTCTTTTTTAAATTGAGTAGCTGTTCCAAAAAGTTCAGATCCAGAAACATCTACAAGAAGCATCATGGTTAACTCCCGTTCTTCTTCAAAAACTTTGATATAAGGTTCGTTGTAACGCGCGGTAACATTCCAATCTATTGCTCTTACATCATCGCCAAATTGGTATTGTCGCACTTCAGAGAAAGTCATACCACGTCCTTTGAAAGAAGAATGGTATTCACCGCCAAAAATATCATTAGACAAACGTTTTGTCTTAATTTCTATTTTACGAACTTTTTTAAGTATCTCTTTTGTCTCCATTTTTTAAAGCTGTTTGCTTTTGGCTAAAATATTAAAAATCAATAGCTAGCAGTAGTTTACGGTACTTCGATTTCATTAATAATTGAATTAATAATAGCTACAGAAGTTATGTTTTCTGCTTCTGCTTCATAGGTGATACCAATTCTGTGACGCAGTACATCAAAAACCACAGCTCTAACATCTTCAGGAATTACATACCCTCTTCTCTTGATAAAGGCATAACATTTGGCTGCTTTTGCTAAATTAATACTTCCACGAGGTGAAGCTCCAAAACTGATTAAATCTTTTAATTTTGGTAAATTATATTTTTCAGGATAGCGTGTTGCGAAAATAATATCTAGAATGTATTTTTCAATCTTTTCATCCATATAAACCTCATTAGCAGTTGCTCTTGCTTTTAAGATTTGCGCTACAGAAACTACAGGGTTTACAGTAGCAAAAGTGCCAGATAAATTCTGACGCATAATTAGTTGTTCGTCTTGTAATTTAGGGTAATCAATGACCACTTTTAACATGAATCTGTCTACTTGGGCTTCTGGTAAAGGATAGGTTCCTTCTTGCTCTACTGGGTTTTGTGTTGCCATTACTAAGAAAGGTTCGTCTAATTTAAAAGTAGTGTCCCCAATCGTAATTTGACGTTCTTGCATTGCCTCTAATAAAGCAGATTGCACTTTTGCGGGTGCTCTGTTAATTTCGTCTGCTAAGACAAAGTTGGCGAAAATGGGACCTTTTTTAATCATGAAATCGTTTTCCTTCATGTTGTAAATCATGGTTCCAACAACATCTGCAGGCAATAAATCTGGGGTAAACTGCACTCTACTAAAGCTTGCTTGAATGGCTTTTGACAGCGTATTAATTGCCAATGTTTTTGCCAAACCAGGAACTCCTTCTAATAAAATATGTCCATTCCCGATAAGCCCTATCAACAAACTTTCTATCATTTGTTTTTGACCAACAATTACTTTATTCATTTCTAAAGTAAGAATGTCTATAAAGGCACTTTCTCTTTCAATTTTTTCATTAATAGCTCTTACATCTACATCCATTATATATTATATTAGGTTTAACTTTCTTTCCGAAAACAAAGCTACAATTATACCATATTTATTTTTGTTAAAAGTAGGTTAAAGATAATTCGTTATTTTTTTATTACTTTTAGGAAATATTAAACGGATATATTACTTATGGAAAAATTAACGGACAAGTTTTTATGGAAATCCTTAAAGGAAGGGGACTTAAATGCTTTTGCTGTACTTTTTGAAAGTTATTATCCAGAATTACATAGTTATGGTTTAAAAATATCTAACAACAGAGCATTAACAGAAGATACTTTGCAAGATTTCTTTTTATATGTGTATGAGCGCAGAGAAAATTTAAGTGACTTAGAAACCATTGCTCCCTATCTTTTTACTTCTTATAAGCGCTCTTTATTAAAAGAAATGAAGAAAAATGAAAAGTATAAACACACAGATTTTTCTAATGATACTTTTGTAGATGTTCAATTTACTGCAGAAGAACTGATGACAACCCAAGAAACAACGGCCTTTAAAGACAAAAACCTTTCAGCTTTATTAAATAAGTTGCCAAATAGACAAAAAGAAGCCATTTATTTGAAATATTACAGTGGCTTAAAAGCTGCTGAGATTTCAGAAATCATGGGTATTAATTATCAGAGTGTAGTAAATACTTTGCACAAGGCAATAAAGAGTTTAAAACAAGAAATTTCGATTATAAAATTATTTAAGCTTTAACATAAAATTAAGGGTATAATAAAGAGAATACTACCTTATATATATATAGAAAGAGATAATTAAGGAGATGATTAAAAAACAATACGATACCATAAATGATTTTTTAGATGACAGTTCATTTGAAAACTGGTGCTTACAAAGCAATGGTACGGATATAAATTTTTGGGAATTTTGGATTGCAAATAAGCCTGATAAAGAAGAGCTCGTGCACAAAGCGAGAGATCTTGTTTTGGGTATTTCTTTTGATAAGAATTTTGTTAGCGAAGAAAAAGTTGCTTTGGAATGGAATAAATTAGAGGCAAAGATTCAGGTAAAAAAAATGAAGCCTAAAAGAAAAGTTCGTTTTCTAAAACAATTTAGTGTTGCTGTGTCTCTACTTTTACTGATTTCTGTCGGATTTTATTTTATAAATAGCAATACCAAGGTTACACACAACACTAATTACGGTGAGGTTTTAAATATAAAACTTCAAGACGGTAGCGATGTAACTCTTAACTCAAACTCTAGTTTATCTTATTATGAAAATGAAAGTAGAAAGGTTTGGTTGTCTGGTGAGGCATTTTTTCAAGTGGACAAAAAAGCAGTTACCAATGCAAAATTCTGGGTTTTAACAGATGATTTATCTGTGGAGGTGTACGGAACTTCTTTCAACGTAAATACAAAAAAGAAAAAAACAGACGTCTTTCTGGAGGAAGGAAGTATTTGGTTAAAACTTAAAAATGGCGCTGATAAAAAAATGATTCCCGGTAATTATATTTCTTATTCGTCTAAAAAAAATGAAATATTAGAAGACAAAAATATTTTTAATTCCGTTACAAAAACTTCGTGGAAAGACGGCTCTTTACTATTTGAAAACTTATCTTTGGAAAAAGCAATGGAAAAAATAGAAGAATCCTACGGTTTTGCTATCGTTTTTAAAGAAGATAAAAGTAAAAATATTTTAATAACAGGTGCTGTTCCCATTACAAATATTGATATCTGTATAAAAGCCATAGAAAAATCTGTTGATGTAACTATTACAAAAAAAGATAATAGTTTAATTATTAGTGAGAAATAGGTGTAACTCTAAATCTTTAAATGGCGCAAAAGTTAGTATTCATAAAACTTATATTAATTGTTTTTGTAAGCTTTACTTTTCAAACAATAGTTGGTCAAGAGTATCAAAAAAAGACAATACCGCTAGCTGTTTTATTAGATAAGATTAGTAATGAGCACAAGATATTCTTCACATATAGCGCAAATTTACTTTCAAATAAATACATCCAAGAAGATGGTTTTGCAAACCTGTCTTTAACCGCATCGATCTCTTTGCTAAAAAAAATCACCCCTTTTTCATTCGACGATTTAGGAAATAATTACTATGTTATTTACTACAAGAAAAGCAACTACAAAAATAAATATCTTTCGAAAGAGAAAGTGGTGGTTTTAAACAGCTTTGGTATTGACAGTCTTTTTAAAGGAGATACTGTAATTGTTAGAGGAATTGTTTTAAGTTCAGACAACATTCCTCTTAGTGGTGCAACCTTGCAAGAAGCTGGCTCTTTATACGGCACAACTACAAATAAAGATGGAACATTTGAATTTGAAATGTTGTACAAAGACAATGTGACTATTAGTTATTTAGGACACCATTCTAAAACGCTTCAACTTTTGCCAAATAGATTTCACACCATTGTTTTATTATCTGGTGAAGAATTAGATGAAGTGCAGCTTGTGGGTTCTAGAAATAAAAACAGAGCTGCAAATGACAGTCCTGTTGCTATTGATTTTATTGACATTCAAAAGACAGCCTCCAAAAGTAGTCAAGTAGAAATCAATCAATTTTTACAATATGCAATACCTTCTTTTAATGCAACTAAACAGTCGGGTGCAGATGGTGCAGATCACATAGATCCTGCAACTATTAGAGGTTTAGGACCAGACCAAACGTTGGTTTTAATCAACGGAAAAAGAAGACATCAATCTTCTTTAATAAATTTGTACGGAACTAGAGGAAGAGGGAATTCTGGGACTGACTTAAACGCCATACCGATATCTGCAATCAAAAGAATAGAATTATTAAGAGACGGGGCTTCTGCGCAATACGGTTCTGATGCAATTGCAGGGGTTCTAAATATTGTGCTAAAAGATACCGACAACGAGTTAAATGTAACCTCTACCTTAGGTTTTAATAATGCAAACAGTAATCGCACATTTCCTAAAAAAGCAGACGGATTTACCTATAAATTAGGATTAAATTATGGGACTAAAATAAATAATGGAGGTTTTATAAATTTCACAACAGAAGTGTTATCAACAGATAATACCATAAGACCAGGCACAGCTGCAAGAGAAAAATTTGGACAAGCAGCAGTAAAAAACGTGAGTCTTTTTTTAAATGCTGTACTCCCTATTTATTCGAATACAGAACTGTATGCACACGGAGGTTTTAATTATAAAAATACAGAAGCTTTTGCTTTTACACGAAAATTTGATAGTGAAAGGAATGTACTGGATATTTATTCAAGTGGATTTAATCCTTTAATTACATCAAATATTTTAGATAATTCTTTATCTATCGGATTGCTTACAAATTTTAAAGAATGGAATGTTGATGTGAATAATACCTTTGGAAGAAATAACTTTCATTATTTTATAAAAAATACGCTAAATGCTACGCTGGAAGAAAACTCTCCAACAGAGTTTGATGCGGGTGGCCATCAATTAATACAGAATACAACGAGTATTGATTTTTCTAAATACTTTTTAGATGTATTTCATGGATTTAATATCGCTTTAGGCTTAGAACATAGACTAGACAAATACAAAATATTTTCTGGTGAAGAAGCTTCGTATGGTTCTTATGATATTTACGGAGGTTTAATAAACCCAAAAACGCCAGTGTCAGATTATAAAACGTATAATGGTGAAATAAGACCAGGAGGCTCTCAGGGATTTCCTGGGTATTCTCCCGACAATGAGGTGGATAGGAATAGATCAAACTTTAGTCTTTATTTAGATACAGAGGTAGATTTTTCTAAAAAATTCATGATTGGTTCTGCCCTGCGTTTTGAGTATTACAGTGATTTTGGAAGTACTTTAAACTTTAAAATAGCTTCAAGATATAAAATTACAAAAAAAATTAATTTAAGAAGTTCCTTTAGTACAGGTTTTAGAGCACCTTCTTTGGCGCAGAGTTATTACAATTTAACCTTCACAAACTTTATTGGAAATACACCAACAGAATCCTTTTTAATAGCAAATAATAGTTCCATTGCAAGAATGTTTAATATCGATAAATTAAAGGAAGAAAAAGCTATAAATTTTAGTTTAGGTTTCACGTCGAAACTTGGTGCGTCATTCAATTTAGCAATAGATGGGTATTATGTCTCCATTAAAGATAGAATTATTTTGAGCGGTAATTTTAATGCTTCAAATTTAGGGGTTGGAATAGACAATGTTCAATTTTTTGCTAATGGTGTACATACAGAAACTACAGGTATAGATGTGGTCTTAAATTGGAAGAAAAAAATGGAAGATAGTGAGATATCTGTGGACTTATCTGGGAATATAAATTACATGAGTATCGCAGAAATTAATAATAAAAAGCTAGACAAGGAAACGTTTTTTGGAAAAAGAGACCAACAATTTTTGTTAGCATCTGCTCCAAAAAGTAAATTCAATTTAGGGATCAATTACGAATATAAAAAGATAAAAACAGCATTAAACTTTACAAGATTTAGCAGTGTAAAGTTAATCGATTGGCAAATAACTGAAGAGATATCAAATTTTAATAATTCTGAAGTTGAAAGATTGGAAGCAGCTACAGATATATATCAAGCAAAAATAACAACCGACATTCATTTTAGTTGTCAAGTAAGTCGCTCAATTAACCTACAATTAGGTGCAAATAACTTGTTTAATATCTACCCGACTAAACAAAATAGGTATACGGATAGTGGAGGGTTGTGGGACGCTACACAAATGGGAACAAATGGTTCTTTTTATTATACAAAATTGAATTTAAAACTATAAATAGTGCATACTTTATATCTAATTATAGTTTTGTTTGAAAATAAATGAATTTTAAGGGGTATATTTCTTATTTTCGTGTCTTATATAATAAATCGGTTACTCCATCTCAAAAAATGGCAAGACTATTTAAACACACATCTAATAACTAATAATTTATTTATGAAACAAAAGTATTTTTTAAAAGCATTTACAATTGCTTTTATGTTTATGCTGCCCTTAGGCTTTATGGCACAAACAATAAAAGGAAAAGTAACAGACAAGTCTGGAAGCTCATTACCTTACATGAATGTTATCGTAAAGGGAACAACTACGGGAACAACTACTAATGATTCAGGCGCATTTAGTTTAACAGTAAAAAAATTACCAGTTACTATTGTTGTATCTTCAATGGGATACACAACTAAAGAAGTAAAAGTAACAAATACCTCTTTTTTAAATATTACAGTAGAAGAAGGTGGACAGTCTTTAGATGAAATTATTTTAGTAGGTTCAAGAACAGCTCCTAGAAGTAATGCTGATACTGCCTTACCAGTCGATGTTGTTGGTGTAAAAGAACTGTTGTCTACAGGTCAAACAACTTTTGATAAAGCGTTGGCTTTTAAGATTCCATCATTTAACACGGTTCAAACACCAGTAAATGACGCAACTTCTTTATTAGATCCATATGAAATTAGAAATATGGGACCAAGTAGAACTTTGGTGTTAATTAATGGAAAACGTAAAAACGTAAGTGCATTATTATACACACAAGATTCTCCAGGTCGTGGTGAAACAGGTACAGATATTTCTGCAATACCTATTGATGCAATTAAAAGTATTCAAGTATTAAGAGACGGTGCATCTGCACAATATGGTTCTGATGCAATTGCAGGTGTAATAAACATTATTTTAAAAGATAATGTAAATAGTGGTTCAGCAACTTTAAGATCTGGGATTACCGCAGAAGGAGATGGTGAAATGTTTGGTATTAGTATCAACAATGGATCATCTATCGCAGACGGTAAAGGGTTTGTAAACTACACAGTTGATTTTTCTAAAGTAGCATTGGCGAACAGACCAGGAACAGTAAGTGCAAAAGGAGAAGCTTTTGGAGGAACAGGTTTTGGAGCTGATTTAGCGGATGTTCAAGAGTTCTTATCTAGAAAGCCAGATGCAGGAAACATTAATGGTTCTCCTGAGACGGTAGCAACAAAGTTTTTAATCAATGGTGAATATGACTTATCTGAGGAGTCTACACTATATTTTAATGCAGCGTATGTATTTAAAAAAGTAAATTCTTATGCAAATTACAGAACTCCTTATTGGAAAGTAGCAACCGGTGATTTAGCATATTTGCAGGACTTATTTCCTTCAAATGAAAGAGGTGGATTTGATGGTTATGTGCCAACTTTTGAAGGTGTATTGAATGATTTTAATGCAACTTTAGGAATTAAAAGAAAGATAAATGATTGGAATGTTGATTCTAGTATTACTTTTGGTGGAAATGAGCAAACCTATAAGGTAAACAACTCTCATAATGCGAGTGAAGGGTATCAAGCGCTTAGTCCAACAAGTTTTGATCCAGGAGGAACTGCTTTCAGTCATATTGTAGGAAATTTAGACGTATCTCGCCTTCTTTCTGATAAAGTAAGTATTGGTATGGGAGCGGAGTTTAGAAATGAAAACTTTGAAATCATTGCAGGAAAACTTTCTTCTTATAAAGGTGGAGGTTCAGATTCTTTTTCAGGAAATGATCCTGTAAACTCTGGAATTTTTAACAGATATAATTTAGGTGGATATTTTAGTTTAGATTATGACGTGTCTGATGCTTTTTTATTAAGCGGTACAGTGCGTGGAGAGAATTATTCTGATTTTGGAAACACTTTTGTTTACAAATTTAGTTCTCGTTACAAATTATCTGATAAATTAACAATGAGAGGTTCTATTTCTTCTGGATTTAGAGCACCAAGTTTACACCAAATTTATACAGAAAAATCTCAATATTCTTTCGCAGATGGTGGAGGAATTGATGTTGTAGGTTTAGTAAATAACGTATCTCCTAAAGCAAGAGAGTTAGGAATTCCTAAATTGACTCCGGAAAAATCTACAAATATTACAGTTGGTTTTGGAGGTAAAATAACGAATAACATCAACTTTACGGTTGATTATTATAAAATTGATGTTGAGGATAGAGTATTGTATACAAACCAAATTGGTAAAAATCAATTTTTTATTAATGGTTTTGATACTACTACTTCAGGGATTGACTTCGTTTCTAGTATTTCAAATATTGAAATCGGAGCAGGTACATTAGATTTAAATCTTTCTGGAAATTATACGATTGCGAATGAAAGAACAGAAGATGTCCCTACAATTAATGTTGAAGGAACTAATTATCCTGTACTTGACAGATCTAATTTAGCATTAATGTTTTCTTCTAGACCAAAAACAAAGTGGATTTTAGGAGCTAGCTACGAGATTGACAAAGTTAGTTTATCTCTTAACAACACCTACTTTGGAACTACTACTTTTAGACAAAAGTTTATGAGTGAAGGTTTAAGAACAGAGTTTACACCTAAAATTGTTACAGATTTAGCAATAAGCTACCAAGCTTCAGAGAAGCTAACAATTGCTTTTAATGTAAATAATTTATTGAATGTATTACCAGAGTGGGCGTTTAAAGCAGACAATGCTGCAGGACAAGCAATTATTGATGATACATCTGTAATTTCAATTGCAAACGGAGGTTCAGGATTAACACAACTTGAAAATGAAGCGAATGCCATTACATTTAATGGTCGTTATTCTCAAATGACGTATGATGGTTCTCACTTTAGTCAATTAGGTACCATGTTTAATTTATCTTTAAACTACCAGTTTTAAAGAATAATTATATTTGATGAATTGAAAAATGCTACTCGAAAGAGTAGCATTTTTTTTTAACACAGAAGTAAAAGATAAAATTATCTTTCAAATAAGATACTCATAATTCGCTGCAAGTGATCAATGGATTGTCATGAGAATACTTTCTAAATTATCTAAGTACTCATTAGAGGTCAGGTTACAATGTGGTATGCGCAGTGTCTATTTCAGCAATGAAAAGTAAAGAGTACAACGTTTTGATACGTTGTTTTTAAAAATAGGAACAGTTTTTAGATAAATGAATTCAGAGAGGTCAACTTCACGTGTATTTTTGCAATTTTTAACTTTATACTGAAACTAAAAAGTGGGCTATTATTTTTAGGAGCAACGATTCGTAATTTTATACGGAAGAGGATAGATTTTAAATTGGGGCATATTATTCCCGAAATTTTCTAAATGCAATTCTTTACGCATAAAAAATAGCAGCTTTTTTCTAAAGGGTTGTATGTATATTTTATTACAGTTCAATTATAGGTCGCAGTAAACGTTTATGGAAAGCCCATGAACTTGTTTGTATTAGAAGCATTAGATACGCATAAATCCGATGACAAAACAGGGGGCAAAGACAATTGTAAAAAATGTATTTTTAACAAAAAAACAACATTTTAAAACAATAAAAAATCATTATATGCAAGAAAATTTGTTATTTACAGAAAAAACCATAATATTTGTGGTCTAATAGTTCTAATATTAATTTAATATATAATAATTATGAGACAAAAAAATACACAAATATTTTTAATGTTTTCTTTCTTGTTCTTGCTGCCTTTGGGGTTAATAGCACAAACAATAAATGGAAAAGTAACTGACAAATCAGGAATTTCGCTACCCTACATGAACGTTGTAGAAAAAGGCACAAAAAACGGAGCCACTACAAATGACGTTGGCGAGTTTTCTATATCAGTAAAAAAAATACCTACAATTCTTGTTGTTTCTTCCCTTGGTTTTATCAGTCAAGAGTTAAATATATCTTCTGAAGCTTATGTAACAATTGTTGTTCAAGAGGACAACGTTTCTTTAGATGAAATTGTGGTAGTGGGAAGTAGAGGAAAGCCAAGAACAGCTTTTGATTCTCCAGTACCAATTGATAATATTAAAATATCAGAACTAGCACAAACTGGTAAAGGAGTTTTAGACCAACAATTAATGTTTAAAGTACCTTCTTATAATTCTACACAACAACCTGTTTCAGACGCCGCGGCACATTTTAGTCCTGCAGACCTTAGAGGTTTATTTCCAAGTAGAACACTTGTTTTGGTAAATGGAAAAAGAAAGAATGCAAGTGCATTGGTGTATAGTTATGTAACTCCAGGACGTGGAGAAGTAGGTGTAGATATGAAATCAATTCCTTCAGCAGCATTAGAGAATGTAGAGATTTTAAGAGATGGAGCTGCTGCTCAATATGGTTCAGATGCGGTTGCTGGTGTGATTAATTTAGTCATGAAAAAATCAGTAAAACCCTTTATAAATACAAGTTATAGTGTAACATCAGAAGGTGACGGAGCGCAATACCAGCTGGAAACAGGTTTTGGAGTAAATATTGCAGACAAAGGGTATGCAAATTTTACTTTCAGCTATTTTGATCAAGAACGCACGCAACGTGCAGGGACAGTTACCAGTGTTGAAGATGAAGCAGGATACTGGGGTGTTACAGATGACGGTGATTTTAATACCAGTGATTTAACTACTTTTTTAGATAAAAACCCAAGTGCAGGTTTTCAAGTGGGAACACCAGATATGACCATTACCAATTTCTCATATAATATGGGGTATACACTAGATGAAGAAACGCAAACAGAAGTGTATTCTTTTGGAGCCTTGGCAAATAGAACCGGGTCTGCAGCGCAATTTGCAAGAGTACCATATTGGGTACCTGGTTTTGAGCAAATATATCCAGGAGCAGATTTTTTCCGAGCAGAAATGTCTCCTCAGATTAAAGACAATACCTTTGCATTGGGTATCAAAACAGTATATAACGGGTGGAATTTTGACCTTAGTACCACCACGGGTAAAAATAGAATTGATTATTATATAACCAACTCTTTTAACCAATCTTATGGTGCAAGTAGTCCTTCAGATTTTTACAATGGAGCGCATCAATTTAGCCATGTTGTTAATAATTTAGATCTATTTAAAGTATATGAAGGCGCAGATGATAAAGCTATTTCTGTAGCTTTTGGTGTAGAACACAGAACGGAGCGTTTTATAACCGAAGCAGGAGAGTTGGCATCTTATGAAGGCAGTGGTTCAGAATCTTTTGGTGGATTTTCACCAGAGAATGCAGCAGATGATTACAGAAGCAATATTGGAATGTATACAGACATCAGTATAGACCTTTCGAAATCTTTTTTAATTGGAGGTGCCTTGCGGTATGAAAATTATTCAGATTTTGGTTCTAACGTAAGTTGGAAATTAAATTCTAGATGGAAAACAGCGGATGATAAGCTTGCCATAAGAGGATCTGTAAGTAGTGGTTTTAGAGCGCCGTCATTGCACCAAATGTTTTATACAGCGAGAACAACTACATTAACCACAAACGGAATTCAACAAAATGGAATTTTGAATAATTCAGATCCAGCATTAAGAGCATTGGGAATTCCTGAATTAAATCCAGAAACTTCTCAGAGTATTGGAGCAGGTATTTCGTACCGTATTACTAGAAAAATTGGGTTTACAGCCGATGTGTATCAGGTAAAGGTAGATGATAGAATCGGCCTTTCTGGACAGGTAACTCCAACAGGAGATTCGGCAAGTCCAATAGATCAAACCTTAAGTGGTGCGAATGTTGGTTCAGCAGGTTTTTTCTTAAATGCAATTGATACAAGAACAAGAGGTATAGATCTTGTATTAAGTTATGATTATATTAATTTAGGGAGCGGTAAATTAAGCGGAAGTATTGCCGCGAATTTTAATAAAACAGAAGTAACAGGATTTAATTTTCCTGAATTTATTAAAGATAATGATTTACAGGACGCTGTTTTCTCTAGAGAAGATATTTCTAGAGTAGAGACTTGGAGACCACAACAAAAGATTATTGCTGCTGTAAATTATAAAATTAATAAATTTACTGCTGGAATTTCTTTTATGAATTATGGAAAGGTAACTTATAAACATGCTACCAGTCCTTCTAATGACGCAACTTATGGAGGTAAAACCTTAACGGATATTAACTTCGCATATAATATAACAGAAAAATTAAATCTTTCATTAGGAGTTAATAATTTATTTAATATCTATCCAGATACTTTTGCGGACGCATATAGTGACAACGGAGGAGTACCTAACGATAGAAACTTAGATTTTGTAGGTAGATTTAAATACCCATGGCAAACTACTCAGTTTGGTATTGATGGGACTAGAATATTTACAAAATTAGCATTTAGTTTCTAAACGCTTACATTTAAATATGTCAAGTAAATCAACCGCAATTATAAAGGTTGAGTTATTGTATTAAATTAAAAATGCTATTCGAAAGAGTAGCATTTTTTTTTGTGGAGTAGGTAAAAAAGAGGCGTCTTATTTTTTGAGAACAATAAAAAGCTTTGAAGGGTATTTATGGCAGTATTGTTAATTTAAAAAAGAGATGCCAATGTTATAAAACAAAATTATCTAAATTAAAACGTTTGTAACAAATATTTTACGTTAGTTCTCTATGTTGAAGTACATAAAAAATAGTTGTATGCTTTTAGTAAATCTATAATTATATAAATATAAAATATATTTTTAACAAAAAATTAAGATTTTTTAAATAAAATCACTAATATTGTTTCATAATTATAATAATTAAAATTTAAAATGATGAAACAAAAAAACTTAAACCAATTTTTAATGTTTACCTTTTTGCTTTTTTTGCCTTTAATAATGGCAGCTCAAACGATTAGAGGAAAGGTTGCAGATGCTTCAGGAGTATCTCTGCCTTACATGAACGTTCTCGTAAAAGGAACTACGAATGGTACCACTACAAATGACAGTGGAGAATTTAGTATTACCCTAAAAAGCTTACCAACAACGATTGTGGTGTCTGCGATGGGTTTTGCAACAAAAGAGGTGCGTGTTACAAGCACTACTTTTTTAACAATTGTTGTAAAAGAGGACAATGTTTCTTTAGAAGAAATTGTTGTTATTGGGTCAAGAAATCCAAATAGATCTATTATAGATTCTCCAGTACCAATTGATATTGTTAATATTAAAGAGTTAGCAGCATCATCACCACAGGTTAATTTAAATCAAATTTTAAATTTTGTGGCACCTTCATTTACATCAAATACACAAACTATTTCAGACGGTACAGATCACGTAGATCCTGCTTCATTAAGAGGTTTAGGACCAGACCAAGTTTTAGTATTAATTAACGGTAAAAGAAGACACACATCTTCTTTAATAAATGTGAACGGTACTTTTGGTAGAGGTTCTGTAGGTACAGATTTAAATGCAATACCCGCAGCAGCTATTAAAAGATTAGAAGTATTAAGAGATGGTGCAGCCGCACAATATGGTTCTGATGCAATTGCAGGAGTTATAAACATTGTCTTAAATGAAACCGTAAATGAGTTGTCTGTCGCAGTAACTACAGGAGCACATTTTAGTGAAAACTCAAATGGACAAACGGGTGGTTCTGACGGAGAAACAACCAACGTTAGCGCAAGCTACGGATTGCCTTTAGGTGAAAATGGTGGTTTTATTACATTTTCTGGAGATTTTGATGTGCGTGAAGCATACAATAGAATGAAAGAATGGGAAGGCGGTATTTTTAACGGATATAATGTTGTTGAAAGATTAGCAAATGCTAGTAATGCTCAGTATTCTTCTGAATTCTTATCATTAGCCAATGGAGTAGATGGTGCTACATTGTCAGGAATAAACGGTTTACCGATTCTAGACAATTTAAAAGGTTTTGCAAATCAGGCAGGGTATGCTACAACTGCAGGAGATGGTTTTTCTGAATTACAAACCATATTAGGAGCGGATGCTACTACTTCTGAATTAGCTGCAAGAGGACAGCAAAGAACAGATTATAACATGAGAGTGGGACAGTCTAAAGTAAGAGGAGGTCGGTTTTTTGCCAACTTTAAATTACCATTAGATGACAACGGTACGGAATTGTATTCTTTTGCAGGAATGAGTTCAAGAAACGGAAATTCTGCTGGTTTTTACAGATTACCAAGTCAAAGTAGAACGTTTACACCTGCGTATAACAACGGTTTCTTACCAGAAATTAATTCAACGATTTCAGATCAATCTTTAGCAGTTGGTATTAAAGGTAAAATTGGCGAGTGGAATGTAGATTTTTCTAATACATATGGTAAAAATGCTTTTGATTTTATTATTGGTAATACGTATAACGCTTCTCAAGGAAATGCGTCTCCAACAACTTTTGATGCTGGTGGATTCTCATTTATGCAAAATACTACGAATTTAGATTTGTCTAAATTTTATGAAGATACTTTTGAAGGTTTTGGTGTTGCCTTTGGTGGGGAACACAGAATGGAAAACTATCAAATTATTTCTGGTGAGGAGTCTTCTTACACACAATACCAAGCAGATGGTTTACCATTTACAGGGATTGAAGGGACTACACCGTTAAAAGACTTTTTTGGACGATCTAGACCAGGAGGTTCTCAAGTATTTCCAGGATTTGGACCTAAAAATGAATTGGATAGAGCGCGTAGCAGTGTTGCTGCTTATTTAGATTTAGATGCTAAGTTTTCTGAAGTATTCTCAACTACTTTTGCAACACGTTATGAAAACTATTCAGATTTTGGTGCTACCTTAAACTTTAAGTTAGCTTCTATTTATAAAGTTTCAGATAATTTTAGAATTAGAGCTTCTTTTAACACTGGTTTTAGAGCTCCTTCTTTACACCAATTAAACTTTAACTCTACGTCTACTATTTTTCAAGACGGAGTTCCTGTAGAAGTAGGTACGTTTGCAAATGATAGTAAAGCGGCACAATTATTAGGAATTCCTCAATTAAAAGAAGAAACTTCTAATAGTTTTAGTGCTGGTTTTACAGCAAAATTACCAGAAGCTAACTTAACCTTTACTGTAGACGGTTATATGGTAAATATTGCTGATAGAGTGGTGTATACAGGTCAATTTAAAGGACCAGGTACAGGTTCTGAATTAGATGTATTATTAATTCAAGCAAATGCTTCTGCAGCATCTTTCTTTGCAAATGCAATAGATACGGAGTCTAAAGGAATTGATTTTGTAGTTTCGCACAAAGCAACTTTAGGAACAAACACAAGATTAAAGACAGATTTATCAGGAACGCTTTCTCAAACAAGACAAGTAGGAGGTATTAATTCTTCTCAAATATTAAAAGATGCAGGTTTAGTAGATACTTATTTTCCTGAAACTAGTAGAATCTTTTTAGAAGAAGCAGTACCAAGAACTAAAATGAACTTAACCAATAGTTTAACTTCTGGGAAATTTAATGTTTTCTTAAGAAATGTATACTTTGGTAAAGTCTCTGAAGCAACGAACACTCCTGCAAATCAGCAAATTTTTGCTTCTCAAATTGTTACAGATTTATCTCTTGGTTACCAAGCTACTGAAGATTTAACGTTTACAGTAGGAGCGAACAACTTACTAGATGTTGCGCCAGATAGAGCTATTGAAGCGAACCGAAGTGGTGGTCGTTTTGACTGGTCTAGAAGGTCTCAACAATTTGGAGTTGGTGGTCGTTTCTTATTTGCAAGAGTAAGTTTCACCCTAAAATAAAACAAGTTTATTTTTATAAAAAAGCGGCTTTATGCCGCTTTTTTTATGGTTAAAATTAGTGCTTTTGTAGCTGTAAAATAGGTGGTAAATATACCTATTACACCAAGCCAATAAACATTTTCCTCTTACAAAAAGTCTGATTTAAATTACTTTTGGGGTCTTATAGGAATACTATTTATGGTATTCCCTATTTTCAGAGCCTTTCATTTTTTAATAAAACTCAATGTCATATAATTATGATCAATCAAAATATCTTATCATTAAAACAATCCTCTACACTTCTAATTAATGAAAAAGTGAAGGAATTAAGAATAAAAGGGAAAGAAATCAGTCATTTTGGGTTTGGGCAATCTCCCTTTCCAATTCATACTAGTATTGTTGCTGCGCTGAGAGAAAATGCCGAAAACAACCACTATTTACCAGTGGCAGGACTCGAAGAATTAAGAGAAGAGATCGTGCTTTTTTTAAAAAAGCATCAAAACATTAGAACAGCAAAGGAGTCTCTATTTATAGGACCAGGAAGTAAAGAGCTGTTGTACCAATCCATTTTAATCTTTGATGCCGAGTTTTTAATACCGAAAGGAAGTTGGGTAAGCTATATTCCTCAAATACAATCTAAAGGAGGTACTTATCATATTTTAGACACCAATTTTGAAAACGATTTTAAATTAACAGTCCAAAATTTAGACACCTTTTTTAAGAATAAAGGCCCTAAAAAGCAAACGGTATTAATTTTAAATTCCCCAAACAATCCTACGGGAGCTATTTATTCAAAAGAAGAATACAGAGCGTTGGCAGTGGCATGTAGAAAATATAATATCGTAGTTTTTTCTGATGAAATCTATTCACAAATCAACTTTTCACAAGCTTATTCGCCTAGTATTTCTGCATATTATCCTGAAAAGACAATTGTTTTTGGCGGCTTAAGTAAAGTGTTTTCTGCAGGCGGATACCGGCTGGGTTATATGCTGTTGCCAAATGAGATGCAAGCGTTGCAAAACGTCTATAAATCACTCTTTAGTGAAACTTTTAGTTGTGTTTCATCTCCCATTCAATTTGCTGCAATAAAAGCATTTGAATACCATACAAACTTGCAAAATTATGTAGCAACTTCTTCGGCCATTTTAAAAAGTATTTCAGAATTTATCTTTAATGAACTTTCAGCAATAAAGGTTGAATGCACAAAATCTGAAGGCGCGTTTTATATGTTAATTGGATTCAACCGCTATAAAGCTGCCATTTTGAAATTAGGAATTTCTAGCAGTTTTGAGTTGGCAAATTATGTTTTAGAAAACTACGATTTTGCAATGTTGCCAGGTGTGGATTTTGGTTTTGAAAAGGAGGAGTTATTTTTTAGAATTGCTTTTGTAGATTTTAACGGGAAAAAAATAATGGATGCCTGCCAATCTGAGCAAATAATGGATACCGTTTTTATACAAAAGCATGCACCAAATGTGTACTTGGGGGTGAAGAAAATAAAGGAATTTGTTTTCACTTTAAAAGTTTAAAGGGAGCACTTTTTTATAGAAAGTGTATCCACATCAAATACACCATAGGTAAAATATTGTATCCAATCTCCAAGGTTTGCATACATACTATTTTCCTGCAATTTTATTTCTAGAGGTAAATGTCGATGACCAAAAATAAAGTAATCGTAGTGTTTTTCTGTCAACTTTTTTTTGCAATATTGAACCAACCACTCATGCTCTTCACCTAAGAATTTGGCATCTTCATCTCCAGAAATTAATTTATTTTTTACAGATAGATGTTGTCCCAATCTTACCCCTAGATCTGGATGTAACCATCTGAAAAGCCATTTAAATAAAGGAAATGTAAATACCTTTTTCATACGTTTATAGCCTTTATCTCCTGGGCCTAAACCGTCTCCGTGACCAATAAGAAACTTTTTATTATTGATACTGAATTCTTGTGGAGCGTGATATACGGGAATGTTTAATTCTTTTTCAAAATAATCATGCATCCATAAATCATGATTGCCAACAAAGAAATAAATAGGAATCCCTGAATCTTTAATTTCTGCTAATTTCCCTAAGACTCTTACAAATCCTTTAGGTACAACAGTTTTATACTCGAACCAGAAGTCAAATAAATCTCCTAATAAAAAAATAGCCTCTGCATCTTGCTTAACAACATCTAACCAAGCAACAAACTTTTTCTCTCTGGGAAAACTAGTTTCAGCACTTGGCGCACCTAAATGCTGATCTGAAGCGAAATAGATTTTTTTGTTTTTTTGAGTTGTGATTGAAATCATTGCTGCAAAGAAAAGCTATTCGTTACTACTTTCCAACTCCAAAACCTTTTGCAGCATTTTATCTTCTTGATGAATAATTCTGTAGAAACCAACATCGCCAAAAAGTACGCTTGCTATAGAGGCTTTCAAATATTTTTTAATATCTAATTTTGCGCTAAACGAAGTCTTAATTCTGCCTTTAATCTCAGAGAAGTACCTGTCAAAAACTTTTTCATTAGTGTCAAAATTTGTGATGAAGCTATTAATATTCCATTTTTCTAATTTTTTTCTATTGGTATCGACATACTCAAAAGCAAAATTATTAATAGTATTAAAATAAAAGTTAGACATATAAGAGGTGGTGTCTATAGGAACAAAAACATCGGGAATGATACCGCCACCACCGTATACTATTTTTCCTTTTGGCGTGGTGAATTTTAAAGAATCTACTACTTGTATGCTGTCTTTACTTAATAGTTCTCCGCTAGCGATTCTTTGCTGATAGTCTTTGTAATAACTTTCATTTCCGTTCCCATTATAAGGTTTCTGTATAGAACGTCCTGTAGGTGTGTAATAGCGTGCAGTGGTTAGGCGGACAGCAGAACCATCTCCTAAATCCATTTCTATTTGCACCAAACCTTTACCAAAAGAGCGTCTTCCGATAATAGTTCCTTTGTCATTGTCTTGTAATGCACCTGCAACAATTTCTGATGCAGAAGCGGAGTTTTCGTCAATTAAAACATACAAACCTCCTTTTTCAAATGCGCCTCTTTGAGTTGCAAAAGACTTTTCAATTTCATCTTTGTTATTTTTTGTAAAAACAATGAGTTTGTCATCTTCTAAAAACTCATCAACAACACTATTTGCAATGTCTATAAAACCACCCCCGTTGCCACGAAGGTCTAAAACAAGTGCCGTCATCCCTGCATTTACCAAATTATTTAAAGAGGATTTGAATTCTGTAAACGTATTTCTAGCAAAACGATCTAGCTTAATATATCCAATGGAAGCGTTCATCATATAAGCTAAATCCACACTTTTTATATTTACTTTTCCACGAGTTATGGCAATACTAAAAAGAGAATCTGTACTTTTTCTGTAAACTTGCAGGTTTACCTCTGTATTCGGTTTTCCTTTCAAAAATTTAGGTACAGCACCACTTATTATTTTTTTACCAAACAGCGTATCTTTATTTGCCATTAATATTCGGTCGCCTGCCTTTATTCCTGCTTTTATACTTGGACCACCTTTTATGGGTCGAACTACAGTAATTGAGTCTGCAATCATTCTAAATTGAACGCCAATTCCTACAAAATTACCCTGCATGTTTTCTTGAACAGCTTGTAGGTTTTCTTTTGGGATATATACGGAGTGAGGATCTAATTCGCCCAACATTTGTTTAATTGCACCGTCTAATAAACGCTCTGTAGAAACCTTATCGACATAATCGTTTTCAATAAAATTGATTAGTTTTTTGATCTTTTGTTCTTGGGATGCGCTTTTTGATGAGGACAAAAAGTTGTTAGAACTTCCGTCAAAAGACATGCCTATTAAAATTCCAAAAACTACTGCAAACGCAAGAAATAATGGAAGGTTTTTTTTATTCATAAGGTAAATTCATTAATTCTACACCTGCTTTTTCTAGAAATTTTAATCCAGCAGCATCTTTATAGGTATTTGCATACACTACTCTTTTTATTCCTGCTTGATGTATTAGTTTACTGCACTGTATACAAGGTGATAATGTGATATAAAGGGTTGCGTTTTTCGCAGATTGTGTTGAGCTAGCCACCTTTAAAATTGCGTTTGCTTCTGCATGTAAAACTTCCCATTTTGTATTTCCGCTGGCATCTTCACAACAATTATCAAAGCCAGAAGGTGTTCCGTTAAATCCATCTGAGATAATCATTCTGTTTTTTACAATCAAAGCACCTACTTGTTTGCGTTTACAATGAGAAAGTTTTCCCCATTCTAAAGCCATTTTTAAGTAAGCTCTGTCATATTTTAATTGCTTTTCCTCTATCATAAATACAAAATTAGAGATATAAATAAGATTGTAACGTTAATAAATAGCAAATTTTTAGAAAAACGTACTATTTAGATCGTAGTTTTAAGCGCAAAGGTGCCTTATATCCATTCGATTTCAAAACTTTGATAATTTTTGGACTACCAAAAAACTCTATTGAATAGCATTTGAATCGCGAAACCAATTACACTAGATGAGCAAACCAAAATCCAATCTCTTCTTGTAACCCTAAAAAAGTGCTGCAAAATAGTTCCAATAATTAAAATTCCTAAAATAATAATGATTTGTGCTGCTTCAATACCTACAGCGAATTCGAATAAGGGAAAAAGCTTATTGTCTCCCTTACCAACCATTATTTTAAAATAGTTAGAAAAGCCTAGACCGTGAATTAAACCAAAGAATAAAGCAAAGAATAAGTTTGTGTTTTGTTTTCCTGCGGATGAATTTTTAGCGGTAAAAATATTAACAGCTCCCGTAATAAAAATAGTTACCGGAATTAGAAATTCAATTAAACCCATATTAACATTCAGAACTCCATAGGCAGACAATGCTAATGTTATAGAATGTCCGATTGTAAAAAGAGTGACCAACCAGAGTACTTTTTTAAATTGATGAAAGCTGAAAATAACAGCTAAAACTATTAAAAATAAAATATGGTCATACGCACTAAAGTCTAAAACATGGTGCAAGCCCATTTTAAAATAGAGGATAAAATCGTTCATTTTGTTTGATTGTTTTTTAAAACAATCAAAGATATTAAAAAGTTTAAAAAACGGTGTTGTTTTTGTCTCAGGATTATTCAGAACCTAGGAGTTCAATGAATCGGATTAAATATAAGATAAGAATGAACCCTGAGGAACTATTAATTCTGTACTTTTTTACGTATTGTTGAAAGGTTGGTCTTATCGTTGTTGATTAAAGTTTAGTGATACGTAAATGGAAGGAACAGCAGATATTAATAACTGTCTTTAATAATTGTAGTATTTTTATACCTTCAAACACGATAAGAAATCAATGCCTGAATTGAAACGTTTTCCATGAAAAATAATACAGCTATTTACTATATGATCATCAGCGTTATCGCCTTTGCAGTAATGAATGCTATTGTTAAATATTTAAATGCATTTAACGTGTATCAGATTGTGTTTTTTAGAGCTATTGGTACCTTAGCTTTCACGCTTCCTTTAATTATAAAATACAAAATACCCATTTTAGGAACCAATAAGAGATTATTGATACTTAGAGCAGTTCTTGGGGTTATTTCATTAACCTGTTTTTTTCAAACTTTAAATTATTTAGCAGTTGGTACTGCAGTTTCTTTAAGATATACTTCACCAATTTTTGCCGCAATTTTTGCTTTAATTTTTCTAAAAGAGAAGATACAACCAGTGCAATGGTTGCTGTTTGTAATTGCTTTTATTGGGGTTCTAATTATTAAAGGTTTTGGTTTAGATGTGCACGCAATAGGCTTGGTATTTGCACTTTTTTCTGCAGTTTTTTTGGGGTTAATATTTGTGGTTATTCGTAAAATTGGGAATACTGAAAATCCGTTGGTAATTATAAACTACTTTATGGTAATGGCTTTTGTTTTTGGAGGCGTAATGTCTATCAATAATTGGATACATCCAAAGACAATAGAATGGATTTTATTATTAAGCTTAGGTGTTTTTGGATACATAGGTCAATTATATATGACAAAAGCATTTCAATCTAATGAGACAAATGCAATTGTTCCTTTAAAATATTTAGAAATAATTTTCACCATTATTATTGGAGCAACTTGGTTTGGAGAAGTCTATGACTTATGGACGTTATTGGGAATCCTTTTCATTTTACTAGGACTTGTATATAATATCTATTTAAAAATAAAGAAGCCCTAAAAAAAGGGCAAGTGTCTTGGTATACTCATTTTAAATACTTCTTGAGGCCTTTTATCTTTTACAATCATTGGTATGTGCATAAATTTTTCCTTCTAGAAAGTCTATGATATGATAAAAAACAGATCACTAGATTTTACTTACAAGGGTATATCGTATCGGTTTTTTTTTAAACGCAGCAGATCGTTTCAATAAATTGAACAACAGGTATTAACTACGTGAGTGGCGGAGTAAAATAATGTCTAAAATTCATCGTTTTTAAAGGTTGAAAAAAAAAGGGATTTATGGGTAAAGGCATTTTTAAATTTTAAAAAGAGTACTCTAAAGGAGGATTGAATTACCTTAAATATTGTGTGAAATAGGAGGCAATTTTGGTTAAAAAAGAGATAATAATGCTTTAATTAAAGTTAAGAAGCTCTTCTCTGAAAATTTATTGCAATTCCCATCATAGGCATGTCTTCTTCTTTTAATTCAGGGAGTTCTAAACCTAACAGCAGTAATAGTATGTAAGTCAGTTGAATAGTTAATCCTATTAATTACATATATAAGATTGCACAATTATTTTGTAAGTATTTAACTTCTTATCAATATATTTGAAAAAAATTAATAATGAAGAAACTTTTATATTTATTAGCATTTTCAATTTTATTTCAAAGTTGCTATAGTTACAAATCAATAGATTATAATAAGATAGAAACCGAAAAAAAACAAAAGCTTGAGGTTTTAATGCTTAATAAAACAAGTGTTAAGGGACGCTTGGTGTCTAAAAATGAAAAAACAATGACTTTACAAACAAAAGAGGGAGAAGGAATAATTCCTGTAGAAGAAATTTACAATGTTAAAGTTAGAAATTTTTCATTCTTAAAATCTGTTGGATTAGCTGTTGCTGTGCCGATTTTAGCATATATTGGAGCTGTAATCGTTGTTGTAATAATTCTGGGTGGTATGTAGGTCTATTAAAACTTGCATACTATAGTTTAGTTATTAGGAACTACTATTTCATCACCTCCAAATAACGAAACCATAGGCATATCTTCTTCC
>Ga0307488_10000304_pt1 | contig 39226 bp, 35 predicted proteins | sample SB02metaG_FD_202248 | JGI IMG/M metagenome (GOLD analysis project Ga0307488, IMG submission 202248) | Sea-ice brine microbial communities from Beaufort Sea near Barrow, Alaska, United States - SB 0.2 | ecosystem: Environmental > Aquatic > Marine > Coastal | place: USA: Alaska | collected... | reverse complement strand
CGCGGATACTACCAGACGGCACATCCACATCCTTCCATTCCCCCGGCTCGATGGGCGAGTCATCACCCTTGATCCGTAAGCCACGAGACTTCAACCCACCGGGAAGATTAGACAGCGTACCGGCATCGACCAACTGACGAATCAGCGAGGTACCTGCACGAGCGTACCCACCAATAATGTGGATCAAGCCAAGGCCGTAGAACCCAAACCCCGGTACATAGACGTAATGAACAAAGTGCTGACGCTTCAGCATCAACGGGTCTTCTTCGCTCCAGTTACGCCGAATTGCTAGGATATTGTTCGTACCACGTTCAATCGTAATAACGTACGGTTTTGCAATCTCGTCTTCATCATCGTCAATACCGTCAATAATAAGGTCGGCATGGACTTCGTATATCGCATATCGATCATCGTCAGTAATAGAGTAGCCACCTTCTTCGGCCTTCCTCTTCTCGATGTCTGTATGGAACGGCTGTGGATCACCGAGGTCTACCTCTTTGTAGAACCCCATCGCCTGAAGCTTCTTAAGCTCGTTCTTGGTCTTCCGCATGACGTGGGTAACACGCTCTGCAGTCTCAATATGGGACGCGCCGTAGGGTACAATAACGTCCTCTGCAGGCACATAGATAGCAACCTGACGCCCTAAATTAGGGTCAAAGTACACCTTCTTAAACGCAGACCCCGCTAGTCCTAGGCTGTATAACATCCGTTCGTGCTCTGGCCGGTACTCAACCATGCGCTCAGTCAGCTCATAGTTCATATCCGCTTTTACTCTCTCAGCGGCTTCGGCTTTCTCGGGTGTTTCTGCTCCTAGGATCTTTACTCGTACGGGGCCAGCGGCTGGGAAAGTCTCGCTCATCGTCTCTGCTTGGAAACGTATCGCGGCTTCGGCCAGTACAGTAGAGTAAACCCCGCAGGCACCTTCCCACGGGTCTGTGCGCTCTTCGTACTTGAACCCTAATACGTCCAGTCCTTTGACAAACGTATCAGCCCAATCTTTTCGGCTTTCGATATCTGCATCGATCAGCCCAACTAAATCCTGTGCAAGTCCCTGTAGATCATTATCATCTAACGCTTCAGCAAGGTTGGCATCAAACCCCATAAGGTCTGCTTCGTTGGCATCAGGGATTAACGTAATCTCCATGCTACCATCAGACAACGTAACCATCTCAGGATCAACGATCTCGATCTCTAACTGTGCACCCATCATATCGCCGTCCATCATCCCGCCTTCGAGCAGATCATCGATACCTTCTGGTGCAGCATACAAGCCTTTTTCAATTGCCATAATTTATACTCTTAGTAATACCCGCCACGTCGTTGTTTAAAGTAACGTATGTCATCAGGTTCATCAGTTGGTAAGCGTATGAATCCACCTTGCCTAAAACGCATCAGTGCCATGACTGTCGAATCCACTAGGTCATCATGGCTCATAAAGGGAAATCCAGCAATCTCTTCAACTACTTCTTCTGCCCAGCGAGTTTCGGGCACCCATACTATACCTGATGCTACAATATCTGCTACCGAGTTTAAACGTGCTAGTTTATCACCAGATCCTCTATGAGGGGTATATTCCTGTACTGGCAGTCCCATACGGCGCATCTCCTGATAGATCGCCACACCAGAGCTTTTCTTCTCCACGATGAACGCATCGGGTTCCCAGTCAGCATACTCTTCCAACGCCAGCTCTTTTAGTTCGGGAAACTCCAACCGCTTCTTAATGCTGTTCAGCAAAATGATGTTGTACGCTTCTACCTCTTCATTAAAGAAAACACCCCACGTCGTCAGGGCTGTAAAGTCAGCACGGTTGTGCTTCTCCGCAGCAGAGTCTAATGACATGATAATATACTCGCACTTGGGCGGATCTTCCTTCGTCCAGATACTCCACCACTCACGCTTAACGATGGCAGCTTCTTCCGCCGTAGGTTCCTGCTGATACTGAGCATTCCACTGAAAGACCGGCATCGACGCCTTAGTCCGTAGCAAAGCGTCTAAGTCAAAGAACTCAGGCCACAGCGGCTTCTGTATAGGTTTACCCGTCTTCTTATCCGAGGTCTCTAGGATCGCAGGGAACTCGATCACCTCGAACTCATCAGCTTTATCGTTCTGAGTCATATCCCGCACAACGCGACCTGTCAGGTCATCCATGTGCCAACGGGTTTGAATAATCGCTACCCGCCCTCCGGGCATAAGACGCGTACGCGCCCCAAACGTGTACCACTCATAGGCTTTCTCAAATACCGAGAAGTTACCGTTAATAACATCTTGCTCAGAGTGCGGGTCATCCACCAAAAGCAAGTCAGCACCACGTCCAGCAAGGGCAGAACCTACCCCACAGGCATAGTATTCACCCCCTACACTGGTGTTCCACCGACCTGCAGACTTGGAATCAGAGGCTAATCTAACGGTAGGAAACACGGATGTATAGGCATCAGTATTGATTAAATTACGTACTTTACGGCCAAAATCTACCGCTAAATCGGTAGTATGAGACACCATCATGACCTTTTTATTAGGGTTTCTGCCCAAATACCACGCTGGATAGAAGATAGAAACTAACTGGGACTTACCGTGACGTGGGGGTATGTTTACGCATACCCGATCCTTGTCCCCACCCTCAATTGCCATCAGCATGTCGGCCAGTATGCGGTGATGTTTACCCACAATAAACTCAGGCATCATCGCCTTGCAGAATTCTATCAAATCGTCGTACGCTAACTTACTTCTCTTACGTGAATCCAGCTCCTCAACTAATTTATCGATCTCAAGGACTTCATCTTGCGTATACTCGTCAAGATTATCCAACATCACTTGGATTTCATCCTCTGTAAAGTCAAATGCGACTTCACTCATCGTCATACTCTTCGTCTACCTCGGGTTTAGCCGGTTCTATACCTAATTCAGCGTCAATGTCGATTACTTCGCCCTCAAATACGATAGGGGCACCCAACTCTTCTGGCGGATTGACCAACTTCTCCAGCTTTTGACGCAGCTTGGCACGTAGATCGTCCGTAGACTGGTGCGTTATAGTGACTTCTGACTTCTCTGCAAACAAACTAACGTCTGAGATCTTACCTAACAGCTCTAGGGCACGGATTCTTACCCGTGGGTCTGGGTTCTCTGACTCTAACAGGAGCTTGTTGGTGACAAGATGTCGTATCTGGGTAGCACTCTCGGCCACAGACTGTCCAAACTCTTGCAGGATGCTGTTAGTAAGTACTAACGAGGCAGGTGTTAGCTTAGAAGAACGGGTAACTGATAGTGTTTTAGAGGTTTTCTCTGGGTTCTCTGCGTAATCTATTGCTATACCAGCCGCTACGTCTTTGTCTTCTTTGTTTGGGGTGATGTCTAGCCCGTGTTCTGCCAATAACAAAGCAGTGTTACACGCAGCTTCCGCACGGACTTTAAGATCTAGGTACGGCATGTCCGCTGATATGGGTATACCGACTTCTGGCTGAAGCATCACTGTCATAGATATACACTGGTTAGTATCTAATGGCACCAATTTACACCAAAAATAATTTTTTGCAACAAGAAGTTGGGACTCCTACCGGGGGGTGTTCCTATATATAGGGGGGTGGGGGGTCTGAACTCAAAAAAACGGTCATTATTCGTGTAGATTAGTAATGCTATAGTAATGCTGGAGTCCCTGTAGGAGAAGTGGTGCATAGGGGGTAGGTAGGGGTCGCCATGTCAGAAAACGGGCATCCATCCAGCCAGATCCAGATCATCACGCGACCCTAGGTATTACTAGACTATCCGTCATCTCATGTTAACTTGTTTACAAGTCGAAGGGATTAACCCTTGGCCCGCAGTATGGATTTCCATACTGGTATATAAACTTAAATGTGAGATATAAATATGAGTAATTCAAAAGCAGCAGGTACGTTAACAATGGGCTTCAATGGCAAGATGTCACTGGCACTGGCCAAGGATATTGAGAGCCACCAAAAGAAAGAAATCTCGGCAATGACGGCGCGGGGTTTAGTGCTTGACCGCCTTGAGTCTGACGGTTGGACGCCAGAGGATTTTGCTAGTGGTACTGAGTCTAGGGAATGGATCAAGCAGAGGATCACCTTGGCGCTATACAATAAGGCTGGCCTCAATAGGTACCTAGGCAAGAAAGCCGATATGAAGGCCGAACAGTGGGATCAGAGGGACTCTGAACAGGCAGTGGTATCTAGCAAGCTGAGAGACTACAAGGTCTCGCTAGAAAAGAGACTGGTAAAGGCTGAGTTAGTATCTCAGGGGGTTGACCCTGCAGAAGCGGCCAAACAAGCCAGCGAGAAATCAGCGGCTGAAAAGCTGGCGACAATGCTAGACTCTGCCAAGAAATTACTGCTAAATCCTGAGAACGAATTACCGAAAGGATTCAAGACTCAGCAACACATCAGCAGGTTGAATGATATCTTGGCTGACCTAGGCAAGGCTGAACCCACCCACTAACCAACTGGCCCCTCTTCGGAGGGGCTTTTTTTTGTCTCAAATAAATTTGATACCAGTTCCCGTAGTAGCGCGCCGCATCAGGTCGAGCCGACAGAGAAACACGTTGTTGATACCAGTTCCCGTAGTAGCACGGCGCGTCTAGCGCAGTATGGAATTCCATACCGGTAATGTTCCGCAATGTTCGGTAAAAAGGGGTAATGTTCCTGCAATGTTCGGTAATCACGACTACGTTCTACTACATTATGTTTGGTGTATTTCCGTATAGTCTCGTGTAGTTGGGTCTATTGTCTTGGATACAAAAAGCCCTATATATATATATATTTTAATAATGTTCTGTAAATAAAATTACTTAACTCTCTTTTTAATCAAACCGTCTCTCTAACATCTTATCAGCTCCTTTGTTCCTAAAAATCTCCTGCCTTCTCTCTAAGGCGGAGCTAGAGTCTCCTCACCAGAATTACCGAACATTCACTACATTCTTTGCTTATCAATAACTTGCGCCATTTTCCAACCGAACATTACCGGAACATTCAAGAACATTCACCGTACTACACACAACTACACCATACTCGACCCTCCTTCATCATTTGACATCAGACGCTATCTGTGTCATAATGTGTTTGTGAGTGGGGCATTCCGTCAGCACTTCACCCAGTATGGAATTCCATACTGCGTCACATAAACATCTTATGGAGATATAAGAATGGATAACATGTTAACAGCAGTACCCAACGTGTCGGCCCCGTCGATACAATCAAGCGCCATGATCGTCGAGTTTAGCGCGTCGGTCTGGACAGGACGCAAGAAAGACAAGAGCGCATCAGCGCAGGTCACCTTGCAAAACAATGCTAAGTCAGGCACCGCCAACGTCAGTAAGAAGTTGCTAGGTGATTGCGCCGAGTTGAGAGCGGTTCAAGACTTCGTTGCCAATTCCCGCAACATACATTATACCCTGACAATGCCTTGGTCAGATCTCGGTCAGCGGTTAGTTCCTACTGCCATGTTCTTCGATTACCAAGCGCAGATGACAGCGTTCGAGCAGGAGTTCAATCGTTTGGTGCAAGCGTTCCTCGATGTGTACGATTGGGAGATCATCCAGTCTCGCACCAAGTTGGGCGACCTGTTCAACGATGCCGACTATGTTTCTGTGCATGAGCTGGCCCGTAAGTTTGCGTTCAACGTGACCTATTCACCCGTGCCAGAAGCCGGTGACTTTCGGGTTGACATGGGCAACGAACAAGCGGCACTCCTGAAAACACAATATCAGGAGCATTACGAGGCGCAGATCACCAAGGCGATGGGTGACGTGTTCAACCGTACCCGCAAGTATCTCGAACGACTGCACAACAGTCTGGACTACAACAAGGGTGAGAAGCGCAAGCCGTTGCACAATACGACGTTCGATGGTGTGCTCGATATGATCGACATGCTCAAGACGTGCAACCTGACGGGTGATACCCAGATGGAGGCGATACGCACCAAGCTCGAAGATCAGTTCCGTGGTGTAGGTAAGTTTCCGATATCACCCGAGGCGCTCAAGGAGGACAGCCACCTGCGTGCCGAAACCAGATCGGTGGTAGAAGACGTTATCAGCAGCCTACCAACCATTGACTTGTAAAACACACTAGTAGGGAGAGCGAGATGAGATACAGCGCAGCGGAAGACAAGATGTGGTACAAGCATGGGCGCACGATGCTGCACCCGAAGGATGCGTTCGATGATGCCATCCGTAACGGGATGGATGAGGAGGGCAAGTATCACTACATGTATATGTATTCGAGCGAGACGATGCACTTCTTTAAGCATGTCGATACGCGGGAGTATGCGAGGTACAACCGAGTGCATAGGAACAAGCGGTAAACGTGTTAACCAAACCAGTATGGAATTCCATACTACAACAACCAGTCCAATGAAGGAGGACATAAAATGGCAACATCAGCCAATTTGTATGCGGTAAACCTAGACGAGATCGCCCAAGCAATCATTGCCGGTGGTCATCAACGCACGATACTTGTGCAGGGCCACATGGGTACGGGTAAGTCATCCCTGTTAAACATGTTAGCAGCGGAGCTGCCCAAGCATGTGCCGTGTTACTTCGACTGTACCACCAAGGATCTGGGGGATATAACGATCCCAGATATCATGCGGGTCGAGGATGGCAGTGGGTTCGTGCGGTACCTGACCAACGAGGAGTTGGGTGCACACAATGACAAGCCGATCATCCTGATGATTGATGAGTTCGGTAAGTCCAACCCAGCGGTCAAGCTCGCGCTATTGCGTATGATGCTCGAACGTAAGATCGGGAGTTACACGCTACACCCCGAGAGCATTGTGTTTGCGACGACGAACCTAGGTGGTGAGGGTGTCGGTGACTTGTTACCAGCACACGCATGTAATCGCTTGACGGTGATCGAGTCTACCAAGCCAACGTGGGAGCAGTGGATCGAGTGGGGTATCAACAACGGTGTCGATCCTACTGTGTTGGGGTGGTGTCGCAACAACGACAAGGCGTTCGCTGACTTCCGTGATGTCGAAGACCCAGAGGATAACGACTATGTGTATCACCCACGGTCTACCCGTACGGCGTTTGTTACACCTAGGTCACTCGAAGCTGCCAGTGATTGGATGAAGGTACGCGACAAGTTCGATGACAAGACACTAACGTCTTTGCTGATTGGCACCATCGGTGGGTCAGCAGCGGGTGACATGATGGCGTTTGCTAGGCTTGCCGATCAGTTGCCGTCTATCGATTCGATCAAGTCTGATCCTAGTGGTGCGCTAGTGCCGACCAGCGCGGGTGCTGTGATGATGGTTGTGTACAAGGTGTTAGCCACACTCGAACGTGATTGGGTTGACCAGTGGATGACCTACATGTTGCGCCTATCCAAGGAAGCGCAGGGTGTGTTCGCCAATGGTGTTCGGTCTAAGAAGTACACCAAGCAATCGATGGTGATGACCAACAAGAAGTTCACGCAGTGGGCGATGGACAACAACTATCTGTTTACAGCAGACAAGTAAGGAGGAAACATGTTAGCACTTAACCAAGCACTGACTGCCGAGCAGCGGTTAGAGAAGGCAGTGATGTCTGTCATGGCGCACGACAAGTACGTGGGTCTCTCAAGTGTGCTGATGGTGGGCGACCGGACGGTGAGTGATACCGTCCCAACCGCTTGTACCAATGGCCGCGATGAGATGTATGGTAGGACGTTCGTTGATGGGTTGACTGACCCAGAGCTACGGTTCCTTGTACTGCACGAGTGTTACCACAAGATGTATAAGCATCTGACGACGTGGGAACATCTTTACAAGAAGCATCCGACCTTAGCCAACGTTGCCTGTGACTATGTTATCAACATCCAGTTGTCCGATAGTGATGAGGGTATGGGGTTTATCAGGATGCCCAAGGTTGGGTTGATAGACGAGCAGTACCGTGACATGGACAGCGCCCAAGTATTCCATAAGTTGTATGACTCGCTCGATGAGCCTGACCCCGACGATACCTGCGGGTTTGGTGATGGCATGGATGACCATGACTGGGAGGGTGCCGAAGAGTTGACCCAAGGTGAGAAGGATGATCTCGGACGTGAGATCGAGGAGGCCGTGCGTCAGGGTGCACTTGTTGCCGGTAAGCTGGGTAGTGGTGGTGCCCGTGACCTTGAGGCGTTACTCAAACCCGAGATCGATTGGCGTGAGGTACTGCGTGAGTTCATCAGTACAACGTGTGCTGGTAAGGACTTCTCTACATGGTCGCGCCCCAATCGCAGGTTTGTATCTGCCGGTGTGTATATGCCAAGCGGTATCAGTCAGCAGGTAAAGGAGTTAGTGATTGCCCTAGATACGTCAGCATCTATCGGTCAGCGTGAGTTGACTGCGTTCTTATCCGAGGTCAAGGCAGTGTGTGACATGGTGCACCCCGAGCGCATACGCCTATTGTATTGGGACACCGAGATATGCGGGGATGAATCGTACGGTACTACCGAATTGTCTACCCTAGTGCAAAGCACCAAGCCAGCCGGTGGTGGTGGTACCGACGTGCGGTGTGTGCCCAACTACATGACCGAGCACAAGATAGACCCGCAAGCTGTGATTGTGTTCACCGATGGGTACGTGTACGACTGGGGTACGTGGTCATGCCCTGTGTTGTGGGCGGTGTACGACAACAAGCAAGCCAAGCCTGACTGCGGCAAGGTAGTTCACATTGGTACAAACAAGTTATGAGGAAGGATATGACTGAGACAATCTATACGACGGAGAAACGTCACCCGCAATCAACCAAGCTATTTAGTGGTAGACCCCTGACTAAGGGTAATTACGCTACCCGTGCGGAGTTGGAAGAAGCGGTGCTCGACCGACACAACCGAGGGTATGGCTGCAGACGCATCAGCAGGATAGTGGGTGTGAGTGACACGACTGTGGCTACCATAATCAAACAATGGACGGAGAAGAGAGATGGCACCAAGGATAACTAATGTAACAGCACGTCAGTACGTGCAGCGGAAGGAATCGTTTCAAGGTAATAACTTGTTTGGTGAATGGCGGTATGGCCGGTACGTCGTGACATCGTATGGCGATCACTTCCCGCTGTTCATTTGGGAAGAAGGTACGTGGTATGAGAACATCGAGAAGATTACAGTGACAACCAGTAAGCACCGTACGCAAACACATCCCCATGAAGATACGTTACCCATGACCTGCAAAGATATGGTCGTGATAATGAATCATGGGATTGTTGGGGTAGCAGTAGGAATGGCAGTTTAAACAATGTTAAAACTAAGTCTGTAGGAGGACGATAATGAGTTATAAGCATGTATTAGTAGCAGCGTTAGAGAAAGAAGAAACACATGACGGGCCGTTTGATCTGTCTGCGTTCATCGCCAACGAACGGAATTATGGTAGTAGTGACTACGCCACGTTCCTTGAGGCACTGGCAAAGAAGTTACCCACATGTAAGTTCCGCAAGATTACAGGCAGCGGTAGTGCGATCCATGTGTATCTGCCCACCGATCACTTCACGTTGGGTAGGGTAGGTTGGGGTGATTGGTCAGTAGATGGCAAACCAACAAACTCTATAATGGTGCAGTCTCCCCGAATTAGGAATGACAAGTACGGTTCCGAGAGGACGCAGCATTACATGTGGACATCGGTAAACCCGAAGCGTGCGTTATCTAATGCGCGGGGTGCACTGCGTCCCCATACGCCTATCGCAATTGCGAAGCACTATGCACCTGATGTGGCGCGTAGGGTGTGGGATTCTGACTACGAAGGCCGCGACAAGGTAAGCAAAATCAAGGGCAAAGTAGTTCGGCATGACAGCTTAGAGCAAGAGCTGCGCGGTATCGTTGCCAGTGGGTATACGTTTATCAATGCTGAGTTCTCTGACTTGGTAACTTCTTTCCTGCACGAAGCCGACGAGTATTCCCTCCGCCAACAGAAAGTGGACATGGTACATGTACGGGCCTATATGCTGGGCGAGCAGCAAGTGTTCGATACCGTGCCGATTGCCAACATGCACAAGCACTACACCTTCGATGTTGAAGAGTCTTTCCTGCGCTATACCGAGGACACGTTACCAGATGACATCCGAGGCAAGCTGTCTATGCTACTCATGGTTGATATGAAGGAGTACGTCGATGGCGTAGGGATGCGGGTTCATGACGAGGTGTTCTATGTCACCCAATGAGACTCAAGAAGATCCAGCATACCGCGTCATAATAGACGAGAGTAAGAAAAAATCTATTAAAGTGCAGTGTATTGGAATGTATTGTGTTGACAGTGTGGTGGATGGATCGTATAGTGGGATGGAGGAGTTGCCACAGTGGATGCAAGAGAAGGTTGCCCTGCTGATGATGACTTCTTATATCCCACCTACCATCGACGTTAAAGGTGTAGGCAGACGTATCAACGAACGTACGTTCTGGGTTTATCAATAAAAGAGAAGGAGAGTGTTATGGCCGGAGTAACTCTAGCGCCAATTAAGCAGTGTGAGATGCGGTTACGCATACGTGGTACAAGTCCAATGGTTCAACATAACTGGGATGAGAAAGCCAAGCATATGATGCGGCAGAAACATGCTGGTGTTAAGACCAAGAACCGAGATGTACGAGATCCAGATAGGGAGTTCAAGGCAGCAATGCACAGGACTCCTGATGGAGCGTACGGGTTTCCGTCTGGGGGTATTAAAAAATGCCTACTCAATGCCGCTCACAAAGATATAGGTATTGAAAAGACGTTACTGAGAAAGTCCTTATTCATAATTGCAGATGCAGACAGTGAGTCAGGTGAACCTCTTTGCCTTATGGATACGCTTGAACCAATCATGCGAGAAGATGTAGTTCGTGTAGGTATGGGGTCAACAGATCTACGGTATCGCCCTGAGTTCAAAACATGGGCTATAGAGTTAACGCTACAGTATGACGGCGAGGCTCTTACACCTGAGAACATCCTAAACATATTTCAACGGGCTGGATTCGGAGTAGGTCTAGGTGAGTGGAGACCTGAAAAAGCTGGTGAGTATGGTAGGTTCGCAATCGATACAGACTTCCCAATAGAAACGACGGAGATTGTACTGTGAGTATACCCAACGCTGATGTTGCTTGGAGAAAGGGGGTCAGATTTCGGTCTGACCCTGTTCAAGTATTGGAAGTAATAGAAGAGTTAAATGTGGCACATGGGGGCTATGCCCCTGATGGATCGTTGGTAGAGATAGCACGCGACCCTCAAAACTTCTTACACGGTGACTTTGAATGGAACGATTCAGTGGCTGGCGAGAAGTATCGCCTGATGACTGAGAAGAGTATGAAGCGCAACCTTGTGTTTATATCCCATTCTCCTATCCCTGATACGCCACCAAAAACTATCCGTGTGCTACAACGCACAACGATAGATACCCCACAAGGTTCGCAAAAAGTTTGGATGTCAACCATTGACATGTTGGCTGACCCTGAAGGTAGGGACAAAATACTGAAGACAGCGAAGCGTGAGTTGGATTCGTTTGTAAAGAAGTACGAAGATCTATCTGAGTTAGCCGATATATTGTCACCCATTAAGAAGTTTCTAGGAAACTAATCTGGCAGGTTAGGTAGGGCGGGGCGGGGTGGGGTCTGGTGTGGTGGGGTGTGGTTTGGCAGGTATGGTTGGGTTCGGTTTGGTATGGCACGGTGAGGTCAGGTTCGGTGAGGTACGGTTTGGCAGGTGCGGTAAGGTACGGTATGGTCAGGCGGGATCGGGTGAGGTACGGCAGGGTACGGTATGGCAGGTCGGGCGGGGTATGGCGTGGTGAGGTAAGGTCTGGTGAGGTATGGCAGGTTAGGTAGGGTCAGGTCAGGTGCGGTGTGGTGAGGTTTGGTGCGGTACGGTTTGGCAGGTTAGGTACGGTATGGTTAGGTGCGTTCCGGTGAGATTGGGTAGGGTCAGGTAAGGCAGGTATGGCATGGCGGGGTTCGGTAGGGTGAGGCAAGGTGTGGTATGGCAGGTGTGGTCCGGTAGGGTGGGGTTAGGTCAGGTGAGGTCAGGTACGGTTCGGTTTGGTTGGGTTTGGCAGGTAAGGTTAGGTTATGTTAGGTATGGTTGTGTTTGGTTAGGTAGGGTTTGGCAGGTATGGTTTTACAAGGAGAAGTAAGTGAACGATGAGCAGACAGACCAAGTAGTCACTGCGTTGAATAACATAGCGGATTCATTAGCGCGGTTGCTTGAGATCGTTGAAGAACAACTCGAAAAAGAATCTTGATACCAGTTCCCAAGGAGAACGCATGACCCCCGAGGCCAAAGTTAAACGTGTCATTACCAAACAGCTTAAAGAGATGGGTGCTTATTACTTCTACCCAGCAACGGGTGGGTACGGGCGAAGTGGTGTACCGGACATCGTAGGGTGCTACAAAGGAAGGTTCTTCGGGATCGAGTGCAAGGCAGGTAAGAACAAACCTACCCCACTACAACAGAAGAACCTAGATGATATTGCCTCGACAGAGGGAATCGCGCTTCTAATCAATGAAGCCAACATGAAAGATGTTACGCACTTACTGGGTGCGCCATCGAACCAACACCAGCTAGAGCTGGAATTTTAAGGAGAGGAATGTGAGTAAAAGAGAGAAGGTGCTTGAGGTCATGGCGAAACACCCTAGTTGGAGTGTGCCCTTGGTGGCAAAGAAGGCTAAGTGTAGTCCTAGTTACGCGCATCTATTGCGTAAACAAGTTAAAGAAGCAGAATACAACGCTGCCAAAGCAGAGCTTGAAGCGGAATCGACAGCAGCGGTAACGTCGGTATCGGTACAACCGACTGGAGTAAGTGCAGAGGTGAAAAGAAGTTATGTAGAAACTAACGACCTACCTCCGGCCCCGGTCGAGGTAGTGACCCGAAGCAGCATTCTTAGTACCGCCAGATCGTACATCACGAGGGATAGACAAGCAGACCACGGTGATGCAGAGGATAACTTCTCGCGGATCGCAGGGTACTGGTCATTGCATATAGGTACTACGTTAACTGCTACTGATGTTGCAGTGATGATGGCGCTATTAAAGGTAGCTAGGATCAAGCAGAACCCCCAGCATGTTGATAACTGGGTGGATGGTGCAGGGTATTTCGCCTGTGGTGGTGAGATAGCAAACAAATAAAAATAGTCCGACCTTTCCAGTGTGTTAAAGCAGACTCAAAATGCGAGTATAACTGACACCGAAGGGGTGCGAAGCCCCTACTTATTAACTTGTTACTGGGTATGATATGAATCTTATTACTATAGACTTCGAGACGTTCTATTCTCAGGACTTTTCACTAAGCAAGATGACTACAGAAGAATACGTACGCGACCCTCGCTTTGAGGTTATCGGCGTATCCGTTAAAGTTAACGACGAGGCTACCGAATGGGCGAGTGGGACTCATGAACAACTTAAAGATTACTTCAATGGTTTCGATTGGAAAGACTCTATGGTGTTGGCTCACAACACAATGTTTGACGGTGCTATACTTTCTTGGCTATTCGATATTCATCCTCGGGTGTGGGCTGACACTTTGTGCATTGGCCGTGCTGTACACGGGGTGGAAGTTGGGGGCAGTCTCAAGGCGTTGGCCGAACGATATCAGATCGGCGCTAAAGGTACCGAAGTTTTAGATGCCAAAGGCAAGCGGCGGCTAGATTTTACTGATGAAGAGCTGGATAAGTACGGCGACTACTGCATCAACGATGTCGAGTTAACCTACAAACTCTTTGGGATTATGGGTAAGAAGTTTCCCAGACAAGAACTTAAGATCATAGACCTGACACTACGTATGTTCATCGAGCCTATGCTTGATCTCGACCTAGGGTTACTGGAACAACACCTAGAAGACACTAAAGAACTTAAGGATAAGTTGTTACTAGATGCGGGTGTAGATAAGAAAGATTTAATGAGCAACCCTAAGTTTGCTGGGTTGCTAGAGATATTGGGGGTTGTCCCTCCGATGAAGACCAGCCTTACTACGGGTAAGGAGACTTTCGCCTTTGCCAAGTCTGATGAAGGGTTCAAAGCATTATTAGAGCACGAAGATGTGCGGGTGCAAACCTTGGTCAATGCTAGGCTTGGTAACAAGAGCACGCTTGAAGAAACAAGGACGCAACGGTTCATCGACATAGCCAAGCGGGGACTACTCCCTGTTCCTGTAAAGTACTATGCAGCACATACTGGACGTTGGGGTGGGGCGGACAAGATCAATTTACAGAACCTTCCTAGTAGAGGGCCAAACGGTAAGAAACTCAAGAAAAGTATGATTGCCCCTGATGGTTACGTGCTGATTGACTGCGATTCAAGTCAGATCGAGGCCCGAGTGTTGGCATGGTTGGCAGGTCAAGAAGATCTTACTGAAGCATTCCATGTAGGGGATGATGTCTACAAGAAGATGGCGATGTCCATATACGGGGCCAACAGGGAAGAAGATATCACTAAAGACCAGCGGTTTGTTGGTAAGACTACTATCCTTGGTGCCGGTTATGGCATGGGCGCAGTGCGATTTAAAGAACAGCTACGATCTTTCGGGTTCGAGATGGATCTTAGTGAAGCTCGCAGGGTTATCTCGGTGTATCGTGAAGCGAACTTTAAGATAACAACTTTATGGCGTGACGCTGGCTATATGCTAGAGAACATGGCGCGAGGTGGCAGCTTACAGTTTGGGTTAGGGGAAGTACTTACGGTTGATGCAACTAGAAACGCAATCATACTACCGTCTGGATTACTCATGCGTTACGACGAGTTGGCCGGTGAGCAAGGTGAAAGGGGTGTGGAATACACCTATAAAGTTAGACGAGGCCGAAACCGGATCTATGGTGGCAAGGTGATAGAGAACGTATGCCAAGCCATTGCGCGTTGCATAATCGGGGAGCAGATGCTAAAAATTGCTAAACGATATCGCGTTGTTTTAACGGTACATGACTCCGTTGTTTGCTGCGTTCCCGAAGAAGAAGTAGTAGAAGCGCAAGAGTATATCGAAGGATGTATGCGCTGGTTACCTGCTTGGGCTGATGGGATGCCAATCGATTGTGAGTCCGGTATAGGTAAGTCTTATGGAGATTGCGAGTGACTGAGATACTAGACTTTGAAGAACACAGAACTAAGCACGCTAATAGAAACAAGTTATACATACACCACAAATCTAAGCCTACGGTACGAGAAGATAGTCAAGAGATGGTCGTCAGCTCAGTTGGGGTTACCTCGTTAGGAGATGATCCTGAGTTGGTTATTATGATTAATCAGATGGAAGGTGGTCGGTTGGATACGGTGACATTCAGCGTTGAAGAGATACCGCACCTTATGGACGCGCTACAAGAAGCATACGATTATATTTCTGGGGAAGATTGATGAGCATAGCCCCTTGGTCGTTCAGTAAGATAAAGGCGTTCGAGCAATGCCCAAAGAAGTTTTACCACTTGAAGGTAGCTAAGGACTACTCCGAGCCTGAGACTGATGCGATGTACTACGGTACCGCGTTCCATGAAGCAGCCGAAGAATACGTACGTGATAACGTACCACTACCACCTCAGTTTGATTACGCTAAGGGTGCGCTAGATGCTTTAAACGCTAAACGTGGTAAGAAGTTATGCGAATACAAGATGGGGTTGACTGAGAACCTAGAACCCTGCGACTTCTTTGCTGATGACGTGTGGTTCCGTGGGGTAGCCGACTTGATTATCCTTGATGAGGAAGCCGAGACTGCTTGGGTAATAGACTACAAGACGGGTCGAAACGCACGGTACGCCGACAAAGGGCAGCTTGAGTTGATGGCTTTAGCAACATTTAAACACTTTCCTGCTATTAAGTTTGTACGTGGTGGCCTTATGTTCGTGGTGTCAAACGAACTAATTAAAGATAGTTATGCCTTGGGCGCACAAGGAGGGCTATGGGAAAAATGGTTAGGAGATTTCAGTCGTATGGAATCTGCCTTTGAAAACAATTCGTGGAACACCAACCCTAGCGGGTTATGCAGGGCGCATTGCGTGGTGTTGGAATGTCCACACAACGGGAGAAGTTAGATGCCTTATAGAAATAAAACAGACCGAAAGAAACAAGTAAACAAATCACCAGATAGTCCAGAGTTCAGGCGTCGTATGGCGCGACAGGAAGCTAGACGTGAAATGGACAGGACAGGTAAAGACGCTAACAAGAATGGCAAAGCAGACAAGCGAGAAGGCAAGGATGTTAGCCATAACAAAGCCCTAGCACAGGGCGGCACTAACAAGGACGGCGTGAAGGTGGAGAGTGCGAGTGCCAACCGTAGCCGTAACTTAAAGAAGAAAAAGAACTCTCCCAGACGTTTAGCTTGATGCGTCTTTAAAAAACGTACCCTGTATCCTCCAGTTATAGGGTGCAAAAATCAGGTTAGTCCAGAGGTAGTTCATACCGATATCGCAGACCTAGCCCTATCTGTGGACGAAGCAGGGCTTTTAGGAGCAGGAAAAGTGGAAATTATAAATAACAAGGCGTTGCTCTTGCGGCTTCGCAACCCTAAAAAAGTAACGACAGTCATACCCAAAAGTAAACAGTTACCTGATAACAAAGTAATGGTTAACTGGGGTATCGACGAGGCTCAAGTACTTAAAAATTTAAACATCAAAGTACCTTCCCCGATTGAAGGGAAGTACAAGTGGACGGGTAAGTACACGCCGTTCGAGCACCAGAAAACGACTTCTTCCTTTCTTACGTTAAACAAACGTGCCTTCTGTTTCAACGAGCAGGGTACCGGCAAGACTGCTAGTGCTATCTGGGCGGCAGACTATCTGATGAACGAAGGGCACATTAAACGTGCTCTAGTGATATGCCCCCTTTCCATTATGGATTCCGCATGGCGTAACGATTTATTTACATTTGCGATGCACCGAACAGTAGACGTGGCTTACGGGCCAGCAGCAAAACGGCGGGGCATAGTTAATAACGGCGCTGACTTCGTGATAATAAATTATGATGGGGTAGAGATCGTATCAGAAGCTATAGCCAACGGTGGGTTTGACCTGATTATTGTTGATGAGGCGACTCATTATAAGAATGCACAGACCAAACGATGGAAAACTTTGCACGCATTACTCACGCCAGATAAATGGTTGTGGATGATGACCGGTACTCCCGCAGCTCAGAGTCCCCTCGATGCTTATGGTATAGCCAAACTTGTTAACCAGTCAGCGGTGCCAAGGTTCTTCGGGTCATTCCGTGACCGAGTGATGACAAAGATCACCAACTTTAGATGGGTGCCGAAGGACGACGCAACCGATACGGTGTACAGGGTTCTCCAACCGGCTATCCGGTTTACTAAAGACGAGTGCCTAGACCTACCCCCTATGGTGTATGTAAAACGGGAAGTTGAACTTACCAGACAACAGATTAAATACTATAAGTTGTTGAAAGATCGGATGGTCATGGATGCAGCGGGAGAGCAGGTAACTGCCGCCAATGCAGCGGTTAACATGAACAAGTTACTACAAATATCTTGTGGTGCAGTTTATACCGATAACGGTGAGGCGCTAGAGTTCGACATCAAGCATCGGTACAAAGTGCTGCGAGAAGTTATTGACGAGTCCAGTAAGAAGATCCTTGTTTTCGTACCTTTTAAACACGTTATAGACATGCTAGTGGAGAAGCTAGGGAGCGATGGGATTACGACAGCAGTAATCAGGGGTGATGTTCCTGCCCCTAAACGCACGGAAATATTTAAACAGTTTCAAACCCTCGAAGACCCTAAAGTTTTAGTGATCCAACCCCAAGCAGCAGCGCATGGTGTAACCCTTACGGCTGCAAATACAGTGGTGTGGTGGGGGCCAACCAGTTCATTAGAAACGTACGCACAGGCCAACGCTCGTGTACATAGGTCAGGTCAAGACCACAAGTGTACCGTCGTTCAGTTGCAAGGATCGGCTATAGAAAAGCACGTCTATAGAATGCTTGATAACAAAATAAACATACATACAAAAATGATCGACTTATACAACGAAATACTTGCGTAATAGATCCAAGTACATTATATTCAACAGTTCGATAAGTGAAGGAGATCGAAATGAGTGAAGGTAGTACTTTGTCTTTGGAGAAACTGACTAAAGTTTATTTGAAGATGACTGCTAAACGTACTGAGTTAAAGAGCGCATTTGACGCAGAGTACAATTTGCTGACGCAAGAACGGGATAAGGTGAAACAAGCCCTACTTAACTACTGCAAAGAGAATAACGTGGACAGTCTTAAAACTCCAGAAGGTTTGTTTTATCGTTCAGTTAAGCAGAGTTATTGGACGAGTGATTGGGAATCCATGTACGAATTTATACTTGAGAACGAAGTACCTGAGTTATTCGACAAACGCCTTAACCAAAAGAACGTACGCCAGTACCTAGAAGAAAACCCCGATAAGCTGCCGAAAGGTTTGAACTCGGATTCATCATACACACTTTCTGTCAGGAGACCGAAAAAATGAGTAGCCCCTTTGTCCCTATTGCAGATGTCGCAGAACATTTCAAGGTAAACCAAGCCACAATACGAGGCTGGTTGAAACAAGGGATAATTCCCAAAGACACGTATATCCACATCGGTTCCACCTACAGGTTTAACTTAGCTGCCATCACGGACGCGTTAACCACAGCGAAAAGCGAAGAAGGTAAACCTGCCACATGGAGCGATGTTAGTGATAACGAGGAATCTATCCCATCATTAGAAACAGATGAAGATTATTGATGGGTGAGATGATAAAAAGAATTAGCATACGTAACCGTCAGTTCGATGGTTTGCCAGAAATGGCAAAAGATTCTGTAAATGTGATCGTGGTTGGTATAGCCTATATGTCCCGTATTTATTACGCGGATGATTACAACCCTAGCAAGGTTGCTTTACCAACTTGTTGGTCTTCAGATACAGATTCACCCGCTACTGATGTTCCAGTAGAGCAAAGGCAAGCGGGGCGGTGCTTAGATTGTGTTAACAATATAAAGGGTTCAGGGAAAGGGCAAAGCCGCGCATGTAAATTCGTGCAACGGTTAGCCGTAGTTACGGAGGATGATCTGGAAACAGTTTATCAACTACAACTCCCTTCTAATTCTATATTTGGTGACGCAGTTGGGGTAAACATGCCACTACAAGCCTACGCTAGGTATTTAGAGGCACAGAATACCCCGATAGTCGCTGTGATAACGAAGGTCTTTTTTGACCCTAGTAGCGACATACCAAAACTCTTCTTCAGACCTATACGTCCGTTGGAAGAGCAGGAGTACGAAGCCGTACAGAAAATGATGAAGCATCCAGATACTATGAAAGCAATTACTTTCAGCGTAGTGCCAGTGGAGGACGCGGGTGTGTCACCTTTTTCAGAAGTTGACGGTTTTAATTTTAATGACTGAATGTTTGGAGAAACATATATGAATTACAAGATTGGAAATGTAGAAGCACTTTACCCACGTATCAATAAGACATACAAGTTTGACAGTGGTGAGAACCGCAGTGTTCCATGCGACCCATTGGATGATGGTGCTGCATACGAAATGTCTTTCAAGATGAATCAAGATAAAGCCAAGGCACTCATGGCTGCTATGGCGGCTTTCTACAAAGAGAAGCGTGAGGCGAAGTGGCCTGAAAAGTTCCCTATGCCTTTTACAAAAGACGATGACGGTATGTACATCGGCAAAGCAAAACTTAAAGGGGCGTACGGTAAAGACGCTACCAATAAGCCCAAGCAATACGATGCCAAGAACAAAGAGTTACCAGAGGACTTCCAGTTAACTTCTGGCAGTACGGTAAACCTTGCGGTTGTCTTGGTGCCCTACAGCATGGCAAGTGCTGGGGTATCGTTGCGGTTACGTGCGGTTCAGGTAACTAAGTACCTGCCTGTACAAGTTGCGTCTCCCTTTGATTCTGTAGACGGATTTAATGCTGACGATATTGCAGAGGAAGATGAGAATCCTTTTGCAGAGGTCGAAACCGAAAGCAGTTCGGTGGTAGAAGTTGATAGTGATATCGATGACGCATTTGATGAACCAGCAGAAGAACCTATCGAAGAACCAAAGAAGAAAGCGGCCAAAGTTAAAACGGCTGCACCGAAAGAGAAAGAAGATCTGAGTGACCTTGTTGATGCTTGGGACGACTAGTCCCGATTAATTTGGGTCTCTTCTAGAAGAAGCCCATTCATTAACAGTACCCACGGCTAGATTAGTCGAAGAGGGCGTAGCAATGCCCCTGCCGTGGTGTCTTTCGGATCTATCTTATGGAAACAGCAATATTTTTAAAGGAGGCGCTACCAGAGAGTGGATCGTATTGTGTTTTTGCATCTAACACATCTGCGGATAGAAGGAGCCAACAGTTCTTTGACTCTGTAGATGACGTGGTTGATGCGGCACAGGATTTAGATACCAAGGGGTATGATGTTTATTTTGCGTTAGCTAGTTTTAAAGAAGCCAAATCCCGCAAAGTAGATAACGTACAACATCTAAAATCATTTTTCCTAGACCTCGATTGTGGCCCATCCAAAGATTTCGTATCGCAGACAGAAGCGTTAGCACAACTTAAAGTGTTTTGTAAGCAGCTTCAACTACCTCGCCCGTTACTGATTAATTCAGGACGCGGCATTCACGTATACTGGGTGTTGTCAGAAGCAGTACCCTTAGATGACTGGTTGCCAGTGGCACTCAGGCTAAAGCAGTTATGTGCAGAGAACAACTTTCTAGCTGACCCCGCAGTTACAGCGGATGCAGCACGGGTATTACGTATACCCAGAACCCACAACTACAAACCCGAAATTCCCGCAGAGGTTGATTTCGTAGGTACCCACCTACCGACCTTGGTTGACTTTGATTTATTTTCAAGGCTGCTTGGAAATGACTTGATACCAGTTCCCACAAAAAGATTTGATGGGGCTAACGCCGTAATGAACGCGGCGTTGTCGAACCGTGAGTATCGGTTCAAAGACATACTACTCAAGACGAGCCAAGGGGAAGGGTGCGCCCAGATACAGAAAGCACTAACCAACCCTAATGGAGTTTCGGAGCCTATATGGCGTGGGATGCTATCGGTGTTAAAAGCCTGTAGCGATGGGTCAAGAGAGAAGGCACACAAGATATCGAAGGGTTACGACGGTTATGACCCTGAAGAGACTGATTCAAAGTGGGATAACTTAACGTCCGACAAACGTTATACCTGCGTTAAATTCGAGGAAACTGAACCAGAAACGTGTTTACAGTGTCCAAATAGGGGCAAATACAGGTCACCTTTGCATATCGGTAAGCGCGTTAGAGAAGCTACAGAAGAGGAAAATACGGTCGAAGCACCTGCTTTAGACCTACCTAATGCACCGGTCAATACCTATGTAATACCTAAGTACCCGTTCCCATATATTAGAGGTACGAACGGGGGAGTTTACATACGGTCACAAGATTCGGAAGGAAACGAAAACGAAGAACGGATTTACCATAACGATATCTATATTGTTAAGCGCATCGTAGATTTAGAGTTAGGTGAATCTGTGGTGGTACGTCTGCATCTACCTAGAGACGGTGTACGGGAGTTCACTCTGCCTTTAACGGCAGTTACATCTAAGGAAGAACTTAGAAAGAACATGTCCATGCACGGGGTAGCTGTTTCAAGAGTGGAAAAATTGATGGAATACATCACAACTTGGGTAAATGAACTACAGGAGAAGGAAGTGGCCGATAAAGCATATAGACAATTTGGTTGGATAGACGACGAGGCAACAGGGTTTGTACTGGGTAACCAGATGATCCTGAAAGATGAGGTGGTATTTAACCCACCTTCTAAGGCCACAGCGGGTATGTTCCCCGCATTTGAGCCGCAGGGTACGTTAGATGAGTGGCGAGAGGTAATTAACTTTTACAATAAGCCGGGATTTGAATTACATCAGTATGCTACTTGTACTGGGTTTGGATCTGTCTTGATGCAGTTCATAGATGATATCGCTTGTTCTGCATTACACCTTTACAGTAAGGAATCTGGTTTAGGTAAAACAACCGCCATGAAAGCATCTGCATCTATATGGGGTGACCCAGCAGAGTTAGTGATTAACGAGCAGGATACGCACAACACCAAGATGAATCGTTCTGAAGTATTGCATAACCTACCGCTGCTCATTGACGAGTTGACTAATGCAAAGAGTGAAGCGTTGAGTACGTTGGCGTTGCAGTTCACCACGGGTAAGCAGAGGGGCAGGCTTATTAGTGGGGGTAACGCAGAGCGGTTGCGGGGTGAGTCTTGGAGCCTTCTTGCGTTGACGACGGGGAACACCAGTATCATAGAGCGTATCCGTATGAAGAAAGAGAATCCAAATGCCGAAGCGCAGAGGATACTTGAGGTACGTGTTGAGAAGATGTTTACCGGTTCTAGTAGTAAGGAAGAGACCGATGATTTCAGCCGTGCGTTAGGTAAGTGCTACGGGCACGCGGGGCCAGTGTTCGTGCAGTATGTCATCAACAATCTAGACGAGGTTAAGCGGTTGATACGGGAGATCCAGATTCGTATCGATAAGAAAGCAGGGCTGTCTTCAGAAAACCGATTCTGGTCAGTACATGCAACACTTACTTTGGCAGGGGCTATTATCGCAAAACAGCTAGGTCTTATTCGGTTTGACATACCGGCGCTTACTGATTGGACGGTTAGCATGTTGTTAGAGAATAAGGCCAAGGCGCATGACATGGCTGTCTCTATCGAGCAAACCCTTAACGAATATGTCAACGAGCATATCGATAACATCCTGCGTATAAAGAGCACTAGCGACCTGCGGAAGATTGACGGCACTGCTATGGAGTCCATAATTTTACCGGAGGCTGTACCCCGCAACAAACTGGTGGCGCGATATGAGACTGATATTAAGAAGCTCTACCTAGTACCCAAGCCGTTGCGGTTGTGGTGTGGGGAGCAGCAGATAAACTACGGGGCGTTCATAAATGATCTTGTCGAAAAGCTAGGAGCCAAGCGGATGAAGATGCGTTTGAGCAAAGGCACCCAACTAAATATGCCCCCAACAGATGTGATTGCAGTTCAATTTTCTGAGGGTGACGATGAAGAGGGGAGTATTGAGAACGTTTGATCTATCGCCTGACGGCGTTCAGATTATAATTGATTGGGGGAGTATGGTTGTCGGCTCATCTATATTTGTACCGTGCATCAATACTCCACAAGCTGTAAAGCAAGCCAAGGCCATCACAAAGAAAAAAGGCTGGGCTATAGAAACTAGAGTTAGGGTGGAGAGTGGCAAATTAGGGGTTCGTGTATGGCGGGTATTGTGATATATTTAGCTCGACAGTTCGTCCTCCTTCTCACACTTCGTGCTGTCATCCTCCTGCTCTCTGAGCGCCCCCTCTTCGGAGGGGGTTTCCTAACTCCTACACTAAGGAGTTCCTGATGGAAGCAAACAAAACTGAACTATTACTCGCGTGGATGACTCTTATTAAGCTGCGTGACAGTAACGTGTTAGATGCTGGTGACGACCAGATCATATTGAGTACGCTACAAATACTCGACAAAGAACAACGCCACTTAGATAACTAATCGTCGAGCGTAATAGGCGAACTGTCGTCTAAGTGTTCTTGTAGAGACCTTCGGAACATAGGGCTTATTGCAATACCGTTGTGCATGGTGGCAGAAGTACGCATGTGCGATCTCATAGAACGTGCAACTGAATCCGATGTAATAATTGCTTTCGGGAACTTCCTACTTACACGCTTATTGAAGTCCAAGATATCTTGTTTGACATCCCGAGCTTCTTCGTAGTCTCCCATACGCATGGCGAGGTAGTATTGCTTGAGTAGCTTGCCTCGGTTAGTACGTAAAGTATTCTCTATACGCTTAACCCCTTGGTTCTCTTCTTGCCGTCTTGCGTACTCAGCGGGGGCAAAACCTACCACCTGTGAAATAAGCTGCCCACCGGTAATGTCGTCAAGGATAGGATCTTTACGTCGCGTTAAGGCACCCTCTTCCGTATAACGTATTGCCTTCAAACCATTACGGACTGCCCCCGGCACCATCGCCTCGATACCGCGCTCCATGTTTCCGTTAATAAGCTCGCCTGTGCCTCGGATAAACGACTTACTAACACTCCATGCAGGGCCACCTAAGTAATACCCTAGCGTCTCTTCTGGTGAGGCATCTCGGTTGTAACGGTTTACTTGGAATAACAAGTTAGTGAGAGCAACCCGTTGCGATACATCTACGTCAAGCAGTTCTGTTAGAGCACCCTTATACCAACCCTCTCCGATATGCTTACGTACGATGGTCTCTGCATCATCCTCATCCTCATCCAAGAACAAGTTAGCGATCATAGTGAATGCACCGAAGAGTGGTAACCCCTGCACCCCTGCAAAGAACAACGCTGAACCATGCACTGCAACCAACTGTCTGAGCGCAGCCTTCCGAACCTCGGGGTCATTCTCCCGACGCAACCCAGCTACCGCTGTCTTAATCATCGTGTAGTACATCTGTATGCCGTACGTCTTATACATCAGAGCAACTCGGCCTATACCTTTCTGGGCAAACCGAGGAGCAGTTTCTAAGACTGAACCACCGTTCAATTGCTGCGCCTCGAATAACGAGTTTTGAGCAGCGAGTTCTCTCTTCTTAGCCGTAGACATGGCTTGTTCTGCTTTGGTAGCTCTTTTTGGATCGTTAATACGGGCTAACTCTAACTTGTACGCTGCAAGCATTGTCACTTGGCGGTTGTACTGCTCCACCTGATGGAACATAAATGCTGACCACCCACTTATTCTATCGATAACACTCTTGTCTCGCCCAGAAGAATCTAGACCCAAGCTATCTGCAAACAGGGATCGGTTGAGCTGTCCACGTTCTGCTGCAAGTTGGACAAGCGGTAGGATCTCTTCAAGTTCTTTCCTACGCTCTGCATAGCCTTCAATGTCTTTACGTACAGTGTAGTTACCCGCTTCATCCATCTCGAACAAGTTGTCCATAGAGGGCATTGCGAAAGCATCGACCGTATCGTTCTTACCAAAGGGCACAATACCGCGAATACGGCGTGACCTTGTTTTGCTGGAGAGGAGCGTGCCAGATACTAGACCCGCCGCTTCAGTAATTGCTTTGCTTGCACTACGGAAACCGTGTTTACCGCCCAACATAGGCAGTACGAACAGTGGCACCTGAGATAGGTTGACCAGCGCAGAAGAAGTGTTAAACCCAATAGTCCATATAAATGCAGCACGGTTAGCTGACTGAGCAAAACCATCTTTAGGTGGCCGCATGGCGAACTCTGCCCGAGCTTCTAATTCTGCTTGTATATCTTTAAGGGTACCTTCACGGTTCTTTAAACCGGCTAACGTGCCATCAAGGTTATCAGGGTCAGTACCGAGTATCTGTTGCTGCATCTTCGTTATGCGATTGGTGTAATCTAGACGCGTAACTTGCCGCCCAATATCGTATATCTTAGATCGCATAACCCTTATATGATCTTGGTCGAAGCCAGCAACCCCTTCCCGTCTCTGAAAGTTCTTAGCAAAAGATGTTTCGGGTAACGTCTCTATGAACGAATTCAGTATTTGATTCCTAACCGCTGCATCTACTTTTGCCGTCTCTAGGATCTCCAGCACTTCGTTAACAAAACTGGCAGAGGTGGTTTTCTTGTATGTCGGAGAGTCATTACCATCATACTCGCTATATACCAACGCACCTTCCCCATCTCGTTCTACGGTATCGTTATTCTCTAACTCGTTTTTAACGTACTTATCACGCTCTCTAGGACTTTCAAACATCAAGAACACAGGTTCAGTGCTATCTGTTGCTTCGTTATAGGCTTGGAAGCTAAGTTTGTAATCCCCGGAGCGCATTAGTGGGAAGTAAGGATCTGTACCAGCCCGATCAGTTATCTTATCGAAGACAGATTTACGTAACTTTTCTTTGTTTTCTTTGTCTACGTCAAGCCCGTCAATACGTTTGTTGATGACAGCAATCAGTTCTTTGTACAGCTTGGCGTAAGAATCTCGCATACCTACGTAGATGTCTTGCCCACCGCTTTCTTTGAGCTTGTTCCATTTAGGTTGCAGCCCTTTCCAGATCGCTAACTTTGCTGCATTCTTTTCGTAGGTGCTTCTAGGCTTGGAGGGGTCAACACCTTCTAGGGTGCTTTCGGTTATAACGTCATCTAGCAGGGGCACGGCGGCTTGATTATTTTTAGCCCACTCATCTACTTGTTTCATGGTGCCATCGGCAGCGTTGTCTTTCTTGTTCAACTCACCGCGCTGCTCTTCCATCAACCTGTGTAGTCGTTGACCTAAATCACCTAACTTCTTGTTATAGCTACCTGCTATGTCTGCCAAAGCCTGTGAAGGCATGAAGCCTAGGAAGGCACGGCGGGTTTTACCGGATACGCCGCTCCGTAGGAACTTATCCGATTGGTTAATAAAGTCTTCCCGAAACTTCTTGGTGGGTGCCTTAAAATCTTTCTGCACGTTACCCATCTTACGCATCAACGCTCTGACTTCTGGGTCGGTAGAGTTTTGCAGCAGGTCACCAGCACCTTGCATATCTGAAGCAGGGGCTATAATTTTTTGCAGTAGGGTATCTAGTTCGGTAAAGGCATCTGTTTTGGATAACTCGACAGGGGCTAGACCAAGTTTGCTACGTATGAAGTTACTTATATTATTGTAAAGGGCTTGTAGAGCACTTATAAACTTACCTTTCACCTGAACCTGTATCTTAGATAGTTCTTGGATAAACTCCTGACTACCGTAAGCCTCCGCAACAAACTCTAGTACATTATCAGTGCCGTTTACGCTAGATAGTTTTGGTTCAACTTCTTTAAACAGCTTAGTTATCTGCTTAGTAAGAGGGTGTGAGGGGTTCTGCAATGTTGCATAAGTTACCGCATGAGCCATCTCGTGCATTAATGTGGCAGGGGTAAGTCCTACTACCTCATCTAACAAAATTATGTCGTTAAAGTGTTTTAAACCCTTGTCAGTACTTACTGGTTGGTACATCCCCGGTATGCGCGTTTTGTTCTTTTCGCCTAACTTATTTAACACTTGTCGGTACGCTATCGCGGTCTGTTTATTCTTTAGTTCGTAGTAGTTGTCTTTACCGGAGATATCTTCTGGGTTCGCAGGTACGATGGCAACTTTAGTAGTGCCTACCATCGTAGAGAACTGTTTAGCCAACCGCTTAATTATAGGGTCAACTTCTGACTTACTAACAAGCTCTAGCGCCTCTTTGAGATTACCCTCTTTCAATTGTTGTATTACCGAATCTGGTAGGGGGGTATCAACACCGTCTTGGAATCTAGGTATACCTAGGTCTTCTTTGACCTTCGTTATTATCTCGTTTACGGAACCCGATTCGCCTTTAGCCATACGTTCGTTAGCTTCTTTTACAACGTCTTCGGGTAATGATTTCAGCTTAGTTCTAGACTTTGTTTTCGGGCGTTTCTGAGCAGTGCCTGACAATTCAGGTACTTTAATCTTTTTATTTTTAGCGCCTTCCGTTACCGCTGCGTTAGCTTTCCTTTGCTTAACAGCTTTTTCGTCAGCAGTTTTTTGCGCCATAGCTTCTCGGATAGTTCGCTCGGTTTCTACTGCGGCAGTAACTTGTTTACGATACTCTGGGGGCACATTAGCTAGTGCAGGTTCTATACCCAAAGGCGACTTCATCACAGCTTCTGCACGCTCGCCAATAGTTAGCGGCTTAGTATCCAGTTCTTGACGCTGCATATCCCTACTGACTTGGTTTACGAAACGTCTTTGCTCGCCTTGTTGCTCAAGATCTGCCTCAGAAATAGACCCTTCAAGTTCAAGTTGTCCGTCAACAACTGCCGCAGGAGTAAACTCAGTAGGTGCACCCCTACCTTCGAGTACCTTTAGTTGTTCTGTGATAGACAGCCCTTCAAGGCTCTTCATGTCAAACTTCTTGGGTGTTGTCCCAGTATCTTCTTTCGCTTCTCCTATGACAGATTCCTCTGTGATAGTTTCTTCTATCGTACCTGATGGGGTAGTAACTTCTTTTACTGTCTCTGCCGTTTCGGTTTCCCCAAAGGCAAGCTCGATCTGTTTGTTCTGAGGCACACCCAAGAACTCGTTTATCTTAGCTTTAGTCGGAGCATCTTTTACGTCTGGGTTATCTACATACGCTTTTAACTTTTCATTCAGGTAGGGTAAAGAAACTTCTTTCCTAGTCATTAGATCTTGGTAGATAGGTTTAGTTCTTCGGTTGCGCGTATCTGTTGGAGCAATCCCAATGTCTTTCAGGAACTTCTGACTGATCTTTTGTGTAGGTTCTGGCGCAGGTTCTGGCGCAGGTCTTCTGGCTTCTTGCGCCTCTGCTGTAGTGAGTGCCTGTGGGAATAAATCTGTTTGCGGTCTACCGGCTAACTCTGCTTGCGCTGCGCCCAATGCTTGTGCTTCATCAGCAAGTTGTCTTTGCTGGAGTACATTAGCTGCAGGTTGGTCACCTGATACTACTACCGACTCACGGTACTCTTCGATCAAAGCCTTTTGCGTTTCTACTTCTTCTTCAAGCAGCCTATTATCGTAGTCTTTTTTAGATACCGTTTTGCCCTCGGAATCTGTAATAAACTCTGCACCAGCAAGTACTGGTAACTTACTAGGATCTATGTCTTTAGGAGCTGCCGCCCTAGCTTTTTCTGCTCGATCTTCAAAGATAATAGACGCTTCGGTATTAGCATCTTCTATCAGGGCATTAGGTACACCGAGAGTATTTGCTCTGTCGTAAGATTCACGGAGAGCATTTGTACGCGCTTCTTCTACAATGATAGCTTCTTGTTCTTTTGCTTTGGCTATAGCGCGGAACTCAGTGTTCTGCCGCGCCTCATCGAAGTCGTATCCTGCTTCTTCTATTGTCTCTCTGTTACCACGTAGTACACTTCCATCTTCAAAGATTATTTCTGCTGAAGGGTCGTACCCTAACTGCAATGTTTCTTCTACAGACTCTTCGGTTACTTCTTCTGGATCAACGTCGCCCCTACCTCTTGACTTAGGTAGTGCTAGATCAAGCAGCCCTTGAACCAAGCCGCCAACACCTGCCCCATAGCCAAACGCTTCACCACTACCCGTGAATACTCCTTGTTCAGGATTGTAAACGCCTTTCTCAATAAGGTTCTGGGCTATACCCGCAGCCATTTCCTGTGCACCTTCAGCACCACCTGCAATACCAGCACGTTTAACGCGACCCAGTATCTGTTTAACGACGCTATCATCAACGTCTTTACGGAGTGCACCTAGGACTTTAAGCGGGATTAATTCGGACAGACCAACTACGGCACCTAACGCAGTAGCAAAGCCGCGTTCACCTTCGGTAGCATCAGCAGCACGCGAACGTTCTCTAGCTTCACCAGCACCAGCGCCAACAGCTAACCCACCAGCAAGGGGCATACCAATGCCCGGAATTAAAGAAGCAAGACCAAGACCCGCAAACGACCCAACTGCCTCACCAAACTTACCACCTACGGTATCTTCAGAGCCACGGTCGGGTGCAAAGTACTCTCTGGCAGAACCAGCGGTATCGAGGATAGATTCACGAACATCTTCTTCAGCTTCTTCGGTCAGTATAGAAGCGCCACCTAATGCAGCTTGTTCAGCTAACCCGATAATCCCCCTAGGAATACCCTTACCAAACTCTTCGATCTGGTCTAGAAAGTCGGGTTCAGGGAGTTCGGGTTCAGGGGCTTGGTTAATAACAGCAACAAGCTGCTCCAAGGTAGCACCTTCTGGCCCCTCTATCTCATATACTTTACCGTTGGGAGCTTCTACTTCGTATATAGGCATGAAGCGCCCCTCTTATTTGACGCCTTTCAGCTTAAAACCGCTCGTGTCTGTACTCGCTGCCGCTGCAGGTTCAGGAACATCTATCCCTAAGTCTTTTAGCTGTGCATCGTAAGCATCTAGCATTGGGGCGTATTGTTTAGCCATTGCGTCTAGGATTTTTTTCTTCCACTTTGCAACTTCTGCCGGATCGTCTCGTATATCCTCGGGTATTGACGCTTCAGCCTCTATTGAATCTAATGCAGCAGCGCGTTCTGCAATTACTGCGGCTATATCGGTTTGCGTTTTAGCTTTACCCCTATTTATATTATTAATTAGGGTGGCCCTGCTTGACTCTTTGCTTGCTGCATTCCCTTCTCTAGCAATGGCATTAGACTCTTTTCGATAACTAGCTAGATCTGCATCTGATTGGGCTTTCAACGTACTTCTTACGTTTTCGACTTCCGCTTTAAATTTTTGCCCTGCATTTGCAATAACGATATCGGCCTCTTGCTGCCTTGCTTGCCTAGCATCGTTGCTTTGAGTGCTGTACATAGCAACTTCTGCGTCAACCAACGTCCGTGCATCTGCTTTAAACCCCTTCCTAGCATCAGCGCCGTATGCAAGTGCTCCTTTAGCGATATCATCGGAACGCGTCACTAACTTGTCGAGGGAATCTTGACGGGCTTTGAACAAACTATCCTTACGTTCTTGGATATCCCCTTCTCTAGCTGACATTGCACCTGAAATACCTGCACCTACAGAACCAAGGCTACCCCTGTTTGCCGCACCTGCTAACGCTTCTCTGATGGTTGTCGCTCTAGAAGGTTTATAGTTCTCCTCACGCTCCTTGGTTCGCCGCGCCATCGTATTCATTTCTTCTTTAAGCTCAGGATCTAACTGCATTTGTTTTCTGTAGTCTGTCCTAGCCGCTGCTTCTCCATCTACACCCGCTGTTTTAAGAGCACCCAAACCCTCTGTTATCTTGTCAGTGCTAGGTCTTTGCCCCGCATCTTTTAGACTTTGAGGGATATCTATACCCGTAGCAGATACTTTAGGCACCTCTACCTCTTCTTCTACACTTACATCTACCGTTTCTTCTATTTTTTCTTCGGGTAAACCTTCAAATACTTTTTTTGTTCGGTCATCGACAGGGGGTAACTTTTCAGGGAGATTTACTCCCGGCATTAAGCCTGCCAACCCTTTTGGAGCGCCTCCTACATTACCCAACATTGGAGATTCAGGGAATTCTGTTGTACCAGTAAATTCTTTTTTTACTTCTTCTTTTTCTGGCATACCTAGTTTTTGGCGGTAGGCTTCAGTCATAGAAAAATCTTTGCGTGCGCTAGGTACCGCAGCAGCTTGCTCCATAGCTTGTTCTGCTTTCTCTCTAGGAAGACCCCTAGATTCTTGATCCGCAATTCGCCTCTCTAGTTCTTCAAGGCTAATACCTAGTTTTTTAGCTATTGCTCCGCCATCAAAGTACCCTCTAACTTCTTTACCTTGTGCAAAAGCAACGATGCCGCCACCTTCAAAGTACCGTGGATCTATATTCGGTGCAGGTCTAGATAGCAACCCGCCGCCAGCCATCATGGGTCGGCCTTGGCCTTGTGCAGCACGCTGCATATTTTTCTGCTGTTGCTGTTGTTTCTGAGCAAGTGCACCACCAACCTGTTGCGCTTTATCACGCATAGGAGGAAGCCCCATACTTTGTTGGGGTTGACCCATACCACCAAGCTGCTGTTCCAATTGCTGTACTACAGTAGCAGGATTGGTTTGTGCCTGAAGATTTGCCTGTGAAGCTTTTTGTTTTTGCTGGTCGGCAATCTGCTGCAACGCAATCATCTTGATCGTGTTTGGCCCCATCTGCTTAATTTCTTGTTGTAGTCTAGGGCCACCTTTCATCATCTCAGCAGAAACGTTTCTACCCAAACCTACAGGTTCAATTGGTTGATATGCCATTATTAATTACCCTTTATTCTGCGTCTGACGGAATTATGCCGAAGCTTTGGAGTAGACCCATGAGACCGCCAGATCCCCCAAGTAGTTCAGATAGTTGGCTAGGTTTTGCGTAAGAATACGATTGCGCTGCCAGTGGTAACCCTTGCAACAACGACTGTTGATACTGCGTCTGCTTATAGGGAAAGTCTCGCTCTTCTTCAAACTGAGCAATATCGGCAGCGATGCCTTCGGCTTGAATAGCGCGTTCTTGTGCACCCAGACTGGCTTGGTTCTGCAGGGCTTGTAGCCCGTACTGGTTCGTAAGGTTTTGTGCTTGCTGTGCCGCACCTTGCTCGGTATTAAACTGTTGCATGGCCTTATCGTACGCAGTTTGGTAGCCTTGCCCCGTAATATTGGCAAGGTTCTGCCCTAAACTACGGTTTAACTCAGACTCCATAATAGCTTGCCGAGAGCCACCATAAGCACCAGCTTGCGTTAACCTGTTAGCATCTCCAAGACGGGTGATCTGAGCTTGTCGTCGCGCCTCTTCAATCTGAGGATTTAACGCCGATTGCAGGTATGGGTTCATGTAGTCTTGTGCAGCTTGCGCCGTAAACTTCTGTGGTTGGAACCCTGCCGCACCCATCTGCCCAGTAGGAACAGATAGATTACCTATCCCTTGAAACGCTGCTTGTTGGGCTGTAGATTGCCCAGCCGAAAGTGGGCCGGTATAAGCTTGGTATGGTTGGTTTGCAAGAGCTTGACCCTTACCCAACATATCAGTAACGTAATCACCCGCCCAGTTAGATAGGGAGGATTCACTACCTGTTTGTTTACCTACAATAGGATCGTCTGCTGCTGTTGCCATAATCTTCTACCTGTTCGGCATGAATTTGTTAGGGTTTATCTCTTTACCCTGTTCTTTATTGCCGGTACGAGCTTGTCGAACTTTATCCATCATACCGTATAACGTGTTAGCACCAGCGTTAGAATTGCCATTACCGAGGTGACTAACGACATCTGCAGGAATAACAAACTCCCCATCGCTTAATCTGGCTTCTTGCATACCGTCAATTGTAGCAGGTACTTTGTCTGCCATTCCATCTGTTGCACCACCTAAATAGTAGCCTTGTCCACTTGGTTGTCCACCAGCCGCATACCCGTTATATCTTCGGTTGTACGGAGAAGCAGCGCCACCACCAGCAAGTGCGGCAATACCGCCACCATATTTGTACTGGGGAGAGAAGCTGGCTAGACCCCCTTGTTGAGGAGGTGGCATCATAGTGCCTACCTGCGAAGGGGCAGCACCCATAACGGGCATTGGCATTTGTGGTTGAGGCTGGGGCGGCGCACCATACTGACTAGACTGTCTAGCCATATTAGCTGCGTTTTGCGCCTTTAGATTCAGTGCTTGTTGGACTGCACGTTGTTTAGCCGAAGCTTCTTGGCCTTGCTCTGCAAATTCTGTCTCTGAAAAGAACCGCTGCCCACCACTTCCGGGTCGTCTATTGGGGTCGTAGGTATCCTGTACACGCTCTCTAACGGCTGTATAGTCTGGGATTTTCCCTTGGTATCCTGTTTTCTCTATTTCTGTGTCAAAGAAGTCACTACCCGAAAACGCTGCTGTACCGAGCATACTGAGTAGCCCAACAGTGCCTTGGTTCTCTTCACTCTTTAACCAACTAGAAGCATCTTTAAGGTAGTCTAGAAAGCCTGCCATTTTATTCTCCAAAACTCATTATTTGTGAGATTTCGTTTAGGAAATCATAATCTACTTTACCGCCTGCGGCCATACCCATCGGGCCTACTGGTGCGCCTTGCAGGTTCAGTGGCCCCTGCATAACATTAGCGATTGTCTGGGGCCGTCTGCTTTTCCCTGCAGCTAACGACTCTCCGTAAGGACTTGCTGCACCAAAGAACCCGCGCTGTTGTTGGTTGGCTAAGGGGTCTTGGAAGTCATATATGTAGTTGATCTGCGCCAAAGGAGACTGACTTACCGTAACTTGCTGCCCTTCAAGATCTTCAGAACCCAAGACCATATCAAAGAAGTCTCTAGCCGCGCTCTGGTTTGCCGTAGTTTGTATTTGTTTTTGAGTCTCTGTCGCAGTTTCGGTTATAAGTTCTTTGGTAGACTCGATCTGACTATTGAACTGGTTAGTAAGGTTAGTCTCAACTTCATTAATTCTGTTGGTTAGGGTGTCTTGAGTTACCCCCAACTGAGTCATCAAATTATCTTCGGTAGTCTCTAAATCAGTAGCCAGATCCTTAATAGCTAATTGGGTTGCTTCGTCACGAGTTTTACCTTGTGCTTCGTACTCCGCTAACTTTAAATACAGCTCTGTTTCAAGCGTGTTAACTTGCTGTTTAGTAGCAAGTAGAGATAAATCTGCATCTAGTTTTGTTTGGAAAGCCGCAAGTTGGTCGGTTAGAACGTCCTTAGTTACACCTAACTCTTTAGCAACATCGTTTATTGCGACTTGTAAGGCTTCATCTGCCTTCATACCTTGCCGTACGTACTCGTCTTGCTTATCGCGGATACGCTTTTCGGAATCTAAAACGTCTTGCTTGGTTGCAAGTTCCGCTATATCTAAAGCTAGATCAGATTCAAATTTTGTTAGCTGTTTAGTTATTTCTTCTTTAGTTGTACCTAGATCGGTAGCCAGTTCTTCTAAGGCGATGTCTACAGCATCAAGACGGTTTTTCCCGTCTTTTGTCATAAGTTCGTTTATGCGAGCCTCTAAACGCCCCTCTGCATCTGTTACGTCTTTCTTAGTGGCAAGACCTGATATATCGTCTTTGGTTACAAGAGTATCCAGTTTAATTTTTATTGCCGCAACATCATCAGCAGTCGTACCAAGTTCTGTAGCAATACCATCAACTACTTTTTTGATTGCCTCGGCTTGATCTGAAGTAGCAAACTTGCCAAGTTCGGCATATAACCCCGATGGGCCTCCGGTTTGCCCTGCAGGTACGCCAATAGCCGCAGCAAGAGCCTCATCACGAGTTGCCCCTTCTGATTCTAATTTATTAATTAACTTTACAATATTGTCCTGTAAGGTACCTACTTCACGGTTGAAATCTTTTACTTTTACGTAATCATCTGGGTCGCCCTCGATGGTTGATTCTTCTAGTCCGTCATCAGTACCAGAGTCAGTGTCATTACCAAGCTGGTACTCTGTAACTTTATCTGCGACTGCTTCGTCTATATTAGTAGCGGCACCAGAAACAATATCAGCAACAATCTCGTCAATTTTACCTTGCGCTAACGTCACACCTGCTGCAGTGATGGCAGCTACTACTTGATCCATAATGCTCTGATTACCACCAGAGTCAGTACCAGAGTCAGTACCAGAGTCAGTACCAGAGTCAGTACCAGAGTCAGTACCAGAGTCAGTACCAGAGTCAGTACCAGAGTCAGTACTAGTATCGGTACCAGAGTCAGTACTAGTATCGGTACCAGCAGCAGCACCACCAGTAGTAACAACGACATCATCATCAGGAAGTACACCACCAGTAGTAGCAGCGCCATCATCAGTAACAGCGCCATCGTCAGTAGCAGCGCCACCATCGTCAGTAACAGCACCACCAGAGTCAGTACCAGCGCCATCATCAGTAACAGCAGCGGCGGCAATATCAGCTTCTGCTGCTTGTACTGCTTCAGCGATAGTAAGCCCGCCACCGATAGCCATTGCGACATAACGCTCAAGATCAGTAGGAGATAGGGCAGGAGCGCCAGCGGCTGTAACGGCTGCAGTAATAGCGGCTTCTGCTGCGGCTTTTCGTTCTGCTGCAGTTGCATCTGCTACCGTGCCTTCAAAAACACCTTCTTGGTAGTCTAAAAGATCCGCAGCAGTTACAGGGTTACCGTCAGCATCTACGGCTGACGTGATAGTGCCAACCAGCGCGTAATCACTGGGTGTAAGGTCTTTAGGGTCGATACCCGCATTACGTGCAGCGGTTTCTATTTCTTCCCTTGTTATCGCACTTGCATCAAACCGGTTACCTGCGTTAAGTAATTCTTGGGCAGCGTTAGGGTTGTTTCCTATTAGAGCGCGATCTTCAGGAGTTAAGGTATACCCTTGAGCGGTAGCTATAGCTTCTAATTCCGCGGCTGTAATAGCTGCGTTGTTAAACGTATTTTCTTGGCTTGCTAAAGCTTCAGCTTCTGTTTGTCCCGGTATTACCCGCCCTGAAAGAGCTTCTGCCTCACCTGCTGCTAGGGTGTACCCTTGTTTTGCAGCGATGTCTTCTATTTCTGCAGCGGATAGGGCTAATGGGTTAGCGTAATCAGTAGCCTTGCCTATGTTGTTAGTTTCAAAATTCTCATCGCCTTGACCTGTAAATTGGTCAATTTCTTCTTGTTTTGGATTAGCTATACCTTGCGCTTGTAGTGCGGCCCTAGCTTCCGCATCGTCTATAACTCTTGGGTCAGCGTAAGTTTGTATTTCTGTATTCTTAGTACTCTGAAAAGTCTCGTCGCCTTGACCGACGTATGCAGCAATTTCTGCATCACTGGGATCGGTTATACCTTGAGCTACTAACTCGGCTTTGGCTTCATCTATAGTAACTTGCCTAGGATCTACATAGGTGCCTACACTGTTGAGAGTATCAGCTTCGTTTGATTTACCGATGTACTCGTTTATCTCTTCTTCTGTAGGCGTATAACCTAATTCCTCAAACTTTCCTGCAGTTTCCAATCCTGTGGTGTACGACGAATCATCAACACCGTTTAATATGTCTGTCTGGAGGGGTACGTCTGCTAACCCCATACCATTGAAACTTTCTTCCATCTTTGCGGTTACATCTGCAAGATTGGCACCCGCATCTAGCTCTGTTCGCGCAGTGGTTAAAACGTCGTTTATATCAGTGTTAAAAGCTGCGGCAACACTGGAAGCAGCGTTATCTATAGCGAAACCCCCAGTCATGGAGATATCTACTAAACTACCTAGCGCAGTGCCCAGTGCGCCAGCGGCTCCAGTTTCACCTAAAACATTAATAGTGGAGTCTAACACCACCAAATCACTCGCTACAGAATATGCAGCAATAGCCCCTTCGCCACCTTCACTCGCCCCTTCTCCTGTCAAAGAAAGGAAAGTTTTTACTGTAGGGTTGTTTTGGATTGCAGTTAATACTTCCCTAATGGCCTTGTTATCAGCACCGGGGAAAAAGTTCTCTACCATGTCGTCTATAGATACACCAGCAGCAAACCGGTTCACTATAAAAGCGCCCGTCGTAGCTCTACCCATTACCCCATAGGCAAAATCTCTTGCTTCTTCTTCAGTGTATGGCTTATCAGTAGCAGGGTTTGTACTGTCTATTGCTAGGAAGTAAGCACGATCATAAGCCTCCCCAGCGGTGCCTGCTATAAGCTCCGCCATGTCTCCTAATTCATCTTTACCAACTAAGATTGCAAGTTTGTCTTTAAGCCATGTAGGAGCACCATCAGGTCTATTAGCAGGGTTGGTAAGGAACTCTTTAAACTCTGAATTTGCCCCGTCAAATTTGACACCTTTAGTTGTGCCACCAGTAATTTTACTAAGTAATATTTCTTCTCCAACTTCAGGTAAAACCTGACGTAGTAGGAATTCTAATGGTATATCACCAGAACCAAATAAAGCTTTGGCAGTACCCCAAAACCCTGTGGTTCTTCCTAGTCTAGCTTCTACTTCATCTGCAGCGTCTTTAAAATCTTGAGTTTCTATACTTGAAGCTAAGTTGACAAGTGACTCTCCAAAACGTCCTAATATACTATCGCTAGACGTTTCTCCAACAAGGGCCAATGCTCCTGCAAAAGTCTGGGACATGCTACCTACAGCACGTATACCAAAAGACGCAAGGTTTAACATGTTTTTAGTTTTAGGATCTAAGTCTGAGTACCCGCCAGCAGCGTCCCGCCTTGCTACTAGTGCGTCTGCAGCGTCACCTATTTTATTTATCGCTGATTCATACAGTAGGGGTCTAAGCTCAGAAAAAGGATCTACGTTTTCAAGTATTGCTGCCGCGTTAGTAATACCTGCCGCTACAAGCTCATCACGTTTTTGTAGGAACTCGGGAGAATAAATACTGTTTTCGTTTACCCCCGCCATGATAGCTACTTCTTTTTGCTCAGTAGCTATACGGTCACGTATCTGATCGTCAGTAAGTTTTTCTATAGAGGCTTTCGCTATAGGACTTTGTGCCGCAGAAAGTAATTTATTTCTTTTCCAATCAACTTCGGTCTTAGTTATTGTACTTGTATCTCCCGCATACGTAGCCGGGTACTGCCCTTCTGGAATTTCCCCCGCTTGGTACAGTTGATATATATCTGCAATCTCTGTATCTGACAAAGTTTTGTTCGGGTTTACTTCTTGCCCTTCACCACCCCATTCATAATACAAATGCCTAGCTTGTTCTTGAGTCCAACCTTCACGAACGCGTTGTGCTATCCACCGAGTCTTTTCTTGTAGCTCTCCTCTGGCTCCCGCGTTCATGCTCCGCGCTTGTTCCATTGCAGTAGGGGTTATCTCAAACCCACTCACTGTTATGAACATGTTCATTAAGCCTTGTAGCATTTGAAAGGCGCGTGAAAATGGTATGGGCATACCATTAGCGTTTGTTGTTTCAATTAACCCTGATGCTGCAAGATCGTTTTTAAGTGTTAATTGCGAACCGCTGCTTAACCCCTCCCAAAAATTTGTCCATGCGTCGTTGCTCCACGCGTTTACACTAGCATCGCTACCGCTGAACTCGCCGGTAGAGCTAGGTGCGCCCTCTCCACTGAGGGTCATAATAGTGCCTTCGTCTACCGCTACGGCAAAGTCATAGGCTCTACGTTCTTCTCCTGTTAATACCCCATCCCCATCCTCATCGTAGGCATCAGGATTAATATTACCTTCGTAGTCTTTAGCAGTCCCTGTCGCGGCACCTATAAGAGCGCCTATATCTTTTGCAAGCTGTGCATTTGTTCCGGCATCAACACTGCTTAAAAAATCCTCGTACCAATTATTACCTTGAGCAGGAGCTGTACCATCGTATCCAACAATACCAACAAGCGCGGGGTCAGTTGAGGGGGGAGTAGTTCCTGTCCCTACGTAATTTTTAAATTCAGATGTAGGGATACCACCGTCAATCCAACTATTTAGTAGCTGTAAAGTAGGTTTAGCCCCATCTAAATCGTATTTAAATTCGTCTCTAAATTGTTGTACCCGAGCAACCTGCTCTTCGGTACGATTCCCTTTAACACCAAAGAAAGCTGCAGGATCTTTTACGTCCCACCAAGCAGTTGAATCGTCGGCCCACCAGTTTGTAGCCGCAGGGGTAGAGCTAGACCCGCTTTCACTAGCTGCAATATCTGCTTCGTAGGTGTTTTCAAAGTTAGAATCTACGTAGTTTTTATAGGCTCTTACCACATTATTCCACGTAGTAAGTTCAGTGTCGGTTAGCTTGCCGTCACCATTTGTATCGTAAGTTTTCCAGTTTGGAGCTGCCATATCAGTTTGCTATTAGCACCCCCTCAAATGAAGCGCCGACGACTACGTTAGTGGTATCGGAGCTGGCTCGGCATTCTATATCTGACTTTTCAGTAATGCCGAACGGGTAATTGAAAGGTAGCACAAGCAAGTTGCTCTGTACTGTCTGTATGATCTTTGTGCGAAACGTGTTTGAGCCAA